>Ga0335083_10000350_pt1 | contig 72136 bp, 70 predicted proteins | sample Lox_Sample_42_FD_206716 | JGI IMG/M metagenome (GOLD analysis project Ga0335083, IMG submission 206716) | Soil microbial communities from Loxahatchee National Wildlife Refuge, Florida, United States - Lox_Sample_4.2 | ecosystem: Environmental > Terrestrial > Soil > Wetlands | place: USA...
GAATGAGCGGCACGGAAGTGACGGCGCCAGTGCCGATCAGCAGCGCGCTCTGCAGGCCGTCGCGCCCGAAAGCGAGCGTGCCGTGCGCAGCGAACCAGCCGAGCGCCGCCAGCGCCGGCAGCAGCAGCACCAGCGTCTCGACCGCCAGCCCCACCGTCGCCGGCACGGGCGTCAGCTTGCGGACCAGGCCGTAGAGCGCGAAGGACATCGCCAGGGTGACGCTGATCCATAAGGTCTGCAACTCGCCCGCCGCCAGCACCGCCACGCCCGCCGCCGCGATGGCGACTGCAACCACCTGCGTCCGCCGCAGCCGCTCATGCAGGAAGACCATGCCGAGCAGGATGTTGACCAGCGGATTGAGGAAATAGCCCAGGCTCCCGGCGAGGACATGGTCGTTGTTGACCGCCCAGATATAGACCAGCCAGTTGATCGCGATGAACAGCGCGCTGAGACTCAGCGCGCCGACGATGCGCGGCCGGCGCAGGTCGCGCAGGAAGCTCGGGAACAGTCCCGTGGCCGTCATGACGATGGCGAGGAAGGCAACCGACCAGACGATGCGGTGCGCGACCGTCTCGACGGACGAGACGTGGGGGAACAGCTTGAAATAGAGCGGCAGCAGACCCCAGAGCACATAGGCGCCGAAGCCATGGATGAGGCCGGTGCGATGCGCCGCGCGTCGCTCCGCCTCGCCCTGCGGCAGGGACGCGGTCAAATGAAGCCGCCGCCGAGGAACAGCCGGAGCATGCCGAGCGCCGCCACGCCCAGGCAGAAATTGCGCCCGCCGGTGCTGCGCGAGAGCGCGCCGACGCCCGCGCCGATCAGCGCCACCGGCACGATGAACCAGTTCAGCCAGCCCAGGAACGGGATGAGCGCGGGGATCATGAGCAGCAGCGCGGCCAGGCCGATCAGGATGGAGATGAGCGACGCCATGACCTTCCCATGGCGCGGCCCCCCTGGCTTGGCAAGGGTCCAGACGTCGCCCTAGATCGTGACGGCGTAGCTGTCCGCGGGAGGCTTTCCCGCGCCCCGCTTGGCGCTGTGATAGTCGAAGTTGAGCGCGATGCCGCCGGTCGCCGTCCGCGTCACCGTAACCCGCAGGAAGCCTTCCTCGTCGACGACGGTCGCGAACCCGGCCGGCAGCGTGTTGAGATAATGCCCGCCGCTCTTCTGTGTCGCGACGATGCCATAGCCGCCGCCGCCGTTCACGAAATAGGGAATGTCGGCCGGCGCATCGCGCACGCCCTTGGGCCGGACGATCCGCTGGTAGAGATGGGCGTGGCCGCACACCACGGCGTCGGGCCAGACCCCGGCATGCGCGAAGACCGCATCGAGCGCGGCGCTGGTCGGGTCGCTCTGGGTCGGAAACCATTTGGGCAAATGGTGGATGGTCAGGATGATCGCGCGCTTCTTGGCCGCCCGGTCCGCTTTCAGTCGCTGCAACTCGCCGAGCAGGAAGGCATATTGCTTGTCGTTGAGCCAGCCGCCGGACTCGCCCGCATTGCTGTAGAGGCCGATGATCGAGACGAGCGGCGCGTCCAGCGTGAAAAAGACGCCGGGCTGCGTCATGGTCGAGCGCCTGATGCCGCCGAAGCCGTCCCAGACGCCGGGCTCGGGCGCGCAGAAGGCGGCCTTGAAGCTGTCGAGCGGCACCATCGTGTCATCATAGGTGAGCGCGTCATGATTGCCGGGGATGGCGAAGATCGGCGCCGGATAGCCTTTGAACACCTCCGCGAACTGCCCGTAATAATAGCGCTTTTCGCCATAATAATAGACCACGTCGCCGACATGGTAGAGGAAGGCGGGCGCACTGGTCTGGGCCAGCGCCGTCATCAGTTCGCCGACCGACATTGATCCCTGCAGCTTGGCCGCGGTGACCGCGCCGCTGTCGCCGATCATGTCGAACTGCAGGCGCTCCTGCGGTCCGGCAATATATCCGGGAATGGCCGGTCCGACGATGTCGGCCAGCTTCATGAACACATTCCGGCCGGCGCGCGGGTCCGGCACTTCGGTGCGCTTCTGGCCATGCGCGATCGTCTGCACATAATCGGTGCCGAAATAGGCGTCCTTGTCGGGCTCGAAGGCCGCGATCGCGTCGTCGGCGGGGTCGGCGAAGATGTAGCCGGCCGGCGTGCCGATCTGGGGTGCCGGCGCGGCGAGCGCCTCGGTCACCGCCGGCGCGGCCCGCAATACCGCGCGCACCGGCTCAAGATGCTTGTCGATGGCCGGATGATCGGCGACCCTCGGATTGCCGTTCTTGTCGGTGTCGAGCAGCTGGGTCTTGAACTTGACGAAGAAGGCGGTTGCGCTGGCCGGGCCGAAGAGGATGAGCCCGCCGTCCTGGTTCGGGCCGTTTTCGAGATAGTGATTGCCGGCGCCGATGCGGTTGGGCGATCCCTGGTTCATGTGGATATTGTCGATGCCGGTATAGCCGGTAGCGGGCGAGTGGTTGGAGCCCACCATGACCGGATAGCCGGTGCCGAAAACCGCGATTTTCCCGCCGCCCGCCTCGCCGGCCTGGATCGCCGCGACGAGCTTCTGCTCGAACGCCGTCTTCAGCGGCCTTTCGCCATCGGGGACAGGCTGGAATGTCTGATCTTGCGTGAAGAGCTCGCCGCGCACGAAATCCAGTGTCGGCACGCCGCTGGTCTGGAAGCTGTCGGCGGGCCCATGCTGTATCGCGCGGAGCTGGTCGACCAGGGCCTTGAGCGCGGGCGCGCCATCGGCCTCGACGTCGATGATCTGATATTCGATTTCGGGCGGAGCGTCCGGCGCGGTCGACTCGAGATTGACCGCCACGCGATAGGGCGGGTGATTGGCGATCCCCGGCTGGACCATGACGAGCCAGTGCGGATGCCCGCCGCTCTGCGGGCGCGACGCGATCGGTTTGCCGATCAACAGACCATAGGCAGCAAGAGGCATGGCAGTCCTCCCTCAAAAGACCAGTCCGAAGGAAGCCGCTGCCCACCCCGCGCGACGGAGAAGACTATATCAGTATTTAAGTGACGATTCCATGGCACCGCCCCGTCCCCCGCCGCGGAACGGCGGGAGACGGGTAGCCGGATCGATCAGCGGCGATAGCCGCGGCCGCGATCATGGCGCCAGTCGCCGCCGGGGCCGTGGCGCCAGGTCCGGTAGTAATAGGTATGATAGGGATAGGGCCGGTAGGACCAGAAGCCGTCGACGAATATCCACGGCCGATACCAGCCCGGCGCGGCATAATAATAGTCCTGCTGGCCATAGGCATAATCCGGCGCCCCGCGGCGCGTGACATAGCCGGGCGGGCAGCCCGGGCTGGTCTCGTTTCCGCTCGAATTGCTGGCGATGACGGCGCCGGCACCCGCGCCGAGCACCGCGCCGGTGACCGTTCCCGCGCCATGGCTGTGGCGGCCCTGCAGCGCGGAGCCGATGATCGCGCCGAAAATGCCGCCGACCACGGCGCCGGCGCCGGCATTGCCCTGCGACTTCACGCAATTGTCGCGGGCCCAGCGCTCGGCGTCGCGCTCGTAGCGCTGGTCGGCCGTGCGATCCTCGCGATACTGGTCGTCGTCGCGATAGCCCGGCGGCGGCGGGGGCGGACGCGTGCCGTCATACCCGTCCGGCGCGGACGGCTCGGGCGGCGGGGGCGCATAGTCCTGGGGATAGTTGTCGCGGATCGGCGGGCCGTCGCCGGGCTGGGCGAGGGCGGGAAGGGGCGCCGACAGGGCCGAGATCATTGCCATGCCGAGCGTGACGGTTTTGAGCTTCATCGCAAGAACCACCTTTGCTTGTGCGTGGGCCGGGGCACGGGTCGTCCGCGCTCCCGCCGCATCGCCATTTGTGCATGCAGCATAGGCGATGCAAGCTTGCGTGGTGCTGAACCGCGAAGCGGGGGCCTCATGCGGTTCATCGACGCGAGGAAAGCGGCTATAGTCCGGGCGCGCCCAGCATCTTCAGCGCGGTTTCATGCCACCAGGCCGAGCCCCAGAGGCCGTTCATGACGATGGACCCGACAAGCGTCGGAATGAACCAGATGATATAGGCCTTGTGCACTGTCCGCAGGCGATAGAGATCCCACAGGAACATCGGCGACAGCAGAGCCAGCATGTAGATTTCCGTGCTCCACGGACTCACCGGCAATGACGTCGGCAACCAGTTCATCCGGTCGATCGCCGCCGGCAGCGGCAAGGCGGTCGCGAGGAACAGCAGCCGCTTGTGAATCCCCGGATTCCTCAGCCGCATATAAAGGGCGATTCCGGCGAATGTCGGAAACAGGATGCCGACTCTGACTTGGAACAGGATGACATTGATGAGGAAATTCAATGTGGCATGGATGCTGGGCGCAATCTGGGGCGGTGCGGCCCGGACGCCCTCGATGAGGCGGAACAGCATCGTCGGAACGAGAATGATGCCGGCGACGACGATGGCGGGCACGAGCGCAAAGCCGATCATGCCGAGCTGCTTGTGGAACGCCGAGCGGCCCGTCGCCATCAGCACCGCCTGAACCAGAAGCAATGTGATCCAGCTGCCCATCAGGACGGCATGGACATGCAGGATCGCGGGCAGCGGCGGTTGCTGGCCCGAGTTGACTTCCCCGACCAGCCCGATGGAATCCGGAATGAAGCCGACCAGCACCGTCACGAAGAACAGCGCCGCCATGAACACATAGATCCATTTGTCTATGAACGCGGTGAGCCCCGACGGACCCTGTGTGCCGACTGTCGAATCTGCAAGCGTCGCCATCGCATGTCCCCCCGGCATCCGATTAGGTCCACAAAGCTACCATCATCATGCCTGTCGTGGAATGCCAATTCTGCCGGCGCAAACCTGGCACCGTCCTGCGATTTTTGGGTTCGCTCGTCAGGCGACGGCGCGTTCTTCCTGGTCCAGCGTCCGCAAGTCCCGCCCCCGCGTCTCGCGCCCGAACCATGCGACCAGCACCAGCGCGACAGCGGTAGGCGCCAGCACTGCCGCCGCCACAACGCCGATGGCCGGCAGGTTCCTGGTGATCACCAGCGCCTGGGCAATGACGCCGCCCGCTTTGGTGCAGGCCGCGATCCATCCCGTCGCCCGGCCGCGGACGCGCAGCGGAAAGCTCTCTGCGGTGTAGGGCAAAATGATCGCGACGATGCCGTTCACGCCGACAATCAGCAGCGCGAAGGGCAAGACCGGATTGCCACCGCCGAACAGCTCGAGGCGCAAGATCCCGAGCAACCCTGCGAACATGATCGCGATCGTGCCCGTCAGCGACCATTTGGTGCTCCACAAGCTGTAAACGGCAGCGCAGACCAGGGCCATCGGGATGGCGATCAACGCTGACTTTGTGAGCAATCCGTTGGCGACCACCACGGAATAGCCCTGATCGCGCAGATGCGCGGGCAACCAGAGCAGCAATCCGAAATTGACGAAGCTCCAGGTGAGCGCCGTGAGCGAAAGCGCGGTCAGCTTGCCGTAAAGATGCATGCCCTTGAGCACGCCATGCGAGCCGCGTTCCTGCACAGCGGGCGCGCGCACCCTCCGCGCCACCGAACCAAAGGTTTTCATCACGGCCTGCGCTTCAACGGCGCGTCCGCGGGCGAGCAGGAATTTGGCGCTTTCGGGAATGAAGCGGCCGAGCAAGACGAGCGTCAGCCCGGTCGGCAGATTGAGCAACCACAAGATCCGCCAGCTGAGCAAAGGCACAAGATAATAAGCCGCGCCACTCGCCGCGAGATAGCCGCCGCCGGCACCAAGGCCCCCGACCAGCACCAGCGCCCAACCCCGATGTTTGTTGGGCATCATCTCCGCAAGCAAAGCGTAGGTCACCGGCAGCATGCCACCCGCCGCGGCGCCCATCATGAAGCACATGCCGACATTCCAGGCGAGACTGGGCATGGCGCCGCAGATCGACGTGCCCACGAACATGACGGCCGACAGCAGGATCGTCGCTTTGCGGCCGTAGACATCAGCGAGCAATCCCCAGACGACCGATCCCACGACGGTGCCGACCAACGCGAAAAAGGGCACCAGCGAAGCGTGCGCCTGATCGACGGCATATTCGTGCTTCATGCCGTCGATCGTGAAGCCGAGCGATGCCGGCTTCATCGTGTCGATGATCAGCGCGACGATGAGCACGGCCATCAGCATCCAGTGCGGTCGACCCAGATGCGCGTCCTCAGGGGCGGAAATTTCGATGCTGGCCGACTGCGCGCGCTGCTGTGCCAGATTGCGTGGGAGGAGCCCGTAAGCGGCGACGAGGCAACCGCCGATGATCAATCCCATGCCGAGAATCATGTCCCAGCCGATTTCCATGCCGGCAAGATTGAAGCCGGTGTAGCGGCCCATCATGAACATCGGGATGTGCAGGAGTACGCCGGCCGTCACCGCCAGGCACCCGAGCACAAAAGCCCAGATTGCCTGCCGGTCCGATAAGGTGCTGCCGATATTCAAAACCGTCCCCCTCAGCAAGGCGGGTCTCAGGCCCGCTTCGTCGCTGGATGAATGATAGCGCTCACACGGCGCGTGGCAAGGAGACTTGGGCGAGCCAAAACGGAACGGGCTACCCGTCGCTGTCGCGCTCGATATCGGCGCCGACGGCGCTCAGCTTCTCTTCGAGGCGCTCATAGCCGCGGTCGAGATGATAGACGCGGCTGACGATGGTCTCCCCCTCGGCGGCGAGCCCAGCAAGGATGAGGCTCATCGACGCGCGCAGGTCCGTCGCCATCACCGGCGCGCCGGCCAGCTTCTCGACGCCGCGCACCACCGCCGTCCGTCCGTCGACGCGGATGTCGGCGCCCATGCGCGCCAGCTCGGGCACATGCATGTAGCGGTTCTCGAAGATCGTCTCGGTGAGCACGCTCGCGCCGTCGGCCAGGGTCAGCATTGCCATGAATTGCGCCTGCATGTCGGTCGGGAAAGCGGGGAAGGGCGCGGTCGACAGCGTCAGGGGCTTCAGCTTGCCATTGGCCGCGACCTTGATGCCGGCGCGCGTCTCCTCGACATGGACGCCCGCCTGCCTGAGCCCGGCGAGGATCGCATGCATGTCGTTCGCGTCGGCGCCGAGCAACTCCAGCTCGCCGCCGGTGATCGCCGCCGCGCAGGCATAGCTGCCCGCCTCGATGCGGTCGGGCATGACGGCATAGGTGGCGCCGTGCAGGCGCGGGCGGCCATGAATGACGAGCTTGTCGGTGCCGATCCCCTCGATATCCGCGCCCATGTCGACGAGCAGGTTGCAGAGGTCGACGATCTCCGGCTCGCGCGCGGCGTTTTCGAGGATGCAGGTGCCGCTCGCCAGCACTGATGCCATGACCGCATTTTCGGTCGCGCCGACCGAGACGATCGGGAAACTGAACGTGCCGCCGGGCAGGCCGCCGTCCGGTACGCGCGCGGTCACATAGCCGCTGGTCATTTCCATGACCGCGCCAAAAGCTTCCAGCGCCTTCAGGTGCAGGTCGATCGGCCGGTTGCCGATCGCGCAGCCGCCGGGCAGCGAGACGGTCGCCTCGCCGGCGCGGGCGAGCAGCGGCCCCAGCACCAGGATGGAGGCGCGCATCTTGCGCACGATGTCATAGGGCGCGAGCGTGGCGGTGATCTTGCCGGCGCGGATCGTCATCACCCGGCCAAAATCCTCCGGCCGCGAGCCCTCGATCTGGGTCGAGGCGCCGAGCTGGTTCAGGAGATGGCCGAAGCTGTCGACATCGGCGAGGCGCGGCAGGTTGCGCAGCGTAACCGGTTCGTCGGTCAGCAGCGCGCAGGGCATCAGCGTCAGTGCCGCATTCTTGGCGCCGGAAATGGGAAGTCTGCCGGAAAGCGGCTTGCCGCCGCGAATGAGGATTCGGTCCATCGCGGCGCTCTAGAGCCTTTTCAGAAAAAGTGGGAACGGGTTTTTCGCCTGAAAAGGCTCTATATTGAATCTGACCATTTCCGAGCCGCCGGGCGGAACGCCCGCCTCGAAAATGGTCTGGAGCATTTTGCGCATCGGTGGGAATCGGTTTTGCGGGCTCAGCCGCCTTCGTCGCGCTTCGCGGATTCAAGGATCGCCTTGCCGGTGAGGATCAGCGCCAGACCGATGATGAAGGGAACGCCGCCGAAGACCAGCACGAGCGATGCGCTTGAGAACTCGCCCGACCCCATGCTGAACAGAAAGACGAGCGAGCAAAGGCCGCTTGCCCCGGCGATCAGGATGCCGATCGCCATGAAAATGCCGCCGAGCAACTTCTTCATCGCCGTCCTCCCATTGCCAGTGCCCGGTGCCGCCGCACCACGTCCGCGCCTTCGGCGCCCTCGCGGTAGAAGCTGTTATAGGTATCGAAGGGAATGATCTGGCCGTCCCCGGTCACGAAATGGACGCAGCTGCGCTTCACCGTCCCGAGGTCGAAATTGTAGCGGTCGAGGAACTGCAGGATGACGACGCGGAAGCTGTTCGCATAGCTCACATCCTCCGGTACCATCGCCTGCGGCAGGCAGCAGAGCAGCCCGGCCAGCTTCTCCTCGGTATTGGCCTGCGCGGTCGCGAGGCTGAGCAGGTCCATGATCTTGTTGCGCAGCTCCGGATAGGCCTCGTAGCTGATCGTGTTGGGGCCGTTGAGGATGACTTCGCGCGGCAGCAGCGACGTGATCGGCGTCACATTGCGGCCCTGGCGAAGTCCATAGCCGATGCAGATCTGGTCGGGATTGCAGGGCAGGGGGATCATGTCCTCAAGGCTGAAGACGCCCGAGCGGTCGACCTCGCGGCGGATTTGCGTGAGCAGCACGCGGTTGGCATTGGCGTCGAAACCCTCGTTGCGCCCGGCGTCCTGCACCGGCTGGAAGGTGACGCCGCGCACACAGCTCCATTCGAGGGCATGGCGGACAATGTCGGCGACTTCATGATCGTTGACGCCGCGCTTGACCACGGCGACGAGTGTCGTGGCGAGGCCGAGCCGTTCGAGCGTCTCCAGCGCCTGGCGTCGAATGCGCGAAAGGTGTGCGCCGCGCAGGTCCATGAGCGCGTCGTCATTCATGGAATCGAACTGGAGATAGACTTCGAGGCGCGGCGCATAGCTGGCGAGCCGCTCGGCAAAAGCCGGGTCCTGCGCGATGCGAACGCCATTGGTGTTGATCATGACATGGCGGATCGGGCGCTGCTTCACCGCGTCGAGGATGGCGAAGAAATCGGGATGGATGGTCGGCTCGCCGCCAGAGAGCTGGACGAGGTCCGGCTCTCCCTCGCTCGCCACGAGCGCGTCGAGCATGAACTCGATCTCGGCGAGCGGGCGATGGCTACCATGGATGTCGGTCGCGTCCGCGAAACAGACCGGGCAGGCGAGATTGCAGGCCTGGTTGATCTCGATGATGGCGAGGCAGCTATGCTGCTCATGATCGGGGCAAAGGCCGCAATCGAACGGGCAACCGGCCTCGGTGCGGGTTTGCGCCTGCAAGGGCCGGTCACCCGGCTTGATCCACAGCTTCTGTGCGCGCCAATAGTCGAGATCGTCGCTGATCAGCGTCTTCATGACGCCGTGGTCGCGGCAGCGCTTGAGGTAGAAGACGCGTTCGTCCTCTATGATGATCTTGGCCGGGACAGGCTCCAGGCAGGTCTCGCACAGGCTCGTGGTCTGGCCATGGAATATATAAGGCGCAGCCTTGCGCTCCGGCGCGTCAGGCCGCTGCGCGAGCCCCTCCGCGGCGCCACCAGATGATTGCATAGAGCGCCAGTCCCCCCGTCAGCAGATGAAAGACATTAAGCGGTCCGACCAGGCTTGGATAGGGTTTCAGGAATTCCCAGAGGAAGCGCTGCGCCGCATAGACGAGGATCATGGCATGGAAGCCGTGATCCACGGCCCAGTTCGCGCCGCGGCTGCGGGCCCGCGCATAGACGATGGCGAAGATCGCCATGCTGAGCGCCTCGTACAGCTGGACGGGATGGCGGCCGATGCCGTCGCCAAGATCGACGGCCCAGGGCAGGGTGGTCGGCGTGCCATAGGTATAGTCGGCCATGCCGGCGAACAGGCAGCCGAGGCGGCCGATGGCGATGCCGACACAGATGGGCAGGACGAAGGCGCCGCCGGTCGATTGCCGCACGCCGTGGCGCCATTTCCAGATTTCGACCGCGAATATGGCGCCGGCAAGTGCGCCCGCGACGCTGTGCGATGGCGCGGCGATGAGCGCCCTCAGCGAGTTCAGCGATCCGAACAACCAGGCGCCGGCAAGAGCGCCCAGGCCCAGCGCCACGAAATAGCCGGGCGCCGTGATCCTTGCCAAGGCATCGCTTTCGCGCGGCCAGCGCCGGTGCTGCCAGCGCGCCGCCAATGCCGCGCCGAGCCAGGCCGCGAGATCGCCGGCATAATGTGCCCAGGGCGCGGTCGGCACGATGATCATCGGTCCGATCCGGTCGAGACGGGCCGCAGATGCAAGCGGCTGCGGCCCTAGCTCGATTTCTTGCCGAAGCCACCCGGCGTGCGGGCAGTCTTGTTCGCTCCGAAGGCGCTCACATTCTGCTGGAAGCGCGTCCACATCGCGGCGAGCGCGCCCTCTTTCAGCGGCGTGTCGAGGCGGACGCCGACCGTCCCGTCAGCCTTGGCCCAGCGCACGGTGCCGCAGACCGTGTCGCCCTGGCATTCGATGATGACGCGCATGCGCGGCCGGGCATCGGGAAAGCCGCTCAGCCGCAGGCCCTGCTGCGACACGTCGACGATGAAGGCTTCCTGGCCGTCCAGCACGGTGCTGACGAACACCGGCACTTCGATGCGAAATCGTCGATCTATGCGGTTGTTCTCGCTCACCCCGAACCCGTCCCATGGCTTTTGGCTCCCCTGCGGCTTCCATCATAGCCATTGCGGCGCGCCCTGCAAACGGCCCGAAAGCGCCGTGGGCAAAGCTTAGGTGAAAAAGTGGACGCTGTCGTCAGGCGAGAAGTTCGACATCCCAATAGAGCCAGTCGTGCCAGCTCTGGTGAAGATAGTTGGGCGGGAAGGCGCGGCCATGGTCCTGCAGCTGCCAGCTCGTCGGGCGGATCGGATATTCGTGCAGGTGCATGCCCGCCTCGCGCGGGGTGCGGCCGCCCTTCTTGAGATTGCAGGGCGAGCAGGCGGTCGTGACATTCTCCCAGGTCGTGCGCCCGCCGGCGCGGCGCGGCACGACATGGTCGAAGGTCAGGTCCTTGGTCGATCCGCAATATTGGCAGGCGAACTTGTCGCGCAGGAACAGGTTGAACCGCGTGAACGCCGGATGCTCGCTCGGCCGCACATATTGCTTGAGCGCGATGACCGAGGGGATCTGCATCTGGAAGCTCGGCGAATGAACCTCGCGGTCATAGCTGGCGACGATGTCCACCCGATCCAAAAAAACCGCCTTGATGGCGGTTTGCCAAGACCAGAGGCTCAGCGGATAATAAGAGAGAGGCGTATAGTCCGCATTGAGGACCAGCGCCGGACAGTTTTCCGGATGTCGTATTCGATCGGGATGGTACATGCGCTCGCTCAGGCTCCCTTTCGGTGTCGACGCCTCCCTAGCGGGAAAAACGTGACGCCCTCATGACAGCAATTCAGCGAGTCCCCGTCAAGAGCTAGTATGAGTCAAAATCACGGCCCACCGCATCTGGTGACACGTTTCGCCCCCAGCCCGACCGGCCGGCTGCATGTCGGCCATGGCTGGTCGGCGCTGCTTGCCCATGACCTCGCGAGGGGCGCAGGCGGCCGGTTCCTGCTGCGCATCGAGGACATCGACATGGCGCGATGCCGGCCGGAGTTCACCGACGGGATTTTCGAGGACCTGGCCTGGCTCGGCATCGGCTGGGAAGGGCTCATGATCCAGTCGGAGCGGCTCGCTGTCTATGATGACGCGCTGGAGCGGTTGAAGAAGATCGGGCTCGTCTATCCCTGCTTCTGCAGCCGCGCCGACATCGCCCGCGAGGTCGCGGCCAGCCTTTCAGCGCCGCATCTTCCCGTTCAGGGTGCGGACGGGCCGCTCTATCCGGGGACCTGCCGATCCTTGAGCGAGGACGAGCGCGCCACCCGGATCGCGGCTGGCGACCCGCATAGCTGGCGGCTCGACATGGGTGCGGCGATGGCTCGCACGGGTCCTCTGAGCTGGCACGACGAGACGGCAGGCGAGGTGCCGGTCGACGACCGGGCACTCGGCGATCTCATTCTCAAGGGCCGCGAGAGCCCGGCCAGCTATCATCTCGCCGTGGTCGTGGACGATGCCGCGCAGGGCGTCACCGATGTGGTGCGCGGCCGCGATATCTTCGCCTCGACCCATGCCCATCGCATGCTGCAGGCGCTGCTCGGCCTGCCGGTGCCGCGCTACCATCATCATGCGCTCGTGGTCGACGATGACGGCAAGCGCCTCGCCAAGCGCGCCGCCGGGCTGTCGCTCGCCGAACTACGCGGACAGGGCTGGAACGGTGCCGCTCTGGCTGCCGACCTGCGTGCAGGGCGCTTTCCGATTGGCACGGCGCTGGAGCGGGCCTAAATGGAAGGCGATCGGAGCGTTCCCATGAGCAATATCTTCCTCGCCATCCTGTTCGCCGCCGCCGCGCTCGGCGCCGTGGTCTATCTGGTGCGCGGCATCGTCGCCTTCCTGAAGACCACCGAGGAGGACCTCAAGAACAGCGCCAATGGCCCGAGCCAGTCGAGCCTCAAGCAGAACCGGATGATGATGGGCCGCATCACCATGCAGGCGATCGCGGTGCTGATCCTCGCGCTGCTCCTGTTCATGAACAGCCACCACTGAGCGGCAGCAGGGACGGGCAGATGGTCCGCCTCAACCGTATCTACACGCGCACGGGCGACGACGGCACGACCGGCCTCGTCGACGGATCGCGCATGGCCAAGGACGATGCGCGCATGGTCGCCATCGGCGAGGTCGACGAGCTCAACAGCGCGATCGGGCTGGCGGTCGCGGCGATGGGCAGCGGCAGTTTCGCGCCGCTATTGCTGACGGTGCAGAACGACCTGTTCGATCTCGGCGCCGACATTGCGACGCCGGGCGCGGATTTCGCGCCCTCGGACATGGTGCTGCGCATCGTGCCGACGCAGGTCGAGCGCCTCGAAAAGGCGATCGACGGGCTCAACGACGATCTGGAGCCGCTGCGCAGTTTCATCCTGCCGGGCGGCAGCGAAGCGGCGGCGCGGGTCCATCTCGCGCGGGCGATTTGCCGGCGGGCGGAACGGGCGGCGATCGCCATGGGCCGCAGCGTGGCGGTGAATCCCGCCGCGCTCGCCTATCTCAATCGCCTGTCGGACTTATTGTTCGTGCTCGCCCGCGCCATCAACAAGGGCGGCGCGGGGGACATATTGTGGGTGCCGGGAGCGCAGCGCGGCGCCTGAAACCCGGCCTTCGTCTTAGCGGACGCCGGTCATCAGGCCGATGACGGACGACATGCTGGTGAGCGTCACGACCATGGCGATGGACAGCAGGGTCCAGGTCTTGGCGGCGTTCGACTTGATGGCATAAACATTGGTCATTGGTTGTCTCCTCGTTCGTATTGCGATGAGACCCATCTAGACGCTTAGCTTGAGAATAATTTCTCGGCGCAATTAAAGTACAATTCATGGATGAAATGTTGCGTACAGTCCTGCGACAATTGATCGCGCTTTTTCGCGGATTTCAGCCATGTGTCGTTTGATCCGCCGGTCCGTCATGCTATGCGCCAAGTCCGCTCGGAAAAATCGCAGGACTCGGCACGGCCATGAACGATCTCACCCAGACGCCTGAAATGCTGATCGGCGCCATGGGCGCGCGGGCCCGTAATGCTTTTGCGATCCTCGCCGGGACGTCGAGCGAGGACAAGGCGAAGGCCCTGGTCGCCGCCGCCAGGTCGCTGCGGGAAGCGACCGCAAAGATCATTCTCGCCAACCGCATCGACATGGAGCGCGGTGCGGCCAATGGCCTCACCTCCGCCATGCTCGACCGGCTGCGGCTGGACGAAGCGCGGATCGCCGGCATTGCCGACGCGGTCGAGCAGGTCGCCGCGCTGCCCGATCCGGTCGGTGCGGTCATCGACGAGACGGTTCGACCCAATGGCATGAAGCTCCAGCGCGTGCGCGTGCCGCTCGGCGTCATCGGCATCATCTATGAGAGCCGGCCCAATGTGACGGCGGACGCTGCCGCGCTCGGCCTGCGCTCGGGTAATGCCGTCATCCTGCGCGGCGGCTCCGAAGCGGTCGAGAGCAACCGCGCCATCCACGCCGCCATGGTCGCCGGCATATCCGAGGCGGGATTGCCGGCCGAAGCGGTCCAGCTCGTGCCCAGCACCGACCGCGCCCTGGTCGGCGCGATGCTGCGCGCCATCGGTCTCATCGACATCATCGTGCCGCGCGGCGGTAAATCGCTTGTGGCGCGCGTGCAGGAAGAGGCGCGGGTGCCCGTGCTCGCCCATCTCGACGGCATCTGCCACACCTATGTCGATGCCGCCGCCGATCCGGAGATGGCGCGCAACGTGGTACTCAATGCCAAGATGCGGCGCACCGGCATTTGCGGGGCGATGGAGACCTTGCTCATCGACAAGGATTTCGCGGACGGGCCGATGCTGGTGAAGAGCCTGCTCGATGCGCGCTGCGACGTGCGCGGCGATGACGCCGTCCGCGCCATGGATCCGCGCGTCGAGGCCGCGCAGGATGCCGATTGGGACACCGAATATCTCGACAGCATCGTCTCGGCGCGGGTGGTCGAGGGCGTCGATGAGGCGCTCGCCCATATCGCCGCGCATGGCAGCCATCACACCGATGCGATCGTCACCGCCGACGCGCCGACCGCCGAGCATTTCCTGCAGGCGTGCGACAGCGCCATCGTCATGTGGAACGCGTCCAGCCAGTTCGCCGATGGCGGCGAATTCGGGCTCGGCGCGGAGATCGGCATCTCGACCGGACGTATGCACGCGCGGGGGCCCGTCGCGCTGGAGGGCCTCACGACCTACAAGTGGGTCGTGCGCGGGACCGGCCAGACCCGGCCCTGAGAGGCAGTGCTGATGAGAAGGGTGAGGGCTTTCTCGCTGTTCGGACTGTTGTCGCTTTCCGCCTGCGACGCCGTGCCGCAGTCGGCGCCCGTCCCCGTGCAACCGTCACCGACGCCGCCCCCACCGCCAGTGGTACAGCCCGCCCCACCTCCGCCGCCACCCGTCGCCATCGAACCCGAGAAGCCCTGGGATGTCGCGCCGCTTGCCGCGGGCGACTGGACGTACAAGCGCGACCAGCAGGGTCCGGCCGCCGACTTCGGGCCGCCCAATACAGAGGCCAGCCTGGAGTTTCGTTGCCGCCCCCGGACGCATGAAATCATCGTCAGTCGGCTCGGCTCATCAGGCCAGGCCGGAGTCATGACGATCCGCACCAGTTCGGGTGATCTGAACTGGATTGCCCAACCGTCCCCCGATGGACTCGAAATGATGATGACGACCCGGCCGGCGAAGGATCCCGGACTCGACTGGATCGCCTATTCGCGCGGTCGCATCTCCGTCGAAGTGCCGGGCATGGCGCGGCTCATCGTGCCGGTCTGGGCGGAGATTTCGCGGGTGATCGAGGATTGTCGGGGCTGAGCGCTTCGAGCCGAACAGCGGACGCAGCATTATGATTCGAAAAAAAATTAATACAAGTCTTGTTCGCTGACTCCGTTTGATTCACACAGGAGCCATCGGGAGAACCGGCTTTCAGCCAAACCTTCCGAACCAGTTCAAACGCAAGCGAAAGGGGGTGATCCGATGTCTCATGGTTCAGCAATGGGGTCGGTCAAGTCCGTTCGGGGAGCCCGCCGCTAAGGCGACGGGTCGCGCGAGGGCCGCAAGGGGCCCGGAACGCGGCGCAAATCCCCGGGTGGCGGCACTTCCGGCCGCTGACCATGTTGATGGGCCGCTCGGAGCTTGATTGCTCCGGCGGCCCCTCTCATTATGGGCGCCGCAAAGATGCCTTTGGAGGAGAGGAACGATGAAGGCTCGTCACCTGATTTTCGCGATGTCGCTCGGCGTGCTGGCGGTGCCGGCCGTTGCCCAGTCGCCCGTGGTCGGCGCGTCCGATCCCGAGAGCCTGTTCAAGGACAAGGACCCGCTCAAGAACAAGAACAAGCAGGCGGCGCTGCACATCATGCGGGAGCTGCTGCAGTGTGGCCATTGGAGCGATGCCGGCAACTGGCTGACGGCGCGCTACATCCAGCATAATCCCAATGCGGCGGATGGTCTCGCCCCGGTTCAGAAATACTTCGCCAACATGCCGCGCACGGCGACCTGCGACAAGCTGACGACGCCCGTCGTCGCGGTTCTTGCCGACGGCGACAAGGTGACGGTGGTGATCTCGCGCAGCTATGACAATCCCAACAAGCCGGGTGAGAAGTACACGACCAGCTGGTTCGACATGTGGCGATTTGTCGATGGCAAGGCCGACGAACATTGGGATGCCGCGACGCTCAACGCGCGCCCGCCGCAGACGCAGGCGAAGTAAGCGCCAATTCACTTCGATTCTGTGTTCGTCACCCCGGGCCTGACCCGGGGTCCCACTGCCTTGGCAACGGTGAAGAAGAAGCGGGACCCCGGCTCAAGGCCGGGGTGACGAGGTGTTGTTTCTCGACCTCACCCCTTCTCCTCGTCCGCGCGGTGATAGAGGATCTCGTTGCGGATATGGATGACGCGCGAGCCGAGCCGCGTCTCCTGGATGAAGATCGCGAAGGCCGCGCCGATCGACAGCATGGCCGCGATGAACAGCAGCGCGATCAGCGTGCCCAGGTTCACGTCGAGCAGGCTCGACGCGAACAGCAGGATGACGACCAGGCAGACCAAGAGCGAGGACGAAACCGAGAGGAAGATCGCACGGTTCACCACCTTGATGCGCTGATCGAGGACGCGGATCTCGTCGATCAGCCGGTCATGCTCCTCGCCGGTCGTCGCCAGCACCAGCCCTTCCACGATGCGCGCCCGGTCGATCACCCGCGCCAGGCGGGAGGCGCAGACATTGATGAAGGCGACGATGCCCGCGAGCAGGAAGACCGGCGCGACGGCGAGCTGGATGGTGTGGGCGACCTGGCTGACCTCTGTGGAGGTCAGCCCCTGCAGCGCACTCACACGGCTTCTTTCGAAGCCGGCGTGTTGATGCCCATCGACTGGAGATATTTCTTCACGTTGCGCGCCGCCTGCCTGAGGCGCTGCTCATTCTCGACCATGGCGATGCGCACAAAGCCCTCGCCGTCCTCGCCATAGCCGACACCCGGCGCCACCGCGACCTTGGCATGGGTCAGGAGCTGCTTGGAGAATTCGAGGCTCCCCATCTCCTTGAGCGCGGGCGGTAGCGGTGCCCAGGCGAACATGCTCGCCTTGGGGGCGGGGATGTCCCAACCGGCGCGGCCAAAGCTCTCGACCAGCACGTCGCGGCGCTTGTGATACAGCTCGCGGTTCTGCGCGACGATGTCCTGCGGGCCGTTGAGCGCGGCGCAGGCAGCCGCCTGGATAGGCGTGAAGGCGCCATAGTCGAGATAGGACTTCACCCGGGTCAGCGCCGCGATCAGCTTCTTGTTGCCGACCGCGAAGCCGATCCGCCAGCCCGCCATCGAATAGGTCTTGGAGAGCGAGGTGAATTCGACCGCGACATCCTTGGCGCCGGGCACCTGCAGGATCGAGGGGGTGGGATTGCCGTCATAATAGAGCTCGGAATAGGCGAGGTCGGAGAGCACCCAGACGCCATGCTCCTTCGCCCATGCGACCAGCCGCTCGTAGAACGCAAGGTCGACCGTCTCGGCGGTCGGATTGCTCGGATAGCCCACGACCAGCACGCTGGGGCGCGGCACCGTGAAGGCCATCGCCCGGTCGAGCGCGCGCCAATAGCCTTCGTCCGGCGTGGTCGGCACCGAGCGGATGGTGGCGCCGGCGATGATGAAGCCGAACATGTGGATCGGGTAGCTGGGGTTGGGCGCGAGTACGACGTCGCCCGGCGCGGTGATCGCGGTGGCGAGGCTGGCGAGCCCTTCCTTTGAGCCCATGGTCACGACCACTTCCGTTTCGGGGTCGAGGTCGACGCCGAAGCGGCGGGCATAATAGTTGGACTGTGCACGCCGCAGGCCCGGAATGCCCTTGGACTGCGAATAGCCGTGCGAGCTGGGCTTCTGCGCCACCTCGCACAGCTTGTCGATGACATGCTGGGGCGGCGGAAGATCGGGATTGCCCATGCCGAGATCGATGATGTCCTCGCCTGCCGCGCGCGCCGCGGCCCGCATCGCATTCACTTCGGCGATGACATAGGGCGGCAGCCGCTTGATGCGGTAGAACTCGTCGGACATTGGGAAGTCGATCTCCTTCAAACAGTAAAGCCGGACTGTTCCGGCCCGACGCATATAGCTCGCGCGACATGGACGTGCCACTAAAAGCGGGCAGGCACGAATCAGCATGGGAACCGGCATGGCGCAAACAGCACAGGATCAGGCCGAACTGCCGGCGCTCGCCCAGCTCCAGCACTGGACGCGCATGCTTGGCCAGGCGCAGCAGATGATCCTCGAGCGCGGCAGCCGGCTGATCGAACAGGCGGGGACGCCGCGCGCCTTCGAGCCCGCGGCCGGCGCCACACCCAATATCGATCGCATCGCCGAGATCCAGGCCGACATGGCCAGCAAGGGCCTGGCTTTGTGGGAGCGCTTCATTGCCCAGATGAGCGGCCAGACGGAAGGCGCGCCCGCGCTCTCGGCTGCTGATCGCGACCGCCGCTTCGCCGATCCGCGCTGGCGCGACAATCCGGTGTTCGACCTCATCCGGCAGATCTACCTGCTCGCCGCCGATGGGCTCATGCGCCTGTCCGACGCGGTCGACGGGCTCGATCCGCTGCAGAAAGAGAAGCTGCGCTTCGCGACGCAGCGCTTCGTCGAGGCCGCCTCGCCCAGCAATTTCCCCTTCACCAATCCGCAGGTGATCGAGAAGACGATCGAGACCGGCGGGCAGAATCTGCTGACCGGCCTCGAGCACCTCCTCGCCGATCTCGACAAGGGCCAGCTCACCCATACCGACGGGTCGCGGTTCGAGCTGGGGCGCAACATCGCCGCCACGCCCGGCAAGGTGATCCACGAGACGCCGCTCTACCAGCTCATCCAATATGCCCCCACCACGCCGACGGTGGACGCGACGCCGCTCGTCATCTTCCCGCCCTGGATCAACCGCTTCTACATTCTTGATCTCAATCCGCAGAAGAGCTTCGTCAAATGGGCGGTCGACCAGGGGCTGACGGTGTTCATGGTGAGCTGGAAGTCGGCCGATGCGAGCATGGCCGATGTGACGCTCGACGATTATGTGCTGCGCGGCCAGATCGACGCGATCGACACCGTCCGCGACATCACCGGCGCGCCGGGCGTCCATGCGATCGGCTATTGCGTGGCGGGCACGACATTGGCGATCACGCTGGCGCTGCTCGCGGCGCGCGGCCAGGCGGACAAGGTCGCGAGCGCGACTTTCCTGACCGCACAGGTCGATTTCAGCCAGGCCGGCGACCTCAGGCTGTTCGCCGACGAGGAGCAACTGCCGCTGGTCGAGAGCCTCATCACCGACGGCTATCTCGACGGGCGCTACATGGCCGCGACCTTCAATATGTTGCGCGGGCAGGACCTGATCTGGAACTATGTGGTCAACAATTATCTGCTGGGCGAAAGCTACCCGCAGTTCGACCTGCTCTACTGGAACGGCGACACCACCAATCTGCCGGGCAAGTGGCTGCGCGCCTATCTCGCCGATCTCTATCGGGACAACAAGCTGGTCGAGCCGGGCAGCATCAGCGTTGACGGCGTGCCGATCGACCTCCACCGCATCACCACGCCCGCCTACATCCAGGCGGGCATCGAGGATCATATCGCGCCGCCCCGCAGCGTCTGGAAGCTGATGGAGCAGTTCGCCGGGCCGCGCCGCTTCCTGCTCGCCGGATCGGGCCATATTGCCGGTGTGGTCAATCCGCCGGCCGCAAAAAAATATCAGTTCTGGACGTGCGACAAGGACCAGCCCGGCTTCGATGCATTCCGCGAACAGGCCCGCGAAACGCCCGGCAGCTGGTGGCCGGATTGGCTGGCCTGGATCGAAGCGCGCTCGCCGGGGCAGGTCGCGGCGACCGGCGCGCGGATCCCGGGCGGCGGCAAATATGCTGCACTCGAGGATGCGCCCGGACGCTACGTCCGCCTGCGTTAAAGCCGCCGATTCTTCGAGTCGCCAAGCGGTTTTTTGCTGCGCTGCGTCAAAATTTTTCTTGATTAATGAACCCGGAAGGTCTATGTTGCACTGCAACAAAAGGACTCAGGAGTTCGTCTTGGCCAAGACACCGATCAAGAAGCCGGCTCCGAGCCGCGCGGCATCTGTAAAGCCCGCCGCGGGCAAGGCGAAGCCGACTGCGGCGATCAGTGTCAAGGAAACGCCGAAAGCGGTCGAATGGCCGATCGCCGGCAAGGCCAAGGCGGTAAAGAAGTCCGAGGAGACCCAGAAAGTTGCGGCGCCTCCGAAGGCGGAGCCGGCCCCCGAACCGATCGCGCCCGTTCCGGCGGCGGCATCGGTCGAGCCGGCGCCCGCCATGCCGGAAGCGCCGACGGAAGTTGCCGTTGTTGAAGAAGCGTCCACCCCCATATCCGCGCCTGTCAGCATTCCCGCTGCTGCCAAGGCCGCAAAGAAAGGTTCATTCATCATGACCGATGCCATGGAAACCGCCAAGGCCTACGCCGAGGAAGCCAAGTCCAAGATCCAGACCGCCGTTGCCGACATCAATGAGAAGGCCAAGGTGGCGATGGAGAAGTCCAGCAAGGCCGTCGAGGAGCTCGGTGAGATCACCAAGGGCAATTACGAGGCCATGGTCGAATCCTCGAAGATCGCCGCCAAGGGCGTCGAGACGCTGAGCCAGGAAGCGGTCGAGTTCAGCCGCAAGTCGTTCGAGAAGTCGACTTCGGCGTTCAAGAGCTTCGCCGCGGTCAAGACCCCGGCCGAGTTCTTCCAGCTCCAGAGCGATCTGATGAGCTCGGCGTTCGACAGCTTTGCCGCCGAAGCGGCCAAGAGCAGCGAGAAGTTCCTGAAGCTGGCCGGCGACGTCTCGCAGCCGATCAGCAACCGCGTCGCGATCGTCTCCGAGAAGGTCAAGGCTCTCGCCGCCTGATCGCGCCAGCGACAGATAACGGGGAAGGGGCGGTCCGGTTTCGGGCCGCCTTTTTTCGTGCGCAGTGCCGCCGCTGGCCCGTTTCGGGGCGGAATGACGGCGGTCACGCCCCCGGAAAATGCGTTAACGCACGCGCGCCCCTTGCAACCAACCCCCGCCCTGACCTATTTTTGTCCCATGCACAGGATTGAGCGATTGGCGGGGCAGGCGCCGCATATGGCGGGCAGGAGCGATGAGGACGGGGCCGGCGGACCGGGCCTCGGCATTGCCACGCGCACCCGCGCGCGCGCCAAGAAGCCGACACCCTACAAGGTGCTCATGCTCAACGACGACTATACGCCGATGGAATTCGTGGTCGACGTGCTCCAGCGCTTCTTCCGCATGGACATCGAGCAGGCGACGCGCGTCATGCTGCATGTCCACCAGAAGGGCGTCGGCGTCTGCGGTGTGTTCAGCTACGAAGTCGCCGAGACCAAGGTGAACCAGGTCATGGACTTCGCCCGGCAGAACCAGCACCCGTTGCAGTGCACGCTGGAGACCGCCTGAGCTGAGCGTCCCTCAGCCGGCGTAGCGCTTCACTTTTTTCTGAATGAATGGTGTGTCGGGAAAGATCTCGGCGACCGGAACGCCGCTTTCGTCGGATGCCATTGTGCGCAGACTTTCCCACACGTCGCCCGAGCGCAAGCCGGCGCCATGCGCTTTCAGCATCATCGGATTGCGGCGGGCTACGACTTGAGCAAGATCGCCAAGCGTCTCGATGCCACGAGGGTAATGACGGGGCGCAAATTTCATCACGGCCGTACCCGCGCCGACTGCCACGCCGGACCAAATGGCCCACGAGCCTTGCCGAGTGAGGAAAGCGATTCCAAGACCGATGCCGCCCAGCATAAGGGTCAACAATGCCCAGTTACCAACTGTTCCGAATGATGCAGCGGGGGAGACCAGGCCGCAGCGCTTCAAGTCATTCATGGTCTTTCTGGGAGTTCCCAGCCCGAGCGCTTCCAGACGCGTGTCCGGTCGCGCTTTCTTATTGGCGGGCCCTGCTGCCCTGCGCAGCCGATAGAACGTCATCTGGCTGGCGCATTGGCCGCCGGTGCCTTCGATGTCGCCAAGCTGCGCCACCAGCGACGCATGGATGTCGCCGAGCGTTTGCCAGCTAGAATAATCAATATCAGCGAAAGCCACCCCGAAACGCTCTTCGACGCCTTCGATGAAGTCGACCTCATCGAGATCGCCAGCGAATAATCCGTGCTTCATGCGGGCATTCTATTTCGCCCGACATGCCCTGCCAACGGGCTTTTGGGCCCGGTGAAGCCTCCCTTATGACAATATCGGTTTCGCGCCGATCGGGATCACCGCACGCCCGAAGGTCGCGTTGGTGACGATGGCGAAGCTGCCATATATCGCCAGCGTGCCGCAGAGCAGGCCGAGCCAGCCGCCGAGCTGCGAGAGGCTGGCATTGCCCTGGATCGCGCCCAAGCCGAGCAGGAAGAAGGTCGGCCACAGCGTCAGGAAGATGAAGAAGGTGATCCTGGGCAGCTTGAACGTGCTGATCCACAGATAGAGCGTCAGCACGCCCCAGAGCAGCAGCGCCACGCCGACCGTGGGTCCTGCGGCCGAGAGGTCGATGATCTTGTTGCCCGCGAAGAGCACGAGCAGCGCGAACCACCACCAGAAGGCGCCGTAGCTGAGGAACGCCGTCATGCCGAAGGTATTCCGCACCTTGAACTCGAAGGCGCCGGCGAAAATCTGCATGAGGCCACCGAACGTCAGCGCGAGCGGCAGGACGACCGGCTCGCCGCCCTTGGGCAGCACGCCCGCATTGATGAGACTGAGCAAGACCGTGGTGAGACCGAACGCCACCAGGCCGAGCGCGGCCGGATTGGCTTCGGGCGTATCTGCGGATTCCGCCATATTCCCCCTCCTGTGTTGGCGCACCGCTGCGCCGATCCTGGCCTTCTGCACGAGGCCGTTGCGGCAGGTTTAGCAGAAGGGCCGCACGGCGCAACGATGCCGCTTGACCGGCCTCACGTTGCAGTGCAGCATCGCTTCATGGCCTCCGCACGTCCTGCCATCACGCAGAATCCCGACATTCGCTATCTCGGGCGGCTGCTCGGCGACGTGATCCGCACCTATGGCGGCGAGCGCCTCTTCAAGCAGACCGAATATATCCGCTCGGCCTCGGTCGATCGGGCGCGCGGAGTCGCCCCGGCCGAGGGCGTCGACACCGGGCTGTCCGCGCTCAGCCTCGACGACACCACCGCCTTCGTGCGCGGCTTCATGCTGTTCTCGATGCTCGCCAATCTTGCCGAGGATCGCCAGGGCATCGCCACCGAGCCGGGCGCCGACATGGCGAGCGCGATCAAGCGGCTCGAGGAACATGGCATTTCCGAGGACGCGATCCACAAGCTGCTCGAAAAGTCGCTGGTCGCGCCGGTGCTCACTGCCCACCCGACCGAGGTGCGGCGCAAGAGCGTCATCGATCATCGCAACATCATCGCCGAACTCATGCTGCTGCGCGATGCCGGCGCGGTGGAGACCGCCGACGGCGAGCCGATCGATGAGGCGATCAGCCGCCAGATCGCCTTGCTCTGGCAGACGCGGCCGCTGCGCCGCGAGCGGCTGTTCGTGCGCGACGAGATCGACAATGCGCTCTCCTATTTCCGCGACATCTTCATGCCCGTGCTGCCCGGCCTCTATGCGCGCTGGGACCGGGTCATGGGCAAGCGGGTGCCCGGCTTCCTCAGGCTCGGCACCTGGATCGGCGGCGACCGCGACGGCAATCCCTTCGTGCAGGCCGACCAGCTCCGGCTCGCGCTCGGCCGCGCCTGCGGATCGACCCTGCGCGTATACATGGACATGCTGCACGAGCTGGGTGCGCAAATCTCGATCTCGTCCGAGCTGGCGGCGGTGCCGGCGGCGGTGCGCGACCTCGCGGCGGCGAGCGGCGACGAAAGCGCCAGCCGGCGCGACGAGCCCTATCGCCGCGCGATCACCGGCATCTACGCGCGGGTCGCGGCGACCTATGAGAAGCTGACCGGCGCCCCGGCGCCGCGTCCCTCGCGCCTCGCCAAGGGCAAGCCCTATGACGATGCCGGGCAGTTGCGCGCCGATCTCGCCACGCTGGGGCGCGGCCTTGCCATGGAGGGCAATGGCGCGCTCGCGACCGGCGGCGCGCTCTCGCGGCTCATCCGCGCGGTCGAGATTTTCGGCTTCCACCTCGCCACGCTCGACATGCGCCAGAACAGCGCCGTGCATGAGCGCGTCGTCGCCGAGCTGCTGAAGGTCGCCGGCGTCGAGGCCGACTATGAGGCGCTGGGCGAGGAGGCGCGTGTCGCGCTGCTTCGCCATGAGCTCGCCAACAACCGCCCGCTCGGCTCGCGCTTCGCCCACTATAGCGAGGAGACGCAGACCGAGCTCGCCATCGTCGAGGCCGCCGCCGAAGCGCACCGCTTGTACGGGCCCGCCTGCATCGTCCAGTACATCATCTCCAAGGCCGAGAGCGTCTCGGACATGCTGGAGGTCTATATCCTGCTCAAGGAGGCGGGCCTTTGGCGCGCCGCCGAGAATGGCGATCCGGCGCAGGCTGCGATCATGGTCGTGCCTTTGTTCGAGACCATTGCCGATCTCGAGGAGGCGCCGGCGATCATGACCGCCTATTTCGGCCTGCCGGAGATCGGCGCGCTGGTGAAGACGCGCGGCTATCAGGAAGTGATGATCGGCTATTCGGACTCGAACAAGGACGGCGGCTACATCACCTCGACCTGGAGCCTGTTCGAGGCGAGCACCGCGCTCGCCCCGGTGTTCGAGACGGCCGGCGTCGCGATGCAGCTCTTCCATGGCCGCGGCGGCGCGGTCGGGCGCGGCGGCGGCTCCTCCTTCCAGGCGATCCAGGCACAGCCGCCGGGCACCGTGCAGGGCCGCATCCGCATCACCGAGCAGGGCGAGGTCATCGCCGCCAAATATGGCACGCCCGAGAGCGCGCGCACCAATCTCGAGGCGATGACCAGCGCGGCCTTACTCGCCAGCCTGGAGCCCGAGCGGCTGTCGCCCGCCGACAGCAAGCGCTTCTCCGCCGCGATGAGCGAGATCAGCGCCACGGCGTTCCGCGCCTATCGCGACCTCGTCTATGATACGGAGGGCTTTCGCGAATTCTTCCGCCAGTTGACGCCGATCCAGGAGATCAGCGGCCTCAAGATCGGCTCGCGCCCGGCGAGCCGGACCAAGAGCGCCAAGATCGAGGATCTGCGCGCCATCCCCTGGGTGTTCAGCTGGTCGCAGGCGCGCGTCATGCTGCCCGGCTGGTATGGCGTCGGCCAGGCGCTCGACGCCTTTGGCGACAAGGGCCTGCTCAAGGAAATGGCGCAGGTCTGGCCGTTCCTGAAGGCGAGCCTCGGCAATATGGAAATGGTGCTGGCCAAGTCCGACCTCGCCATCGCCGCCCATTATCTGCCGCTCGTCGAAGACCAGGAGGCGGGCGAGGCGATCTTCAGGCGGATCAAGGACGGCTGGCAGCATGCCCATGACGGGCTGCTCGCCGCGACCGGGCAGAGCTATCTGCTGGAGCATAGCCCCGCACTCGACACCTCGATCCGGCTGCGGCTGCCCTATATCGAACCCTTGAATTTGCTGCAGGTCGAGCTGCTGAAGCGCCATCGCGGCGGCGAGGACGATCCGCGCATCCGCGAGGGCATCGAGCTTTCCATCAACGCCATTGCCACGGCCCTGCGAAACAGTGGATAAGGGCAGCGATGCTCTATCTGCTGCTCTTCATCGCCGGCGGGCTCGCCTGTAACGCCATCCCGCATCTCGTGGCGGGCCTGCAGGGAGAAAGCTTCTACACGCCCTGGGCGGTGCCGCGCGGCAGCAAGTCCTCGGCGATCGAGAATTTCCTGTGGGGCTGCTTCAACCTGTTCCTCGGTCTGTTCCTGGCGCGCCATGCGCGGCCGCTGTTCCTGCAGGGCGGACCACTCGCTCTGCTCTCCGGCTTCCTCGTCGCCGGCTGCGCGATCTCGCTGATCTTCGCAAAGCGGAACAAAGGCTAAGGCGCCTCCCGTCACCCGTGCTGAATCCAGGGTCCAGCCTCTTCAGCACCCTTGTGAGGAAGCGGGATCGGGCCAAGCCCCGAGGTGACAAAATGGGCCGAGATTCAGGGCTAGCGCGAACGTATGGCCCATACCAGGCGCAAGATGATGTCCGCGCCACTGATAACCGCCGGGATAACTGTCAGCATGATCCAGCCGCCGATAAGAAACGCAAACTGCCGCGGATGTTCTGCTTTCTTTACCCATCCCCCCCTTCCAGAGGCTGCGCCGATCCGAAATTGATACCGAACGAAAATGAACATCCCCAGCGCAAAAAAGGGCATCAGAATGTCGGTCGCATTTAGCGCTGGCATTTCTGGGCGCTCTCCGATGTCTTGAGCTTCACCGAAATCGTCACGCGATCGGCAGGTCGAACATCAGCTCCCGCACGAAGCGTACCGGCGGCGATCCATGCGCGATGGCGGCGTCATTATAGGTCTTGAGGTCGAACTTCGCGCCCCAGCGCTGCTTCGCCTCCTCGCGCATCGCCATATGCGCCTCATAGCCGGAATAATAGCTCAAGAGCTGGGTCGAGGATAGCTGCGCGCGCACCCATTTGCCCGCCGCCTCGCGCTCCTGCTGGAAGGCGCCCTTCATCATGAGGTCCATCGCCTGTTCGCGGGTCATGCCCTCGGCATGGATGCCGATGTCGAGCAGCGTGTTGGTGACCGAGCGCAGCCGCATCTTGAGCACGGTCAGCTTGAACAGCGGATCGCCGTCGAGGAAATTCTCGTCGGCCATCATGCCCTCGCTATAGACCGCCCAGCCCTCGACATAAGGGCCGGACTCGAGCACCGCGCGCAGCACCGACTTGTCCTGGTTGGCATGGTCGATCTGCAGCCAGTGGCCCGGCATCGCCTCATGGATGCTGAGGTCGTTGACCATGTAGCTGTTATATTCGCGCAGGAACGAGGTGGCCTGCGCATCGGTCCAGTCGTCCGGGATCGGCGAGATCGCGTAGAATGTCTCCTGGCCCTTGTCGAGCGGGCCGGGCGAATCGCAATAGGCCACGGAATTGCCCTGCTGGAACTTGGGCATGGTGATGATCCTGACCGGCGATTTCGGCATGGTGACGAGATCGCGACGGCGCACGAAATCGCTGGCATTGTCGAGCGCGGCCTTGGCTTGCGCCATCAGCTGCGCGCGCTCGGGGCGCTTGGCATAAGTGAGGTCGAGCGCGGCCTCGATCGCGGCCTGTTGCTCGGCCTGGGTGGGGGCATCGGGCAATGGCGGCGCGCCCGTTTTCCCGGCGAGGATCTGCCGGGCAAGCACATACATTTGCGCGCGGGTCTGCGCGAACGACGCGGTCGCCTTGGCCTTCAGTTCCTGCCGCGTCTCGTTGGACATGAGCGCGAAGGCCATCTTCTGGTCGTAGAGCTTCGCGCCCAGCCGGAAGTCGCCCCTGGCGGCGGGGACGAGCGTCTTGTCGAGCCAGACCTGCTGGCCGGCGACGGCAGTCTTGAGCTTTGCCAGCGCCGCGTCGAACCGCGCCTTGTCGGCGGGCGCGAGTTCGCTCGCATGCGGCGCCAGCATGTCCTCGGCGATCTCGACAATGCCGCTGTTCTGCTTGGCGACCTGCGTTGCGTAGATGTCCGGCACCTTGGCGGCGACCAGCTGCTTGCGGCTTTCGAGCAGGAAGGCGGGGAGCGCCTCCATGCGCGCGGTCGCATTCTTGAGCCGCTGCGGCCAGGGCGCGAAGTCGCGCGCGGCGAGATTGTACAGCGCGCCGGCGGCGGCATCGTCATAGCTCTGCGCGTTCCACGACCAGCTTTTCAGCGTCTCGATGTCCCAGATGTCGAAGCGCAGCTGGTTGCGCAGCATCAGCGCGTCGACCTGGTTGTCGCGGCTCAGCGCCTTGAGGTCGATCGCGGCGATCTCGGCAAGCAGGCCCTTCTCGAACGCGACTTGCCTGGCCCGCCCGGCCGCCGTGATGTCGGGCAGCCTGTCGTCGAAGCGGTGATCGCCAAGCTGCGTGCCGCTGACCGGCGAGAAGCGCGCGATGCTGTCGATATAGCGCTTTGAAATACTGGCGAAGCGGGCGTCGGCGGCGTTGTCCTTCGCGGCGGCGGCCGGAATGATGGTGAGCGCCGCGCCGACCGGCAGGGCAGTGGCGAGCAACAGGGCGATGACGGGACGCATGATGGGGACCTCGCGCAGCAAAAGTTCAGCCTAGCGGGCAGGCGGCATGGCGACAATGGCTGTGCGCACAGGACGGTTCGTGGCATGATCGCGGCCGTCAAAAATGGGGAGAGGTGCCATGACGGACGAGATTTCGCGTCGCGGCGTGATCGGGCTGGGCGTCGGCGCGGCGGTCAGCATGAGTGCATTGGCCAGGGCGCAGGCAGGGGGCGGACCGCGCGCGAAAGACTCGGTCGGCGTCGCCATTGTCGGCATCGGTCTACTCTCGTCCGGCCAGCTCCTGCCCGCGCTGACCAAAACGAAGAAGGCGCATCTCGCGGCGCTGGTCAGCGGCGATCCGGCCAAGGCGAAGCGCACCGCCACGCAATATGGCCTCTCCGACAAGGCAATCTACTCCTACGAGACCTTTGACCGCATCGCCGACAATCCCGACGTCGAGATCGTCTATGTCGTCCTCCCCAACAGCATGCACCGCGATTATACGGAGCGCGCCTTCAAGGCCGGCAAGCATGTGCTCTGCGAGAAGCCGATGGCGACCAATATCGCCGATTGCGAGGCGATGATCGCGGCGGGCAAGGCGGCCAGGAAGCAGCTGATGATCGCCTATCGCTGCCAATATGAGCCGCTCAACCTTGCGGCGATGCGCCTCATGCGCGCCGGCACACTCGGCAAGCCGCGCATCGTGCACGCCAATATGGGCAAGCAGACCGACCTCAAGGTCTCGGCGGACAAGTGGCGGCTCGACATGGCCATGTCCGGCGGCGGCGCGCTGCTCGACATGGGCATCTACGGCATCAACGCGGCCCGCTATCTCTTCAACGAGGAGCCGGTCGAGGTGCGCGCCTGGGCGATGACCGACAAGTCGGACCCCCGCTTCCGAACGGTCGAGGACATGATCGCCTGGCAGATGCGATTTCCCTCGGGTGCGATCGGCGAGGGACAGAGCTGCTTTTCGCAGCCCGGCACCATGGCCTGGCAGGCGGTCTGCGAGAACGGCCGCATCGTCGCCGACCCGGGCTGCTTCTACAATGGCAACAAGCTGAGCCTCGTCGGCACGGCCACGCCCGCGCCACGGATCGTCGAGATCGACCAGTTCGCGCGCGAGATCGACTGGATGGCCGATGTGGTGCGCGGTCGGGCGCCGATGGTCTCACCGGGCGAGGAAGGGCTGCAGGACATGCGCCTCATGCTGGCGATGCTCGATTCGGCGAAGCGCGGCGGCGCGAGCGTGCGCACCGATTATGGCTACAAGCGCGCCGTCGATCCGGCGGCCGTGGTGGACGTCTGAAGGATCAGCCCGCCGGGTTGGCGGGCACGGCGGGCGCCGTCGGTGCCGTGGCGGCCTGGTTGTCGCCCTCGATATAGGCGCGCACGATCTTGGTCGGCTGCGTCGGGGGCTCGCCGCGGGCGATATTGTCGACGCCGTCCATGCCGCTGACCACACGGCCGACCACCGTATATTTATGGTCGAGCTGCATGCGCGGCATGAGCATGATGTAGAACTGGCTGTTGGCGCTGTTGTCGTCCTCGGCGCGCGCCATCGCCACCGTGCCGCGCATATGCGGCAGCCAGGTGAACTCGGCCTTGAGGTCGGGCAGGCTCGATCCGCCGCTGCCGTCGCCCTTGGGATCGCCGCCCTGGGCCATGAAGCCCTCGATCACGCGATGGAAGGTCAGGCCGTCATAGAAATGCTGGCGAGTCAGCGTCTTGATGCGCTCGACCGAAAGCGGCGCGGCGTCGGGCCGCAGCACGATACGGACATGGCCGCCGTCCGACAGATCGAGCACCCAGGTGTTCTCGGGCGTCGCCGGGACGATCGCCAGCAGCGCCTTGGTCGGCGATTTCGCTTCCTCGGCGCGCAGGGCCGCGGCGTCCTTCTTGGCGCGGGCGGCGAGCTCGGCATCGCGGGCGACGTCTTCGGCGGTCTTCTTCTGGGCGAGCGCGGGCATGGCGGTCAGTGTGAGCGCGGCGGCGCCGAGCACGAGAAAGCGGAATGAATGACGCATGGTGATCCTGTTCATGGCGCGCTTCATGCCCGCTCTTCGCTGAACCTGCAATGACCCAGAGCGGCCTAGCCCTTCATTTTGCCGATTTGCACGAGCACATCGTCGCGCACCGCCGGCGTCACGAACTTGCCGATGTCGCCGCCCAGATGGGCGATCTCCTTGACCAGGCGCGAGGCGATCGGCTGGAGCGCGACGTCGGCCATCAGGAACACCGTCTCGACACCCGGGTCGAGATACTGGTTCATGCCCGCCATCTGATACTCATATTCGAAGTCGGCGACGGCGCGCAGACCGCGCAGGATCAGGCTCGCGCCTTGCGAACGTGCGAAATCGATGAGCAGCATGTCGAAGGCGACGACCTCGATCTCGGTGGCGATGCCGGCGGTCTCGCGGCGGACCATGGCGAGGCGCTGGTCGAGCGAAAAAAGCGGCGACTTGCTGGGATTGGTGGTGACGCCGATGACAAGCTTGTCGACCAGCTTCGCGCCGCGCCGGATGATGTCCATATGCCCGAGCGTGACCGGATCGAAAGTGCCGGGATAGAGGCCGATGCGCATATCGTCCGCTCCTTCAGTGCGCCCGGCTGATCGCGAAATCGGCGATGTCGCGCAGCAGCTGCGCCTGCGCGCCGAAGCCATTGAGATGCGCCTTGGCCTGCTCGACCAGCATGTGCGCCTGGGCGCGGGCCTGCTCGACGCCGATCAGCGACACGAAGGTCGCCTTGCCGGCCGCCGCGTCCTTGCCCACTGCCTTGCCGGTCACCGCCGCGTCGCCCTCGACATCGAGCAGGTCGTCGGCGATCTGGAAGGCGAGGCCAAGATCGCGGGCATAGCCGCGCAGGCACGTCCGTGCCTCCTCCTTGACGCGGGCCAGGATCGCGCCCGCCTCGACGCAGAAGGCGATGAGCGCCCCGGTCTTGAGCTGCTGCAGCCGCGTCACCGTGGCGAGGTCCATGTCCGTGGTCGCGGCGACAAGGTCCATCATCTGCCCGCCCGCCATGCCGGCCGGCCCGCTCGCCAGCGCCAGCGCCTTGACCAGCTCGCAGCGCGCGAACGGATCGGGATGGGTGCGCTCGTCGACGAGGATCGAGAAGGCGAGATCGTGCAGGCAGTCGCCGGCGAGAATGGCGGTCGCCTCGTCGAAGGCCTTGTGGACCGTCGGCTTGCCGCGCCGGACATCGTCATCGTCCATGGCCGGCAGGTCGTCATGCACCAGGCTGTAGACATGGATGCACTCGACCGCGAGGCCGGTGCGGATGGCGCTTTCCGCGCTCACGTTGAACAGGTCGCAGCTCGCCTTGACCAGCAGCGGGCGCAGCCGCTTGCCGCCGCCGATGCTGGCATGGCGCATTGCTTGGTGGAGGCGCGCGCGCTGGTCGTCGGGCACGGCGAGCAGCGCATCGAACTGGCGGTCGATGGCGTTCGCCATCATCGCCATCTCATCTTCGAGCCGGAGCGGTGCCGCGAGGCGCATGGCCCGTCAGTTGGCCGGAAAGGGCACAGTCTTGGCGGCCCCGCCGTCGCTGCCGCCGACGATCTGCTCGATCCGCGCCTGCGCCGCCTCGAGCCGTTTCTGGCATTGCGCGCGCAGCCTGTCGCCTTCGGCATAGAGCGTGATCGACTTGTCGAGCGGCACGTCGCCGCGCTCAAGCTGCTGGACGATAGACTCCAGCCGCGCCAGCGCTTCCTCGAAGCTCAATTCGTCCATGTTGGCCGGGTCCGCCATCCGCATTGCATTGGCCCCCCCGGCCCGACCGGTCAAGGCCGCATCGTTTTTGCGACCGAAATTCGCGAAAATGTCACAATATTGCGGTTGACCTTGTCCATTGGACTCGCAATAGAAAATTTCGCTATGAAACCAAATCTCATCCGGAATACGCTTCCGCTCGCCCTTGCCGCAGCCTTCTCCCTTGCAGGCTGCAAGCAGGAACCCGAACAGATGAACACCGGCACGGTCGATCCGCAGGCTGCCGCGCTCGCCAATGCCGCGAACGTCGTCGCCCCGCCGATGATCAAGACCAGCCACAGCTATCGCTGCAAGGACAACAGCCTGATCTTCGTCGACTTCATGACCGACGACCTGACCGCCAATTTCAAGGCGACCAAGGACGGCACGCCGATCCAGCTCAAGGCGCCGGAGAAGGGCAAGCCCTATGTCTCGGCCGACGGCAAGAAGACCGTCACCGGCAGCGGCGACAACATCACCTATAACGGCCTCGCCTGTAAGGCCGGCTGAGCCGCCCACGGATTGCCTCGGAACAAGCAAGGCCGGTCCCGCTGGGGCCGGCCTTTTTCTTGCCCTCCTCCATCGATGAAGCGCTCTCCCCGCCCCAGCGCGGCGCCGGCTCCGGCGGGCCGCCGTCGCGCGTGGGTGAGGGTTGGCTTCGGTCCTTATCGGCTGACCGCGATACTGACTTGCATAACCGTCGGACGAATCGGCAGGGCCGGATCCGCGGGAACGACCAGCTTGACCCAGAGGTCGTTCCCGTCCCTGAACCAGGAGGTCTCGCTCGCCTTGCGCAATGCCTCCATGCTGCCCTGCTGCGTTCCGGAAGCAGCCTTGGCGAAACCCGGAAGTTTAAAGATGACCCATGAGTCCTTGTTCATCTCGCTCAGGCTGAGAGAGACTTCCGGTCGTTCGGTTTTCACCTCGATCTCGGTGCCGGCGCGCACAGTGCTCTGATTGCCCGTGATCTTGAAATCCTTGCCATTGCGAACGAGAGCGATGGGCTGTTCGGGGGCTCGCGGAGGCGCTGCCGCCGCGGCCGCGATCTGCTGCGCCGGGCTCGCGCCAGGATTTGCACCAGCGACCGCACCGCCGGGCCGGGGCCCCGCGGCAGGGCCGGCACCGCGGAAATACAGGCGCCCGACATCACCCGTGCACACAGAGGCGTTCCAGCTGGGATGAATCTGGCAGGTAGAGTCCGTGGCGACGCTGTCATTCTCGCCGTCGTTGAGCAGGACATAGGAGTTGGGGACGCCGGTGGTCGAGCCGTCCAGGTCGTGGATCGCCAGGGTCCGGTATGCCGAACCACCCCGGTTGTCATTGTCGAATCTTTCATCGATCTTCGGGAAATAGACCGGCTTGGCATTGACGTACTTCGCACCCTTGATGGTGTTTTCGGTCGTCACCCCGGAGCTCGTGAACAACAGCCAGGAGAGCGCGCCTGATCCGCGCTGTTTGTTGTCCTGGAAATTCACGAATGTCGTGTTCGCGACGTCAACGCGGTAGTCATAATATTCGTAGCCGCGGATCGGGAAATCCGGGATCAGGCGTTTCGGCAGGCTGCGGCCATAAGCCTTTTCCTCCGGAGTCACAGGGTTGCCGACGTTCTCGGTCTCGCCGACGAACAGCGAATCAGTCACGAGTGACGTGAATGTGTCGGCGCCGAAGGAGCCCGACGAATGCGTGAAACCAATGGCGTTGTCGGCCGTCTTCAGGTTCCGGTAGATGTGCCGCTCGCCGCGGCCCCAGAAGCCGCCATTGCGGTTCTTGTAGGCGGTGAGATCCAGGAGGAGCGAATCCACGCTCGGGCTGTTGTTGTCGGCGGGATTCTCCTTGGGCATGTGCGAGGGACCGGCCAACCCGAAGGTGTTATCCGGATTGATGTTCCGGTCCAGCATGAACCCGTCGAAGTTGGAGTGGGCAACATTGCCCCTGAATTCCGCGAGCTTCATTCGACGCGGCCAGATGGTCTTGCTGATCTCCGAATCCTTGAACGCGCCTTGCGGATGTTCCGGCAGCGACCACCAGAAGCCATTCTCATCGGAGCCCGCCGCCACGTTATCGATGAAGACATTGTCCGGATTGGTGATCCAGTAAGCCGCCACGGTGTTGTCCGAAGGCAGCAGGGTATCCTTGCCGGAAAAGCTTGCCTGCCTCACTTCCAGGCGATGCGCGTAGGTGTAGCTGTTCTCCCCGTTGGCGGCGAGATTGGTGGGGACGCAGGGCTTGGTCATGCTGCATTTGATCTGGATGGCCAGGTTGTGGATGAACTGGTTGCCATGCTCGATGCCGTCTTCGAGGAAGAAGCAGTGACCGACGATATTGTAGGTCACATTGTTCTCGACGCGCACGTCATTGGTGCCGTGCACCGTCACGCAGCGGTTGTAGGTGTCGTGGATCGAGGCGTTCTTGATGTACTGCCCCTTGCCCGCGTCGCCGACCAGATGCCAGTGGATCGGATAGCGCGCCAGGTGCATGTTCTGGCCCATGCGATTGAGCTCGATGCCGTCGACAAACATCTTGGAGCCGGCCATTGCCATGATGTGCCCGCCAAAATAGGTCTTCTCGGCGTCTTCCGACGCCTGGATCTTGATGTTGCGGGTGAGCATCGCGACCTCGCCGCGCTCGTCCACGCCGAAGGTGATCTGGCCGAAGTGCATGTACTGCAGAGGCTTGTCGAGGGTGAGCATGTTGCCGCTGACGGCGGTGATGGTCCGCTCCTCGGCCTGGCGAGGATCATAGTCGGTCGAGGCGAGCACGATGACATCGCCCTTGCGCCAGCCCGCCGCATTGAGGACCTCGATGCTGGCAGAACCGGCCTTGGCGGTCTTGGCGAGCTTGGTCCAGCTGTTCGAGGTGCGGCCGCCATGGAGGCTGAGCGTACCGCCCAGCAGCATGATGCCACGGTCGCCCATGGTGTTGATGTCTTCATTGGGCACGACATCGGTGAGCGTGATGAGGGCCTTGTGCATGAACGGCTTGGCCTCGCTGCCGATGTCCAGCTCGCCACCGGGCAGGTAGATCCAGTCGGTGGTCAGGCTGAGATCGCGCGTGTCCGCGAAGCTCAATTTGCCGTTGATGGTGAGGCTGCGCAGTGCCGGCGGCGCGACATCGAGGAGAATGTTCCTGTCGCGGCCGATGGTGACCGCGTCACCCGCGCGCGGCACCTTGCCGCCGGGCCAGGACGCAGGATCGGACCAGCGCGTCTGCTTGACCCCCGGCGCCGGCGCGGCGACCTTGCTCATGTCCATATTGGCAGGCATCTGCTGCGCCACGGCCCCAGAGCCCAGGAGCAAGGACGCAGGCAACAGCAACGAAACGAGAAAATGGCGCGACAGCATACCCATGGCGTGATCCCCTCCGTCGGGACGTGAGTCCCACTTTTTGTATTTATACTTCAGTCTGCAACGAATCAGCCGATTTGCCAAGCGGTCGAGCAGCAAACATTCTTGGGCACGCGCGCAAGCGCGCGAAATGAAGCGGCATGGGATGGCGGACTGCAAGCAGGAACCCGAACAGATGAACACCGGCAGCGGCCACAATATCACCTACAACGGGCAGGCCTGCAAAGGCTAAGCCGCACGGATCGCCTCGGAACAAGCAAGGCCGGTCCCGCTCGGGCGGCCTTTTCGTTGGTTGAGCGGCGGCGTTGATCTGTAGGATGATAGGAAAATCCGGCCGGCATGCGGCCTACTTGCAATTGTCCGAATCGAGCTTTCATGGCGACAGTCGGTTTCATTATGCCGATGCGGCAAAGAAATTGCTGACCTGATACGAGCTGGGATCGGTTATTGGTGCGTCATTGCGAATTGTGTATCGCCCAAAGGTAAGCACAATTGTCGTGAACAATTTGAATCCTTGACCAGCGACTCTTTTTCGGCAGAACTAGCCGAAAAGGGGAGGCGTTATACATGCATCGTTGGGCAAGCTCGACCGCGCTCGCGACCTGTATTCTATTAGCGGCCTGTGGTGGTGGCGAAGGGGGCGGCACCATCGCGAGCACACCGACGCCTACGCCGACTCCGGCGCCCACGCCGTCCCCAACCCCCACACCGACGCCTACTCCGACCCCAACGCCCACACCGACATCGCAGATCTTGTCTGTCGACTTGCCCTCCAGCCGGAGCTTCACGACCAGCGCAACCCTAACCGATGTCAGCCTTCTCGCGGCGGACGGGACCACGCAGACGACGAGCGGCAATCGCCAACCCCTGACAGTGACTTATGACGCAACGACCCAAAGCTACACAGTAGACGCCGGAGGCGTGAGCGATCAGTTTCCTTCGGGCAGCCGCCTGCCGGATCGGATCGCAGGCGAGGCGCGCTTTGCAATAACCAATACGTCTGGGTTGCCCGATTATCTGACGCTGGCGGTGCTGTCATACACGACAGGAAAGCCCAACAGCTATGTTGGCATGGGCTACTGGCAACTCGACAAGCCCGGTACGTCGAGCATCCAGAATGTGGAGTTCTCGACCTTCACTTACGGTTTCGACACACCGGCCGCCGCCGTCCCACACACTGGCTTCGCCAGCTGGGACACCGACATTTTCGGCCTCTATTCGCGCCCGGGCGAAGCGACACGGACCATGGAAGGTTCCGGCCGTTTCGACATCGACTTTTCCAACTCAGTTTTTCGGATTAGCGGCGACCTTTCCGATCATAACGTGGTTGGAAACAGCGGCTCCGTTGATATCGCGATCATTGGCGACGGTTCGATCACAAGCGATGGCCATATTTCAGGCCTCGTCGGCTACGAGGGCGCTTGGGGATCCATTACAGGCGGATTTTATGGCCCCAATGCCGAAGAACTGGGCGCCAGTTTTCTGGCGTTTAACGACGTGGGCAGCGTCTTGAACGGCGCGATGACCGGAATACGAAACACGCAGACGGCCCCCGCCGTCAACATGACGCTGCTCAATCTGCAAGTTGATCAGGATTTCGAAGCGCTGGGTGCTGCGGGAACCGTTCTGGTCGGTACCGCGGCTCCGGGCACCCCTGTCTCCGGAGTTTGGAGCACACCTATTGCCGGGCTGGCCGTCACGCCAGCAGGTCCATCGAGAATCGATTTGACGATCAGCGGGATCACCAATCTCACGCTCGATCCCGTCCAGCCGCGCGCAAACTTCCTGCGATATACCGGGCAATCTCCGACGGTTTCGTCCGTGCAGGTCGATTTCTTCCAGCCTGGACCGGCAAACACGCAGTTGGCCCTGACCTACACCAGCTTCGCGACCTGGCGATGGACTACCTATGACGCGCCGGGAGGCGGTACGCCCTCAATCTACGACACGACCTTTTTCCTGCTCTATGGAATCAAGCCTGCTGCGTCCATGGGTGCCATGACCGGCACTGCGAGCTACAACGGCGTTGTGTATGGCATCGGTTCGACACGCGAAGGCCCGCGTTATGATCTCAGCGGCACGTCGACCTTTCTCGTCGATTTCAGTGCCAGGACCTATTCCGGCTCGCTTCAAATCACCGGAACTGATGCCTTGGGCGCCGATCACGATTTCGGAAGTTACGCATTCGCCAACACGTTAACGGCAGCGGGAGCGATGAATCCAGCTTATTTGAAATCTGATCCCAATTGGGACCAGCTCATAAGGCCTGCCTTCTATGGACCACAGGGTCAGGAAATTGGCGCGAACTTCAACTTGGGTATCGGTGCTGGCGGCGCACCGGGCACAATTTATCTCGACGGAATCACACTGGCCAAGCAGCATCCATGAGGTTTGGCTCTGGACGGAAGGGACAGGGGCTTGTTGCGCACGCCACCCTTCCCTAAGGGGCTTTCATGTCGACCGCAGCGCCCGCCATCACACCCGAAATCGTCGCCGAACACGGGCTTTCGCCTGAGGAATATGATCGCGTCCTGAACGCGCTCGGCCGCGAGCCGAACCTCACCGAACTCGGCATTTTCTCGGTCATGTGGAGCGAGCATTGCTCCTATAAATCGAGCCGCATCCATTTGAAAAAGCTGCCCACCAAAGCCCCTTGGGTGATCTGCGGGCCGGGCGAGAATGCCGGCGTCATCGATATTGGCGACGGACAGGCGGCGATCTTCAAGATGGAGAGCCACAACCACCCCAGCTATATCGAGCCCTATCAGGGCGCGGCGACGGGCGTGGGCGGCATCCTGCGTGACGTCTTCACCATGGGCGCGCGGCCGGTCGCCAACATGAACGCGCTGCGCTTCGGCCGGCCCGATCACCCCAAGATGAAGCATCTCATCAGCGGCGTGGTGCGCGGCATCGGCGGCTACGGCAATTGCGTGGGCGTGCCGACGGTCGGCGGCGAGGTCAATTTCCACCCCGCCTATGACGGCAATATCCTGGTCAACGCGATGACCGTGGGCATCGCCGATACCGACAAGATCTTCTATTCGGCGGCCTCGGGCGTCGGCAATCCGATCGTCTATGTCGGCTCCAAGACCGGCCGCGACGGCATCCACGGCGCAACGATGGCGAGCGCCGACTTCGGCGAGGACTCGGAAGAGAAACGCCCGACCGTGCAGGTCGGCGATCCCTTCACCGAGAAGCTGTTGATCGAAGCCTGTCTCGAGCTCATGTCGTCCGACGCCATCGTCGCCATCCAGGACATGGGCGCGGCGGGCCTCACCAGCTCGTCCATCGAGATGGCGAGCAAGGGCGGTGTCGGCCTGCGGCTCGACATGGACAAGGTGCCGCAGCGCGAAGCCAATATGAGCGCCTATGAGATGATGCTTTCGGAGAGCCAGGAGCGCATGCTCATGGTGCTGAAGCCGGGCAAGGAAGCATTTGCGGAAGCCATTTTCCGCAAATGGGAACTGGATTTCGCGGTGATCGGCGAGGTCACCGAGACCGGCCGGCTGGTGCTCGTCCATCATGGCGAGACGGTCTGCGACATCCCCCTCGCGCCGCTTGCCGACGATGCGCCGCTGTACGATCGACCGCATGTGCCGACCCCGCCGCCCGCGCCGCTCGGCGATATTGCCGATACGAGCGACATCGCCGCCGATCTGCTCAAGCTGATAGCCTCACCTGATCTCGCCAGCCGGCGCTGGATCTGGGAGCAATATGACCACATGGTCGGCGCCGATACGGTCCAGAAGCCGGGCGGGGACGCCGCCGTGGTGCGCGTCCATGGCACCGGCAAGGGTCTTGCGATCAGTACCGACTGTACGCCGCGATATTGTTTTGCTGATCCGGTCGAGGGCGGCAAGCAGGCCATTGCCGAGACCTGGCGCAACATCACAGCCGTGGGCGGCCAGCCGCTCGCCGTGACCAACTGCCTCAACTTCGCGAACCCGCAGCGGCCCGAAATCATGGGGCAGTTCGTCGGCTGTCTCGAAGGCATGAGCGAGGCCTGCCGCGCGCTCGACTATCCGATCGTGTCGGGCAATGTATCGCTCTACAATGAGTCCAAGGCGACCGGCGGGGGGAGCGCGATCCTGCCTACGCCCGCCATCGGTGGCGTCGGCATCCTCCCGGACGTGGAGCGCATGTGCACGATCGGCTTCAAGGGCGTCGGCGACATCATCCTGCTGGTCGGCGAGCGCAAGGGCGATCTCGGCCAGTCGCTCTGGCTGCGCGAGGTTCATGGCGTCGAGGGCATGAATGCCGGGCCGCCGCCGCGCGTCGATCTCGACGAGGAAAGGCACACCGGCGATTTCGTGCGCAAGGCGATCCGCGCCGGCGCGATCACCGCCTGCCATGATGTATCCGACGGCGGCGTCGCGGTTGCGGTCGCGGAGATGGCGCTGGCGGGCGGCATCGGCGCGATGCTCGACCAGCCACTAATCGGTACGGCAGCGCAGAGCTATTTCGCCGAGGATCAGGGGCTCTATGTGGTGACGGTGCGCGACGCGGCGCTCGCCCAGTTCTTGAGCAAGGCCGAGGCGCTGGGCGTCGAGGTCGCGCAGCTCGGGCGGACCATCGCCGGGCGGCTGATCTTCGAGCTGCCGGAAAGCGATCATGTGCTCAGCCTCGCCGATCTCAAGACGGCGCATGAGGGCTTCTTTCCCAGGTTGATGGGCGACGAGCTCTGACAGGCTATCATGATAGCCGGATTGGAATCGCTACTTCGTTATAGAGAACCGTCCAGTTCGTCCTACGGCACGATCCTGAACGTGTACTGGTAGCTGCTCGTCGTGGACCCGGTCACGCCGCCGATGCGCACGGTATAGCTGACATTCTGCTGTAGCCCCGTCACATTCCACTGGATGCTGTTGGGCACGCCGTAGCCGATATTGTCCGACGAGACATTGGTCACGGCGAGGTCGCCATTGGGTCCAGTGACGCGGACGGTTGCGCTGGCGAAACCGACCCCGACATTGGCGCCGCGACCGCTGCTGTTGGGGACAGCGGTGAAGGAGAGGATGTCGCCTACCCCGAAATAGCGCGAAGGATAGTCGCCATAGGGATAGGCCACAAACGGCGGCACCGTCGATGGCGGCGGCGGACTGACCGCGAAGTTGAAGACCTTCATCGAGGCCGCATCCTGCCGGTAGCCGTTCGCGCTCTGCTGCGCGACGCGTCCATAGGCGATCTCTCCGAGGAAGGGATCGAGGATCCAGCGGCGATGCCCGATGCTGTCGCTATAATGCTCGGTCATCCAGCCGGCGAGATTGTCGTCCTCGGTCGACCAGGACAGACCGGGGCCCCAGCCGCCGATCAGGTTGCTCGATCCCGCGCCGGTTGCGCCGACGGCGGTGTAGCAGAGCCAGGTCGTGGGCGGCGTGTGACTGAGCGTGGCGTTGGCGGCCTGCATCAGCGAGCTTTGATCGACCTGCGCATTGTCGGCGGCCGAGTAGGTGACCGGCGATAGCCCGTGCAGCGCGCGCAGGGCATTGAGGTCGTCGAGGAAGGTCGTGCGGACCGAAGCCTTGAGCGAGCCGGCGTTGCAGGTCGCGATGTCCGGCAGCGAGTCGTAGAGCGCGGCCGCCGCGGCGGTCCAGCTTGTCGGGGTGGGCGTGGGGGTTGGCGTTGGTGTCGGCGTGGGCGAGGGGGTCGGTGTCGAACTGGGTGTCGGCGTCGGGATCGTGACTGTACCGCCGCCACCGCCGGCATCGTCTCCGCCACAGGCGGTGAGCGAGAGCGTCAGCGCGCTCGCGGTCAGGATCAGCCCGACCTTTAGCGACCGGGGCCTGTCCGTCCTTGCAGCAAAGCGGTGCGGCATGCTGGCTCCCTCCCCATGGCGCGACGCACTGAACCAGACCAGCTCTACAACAAGATGGTAGATCAGTTCTGAACGGATCCCGCGCCCCGCCGTTCCGGTGGCTCGATTCGGCGCTCAATCGCGGCGAAAGATATATTCGTCGTCGCGATGGCTGCCGACCATGAAGTGATAGTCGCCGACTTTGCGGAAGCCCAGGGCGGCATAGAACGCCTGTGCTTTCAGATTGCCCGACCAGACACCGAGCCACTGTGGTCCGGGATAGGTTTCGGCCAGCCAGTCGAGCGACAGGTTGAGCAAGCGGCCGCCGAGGCCGAGGCCCTGCGCGGCGGCGCGAACGTAGATCTGGTAGAGTTCGCCCGACCCTGAGGTCACGTCCGGGTGCGGCAGCTTGCCGGGGCCGGCATGGGCATAAGCCAGCAATGCGCCGTCCCTGCCTTCGCAGACCCAGCTCGCATGGCTGAGGTCGGCAATCTCGGCCGCGACTCTTTCGGCCGAATAGGTTTCCGCTTCGAACCGGGCGAGGTCATCCGGCGGATAGGGAATGCCGAATCCGTGGAGGAAGGTCTCGCGGAAAGTCGCGAGCTTGAGCGCCGCGAGCGCGGCGACATCCTCTGGCCGGGCCCTCCGGATGACCGGCGAAATGGTGTCAGTCGTCACGGGTCAGGCGGCCATAAAGGACATGGTAGCTGGTCTCGCCTCCGGCATCGTCGAAGGCGCGGATCACCCTGCGCATCGCCGCCGCGCCGAGCGGACGGTAACCTTCGCGCGGGACCTGTGCCCCCAGTCCGCGAAAATGACGTACCAGTGCCGCGCCACCCCGTTCCGGAACCGGATGATGTTCATCGCAGGCAAAGGCATCGGCATGGGGCGCGAGCATGGCCTGCAACTCGGCCAGTGTCGGATAGCGGGCGATGCCCGCCTCCTCTCCGCACCGTTCATGCGCCGCGCGCCAGCTGGCAAAGCTTTCGGCACCCATGGTCGCGAAATAGAGACTCGCGCCCGGCCGCAGCAATCCGCGCAGCCGCGCCAGGGCGCCAGGCAAGTCGGCGAACCACTGGAAGGCCAGGCTGGAGAGGATGAGGTCGAACCAGCGGCCCTCGAATGCGGGCTCCTCGCCATCCATTGCCAGCAGCAGGTCCGCCGCCTCGCGCCGTGCGGTGGCGTCCAGCATCTGGGGCGCGAGATCGGTCGCGATCAGAGTGGCGTGCGGCCAGAGCGCCCGGATTTCATGCGTCAGCAGGCCGGTGCCACAGCCGATCTCGAGGATATGCGCGTTTTCCGGAAGCCGTTCGCGGCCGGCCATGGCGGCGAGGTGCATGGCGACGATGCGCTGGACGCTGGCGCTGGCATCATAATGGCAAGCGGCGGCGCCGAACGCGTCGCCGATCTCCGCTTTTCGCCCTGTTTTCGCCATTTGAGTCGCTTGCATCGCCAAGGCTTTGACATGCCGAGGGGCTGGACGCCACGGCAAAAGGCGATAGAGCATCCGGTGGAAAAGCCTGTCCCGAGCTTGCCGAAGCATGGGGACCGGCTTTCCAGGCCAAGGATGCGACCAGGCAGATATTCGACGACCGCATGACTGACGACAGCAATCGCATCGACGCGCTCGATTTTCTTCGTGGTTTCGCCGTGATGGGCATGGTGCTCGGCAATGTCGTGGCGATCGGCCTGCCATCGGCAGCCTCGCTCAGTCCATTGGCCCCCGGCGGACACGGACCGCTCGATCTCGCATCCTGGGCGTTCGATTTCCTTCTCGTGGACGGGAAGTTTCGCGCATTGTTCGCCATGATGTTCGGCGCGTCGATGCTGCTCGCCATGGAATCCGCGGAGCTGGATGGGCGCGACGGCATGGCGGCGCATCGCCGGCGGATGATCTGGCTCGCGATCTTCGGGCTCGCCGATCATCTCTTCCTGTGGTCTGGCGACATGCTGCTGCCGCTGGCGCTGGCCGGGCTGGGCGCCACTCTGCTGGCCGGTCGGGATACATTTGCGCTCGTCAAATGGGCGATCGGCCTGCTGGCCGTGCAATGGGCGATTGATCTCACGGCCCTGCTGCCGCTCTTCCGGGGACACGGCGTTTCGCTGATGTCCGGCGGCATGACGCTGCTCTCGACGCAGGAGGCGGCGTTTTACGGCTCGGCCTATCTCACGATCCTGCAGGGACGCCTTTCGATGCTGGCGGGTGACCTTCTGCACATGGCGCTGTTCGTCATTCCCGAGCTGCTTGCCTTCATGGCGCTCGGCATGGCGATGCTGAAAGGCGGTTTTCTCGCCGCTCAATGGACGGCGGAGCAATATCGCGCGACCTGGCGCCGCGCCTATCTGACGGGTCTCATTCCCATGGCGGGGCTGGCGGCTTGGGTACTGATCGCGCGCGATCCGCTGGCCTTGGCGGCAGCGGGTTCGGGTTGGTCCGTCCCGCTGCGCCTGCCGCTGGTGGTTGCCCATGCCGCGCTGGCGATCGGCATTGCGATCCGGTTCCCCGACAATCCGCTTGTTGGCGCGATCCGATCCCTCGGGCGACTCGCGCTGTCCAATTATCTGTTGAGCAGCCTTGCGGCGACGACACTCTTTTATGGCTATGGCGGCGGTCTTTTCGGCCGGCTCGATCGCGCCGCGCTCATGGCTCTCGCGGTGGCCGGCTGGGGTTTCATGCTGCTCTGGTCGGTGGCCTGGCGCAGATGGGTCGGTCAGGGCCCCGCCGAATGGCTGTGGCGCCGCCTGGCATGGCGCAATGCCTCCTGATCCAGTCGTTATCGCGGACAACTTTCGTCGAGATGGAAGGCCCCGTGCATGACCACAAAAGAAAACGCCGACCGAAGATCGGCCGGCGTTTCTCAATGTCTCATCCGGATCAGCGGCGAACCCCCTTTCGCCGCATCAGGACGAGAGATCTTAGCTGAACGCGACGCGGACGTTCTGAGCGCGACGACGCATCGAGACGCCGACCGCGGCAATACCCGCAACCATCAGAGCCCAGGTGGCGGGCTCGGGGATCGGCAGGATCGTCGCCTTGACGATCAGGTCGTCATAATCGCGGTCCGGACCGGCGCCGCTGTCGTCATAGCCGATATAGACTTCCTGCGTGTTGTAACCGCCATTGGCGTTCGTGAAAACGGCAAAGCCGATATCACCGGGGCCGGCCGGCAGGCCGGAGTTGCTGGTGAACAGAGCCGTCAGGAAGTCCGTCAGAGCGTAGGGACCAGCAGTTCCGCCAGTACCCCAGGGCGTGAAGTCCGTATTCTCGGTGAACACCTGGTCGCCGGTGACGTAAAAGCTCTCGTTGAAATAGCTTTCCGAGCCTTCGAACGTGAACTCGACGTAAGCCGATCCGTTCAGGATCAGATCGGCGCTGGTGAGTTCGCCGGTCAGACCCAGACCCGCCAACTGGCTCTTGAAGTCATTGTTGTTCGGAACGGCCTGCACAGGATCGCTGGTCATAACGACGAACTGAGCCGCGTTAGCGGCAGGCGCGACGGCCAACGCCGCGACAGCAGCCGAAGCTGCAAACAGAAACTTCCTCATGTGATTCTCCCACAAAGCCTTATTCGCAGCTCCGAAACCTGCACGAATGGCCAGCCTCGAATTGCTGGGGAGACGATATGTTCTTGCGATGCAGAATCCAACGGGAATTTCTGAATCGGAAATTAATTTTTGTGCCAGAATGGAAAGAGAATTCAAGCAAGACACTGACAAATAACGATATTGATGGATTTTCCAGAATCTTCCCTTTGTCGGGCCAAGGGACGCCCGTTAACCACAAAACGTGAGTTTCATGGGCAAATCATGGAAACGGCGGCCCGTTTTCCAGATTCGCCCATGAAGCTGCCTGCCGTAGCGTCATCGGAGTCGGGCTGGCCGTTTCCCGCCCCTTGGTCGGAAAGTCGGGCATTCGCGTCCGGCGCTGCCGGCACAGCGAAGCGGAATCTGGCCCGTCCGGTTTCAGTAGCGGCTCCGAAAAAGCCCGTTAAAATATGCCGTTAATTCTTTGAGCGGTTGACGAACCGGCCAGCCGCAAGACCTTCCGGCCGAAGCGATATTTCGCCCGCCGGTAATCTGCCAATCCGTTCAGGGTCAAATCACTCTGGCGTCACGAGCGCAGTTGCGGCATGCTTGTGCATCGCACAATTTTTGGGATCTGAGCGCTGGATGCGTCGCCTGCCGCCCTTGACCGCTCTTGAAGCTTTCGTTCAGGTCGCGCGGACCGGCTCCGTCAAGGCCGCTGCCGAGGAGCTGGCCCTGTCGGCGCCGGCGCTCAGCCGCCGCATCCAGTCACTGGAGCGCTTTCTCGGCTTCGCCTTGTTCGATCGCCGCCATCAGCAGCTCGAAATCAACAAGCATGGCCAGCGACTGCTCGGCGAAATCGCCCCGGCGCTCGACGCTCTCAGTGCGGCAATCGACGTGGCGACCAGTGGCGTGAAGGCGCTGCGCATCCGGCTGAGTGTCCTGCCATTGTTTGCAAGCCAGCGGCTTTTCCCCCGGCTGGGCGAGTTGCGGCGGTCGCATCCGGAGCTTCATCTCGATGTTGATACGAGCCCGAATGCCATCGCGCGGCTCGGAGACGGTCTTGATGCCGCGATCGTGCTTGCTCGCGACGTAGACCCGGCCCTGTATGCCCGGGAGCTCGATCGCGATGAGATTTATCTCATTGCTGCACATGCGCGCACCGAGGGCCCCCAGCAGATCAGGCGGCCCGAGGACATTGCCCATGAAACGGTCCTGATCCATCGTGACATGGCGACGACGTTCGATGTCTGGAAATCCGCGGCGGGACTACCCGATCTGCAGCCGGCCTCCATCGACTATTATGATTCCGGCGCCTTGATGCTGGAAGCGGCAGCCCAGGGCCTCGGTATCGCGGTCATGCACGGGCGTCACCTGCAGCAGGCTCATGACGAACGGATCGGCCAACTTTTCGATCAGCATGTCGAGAGTCCCTATCGCTATTTCTTCGTCTGCCGCCACCGCGCGCTCGAATCTCGCGTCGTCCGCATTTTCCACGATTGGCTCATCAACGCCGAAATCTGAGATTGCGAGGGCTCCGGCTGCCTGACCTGCGTTCGTCCGGGTTAACGCTATTTTTCCCAATGATGGTGCATGGGTTCCTTGTGAGGTTGGTCTGCCATTCGTCCCACGCTGAAATGGCAGCCATCCGAGCAAGAAAAGGGTCGTGAACTGATTCATGTGGCAGCGAGCGGGCACGCCTTGTTTGAGGCCGTCCGGTCCCGCACCGCTTTCTTCTCGGAACCTCTCGGCCATTTTTGAGTCGCGGCGGCGGTATTCGCTGCGCCTCGTTCGGGAAGGAATCGCAGATGCTGGATTGGTTCGAGAAGACAGCGCCCATTCGCACGAAATTCAACGTGCTACTTGCCGTTCATGCCGGGCTGTCCACTGCTTCCCTTGTCGGCGTCGGCCTCGCGTGGCAGGGCCTTCCCTATGTCGGCTTGAGCTTGGGACTGGGCGCGATGGCGCTGACCATCCTCACGGTCCTCGTCAGCAAGGCGCGGATTTGCGATCCCTATGTCAACACGGTCGTACGCATGGAGGCGCTCGCTGCCGGCGACACCGCGACCCCCATCGCCTATACGGATCACAGCGACTGCGTTGGCCGTATGACGCGCGCCTTGGGGACCTTCCGGGACAATCTGCAGCGCGAAGCGAATCACACCGGCCAGGACCAGGTCGTGCGCGAACTCGGCAAGGGCCTCGAACAGCTCGCCGCCGGCAATCTCACCTACAAGATCGATATGGTTTTCGATGGCCGCTACGAGGCATTGCGGACCAGCTTCAACCAGGCGGTTTCCGGTCTTGACCAGAGCCTGTGCCAGGTTGCCGGCTCCGCGCAGAGCGTCCATGCCGGGTCGACCGAAATTCGCGTCGCGTCCGAGGACTTGTCGCGCCGCACCGAGCAGCAAGCCGCCAGCCTCGAAGAAACAGCGGCCGCGACCGGCCAGGTGACCTCAATGGTCGCCGAGAGCGCCCGCACCGCGAACGAGATCAGCGGTTCGATCAAGACGGCGCACAAGGATGCGTCCGAAGGCGGCCAGGTCGTGCGCCAGGCGGTTTCGGCCATGGACGCGATCGAGAAGAGCAGCCAGGAAATCGGCCAGATCATCAACGTGATCGATGGTATCGCGTTCCAGACCAATCTGCTGGCCCTGAACGCCGGCGTCGAGGCAGCGCGCGCGGGCGAAGCAGGCAAGGGCTTTGCGGTCGTCGCCAACGAAGTGCGGGCGCTGGCCCAGCGCTCTGCCGACGCCGCCAAGGACATCAAGGCGCTCATCACCACCTCGAGCGAGCAGGTCCACCATGGCGTGGGCCTCGTCGGCGAAACCGGCAAGATGCTCGAGCGCATTGTCGGCAAGATCAGCGAGATCAACGAGCTGATCGGCGACCTGGCCAGCGGTGCCGAGATGGAGGCCAGCAATATCCAGCAGGTCAACAGCTCGATTGGCGACATGGACAAGATGACACAGCAGAACGCCGCGATGGTTGAGGAAACGACGGCGGCCGCCCGCAACCTCGCCAGCGAGGCCGACCGGCTGGCGTCGCTGCTGACTCGCTTCCAGCTTTCGGCGCGCCAGATCGCGCCGAGCCGCGCGGCGACTCCGGCACCGAGGCCAGCGGCTGCAGCAGCACCGCGCGCGCTGCCGGTCCAGGGCAATCTGGCGGTCCAGCCGGCCGCGGATGAGGACTGGGAAGAATTCTAAGGACGAGCGTCGGCGCTTGAATGACCAGAGGATATTGAAATGAGTGCGATCATCCTTCCCGCGACCATGGACAAGGTCAGCCTGCCGCCGCTTGCACGGGAAATGGCGGCGCTTTGCGACAAGGGCGAAGCCATGCTGGTCGACGGCTCGAAGGTGAGCCGCGTCGGCCTGGCCGGACTGCAGCTGCTCGTCAGCGCGGCCCGCGAGGCGAAGGACCGGTCGGTCGAATTCAAGCTCATGCAAGCATCGGACGAGTTGGCCGGGGCGGTGTCGCTCAGCGGGCTCGACACCCTGCTCGGCCTGGCGGCGTAGGAGGGTAGAGCGATGACGAACGAGGACATCCTCCAGATTTTCTTCCAGGAGTGCGAGGAGGCGCTGGGCGCTGCCGAGCAGGGACTGATCGACTGCCGCGAGGGCAATGCCGACGACGAGACCGTCAACAGCATCTTCCGTGCCGTCCATTCGATCAAGGGTGGTGCCGGCGCATTCGGGTTCACCGCCATGCAGGCGTTCACCCACAAGTTCGAAACGGTGCTGTCTTTCGTGCGTGACGGCGTCCTGCCGCTGGGCGATGGTCTCAACAATCTGATGCTGCGGGCATTCGATCTGCTGGCGGATCATTGCGCGGCCGCGCGCGGCGAAGGCCCCACGCCCGATGACGTCGCCGTCAGCGCGGAACTGGAGGCGCAATCCGCCGCTGCCGAGAGTGGCGCCAGCGGTCCTGCCGAAACCGTTGAAGAGGCGGATGACGTCGAACCCGGCATTGACCTGGATTTCGACCTCGACAGCCTGATCGGCGCGATCGACGGCGACGCCCTGGAGATCGGGGATTCCGCTGTTGCCGGGACAAGCCCTTCGTCGGAGTGGCTTGTCGACATCAAGCCGCTGGCCGGCTCGCTCAAGAACGGTTCCGAGCCGCTTCTGCTGGTGCGCGAGGTCGCGCTGCTCGGCGGCCGCTGTGTCTCGGTGGACGTCGACCGCACGCCGCCGCTCGCTGAGTTCGATCCGGAAGAGACCTATATCGTCTGGCGCTTCGCCATTCCCGCTGACGTCACCGAAGCGCAAATCCGCGAAATCTTCGATTTCATCGGCGATGATGTCGAGATCCGGGTGCTTCCCGCAGAAACCGCTGTCGAGACGGTCGCCGAACCGGCGCCCGCACCGCTGGCCGAAGTGACCCAGGCCGCGCCCGAGCCGGCGCCTGTCAAGGCGGTCGAAGCGCCTGCCCCGACACCCGCGGCACCGGTCGCCAAGCCGGCCGAAGCGCCCAAGCCCGTTGCCGCGGTGCCTGCCGCTGAAGGCAATCGCAAGGTCACCGTCGCGGCTGGCCAGACCATCCGCGTCGATCTCGCCAAGCTGGACCGCCTCATCGACACCGTCGGCGAGCTTGTCATCGCCCAGGCGATGATGGCCCAGCGCCTCGCCGATCTCGGCATGTCCGGCGTCGACGAGCTCGGCATGCTCGACCAGCTGACCCGCGAGCTGCAGGACAGCGCCATGTCGATCCGTGCGCAGCCGATCGGCAGTGTGTTCAGCCGCGTGCCCCGCATCGTGCGCGAACTCGAGGCCGAAACCGGCAAGCGCGTGCGCGTCGAGGTCGTCGGCGAGCAGACCGAACTCGACAAGACCGTCGTGGAGCGCCTCGGCGAACCGCTGACGCATCTCATCCGCAACGCCGTCGACCATGGCCTTGAGCGGCCGGAAGTCCGCGAGGCTGCCGGCAAGCCCGCCGAAGGCGTGCTGCGCGTCTCCGCCGAGCATCGCTCGGGCCGCATCCTCATCTCGATCGCCGACGACGGCGCCGGCATCAACCGCGAGCGCGTCTTCGCGAAGGCGGTCGAAAAGGGGCTGATCGCCGCCGACGCGCAGCTCAGCAATGAAGAGATCGACAATCTCATCTTCGCGCCGGGCTTCTCGACCGCCGCGACTATCTCCAACATTTCCGGCCGCGGCGTCGGCATGGATGTGGTCCGCCAGAATGTGAAGGATCTGGGCGGCCGCATCTCCATCCAGTCGACGCCGGGCCAGGGCAGCGTCTTCACCCTCGCCCTGCCGCTGACGCTGGCGATTTCGGACGGCATGATCGTCTCGGTCGGCGACCAGACGCTGGTCGTGCCCCTGACCCATGTCGTCGAGAGCCTGCGCCCAGAGGCGAGTGACCTCAGGCCCATGGGCAATGGTCGCAACATGCTCGACGTGCGCGGCACCTTCCTGCCGATCATCCCGGTCGACACGCAGCTTCGCGCCGAAGGGGCCCGAAAGAAGCCGGAGGAAAGCGTGCTCATCGTCGTCGAGACCGAAGGATCGGGTTCGGCAGTGCTGCAGGTCGACGGCATTCTCGACCAGCGCCAGTTCGTCATCAAGAGCCTGGAATCGAACTACAAGCCCGTGCCCTGCGTGGCGGGCGCGACGATCCTGGGCGACGGCAAGGTCGCGCTCATTCTCGATGTCGACATGCTGGTCAGTTCGGTGGTCGGCGGCGCGGGCATGAGGCTCGTTGCATGATCCACGAAAGTGGCGAGCAGTTCACGGCGTTTCCCGGAGTCAGCGAGCAGGTCTATTCCCGCAAGGACTTCGAGGCGATTCGCGCGATGATCTATGCCCAGGCGGGCATCGTGCTGCCGCCGGGGAAGTCGACGCTCGTCTATTCGCGGATCGCGCCGCTGGTGCGCGAGAGCAATGCCGGCACCTTCGGCGCCTATATCCAGCGCATCCAGAACGATCCGGTCGAGGCACGCAAGGCGGTCTGCGCGCTCACCACCAATCACACCTTCTTCTGGCGCGAGCCGCATCATTTTGAATATTTTCGCGACCAGGTCCGGCCTGCATTGGTCCAGAAGCTGGCGCGCGGTGAGCCGGTGCGTATCTGGTCGGCCGGTTCGTCGAGCGGCGAGGAAGTCTATTCGCTCATCATGACCTTGCTCGGCACCGATCCGCGCGAGGCCAAGATGATCATGGGTGCCGACATTGCGATCCTCGCCAGCGATCTTGCCGATCATGCGCTCGCCAAGGCAAAGGCGGCCCAATATGATGCCGATGCCGTCGAGCCGCTGCCGGCGGACCTGCGCTCGCGCTGGGTGAAGGTGAGCGGCGGGACAGCCACCATCTCGCCGGATGTGACCGGCCTCGTCCGTTTCCGCACGCTCAACCTGCTCGGCCAGTGGCCGATCAAGCGCGACTTCGACGTCATCTTCTGCCGCAACGTCATGATCTATTTCGATCAGGCCACACGCGAGAAGCTGATCGGCCGCTTTGCCGCCCAGCTCGTTTCGCGCGGCCATCTTTTCATCGGACATAGCGAGCGCGTGTCCGGACCGGCCGAGGCGCATTTGGACCTCGTGAATCTCACAACTTACAGGAAGAATAGCTGATGGGGATCCGCGTTCTCATTGTCGATGACAGCGCCACGATGCGCGCGTTGCTGCGCGTCATGATCGAGCGCGAGCCCGACATGGAAATCGTTGGCGAGGCTGCGGACGCAATGGAGGCACGCGCGCTGATCAAGGCGCGCAATCCCGATGTCGTGACACTCGATATCGAAATGCCGGGCATGAACGGCCTCGACTTCCTTGAAAAGATCATGCGCCTGCGGCCGACGCCGGTCATCATCGTGTCCAGCCTCACGCAGGACGGCACCACCACAACGATGCGGGCGCTCGAGCTCGGCGCCGTCGACTGCTATGCCAAGCCGAGCGGCTCAAGCGGCGAGATGCTCAAGGACGAGGGGCGCCTTGCCGAGCTGATCCGCCGCGCCGCCGGAGCCAATCTCTCGCGATCCTTCCAGATCGAACCCACAGTGACCGTCGAGCGGGTGGCGCAGGCCATTGAGAATAATGAGCGCATCAGGGATGGCATCATCGCCATCGGTGCGTCGACGGGCGGCGTCGAAGCGCTCCACCATGTGCTGAAGCGCTTTCCCGCCGACTGTCCCCCGACCGTCATCGTCCAGCATATCAATGGCCAGTTCGCCGCAGCGATGGCGAAGCGACTCGACGAGCAGTGCGCCGCGCGGGTGCAGCTGGCCGAGGGCGATACCGCCCTCAAATCCGGCCATATCTACATCGCGCCGGGCAATGAGCGGCACCTGACGGTGCGCAGGGGCACTGACGGCAAGGTCTACAGCCGGCTGCGCCCCGGCGACCTGTGTTCCGGCCATCGACCGAGCATAGACATGCTGTTCAACAGCGTCGCCGCCGAGCTGGCCGGCCAGGCCGTCGGTGTGTTGCTGACCGGCATGGGCGCGGACGGTGCGCACGGCCTGCTTGCCATGCGCACGGCCGGCTGCCCCACCATTGCGCAGGACCAGGCGACCTGCGTCGTCTATGGCATGCCCAAGGTCGCCGCCGAGATCGGCGCGGCCAAGCATGTCCTGGGCCTTCCGCGCATTGCCGAGAAGGCACTGGGGTTGGTCGCCTGAGATGTTCGTCGAGCCGAGCCAGAGATTTTCGACACTGGTCAGCCCCCGCATCACCGTGATGCAGGGCTCGGTCGAGGTGACGGACGAGGACGGCGTGATGCTGACGACCGTGCTGGGCAGCTGCATTGCCGCCTGTCTCTTCGATCCCGTCGCGAAGGTCGGCGGCATGAACCACTTCCTGCTGGCCGAACCCGAGCAGCGCGAGGGCGCGAATTCGGCGCTGAGCGAGCATTTCGGGCTCTATCTCATGGAGCTGCTGATCAATCGCATGATGCAGGCCGGTGCCGTCAAATCGCGGATGCGAGCGCATATTTACGGTGGCGCAAACATTCACAAGCAAATGCGTGCAATCGGATCGGTCAATGCGGCCTTCGCTGAACGATTCTTAAACGCGGAGAGGATAATGTTGAGCCATCGGGACGTCGGCGGCGACTGCGCGCGCCGGGTCGACTTCCTGGCGGCTCAGGGGAAGGCACGATGTCGGCACGTGGTCCAGTCCGCGGCGCCGCCGCCGGTGCCGATCCGCAGCCGACCCGAGAATACGGGTGACGTCGAGTTTTTCTGAAGTCCGGGGCAGGGATGATATGGTTATGAACGAAACGACACGAATTCTGACGGTTGACGATAGTCACAGCATGCGGGCGCTGCTCAAGATGACCTTGATCGGCAACGGCTATGACGTCGTCGAAGCCGAAGACGGCCTCGCCGCGCTCGATTGGCTCGAGAGCAACGAGGTCGACCTCATCATCACCGACATCAACATGCCGCGCATGGATGGCTTCGGTCTCATCGAGCGGCTGCGTGGGGAGCAGCGCCGGCATGTCGACCGTCCGATACTGGTGCTCACCACCGAGAGCTCGGAAGAAAAAAAGGCGCGCGCCCGCCGGGCCGGCGCGACCGGCTGGATCGTGAAGCCCTTCGATCCGGAAAAGCTCGTCGCCGCCGTGCGCCGCGTCACCCATTAAACCATCGAGAATGTTTGTCTGATAACCCTGCCTTCGGAAGTCGCATCCCAGGCCCAAATATAGAGGTCCCCATGGCCGAGAAAACCCGCGTTCTGATTGTCGATGACTCCGTTACCATGCGCGCCCTGTTCACGGCCGCGCTGGAGAAGTCCGGCGAGATCATCGTTCTGGACAGCGCCGCCAATGCGGACGAAGCGCGCCAGATGATTCCGCAGCTCAAGCCGGACATCATCACGCTCGACATCGAAATGCCCGGTATGAACGGCATCGATTTCCTTGCCGAGCTGATGGCGACCAAGCCGATGCCGGTCATCATGCTCTCGACGCTCACTCAGAAGGGCGCGGAAATCTCGATCAAGGCGATGGAACTGGGCGCGATCGACTGCTTCCCCAAGCCCAAGCAGGCGACCCAGGCCGAGTTCGACGCCATTTCCGGCAAGCTCTGCAAGCTGGTTATCGCGGCCGCGAAGGCCAAGCCGCAGCCTGCCGCAGAGAAGCCCGCGCCGGCGGCCCCGCCACCCGCCGCCGGCTTCAAGTGGAACGGTTCGCTCATCGCGCTGGCGGCATCGACCGGCGGCATCGAGGCCTATTCGGAGCTGCTCGCCGGCCTTCCTGAGAACTGCCCGCCCACGCTTGTGCTGCAGCAGATGGAGGAAGGGCTTGCCGTCGGTTTCGGCTCCAAGCTCAACAAGGTCATCAAGCCCGAGGTGAAGCTCGCCGAGGATGGCATGAAGCTGGAGCAGGGCAAGGTCTACGTCGCGGCCGATCCGAACACCCATGTCGTGGTCGACCGCTGGCCGGGCGGTACGATCCGCCTGCTGCCGCGCGATCCCGTCAAGGGTTTCCGTCCCTCTGCCGACCTGCTGTTCGCGGCGCTCGCCAAGACCGCCGGCCGCCAAGCGATCGCCGGCATCCTGACCGGTATCGGTGATGATGGCGCGATGGGCATGGCCGCCCTCAAGGCGGCCGGCGCACGCACCTTCGTGCAGAGCCCGGAGACGGCACTGGTGACCGAAGTCATCGATGCCGTCATTGCCAAGGATCCTTCGGTGACCCAGCTGCCGCTCGCCGATCTGTGCGCGGCGATCCTCGACACCGCCAGCCAGGGCAAAGCCGCAGCATGAGTCATGTCTCCCCCATCGAACCAGGCGCCGCGCCGCCCGTCCGGCTTCTGCCGGATGGCGTGATGCGCGCGCTGATCGCGGACGAACTGGATCGTATCCGGCAGGTGCTGGAGGACATGGGCATGCAGCTTTGCGCCGATCCGGAGATCGTGCGCTGCCATATGAATGTGCTGCAGTCGATCGACGAGATCTGCCAGCGCCACGAAAATCTGGCGCGTACATTGCGCGCCAGCGACATGGTCAACGAGGCCAATACGATTACGCTGGAGACGCTGCGCCTGCGCCTTCAGGATGATATTCTCGAACGGCTCGCCGAGCGGACCGTGTCCGAGGACCCCGCTGCGGACGAAAGCTGGCACGAAATCTGAGGGTCCGCCACACGGCGTCCGATTAGCCCTTTTCTTGACCGCGCTGTGTCACTAACATGACACGGCAGTGACAGCGGCGAGAAATCCATGACCTCAGTTGACGGCTCGGTGCTGACCGAGCGCAAGACCAGCGCTGCAGATTACGCCCGCTTCCTGCATGCCTGGTTGCGCAAGCCGCGGCAGAGCGGCGCGATCATGCCGAGCAGCCCCTGGCTGGGCCGCCTCATGGCAACGCAGATTGATCCCACCGGCGGCCGAGTCATGGAATTCGGTGGCGGCACCGGCGCACTGACGCGTGAAATCCTGGCCAGGGGCCTTCCAGTCGATCAGCTTGAGGTTGTCGAAATCGACGCCGATCTGGCGCGCGGACTGCGGCGCTCCCTGCCTGCCGTCCGCATCCTGGAGACGCCTGCCCAGAGTGTATCCGAGCATGCGCTCGGCGGCCTTGGTGGATATCAATGCATCATTTCGGGGCTGCCGCTGCTGGCCTTCAGCAAGGCGCTCCAGCAGGATATATTGTCCGAGGCTTTCCTGCTGCTCCGGCCGGGCGGCGCGTTCGTGCAGTTCACCTATTCGCCGCGCCCGCCACTGGCGCGCAGTGTCGCCCAGGCGCTCGATTTCGACGTCAGGAGAATCGGCACGGTCGTCCGCAATGTGCCTCCCGCCACGGTCTTTTCCTATTTCCGAGCCGGCGAACAGCCCGGCCCTTGACCGCCGCAAACCCGGCGCTCTAGTTTCATCATCGTTACGGGTCCTCGCGCGAGCGGGGCGCAAAAGGGAAGTCCGGTGACAAGTCCGGCGCTGTTCCCGCAACTGTAACCGGCGAGCCTCGCGCCAACATGCCACTGTCCTCGGACGGGAAGGCGGCGCGGCGGCACTGACCCGGGAGCCAGGAGACCTGCCCGCAACCGTCTGTCCTTCGCCGGTCGGGAGGTGCCGGTCGAACGGGGTCTTGTCCTCGCGTGACGGCATCAACCGGCGGACGTGCGCCACGGCTCAGGCTGCGTCGCGTTTCCGCATGCGCGGGGGCGAGGTATGAGGCGACGACGAAGAAGAAGAATAGCTGTGCTGGCGTGCCCGGTGCTGCTCTGCACAGGGGCCGCACAAGCACAGGATGCGGCGAGCGGCGACATCATCGTGACGGCGACCGGCGAGCCGCAGGATCGGGACGAAAGCGGTCAGGCAATCACCCTGATCGACGCGAAGACTATCGATCAGCGGCAGGCCCAGACGGTGGCCGATTTGCTCGCCGATACACCGTCCGTCCGCGTCAACGGCAATGGCAGCCTCGGCTCGGTGACCAGCCTGTCACTGCGCGGCGCGGAAGTCGGGCAGACGCTGGTGCTGCTCGACGGCGTGCGCGTCAATGATCCCAGCGGCACCAGTGACGCCGCCGATTTCGGCAATCTGCTCATCGCCAATATCCGCCGCATCGAGGTGATGCGCGGCGCCAATGCGATCGCCTATGGCTCGGATGCGATCGGCGGCGTCATCAATCTCTCGACGCGTGACGAGGGCGCGCCGGACGGCCTCAGCCTGCGGGCGAGCGGCGAGGGTGGCTATGCCGGGACCGCGAGCGGCGTGCTCGATGCCGGCTGGCGGCAGGGTGCCCTGCGCATCGATGCCGGCATCGCAGGCTTGCACACCGACGGTATTTCAAGCGCGGACAGCCGCTTCGGCGCGACCGAGCGGGACGGGCTCGACAATGTGACAGCCCATGCCCGGATTGAGGCGCCGCTCTCGGACGCCGTGACCCTCGACCTGCGCGGCTATTTCATCGACGCCCGGCTCGCCTATGACAGCTTTTTCGGGACGCCGGCGGACAGCAGCGACACCAGCCATTTTCGGCAGACCACCGGCTATGCGGGCCTGGATGTCCGGATCGGGGCGCTGGAAAATAGGCTGTCATGGACACTTCTCAATAACGAACGCGACTATCGCTTCATGCCCGGCACGCCGCCGGATTTCGGCTATCGTGGTAGTCGGATACGCGCCGACTATGACGGCACCCTGGCGCTCGACCCCGCTGTGCGGCTGGTCTTCGGCGCCTCGCATGACGCCCCCGACTACCGCTTCTTCGGCTTCGGGTCGGACGAGCGGCACAGCGCCAGGACCGACAGCGCCTATGCCATGGCGATCGTCAAGCCGCTGGCCGGTCTCAGCCTGACCGGTGGCATCCGCTACGACCATCACAGCCAGTTCGGCGGCGTCGTCACCTTCGGCGCCAATGCCAATTGGGGCCTGGCCGATGGACAGACGCGCTTCCGCTTCGCCTATGGCGAAGGCTTCCGCGCACCATCGCTCTACCAGCTCTATGACAGCTACAGCGGCAATGCCGCGCTCATCCCCGAGCGCTCGCACAGCTTCGACCTCGGCGTCGACCGCAGCTTCGCGGACAGGAAGGGGCGGCTGGCGCTGACGCTCTTCGCCCGGTCGACCTCCAACCAGATCGACTATGACCTGACGACCTCCCGCTATGCCAATCTGGCGCGGACGACCGCGCGGGGCGCGGAGCTTTCCGTCGACTACGAGCCTGTCAAGGATTCGACGATTGCCCTGGCTTATAGCCTGATCGACACGCGTGACCGGACTCCCGGCTCATCGGCTTATGATGAGCATCTTTCCCGCCGTCCGGTGAACAGCCTGAGCCTGTCTGTCGATCAGCATTGGCCTATCGGACTTTCGACCGGCGCGACGTTGCGGCTGGTTGGGCCTTCGCGCGATCCGACCGCGCCCACGGAGCGCCTCGACGGCTATACGCTGCTCGGCCTGCGCGCGAGCATGCCGGTCTGGAAGCATGCCGAGATCTATGCCCGGCTCGATAACGCCTTGGATGAGCATTACGAGACCAGCTATGGCTATGGCACTTATGGTCGCTCGGCTTATGGCGGCGTGAGGATGAGTTGGTGAAACGCCTCGCCGCCTTGCTGTTGATCGTCGCACTGGCCGGCTGCGGCCAGCACGCAACACGCCAGGCGACCGGCGCGATCCGTATCATGTCGATGAACCCCTGTATCGACGCGATCCTGGTGCGCGTCGCGGACCCCGGCGAGATCGTTTCGATCAGCCATGACAGCCATGATCCGGCCGCAACCTCGATCCCGCTGGACGTGGCAAATCGCTTCCCCGCCAATGCCGGCACGGCGGAGGAGGTCGTGGCGGCACAGCCCAGCATGGTGCTGCTCGGCAGCCATGGCGATCCGGCGACGGAGAAAGCGATCCGCGCGGCCAGCGTCAGGATGGTGGCAGTCGGCGTGCCTTCCACCATTTCCGAAAGCCTCGACCAGATCAGGGGGATCGCGCGCATCGCCGGGCATCCCGAGCGCGGCGCGGCGCTTGTCGCGCGGATCGAGACGGCGCTTGACGCGGCGAAGCCTGGGCCGGGCACCACACCGGTCGATGCGCTCATCCGTCAGGGCCAGGGACTGGTGCCGGGCAAGGGCACGCTCGCCGATGATCTGCTCACCCGCACCGGCTTCCGTAACAAGAGCCCGGACTTTGGCTTGGCCATGTGGGACATGTTGCCGCTCGAGCCGCTGATGGCGCATCCGCCAAGGTTGCTGCTGACAGACGTGTCGCGGACGCGCGAGCAACCCGCCGCGCTGTCCTCGGTCAGGCAGATGCGCATTGCCGATTTCCCGGAGCGGCTGCTGCGCTGCGCCGGGCCCAATCTCACCGACGCGGCGGCGCGGCTGAAGCGGATTCGCCAGAAATTTAATTACCCCTCCCCTTTAGGGGAGGGGACGGGGGTGGGGCAAGAAGCGCCGGCCGAATATCGGTCGATGACCAACACCACCCCAACCCCTCCTCTGAAGAGGAGGGGCTATGACAAGGCTCCGGATCAGCGCTCATGACCCGCTTCGCCAAACTCGGCCTGCTCGCCCTCGCTGTCGCCGCGGCCTTCCTCTTCTCGCTGCTCGCGGGCAAGGTCTGGGTGCCGCTTTGGGGCCTGCCTCAGGGTGATCCGCGCATCGCGATCATGATGGAACTGCGCCTGCCGCGCGCGCTGCTCGGCCTCGTCATCGGCGGCGGCCTCGGTATCTCCGGGGCAGCACTCCAGGGCTACAGCCGCAATCCGCTGGCCGATCCGTCGCTACTTGGCATTTCCGCGACGGCGGCGCTCGGGGCCGTGCTGGCGATTGCACTCGGGCTTGGCGGTTCCACCGCCACCATCGCTGCTTTCGCCATGACCGGCGCCGCCATTGCCGTGCTGCTGCTTGCCCTGCTGGCCGGGCGCAGCGCCAGTGCTGTCGCCTTCATTCTCGCCGGCACGGTGCTCTCGTCGCTCGCCGGGGCATTGGTGTCGCTGGTCATCAGCCTTGCGCCCAGCCCCTTCGCCTCGTCGGAAATCATCACCTGGCTGATGGGCGCGCTGACCGACCGCAGCTGGCTCGAGCTGGAGATCGCTGCGCCGCTCGTCGCCGCCGGTTCGGTGCTTCTGCTTCTGCTCGGCCGGTCGCTCGATGGGCTGACGCTGGGTGAAACGGTCGCCCGTTCGCTCGGCATCGATCTCGTCCGGCTGCAATATGGCCTCGCCGCGGCACTGGCGCTGATCGTCGGGGGCTCGGTCGCGGTCACCGGCGTGGTCGGCTTTGTCGGGCTGATCGTGCCGCACCTGTTGCGCCCGTGGTTCGGCGCCGAGCCCTCGCGGCTGCTGCTGCCCTCGCTGCTCGGCGGCACGATGCTGACGCTGGTCGCCGACGCGCTTGTGCGCCTTGCGCCGGGCGGCAGCGAATTGCGCCTCGGCGTCGCCATGGCATTGATCGGCACGCCGTTTTTCCTCGCGCTGCTCTGGCGCTATCGGCGGGGGCTGGGCTGATGCTGGAAGCGAAAGACGTCGGTATCACGCTCGGCGGGGCCGCGATCCTCGCCGATCTGAGTGCGGCCATCGCGCCGGGCAGGGTGACGGCCATCGTCGGCCCCAATGGCGCCGGCAAATCGACACTGCTTGCCGCGCTCGCTGGACTGCGAGCGCCGGACGCGGGCGGTGTGTTTCTCGATGGCGCGCCGCTGTCGCGCCTCAAGCCGAACGACCGCGCCCGCCGCATCGGCTATCTGCCGCAGGAAAGCCCGGTGCACTGGAATATCGGTGTTCGCGCGCTGGTCGCGCTCGGCCGCCATCCGCATCGCGACGGGATCAGCGGCGAGAGCGCGGCGGATTGGCTCGCGGTGGAGGAGGCACTGAGCGAGGTCGGGATGAGCGGCTTCGCGGACCGGCTGGTGAACAGCCTCTCGGGCGGCGAGCGGGCGCGGGTGCTGCTGGCGCGGGTGCTGGCGGGTACCCCGCAATGGATCCTCGCAGACGAGCCGATGGCGGCGCTCGATCTTGCCCATCGCTACGCGCTGATGCGCCATTTCCGCGACATCGCTGCGCAGGGCGTCGGTGTTGTCATTGTCATTCACGATCTCGCGCTGGCCGCGCGCATGGCCGACGATGCACTGCTGCTCGACGGCGGGCGGCTGGCCGCAGCGGGAGCAGTGAATGAGGTGCTGACGCCCGAGCGGCTGGGACCGGTGTTCGGCGTCGACTTCGCCCATGGTGTGGCAGCGGACGGGCAGGCGACGCTGGTCAGTGCGCCTAGAGAGATGCCCAAATAACAAACCGTTCGCCCTGAGCCTGTCGAAGGGCGTTCTCTTTCTTACGTCAGAACAAGAAAACGTGCTTCGACGAGCTCAGCACGAACGGGTGGTTTTGATTTCCGGTCAAGCGCGCTAAAGCCATCCTCATGCAGCGCTTCGACGTCATCATTCTCGGCGGCGGCCTGGTCGGCCTGTCGCTCGCCATTGCACTGGGGCGGCATGGCGTCAGCTGTGCCGTGGTCGATCCGGCCGATCCCGCCGCGACGATGGCGCCGGGCTTCGACGGCCGGGTCTCGGCGATCGCCAGCGCGAGCCGGAAGATGTTCGATGCGATCGGCGTCGCGCCGCATCTTGCTGGTATGACTTGCCCGATCGACCGCATCTGGGTGAGCGAGGGGCTGTCGGGCGGGGCGCTCGATTTCGCGCCCGATCCCGAGGACGGCGCGCTCGGCCACATGGTCGAGAACCGGCTTTTGCGTCTCGCGCTCGATGCGGCGGCGAACGAGGTCACCGGACTCACCCGTTTTCAGCCGGATAAAGCCGCCGATATCGTTCGGGGCGACCATGGAGTGACCGTCCATCTGGCAACCGGATCGGCACTTTCGGCGAGCCTGCTGGTCGCCGCGGAAGGGCGCATGAGCCCGACCCGTGAAGCGGCCGGCATTCCGGTCGCGAAATGGTCCTATCCGCACGCCGCTCTGGTGACGGCGATCGACCATGATGCACCGCATGGGAACACGGCCTACGAGATTTTCTACACGGACGGGCCGTTCGCACTGCTGCCCATGCAGCCCGGGACAAGGTCGGCGATCGTCTGGACGGTGTCGACGGACCAGGGGCCAGCCTATCTCAAATTGCCCGAGAAAGCCTGGCTCGCCGAGGCGCAGAAGCGCATGGGCGGCTTCCTTGGCGACATCCGTCTCGCCGCGCCGATGCAGAGCTATCCGCTCGGCTACCATCGCGCCGCGCGCATCACCGACAATCGCCTTGCCCTGGTCGGCGATGCGGCGCACGGCATCCATCCGATCGCCGGGCAGGGCGTCAATCTCGGCTATCGCGACGTAGCAGCCCTTGCCGAGGTGATCGTCGAGGGCATGCGCACCGGTCTCGAGCCCGGAGATGCGCAGCTTCTTGCGCGTTACCAGCGCTGGCGGGCGCTGGATTCGATCAGCGTCACGATGATGATGGACGGGCTCGTCCGCCTGTTCGACGTGCCGGGCAAGCCCGCCTCGCTGGTTCGTCGCCTCGGGCTTTCGGCGGTGCAGAAACTCGGTCCGCTGAAGGACCGGTTCATGGCCGAAGCGCGCGGCGAATCCGGCCCGCGTCCGCGCCTGTTGCTCGGCGATCTGGTCTGAACGCTTGATCGCTCCGACCACAATCGCTCTCCTCGGCCTCGCCGCCGGGACCGCCGGGCTGATCGACTCCATCGCGGGCGGGGGCGGGCTCATCACCGTGCCGGCCTTGCTCGCCGCCGGCTTGCCACCGGTCAACGCGCTGGCGACCAACAAGCTGCAATCGGTGTTCAGCCAGATCACCTCCTGCTGGGGCTATGCGCGGCGCGGGCTGGTCGATTTCCGCGGCTACTGGCCGACGGCGCTCGCGATCTTCGTGGCGGCAGCGATCGGCGCCTTCACCGTCCAGCATATCGCCGCCGATGCCCTGAAGCGCATCATCCCGCTACTGGTGATCGGCGCGATGCTCTACATGATCCTCTCGCCGCGCATGACCGATCATGAGAGCGAAGCACGGATCGGCAAGGCCGGCTATGCGCCGCTCGCCGCCGCCATCGGCTTCTATGACGGCTTTTTCGGCCCCGGCACCGGCAGCTTCTTCACCACCAGCCTGGTCGGGCTGCGCGGCATGGGGCTCATCCGTGCCGCCGCGCACACCAAGCTGTTCAATTTCGCGAGCAATTTCGGCAGCTTGTTGATGTTCCTGCTGGCTGGACAGTCGGTCTGGCTGGTCGGCTTCGTCATGGCCGTCTGCGCGATGGCCGGCGCCTGGATCGGCGCCCATGTTGCGATGCGCCATGGCGCGCGGGTGATCCGCCCGCTGCTCATCCTCGCCAGCCTCGCGCTTACCGCGAAGCTGATCTGGGACGGCTTCTTCGCCGGGCGATGAAGATGGGGTTCATGGGAATGTCGAGGCCGGCAGCATTGCTGCCGCCGGCCTCCCGCCACCCCACCTCAGCTTCCTTTCAGCCGAACCGAAGCGCCAGTTTCCGCGGGCTGGCGCGCAGGCCAGCTCCCGCCAACCCGAAGCCCGCGATCATCATGGCCCATGTCGCCGGCTCGGGCAGCGGCGTGTCCTGGACCAGCGCGTAATAGAAGGTCGCGTCGTCGATTTCGCTCGGCGCGTCCAGCGCGTTGACATGGACGCTGGCCGTGAAGGAATCGAAGGTGATCGGGCCATTGTCGGGCGGGAAGATCGCGGCATAGCTGCTGATCTGGCCGCTGGTCGTGCTGGAATAGTCATAGGTCGCGACGAGTGTGGCCCCATTATAGAGATTGAACTCGCCGTCAGCGCCCGTGTTGCCGGTCACGTCGCCGCCGAACAGCAGCAGAAAGTCGGTGTGCGATCCCGAGGCCGGGATCGTGTAGAGCTGGTCCAGGGTCACGGTCGCCTGGATGGTGTCGTCCTGCGCCAGGGTGAATGGCGAGACGCCGGACAGCGGCAGCACGAACTGGTCGTAATGCGCACCACAGCAGTCGACCGCATATGGCTGGAAATCGGCGACATTGCCGGTCAGATCGACCGTGATGACCGCGGCGCCGGCCTGGGTCGCAAACAGACCGGCGCACGCGGCCGCGCCAAGAAAGGCAGTTTTGAATAGCATCGATAGTCTCCCACAGACGATCGCACACGAGCCCGGCACCCCATTTCCAGGCATTTGTCGAGGCCCCCGAAATCCCGCTGCGACCCGAATCAAGCTTAATGGAACACGCCGTGCCTTCGACCCTCCGATCAGAGGGGCGCATCGCTTTTATCATGCTGATACAGAAGGAAGCGGACCCTCCGATTGGAGGGTGCCGAATCGCCGGGCTGCGCTTGGAGGGAAGGGCATCATGGCAAATGAGCAGCGGTCCACCGCCGGCTTCAACGAGGCTTTGCGCGCGCTGAAGACGCCGCAGGACTGTGGCGCGCTTTTCGCCGATGCCATCGCGCCGTTCGGTTTCGATACATTCGCGTCGGGAGAAGTCGATCTGGACCATCGCGAGCGCAGCGCCTTTCATGTCATCGGCTGGCCCGAGGCGTGGCGGCGCTTCTACATCCAGTCCGGCCTCATCAACCGCGATCCGATCGTGACCGAGCTGCGCCGGCGGACCACGCCCTTCACCTGGACCGACCTGCGCGCCGACCGGCTGTTGTCGAAACTGGGAACCGAAGCGCTCGACCTGGCCGCCAGGGCAGGCTGGACCGAGGGGTTCGTCGTGCCGATGCCGCAGAGCAGCGGCCGCATCGCGCTGGTCAGCGCCGCCGGCCACCGCAACATCACCGATCGCGACGAGCGCGACTATCTGACGCTGATCTGCATCTGCTTCCACAGCTATGTCCGCACGCTCGTCGGACGGTGCGGTTTCGCCATGCCGCCGGCGGGCCTGACCGAGCGGGAGGTCTCCAGTTTGAAACTCGTGGCGCTCGGCAAGTCCGACGCGGCGATCGCAAGCGAACTCGGCGTGGCGGTTTCGACCGCGCACGAGTTCGTCGAAAAAGCCAAGCGAAGGCTCGGCGTTCATTCGCGCGCGGAGCTGGTGGCGCTTGCCGCCGCGCTCGGCCTGATCGACATCTGACTCCTATTGCAGCGGCGCGGCGTTGCGCCCGTCGTTGCGGCGCATGAACTGCATGAGCTGAATGGCGAGCTCGGAGCGCTGCGAGAGCGTGTCGGCCTCCAGCATCGCCTGCTTGCCGGCCGGATCGAAGGGCGCGATCTGGCCGATGCCGTTGACCAGCGTCTCGTCGTCGAGGCTGGCGACGGCGGTCCAGTCGACCGCATAGCCGAGCTGGTCGGCGAAGAGCTGCGCCTCGCTCTCCAGCGCCGCGCGCTCGCTGGCGGCAAGGATGCCGGGATCGTCCTCCTCCGCGGTGAACAGCTCGGCGTCGACCTGGCGGAAGGGCGTCGCGACATCCAGCTCGTCGATCAGGCGGAAGCGGGATTCGCCCGAAAGGATGATGTTGTAGCGCCCGTCGTCCAGCGCCTCGATCTCGGCGACGCGGCCCATGCAGCCGATGCGGAACAAGGGCGGCGGATCGCCGGTCCGGATTGGCGCGCCGCTCGGCTGGATCATGCCGATGCGCTGGTCGCGCGCCATCACATCCTGGATCATCGCCCGGTAGCGCGGCTCGAAAATATGCAGCGGCAGGTGCATGCGCGGATAGAGCATCGCGCCAGGCAGGGGGAAGATGGCGAGGCGGGTCAATGTCCGCGCCGCGCCGGTCAGGCGAAGAGGATGGCCGAGAGGCGGCGGCGCTGCGCGCTGACCCATGGGTCTTCCAGGCCGACGACCTCGAACAGCTGGAGCAGCTGGCTCCGCGCCTTGCCGTCCTGCCAGGCGCGGTCGCCGGCGATGATGGCCAGCAGCGCGTCAGCCGCCCCGTCGCGGTCGCCATTGGCCATGCGCGCGGCGGAGAGATCGAACAGTGCCTCATAATCTTCGGGATTGGCGGCGATGCGCGCCTCGAGCGGCGCGGTGTCGACGCCCGGCGTGGCGCTGCGGGCCAAGGCGATGGCGGCGCGACCGCGCTCGACATGGCTGTCCTTGGCGATCTCGGGCGGCAGCGAGCCGAGCAGCGCCTCGGCCTCGTCGAGCTGGCCAAGCGCGGCAAGCGCGCGAATGAGGCCACCCACGACGTCGGGATTGTCGGGCGCCATGTCGGCGAGCTGCGCGAAGATCGAGTGGGCGCGCTCGGCATCGCCCGAGGCGAGCACATCCTCGCCCATCGCAATCAGCGGCGCCATGTCCTGCGCGGCCTGGCTCGCTTCGCTCTCGATGGGAAGCTGAGCGAGGAGCTGGTCGAGCATCTGGCGATACTGGCTCTCGGTCCGCGCCTGGCTGAGGTCCGCGACCGGCTGGCCTCGGAACATCGCATAGACGGTGGGGATCGACTGGACGCGGAACTGGCTGGCGATGAAGCGGTTCTCATCGACATTGATCTTGGCGAGCACCACGCCCCGGTCGGCATATTCGGCGGCGATCTTCTCGATGATCGGCGAGAGCTGCTTGCAGGGTCCGCACCATTCCGCCCAGAAATCGACGAGCACGAGCCTGGTCTGCGAGGGGTCGACGACGTCGCGGCGGAAATCCGCCACCGCCTGTTTGTCCGCTTCGCTCAAGCCCAACGTGGCCAAGTCTCGTCTCCCTGTGTCCTCAAGAGCGTCCATTATGGGGTGTCGCGGGCCGCTTTCGCAAGGGCAGGGCTGATTCTTCGGATGCAAGTCGAAAGAGGCTTGCCGGGCCGAAACCGCGATGCTAGGTGCGCGCCTCACCCAAGCCGGGCGGCTCTCCGCCGGCTTCGCCAGAGCGGGCGTAGCTCAGGGGTAGAGCACAACCTTGCCAAGGTTGGGGTCGAGGGTTCGAATCCCTTCGCCCGCTCCAGATTTTTCAAAGCTTCTCCCAAATATAGTCCTGCGGTGCGCGGGCAAATCCGAAAATGCGGCGGCCGTTGGGCTCGACGCCTGATCATGATAATCGGCGAACATGAGCAGCAAGGATCTAAGCGGAAAAAAGCTCGAACGGTTGGTGGCGATGCTGGAAAGCCTTTTCGCAGGAGCCAACGCGTCGATTGAAGCTCCCAGCAGACGGTTGATCGACAGGGATACCGGAAGATCACGTGAGCATGATGTGCTCATCATGTGGGATCACGGCCACCATCGGATAATTACGGCGATTGAATGTCGCGATAGGAGCAGACCGGTCGGGGTGCCTGCCGTCGAAGCATTTGCAGATAAGTGTGCGAGAACTGGCGTACACAGCGGCGTCATTGTGTCAGCGACGGGCTTCACTGCGACCGCCAGAAGCAAAGCTGAAGCGCGATCCATTACTTGCATGGATTTGGCTGAAGTAAATGGTTTTGATTGGATGGCAGTCGAGCTTTTCACCAAATTCGAACGTAAATTTGATCATTTCGAATTCTGCATCATGTTTCGAGATACTCAACCCAAGGCCCTTAATGGAATATTCGATGCCGGTGGCAGCCCGGTAAGCGACCAAGGGCTCATTCAGACCGTAATGAATCGCGTAGCACAATCTGCAAATCCTGAAGATGAAGTAGACAAAACATTTACGGTGAACATTCATCTGAAGACCATCAATTGGACAGCAAGAGACACTGATGGTAATATTTGGGAAATCGATCATATTTTAGCTAAGGCTAGCTTTACCACTCATAAAACGGTCGGCGGGGTTCAAGCTCATCGCTATTCTGGGGGCGGGAAGGATTATTCCGTAGCTAGCACCGACTTTATGCTTGGCGATATGGCTGGCAAATTCGTCATGATGCGCAACGAAGACGAAACGATTTCCGTGAGCTGGGTACCAGATAAACATGGGCGGTCGAACCAGATTACCGATTAGATAACTGTGCATTCACGCCCCATCAAACCGACAGCGTCGCCTCCCCTTCGAGCATGCGCTGCTCCAGATTCGGCCGCTCGCCGGGCTTCCATCGTGATGCGCGGTGAGAGACGCGGTAGCGCAGCGGGCCGCCATCGGGCGTCGTCGCACGGGTGACCGGGCGGACGATGCAGACGAATTCGGTGTCGATTGCGTCGGATCCGGCGGTGATCACGGTGTAGCCATGCCCGGCCATGTCGACGAACGCGACATGCGGCGCGACATCGGGATTGGTCAGGGCGCGCGCTTTCGCGATGTCGCCGCTCGCCGCATATTCGAGCGCCGCGCGCACGCCGCGCTTGATCGTGAGGTTGACGGTTGGCTCGGGCGCGCCCGGGACGTCGCGCATCATGAGGCCGCGCAGGGGATCGGTCTTTGAGTCATATTCGAGCGATTCGGCCATGCCGGGCGCCGAGATCGAGCCGGTGATGAAGCTCAGGCCCACCGGATCGAAGCCGGCGGGCGGCAGCCTGGGCGCGGCATAGCCCGCCCAGAAGCTGTGGCGGTCGCCCGAGACGGTGACGAAGCCTGAAACCCTGCGATCGCGGACATGGTCGTAGATTTCCGCGCGTTCGGCGAAGGCGGCGCTGAAATCGCCGGCGCCGAACGTGCCATAGTCCTTGCCCATCCATTTGTCCTTGACCAGCCCCTCGGGCAGGTTCTGCGGATCGGTGCGCATGTCCATCGTGCCGTTGGTCGCGCCCCAGATCTTCCAGGTCGCGGTCGATCCGGCCAGCCGCTCCTTGAGCCATGCCTTCTGCGGCGCGCCGAGAACCGTGTAAGGGGGCTCGTCCTTGCGGAAATTGGGGATGCTCTTGTCGCCGATCGCGATCGTGGCGGGGGGCTTGCCGCCGGCATAGTCGCGGCCGCCGTCGACGATCTCCAGCCATTCCTGCGGAAGGACCGGGAATATGCCTGAATCGAGCGCCGCGGCCTCGGGCCGATCGGTCGGTTCCGCCATCTTGTAGCTGTGGAAATCGGTCAGGATGAGGTCGACATGCTTGCCGTAGCGCATCGCGCGATAGGCGGTCATGCTGGCGATGGCGGTGACGCTGTTGGGCTCGGTGGCGAAGCCGTGATCGTCGAAACTCTCGATCGGCGCCTTCTCCACCTTGGGCGGGGAGAACTGGTCGAGCCCCGGCCCCGACGCCTTCTTCACGCGCGCGGGGATATATTCCCACCAGGCCTGGTTGGCGGCGACGCGCAGCGGCTGCGCGGGCTCGACCTTGCTGCCGTACCGGATGAAGCTCTGCCACCCCAGCCAGGAGAATTCGTGATTGTCGCCGATGCAGACGAACGGGAAATGCGCGCGCGCGTCCTGGATGTCGGGATCGTCGATATGCGCGCGATAGACGTGGCGATAGCCCTCCAGCGTGGTCGGGACATGGAAGTTGCCGACCTTGCGTCCATCGGGAATGCGGCCAAGATCATAGACGGTGCGCGCGAAACGGTGCGAGACCTCGTCGGGATATTCGACCACCTCGTAGATGAAGTCGCCCAGATGGAGCACGAAGCCGAGCTTGCGGTCGGCGGGCGCGCGCTCATCCTCCCAGATCATCCGGGCGTAGGCGTTCTGCTTGCCTTCGTTGACGCTGTTGCAGGAGACGAAGGCGAAGCGGACGGGCCGCGGATCGCTGGCGCGCGGGGCGGTGATCGTGCGGCCGACACGGCTGCCGGCGCCGGTCTCGTCGGTGAAGCGATACCAATAGACCGTCGCCGGCAGGAGGCCGCCGACCAGCGCGCGGCAGGTCCAGTCGGCCGCGGCCAGCACCGGTGCGTGGGCCGTCGCGACGACGCGGCGGAAGTCCGCATCCAGCGCCACTTCCACCGTCAGCGCATGGCGGTCGCCCTGGTCGAACGGTCGCCGGGTCCACAGGATGACGCTGTGATCGTCGGGATCGCCCGAGGCAACGCCCTGGGGATAGCGCGCGCGGTCCTCGCGCCATGCGATGTGCGACGGCGCGGCGCCGGATCGCTTCGCCCAGACAGCGCTCACCCCAAGAGCCGCAGCGCTCGCCAGAAACTGCCGTCGGTCCATGTCGCCCTCCCGGCTCAGCTACATCGATAGTCTCGTGATGCCGGGCTGAGGTCAAGTGGACCGATTCGGCGCGCCGCACTCCGGACTCGCCTCGGCGCGGGCCGCTTGATCGGCCCGGCCTCGATTCCTAGCCTTGGTCCCGACAGGGCTGGACGGGGAGACGTCATCATGCTTCGATTGATATCGGCGGCGGCGCTGGGTGTCCTGTGCGCGCTTGTCATGGCGGTGCCGGCCCATGCCGGGGGCCTCGGCGGCGAGGCCAATTACGGACATGCCGAAGGGCGCGACGGCGCCGAGCTTGGCGCGGGCTATGCGCTGACGCTTGAGGGCTTCAGCCTGACGCCGGGCGGGGGTCTCTTCATCCGCAATGGCGAGACCAAGGCCTATGCGCGGGCCGAGGCGGCGTTCACGGTGCCGGGGTCGGTGACGGTGGGTGTCGGCGTGCGGGTGGCGGAGGAAGCGCGGCCCTATGGCACGGTCTCCGTCCCGGTGATGCCGAAAGTCGCGATCAAGGGCAATGTCGGCGACCATTATCTCGCGATCGGGCTGAAGGTCGGCTACTAGGGTCTGCAATCCCCGCCGGTGCCGACTATGAGTACAGACCCCAGGCCGCGTAGAAAATCGCGCCGCGAGCCGTGGCCGGAATCGGTCGGACTGACCTTGTCAATCTAAATAGTAGAATTATCTTCTGCGTGGATCGGAACGTAGGCCGAGTCGACCGATCCTCCCCCGACATGCAGGAGATTTCTCATGACTGCACTGGTATCGGCCGCCGATCAGGCGCCGCTCATTCTCACCGTCCCGGGCCTCGACAATAGCGGCCCGCGTCACTGGCAAAGCATCTGGGAGCGCGAGCTGGACGATTGCGCGCGGATCGAGCTGGGCAGCTGGGACAGGCCCAATCGCAACGGCTGGGTCAATGCGCTCAATTACAATATCCGCTCGGCCGGACGGCCGGTCATTCTCGTCGCGCATAGCCTCGGCTGCCTCGCGGTCGCCTGGTGGGCGGCGATGGAGCGCCCGCTCCATGGCGGACCGGTGGTCGGCGCGCTGCTCGTGGCGCCGCCGGAAGTCGATGTCGCGCCGGTCGATCCGCGCCTGCTCTCCTTCGCGCCGGCACCGATCGATCCGCTGCCATTCCCGACCATCGTCGCGGCGAGCAGGGATGATCCCTATGTGCAGATCGGCCGCGCGCGGCGTCTCGCCCTGTTCTGGGGCGCCCAGTTCGCCGACGCCGGCGCCGCCGGGCATATCAATGCCGAATCCGGCGTGGGGCGCTGGGAGTTCGGGCTGTTCCTGCTGAGCCGGATCACCGGCCGGCTGCGGCTCAACAGCGCTGATGTGCCGAACCTGCCCTTCCTCGTCGATGCGGAGAGCACCGGATCGATTCACGTCGACTGACGCGCTCCATCAACCCTGGCGCAGCCCATTGTTTGCGCGTCCCTTTCCCTATAGCCATGGTTCCCGCTCGGGAATCATGGAGGGGATTGCATGAACCTGGGTTTCATGCGGCCGAGCCTGGCCGCCGCTGCGCTGATCGTGATGGGCGGGAGCGCCGTGCGGCTCTGGTCCGCGCCGAGCGTCTTCCCGACCGGCACGACCATCTATCAGCCCGACAAGACGTGGAACGGCTATACCGTCGTATCGGCGTTGGGCGTCCCGGCGGTCGTCGTCATCGACATGAACGGGCGCGTCGTGAAGCGCTGGGAGGGGTTCAACGTCTCCTCGGGCGGCCCGGCGCGCGTCCTGCCGGGCGGCTTCGTCATCGCCCCGCAGGGCAGCTTCCCGCGCCATCTCGAATCCACCGCGCTGGTCGCGGAGGATTTCAGCGGCAAGGAGCTGTGGCGCTTCGATCATGGCGAGCAGATCACGGTGGACGGCAAGCCGCTCTGGAGCATCCGCCAGCATCATGACTGGCAGCGCCCGGACTTTCCCGCCGGCTATTATTCGCCCCAGTTCAGCCCCAAGCCGACCGGCGGCAAGACGCTGCTGCTCACCCATGTCAACGAGACGGTGCCGGCCATCGCCGACGTGACCCTCGAGAATGACGTGCTCATCGAGCTGGACGACAAGGGCAACAGACTCTGGTCGTGGAAGGTCAGCGACCATGTCGATGAGCTCGGCTATGACGAAAAAGCCCGCGCCGCGATCCGCCGCGCCGGCACGCGCGACGACTTCGACTGGTTCCACATGAACTCGGCCAGCTATGTCGGTCCGAACAAATGGTTCGATGCCGGCGACAAGCGGTTCGCGCCCGACAATGTCATCGTCTCCAGCCGCAATTCGAGCATCGTCGCGATCGTCGATCATGCCGGCAAGATCGTCTGGCAGATCGGCCCGGATTTCAGCGCGAAGCCCGAGACGAAGGAGATCGGCCAGATCATCGGCCAGCATCATGCCGATTTCATTCCGCCCGGCCTTCCCGGCGCCGGCGACCTCATGATCTTCGACAATGGCGGCGAGAGCGGCTATGGCGACCCGAGCCCGATCTCGCCCATCGGCAACGCGATCTACCAGCGCGCCTATTCCCGCGTCGTCGAGCTCGATCCGACCACCCTCAAGGTCGTCTGGCAATATCGCGCGCCCAATTTCTACTCGACCAACATCAGCGCCGCCCAGCGCCTGCCAAATGGCAACACGCTGATCACCGAGGGCGCGCAGGGCCGCATCTTCGAGGTGACGCCCAGGAACGAGATCGTCTGGGAATATATGCAGGCGCCCGGCGCCGGCCCGCGCCAGTCGAACGCCGTCTACCGCGCCTATCGCATCCCCTATGACTGGCTGCCCCAGGTCAAGCCGCAAGCCAATGTCGCGATCACCCCGCCCGACCCAGCGAGCTTCCACGTGCCGGGAACGCCGGCCGGCTAGGGGCGGGCGCGCACCAAATCCTCCCCGCAAGCGGGGAGGGGGACCATGCAAAGCATGGTGGAGGGGGCGCGCGATTGCGCACATCCGCCAACTCCCTCCACCACCCTTCGGGCGGTTCCCCTCCCCGCGAGCGGGGAGGATTTGGGCGTCCGCCCCTTCCCAAACCTCCGCCACCACCGCCAGCCGTGCCCCCAACGCGCCCAATCGCTATTGTCGATCATATCACTAGACATATATCATGCCCTGATCGGGACGTAGCCCGAGTCGACCGATCGCATGCCTCTTTCGCAGGAGATCGCCATGACCGTGCTTCAATCGGCCGCCG
>Ga0335083_10000351_pt1 | contig 71952 bp, 79 predicted proteins | sample Lox_Sample_42_FD_206716 | JGI IMG/M metagenome (GOLD analysis project Ga0335083, IMG submission 206716) | Soil microbial communities from Loxahatchee National Wildlife Refuge, Florida, United States - Lox_Sample_4.2 | ecosystem: Environmental > Terrestrial > Soil > Wetlands | place: USA...
CCCTGCTTCGAGAGGGAATCGACGCTCTCCTCGGAGGCGAGTTGGAGATCGGAAAGGAAGTCCTGCGCGACTATGTGAATGCCACGCTCGGGTTCGAGGCCTTGGCGCAAAAAATCGACATTCCGTCGAAGAGCTTAATGCGCATGTTGGGTCCGGGCGGCAATCCACAGATGAACAACCTATTTGCCGTCATTGGCGCGCTGCAGAGGCACGCCGGGATCGAACTGCGTCTGGCGGAGGTTTCGCTGCGCAAGCCTGCGCGCCGTTCCAAGGCGAAGCCGAAGCCGGAGGCGCCGCGCAGCAATTCCTCCCCGCCTCGCTATCCCGAGGCTCCCGCATCGTCCTATGCTGGTGTTCGCGAAACCGGCCGGAAATTCCGCAGGTCATGACATGACAGCCAACGCAGCGCAGATCGAATACTGGAACGGGCCCGTGGGCGAGCGCTGGGCGGCGTATCAGGACGTGCTGGATCGCGCGCTGGCCGATATCTCGAGCACGTTGCTGGCGTTCGCCGATGCCAAGCCGGGCGAACGCGTGCTCGACATCGGCTGCGGCTGCGGCACGACGACCTATACTCTTGCAAAGGCGGTGGGTCCTTCCGGAAGCGTTACCGGAGTGGACATTTCGCAGCCGATGCTCAAAGTCGCGCGCGGCCGCGGCACCGGCGCCAACTTTCTACACGCCGATGCGTCGACGCACTTATTCCATCCGACACACGATCTGGTTTTTTCGCGTTTCGGCGTGATGTTCTTCGACGATCCGGTCGCGGCGTTCGCCAACATCCGCAAAGCATTGAAGCCGCACGGTCGCATCGCCTTCGTTTGCTGGCGCGACGTGAAGGAAAACATGTGGGCTTCCGTTCCGATCGGAGCGGCGATGCCGCTGCTTCCGCCGCAGGAACCGGCCGATCCGCTGGCGCCCGGGCCCTTCGCCTATGCCGACAAGGACCGCCTCACGCGGATACTGAGCGATGCGGGCTATGGCGGCATCCGCATCGATAAGCTCGATGCCACGATGTACATGGGCGCGAACCTCGACGAGGCGGCCGACCAGGCGCTGCGCGTGGGGCCGCTGGCGCGCGCTGCCGCAGAGCTCGACGATGCGACGCGGGCGAAAATCCGCGCCACGGTCCGCGAAGCGCTGGCGAAGTATGCGACGGCGAACGGCGTGGCGCCGCCGGCGGCGTGCTGGCTTGTGGGCGCTAATCCGAAATGACGCGGAATTTTAGGGCGTCCGGTTTCGCCTCGAGCACATCCAGCGTGAGATCGCGGAAGCGGATTTGTTTCGACGCCAACGGGTAGCTCAGTTCCTGCGTGAAGCCCGCCGCGGACGGATTGTCCGGAGCGAATTCGCGATCGGTGATCCTGATCGAGTCCGATGTCACTCCGGCATAAACCAATTCGAAGTTCTTTCCCGTTGCCGTGATCTTGCGGCTGATCTGGCGCTTCAGGTGCGGTCCCGGCGGCTGCGCCTCGAAATCGTACACCATCGCCACGGGAATGACCGGGACGCCGCGGCGGGTCTTGTGCTCGAGGTTGTTGACGATCTTGCGATAGACCACGCCGTCGTCGCCGAACACGATGCCGATATGGCCGACCTTCATCACATTGTAGGTCTTGCCGTCGAATTCGACGCCGCCCGCCAGCGGAAAAGTCTCGCCCTTGTGAAAGCTGTGCGAATAGGCGGCGTGGTCGATCGCGAAATCGCTCGTCACCTCAACCTGGTCCAGCGCGGTTTCCGAGACCGAATAGTCCTCGACCTTGAGCAAATCGTCGCCGATCCGCGCCACGCTGACTTGGCCGAGGACGTAGCTCTTCTGGTTGATCCTGCGATCGCCCAGGTTCTGCTGCGCCGGCGGCGGCTCGATGGAAACGCAGGCCGCAAGAGCAAGGCACGCGCTCCATATCGCGCCGCGCGCAAAAGCCTTTCTCATCCCCCGCCCCGGATCGCTCTAAGGGCGTCCATGATACACAGGCAACCGCAAGAGGCAAATGGCGGTCACATGTCGGACGCCGCTCTGCGCGCACTGTCCTGGTTGGACGTCCGGACGGGACGCGTAAGGCCATCGGCGCTGATGAAGATCAAGCGCCTGCGAAACGCGAGCGGACTTTCGACGAGGAGGATTGCCTTGAGCGACTCAAGACCGCCGGCAAAGAAGGGTTCGGTAAGAAACCGGTCAGGCTCTTCCGTCCACGCCGGAGCAACGATGCCGGACGAAAGCGCCAAGTGCTCGGCCAGCGCGGCAAGATAGGCGTCCTGGATCTTCCCCACGGCTTCGGGCTTTGTTGCAAGCGCCTTGACGCGATTTCCTGCCGTCATGCTTTGCCACGAATCCAGAAACTCGCGGACTGCGGCATCGAACGCCTGCGTTTGCGCTCGTGCACGTTCGGAGATCTCGGCAATCGAGCCTGGCCGGTTCGCCGCAGTTCGTTTCATGGCGCATTTCCCACGCCGCCGAATATTTCTTCGAGACCGAAGCGCGTTTTCGGAGGCAGTTTTCCAGCCGGATAATAACGCATCACGACGGCGATGGCTTCTGCGGCGTTGCGGATTCCAAGGTCCGCGCCCAGCCGTCGAATGTCGTCGACATCTTCGCTTTGATCGACACCGGCGGCCCGCATGGCCAGACATTTCATTGCGAATAGATAAGAAGGCGAGGCTACGAACACTCTTAGTCCCGGTCCCGTCTCCGAGGGGTAGCTTCGCAAAAGCGACTTCGCGCCCTGCGCGGAATCCTGCGTGCTGAGAAAGCCCTTCACACCATCGTTGATCCAGTTGTCGTCCCAGCCGAATTCATCTGCGATCTCGTGGGCTGCGGTCCGAACGAATCCGCGGTCAGCTTCGAAGACGGCGTCGACATCTTGTGTGCCAACGCGAAAATCGGTGGTCAGGACGAGCGCCGAACCGCCATAAACCGAAATTTCGATCATTTTTCCGGCTGCCGCCGCCAATTCACCAAGCCGTTGGAAAGCCATTTGCAAAGTTGCGCGGTCGAAGATCTTCGGCGCTGCAGCCATCACACGTCGAGCGCCGCGGTGAGGGCGTTGTCCTGGATGAATTCGCGGCGCGGCTCGACCAATTCGCCCATCAGCTTGGTGAACAGGTCGTCGGCTTCGTCGGCGTGCTCGACCTTGACCTGAAGGAGGGTCCGCGCGTTCTCGTCGAGCGTGGTTTCCCAGAGCTGCGCGGCATTCATTTCGCCCAGGCCCTTGTAACGCTGCATGGTGAGACCCTTGCGGCCCCATTCGAAAACGGCGTCGAGGAGCTCGCTGGGCGAGCGAATTTCGCGCGTCTCGTCCTTGCGCTTGAGCGTGCCGGATTTGAGATAGGCGGCCTGAAGCTCGCCGGCCATACGGTCCAGCTTGCGGGCATCGGCGCTGCCAATCAGCGCGCCGTCGATCGCCACCGCTTCGCGTACGCCGCGCACGTCGCGCCAGAACTTGAGTCCGCCATCCGGCGTGGGCTCGCCGTGCCAGCCACGCTCCAACTCGTCCGAGAGCTGGTCGAGGCGATGGGCGATGTAGGTGGCAGCTCCCGCCGCTTTCTCGCGATCGCTCAAAATTTCCGGATTGAGCGCGCCGGCGATCGCCGCCTGCTCCAGCATGAAGCGCGGATAATGCGGCGGGAAACCTTCAAGAGCCGCCTTGGCCGCGCGCGCGCGCTCGATCAGCGCATCGAGATCGGCGCCGGCGACAGTTTCGCCGTTGTGCAAGGTGAATGATGTGCCGGCCGAGCCTTCGGCAACCAGATAATTCTCGAGCTCGCGTTCGTCCTTGAGATAGCGTTCCGACTTTGCACGCGCCGCTTTGTAGAGCGGCGGCTGCGCGATGAAGATATGTCCGCGCTCGATCAGTTCCGGCATCTGCCGATAGAAGAAGGTGAGCAAAAGCGTGCGGATATGCGCGCCGTCGACGTCGGCGTCGGTCATGATGATGATCTTGTGGTAGCGCAGTTTGTCGGGATTGAATTCTTCGCGCCCGATGCCGGTGCCCAAAGCGGTGATCAGAGTGGCGATTTCCTGGCTTGACAGCATCTTGTCGAACCGCGCGCGTTCCACGTTCAGGATCTTGCCGCGCAGCGGGAGCACGGCCTGGTTGGCGCGGTTGCGCGCCTGCTTGGCGCTGCCGCCGGCGGAGTTGCCCTCGACGATGAAGAGTTCGCACTTGGCTGGGTCGCGCTCCTGACAGTCCGCGAGCTTGCCGGGGAGGGACGCGCCATCGAGCGCGCCTTTGCGCCGGGTCAGCTCCCTGGCCTTGCGGGCCGCTTCACGGGCAAGCGCGGCTTCGACCACCTTGCCCACGACACTGCGCGCTTCGGCGGGATGTTCTTCCAACCAGCCGCCAAGTTTCTCCAGTACCACGCCTTCGACCACAGGGCGTACCTCCGACGAGACGAGCTTGTCTTTGGTCTGAGAGGAGAATTTGGGATCTGGCACCTTGACCGACAGAACGCAGGTCAGCCCTTCGCGGCAGTCGTCGCCGGTCAGCGCGACCTTGTCGCCCTTCTTCGCGCCCATGCTTTCGTCGGCGTACTTCGTCACCACGCGCGTGAGCGCCGCGCGGAATCCGGCCAGATGCGTGCCGCCGTCGCGCTGCGGGATGTTGTTGGTGAAGCAGAGCATGCTTTCATGATAGGAATCGTTCCAGGTCAGCGCGACTTCGACGGAAATGCCGTCGCGTTCGGCCCGGATCATCACCGGCTGGGGGATGAGGGCGTTCTTGGTGCGATCGAGATAACGCACGAAGGCTTCGAGCCCGCCGTCGTAATGGAGCGAGACTTCCTTCTTCTCCACTCCGCGCTGGTCGCTGAGCACGATGGTTGCGCCGGAGTTCAGGAAGGCGAGCTCGCGCAGGCGATGCTCGAGCGTCGCGTAGTCGAACTCGGTTTTGGTGAAGGTCCTGGAGCTCGGCAGGAAGGTCACTTCCGTGCCGCGCCTGCCATTTGCGGGGCCTGCGACCTTGAGCGGCGCTTCCGGCTCGCCGTCGCGGAAGCGCATGAAGTGCTCCTCGCCCTCGCGCCAGATGCGCAACTCCAGCCACTCCGACAACGCGTTCACGACCGAGACGCCGACGCCGTGAAGACCGCCGGAAACCTTGTAGGCGTTCTGTTCGAATTTCCCGCCGGCATGGAGCTGAGTCATGATGACTTCGGCCGCGCTCACGCCTTCACCGGCGTGAATGCCCGTGGGAATGCCGCGACCGTTGTCGCGGACCGTGCAGGAGCCATCGGGATTGAGGATCACGTCGATGCGGTCGGCATGCCCGGCCAGAGTCTCGTCGATCGCGTTGTCCACGACCTCATGCACCATGTGGTGCAGGCCCGAACCGTCGTCGGTGTCGCCGATATACATTCCCGGCCGCTTGCGCACGGCGTCGAGGCCCTTCAGCACCTTGATCGAGTCGGCGCCGTATTCGCTCGGATTCGGCATTGCGGAAGAGGACATGGTGGTCAATCCAGGGCGGCGCGGATACGGGAGTCCGCGACATGGAAGAGTTGGGCGCGGCCCTTCAGCGGCGCGAACATCTCGATGTCGGTGCCGGTCATCCAGGCCTGCGCACCAAGGTCGAGGATTTCATCGAACAGCGCCACGCGGCGCGCTCCGTCCAGATGGGCGACGATCTCATCGAGAAGGAGCAGGGGACTGAGGCCGCCGCGCAGCCGCGACAGTTCGCGGGCATCGGCGAGGATGATCGAAATGAGGAGCGCCTTCTGCTCGCCGGTCGAGCATTCGCGCGCGTCGGTGCGCTTCTGCGTGTGGCGGACGGTAAGGTCGGTCAGATGCGGACCGACCGTGGTCCGGCCGGCCTCGGCATCGCGCATCCGCGCCCGAGCGAGATCCGCGCTCAAAGTGTCGGGGTCGATGTCGTTGTCGAGAGTGAGCTGTGCCGCAGGGAACGCCCCGGTGCGCTCGGCCAGCGCGCCGTTGAGGCGGGCCACGGTGTCGCGCCGCGCAAGAGCCATCGCCACGCCGGCTTCGGCCATCTCGGCCTCGAGGCCGTCGAGCCAGGCCGGGTCTCGCGGCCCGAACTTGAGCAATCGCGCGCGCTCGCGCATCGCTGTCTCGTAGCGCGCGGCGGCGCGGGCATGGTTGCTGTCGAAGCCGAGCACCAGGCGATCCAGGAACTTGCGCCGGCCGCTCGCGCTTTCGATGAAGAGGCGGTCCATGGCCGGCGTCAGCCACAGCATCTGAACGACGTCGCCGAGATCGGCCGAGCTTTGCGCCGCGGCACCGTTCAAACGCACCTGACGGCGCTCGCTTCCCTGCGAGGAGACAAGGCCCGTGCCGATGTCATGGACTGCGCCCGCGCGCACCACCGTCGACGCTACGGCCCAGAGTGCCTCCGACATCGCGGAAGGCCCGCGGCGCGTATGCTCGCCGAGCCGCGCACCGCGCAGACCCCGGCCTGGCGAAAGCAGCGAAATCGCATCGAGAACGTTCGTCTTGCCCGCGCCATTCGGGCCGGCAAGCACCACCGGCGCCGCTTCCACGGCGATCTCTGCGCTGGCATAGGAGCGGAAATTGGTGAGACGCAGGGCCGTCACCGCCAGCCGCGCCGCCGGTGCTCCCTCCCGCAACGGGAATGAGGACGCAGCAATATCGGTCCGGTGATCCAAAATCACACCCGCATGGGCATGAGGACGTAGAGTGTGCGGCTGTCCTCGGTATCTTCGATGATGGTTGGCGAGCCCGCGTCCGAGAGCAGGAAACGCACGTCCTTGCCTTCGATCTGACCGGTTATGTCCAGCAGGTACCGCGCATTGAACCCGATCTCGATCGGGGAGGCGCTGTAGGTCGCACCGAGTTCTTCGGTCGCCGTGCCGCTCTCCGGATTGACCACGGAGAGCGTCACTTTGTCCTTGCCGATGTTCAGCTTCACGGCGCGCGTCTTGTCGGCCGAGATGGTCGAGACACGGTCGACCGATTGCGCAAATTCCTTGGATTCGACCGACAGCACCTTGTCGTTCCCCGAGGGGATCACACGCTGATAGTCGGGGAAGGTGCCGTCGATGAGTTTCGATGTCAGCTCGAGACCGCCAAAGGTGAATTGGATCTTGGTATCGGAGAGCGAAATCTCGATTGCGCTGTCCATATCGTCGAGCAGCCGGCGAAGCTCGGTCACTGTCTTGCGCGGCACGATGACGCCCGGCATGTCGGCCGCCCCGTCCGGCATGTCCAGTTCGAACCGGGCCAGCCTATGTCCGTCGGTCGCCGCGGCGCGCAGGTTCTGCGCCTTTCCATCCTTTGCAACATGAAGATAGATGCCGTTCAAATAGAACCGCGTTTCTTCCGTCGAAATCGCAAAGCGGGTCTTGTCGATCAGGCGCTTGAGTTCGTCCGCAGCCAGCCGGAAACGGTGGGGCAGGGCGCCTGCCGCCATCTGGGGGAAATCTTCCTTGGGGAGGCAGGCGAGCTCGAAGCGCGAATGTCCGGCCGATACGGCGAGCCTTCCGCCCTCCGCCGTCAGAAGCTCGGCCTGGACCTGGGCGCCCTCGGGCAGCTTGCGCACGATGTCGTAGAGCATGTGAGCCGGCGCCGTCGCGGCGCCGTTGCGCAACACGTCGGCCGGCAGCGATTCCACGATCTCGATGTCCAGATCCGTGGCGGTGAGCTTGAGCTGGCCCTTCGCCGCCTCGATCATCACGTTGGACAGGATCGGGATGGTATTGCGCCTCTCGACGACGCTTTGCACGTGGTTGAGGGCCTTCAAAAAGGCGCCGCGCTCGACGTTGATTTTCATGGGCTCTGGCTGCCGTCCGGTTGCTGAAAAACGATCTTTTCCGGGGGCCTCGCCGGCGCTCGGAAACCCTTAATTTGCCTGGGTCCACAGCATCCCGGACTCAAGCAGCGAACTATATCAGGCGGGGCCGAAAGAAAACAGCTTTTCCGCCGCTTGCCGCCGCTTCGCAGGGCGTCGAAAGACGCCCCAAACCGCCGGAAAAGCCGTGCGTTGCGGGTTCAACGGCATGCCCGGGCCGGAGCTGCCGCATTTTGCTCCGACCCGGGGCGAAATCCGTCTCAAGCGTCGACCCTGCGCGACAATAAGCTGCGCAGGAAATCGACTTCTGTCCGGAAGGCACTGTCTTCCAGGCAAAGCGCTTCGACGCGGCGGCAAGCGTGCAACACGGTTGTATGGTCGCGGCCCCCAAAGCGCCTGCCGATTTCCGGCAGCGAACGCGTCGTCAGCTTGCGCGAGAGATACATCGCCACCTGCCGCGGACGCGCCACCCGGCGTGCGCGCTGCGGGGAGTGGAAATCGCGCACGTCGAGTTTGTAGTACTCCGCGGTCTTGCGCTGGATGTCTTCGATCGAGGTCTTTCCGGCCGGTGCCAGACCCGCGCCGACGGCTTCCTCCGCCATTTCGAGCGTCACGGGCTTCTTCGTCAGGTCGGCATAGGTGGCGAGCCGCGTGTAGATGCCGATCATCTCGCGCGGCGAGACATCGACCATGTCGGCTATCCGTTCCAGCACGGACCCCGGCAGACAACCGTCCGGTCGCAGCCTTTCGAACTCCGCTGCGCGGCTTTGAAGGATCGCAATCCGCGTTTCGCGGTCCGGCTTGTCCAATTGGACCACGAGCCCGCCGCCCAGGCGCGACCGCACGTCTGCGCCCAGGCCTTCGAGCGCGGAAGGCGCGCGGTCGGCGGCGATGATCACGCGACGCCGCATGTCCGCGAAGGCATTGACCGTATAGAGGAACTCCGACGCCGTCGCCGTGGAGCGGCAGATGTGCTGCAAGTCATCCACGATAAGAACGTCAGCGGTGCGCAACTCGTCCTTGAACGAAAGCGTATCGCGGCGATGCAATGCCCCCAGGAAGTGACGCATGAAGTCCTCCGCACGCAAGAACAACGTGCGTTTGGCACGCCTGCGGAATTCGAGCGCGGCGGCATTGAGCAGATGCGTCTTGCCGAAACCGAATCCGCCATGAATGAACAGGTGCGTGACTTCCGTGTCGCGCCCATCCGCGTAGCCCTTCATTGCGCCGTGCGCGAATTCGTTGCTCGGGCCCACGACGAAGCTTTCGAAGGTTTGCCGCGGGTGCAGCATGCGCGTCCACAGTCCGACCGCGACGTCCCCGCGCAACTGATCGTCGGCTCCCTGATCCGGCATCGCCAGGGCCGGGCTCGCGCGTTGGACGTTGCCGCCGACAACGGGTTGGGGTTTGGACACGACGACGCAGATGGAAGCCGGCACGGCGCCCTCCGCCCGAATGGCGCGCTCGATCTTGGCCATGTAGCGCTCGGTGACCCAGTTGCACATGAAGGCCTTGGGCGTGCCAAGCCGCAGTTCATCTCGCTGGAAACCTTCCAACGTAAGGGGCTTGATCCAAGCCTCGAATACCGCGTCTCCAAGTTCAGCGCGGAGCCTGCTGCGCGCCGCAGTCCATACGGCAGGCCACTCCGGACCCGACGTCTTCCCACCAATGTCCACCATATCCCCTTAGTCCCGCTGCTTCGCCGGCTTGTGCCGGTGCGTTTTTATCTGTCGCGAAGCCTTTGCCGGTCCGGCAAAGCTCATCATCCTTGGCCCTATGCCAGGGCCGTACATCGTCTGCGCATCGTGCTTCCCCTTTTTTTTGTTCGCGGAAAAAAACAGCCCGCCCGCGGTGCAGCAGTAAAGCTGCGCCCGTTAACCAGTCTTGATTGAGATTTTTACTTAGATATTACTGTAAGCGAGCGAACCAAGGACCGGATTTCCACCGAATACGCCGAATTTATTGGTCTTTTTCTTCGACATGTCCGTTCTCGCTTGCGGTAACGAGGTTAATTTGACTCATCTCTCCGAAGGGCACAAGAGAACGGACAGGGAATATGACGAAATTGATTCGCAGCTAAAGGATTGTGACGTATACGGAAAATCGATTTTTTATTGCTCCCTTCGTGGAATCAAAGGCTTAGTGTCAATTTTTGTGACGATGCGGTGGCAGTTCTACGACAAAGATTCTTTATCAGCGCACTGATCAATAAAACGATTGATTTTACTGGAAAAATTGCCCAGGCCGAAAATTCCACAAAGAATTCAAGGTGCCAAGTTCACTGAGCCAGCTTTGCCACGCGCTTGGACAGGCGCGAAACCTTCCGCGCGCCGCTGTTTTTGTGGATCACGCCCTTGCTGACCCCACGCATGATCTCGGGTTCGGCCGCTTTCAGCGCGGTTTCCGCGGCTTTGCGGTCGCCCTTCGCCAGTGCTTCTTCCACCTTGCGCACGAACGTGCGGACCCGGGTCTTGCGGGCGTGGTTGACGGCGGTGCGCTTCGCGGTCGTGCGGGTGCGCTTTTTGGCGGAGGCGATATTGGGCATTTTGGTCCTGAAATCCTCTCGAAAGGCGAGGTCTTTAGCCCGGGTACCCGGGCAAGGTCAACGGTGGAGCGGCAGCGCAGCCGACGCCTCCAGCTACTTGTCCTCGAACGCCGGCTTGCGTTTCTCGGAGAAGGCGGCCATGCCCTCCTTCTGGTCGTCGGTGGCGAACATGGCGTGGAAAACGCGGCGCTCGAAGCGGACACCTTCCGCCAATGTCGTCTCGTAGGCCCGATTGACCGTCTCTTTGGTCATCATCGCAATCGGCGTCGAGCGCTCGGCGATGATCTTTGCGGCTTTCATGGCCTCGGCCATCAGATCCGCAGCCGGCACGACCCTGCTGACCAGGCCCGCGCGCTCGGCTTCCGCAGCGTCCATGTTCCGCCCGGTCAGGCACATTTCCATCGCCTTGGACTTGCCGACATAGCGGGTCAGTCGTTGCGTTCCTCCGATGCCCGGCATGACGCCCAGGTTGATTTCGGGCTGGCCGAACTTGGCGGTTTCGGCGGCGATGATGAAGTCGCACAGCATCGCGAGCTCGCAGCCGCCCCCCAACGCATAGCCCGCGACTGCGGCGATGATGGGCTTGCGGATGGCGCTGATCCGGTCATTGGCGTCGGCGAAGAAGTTCGCCTTGTACATGTCCATGTAGGACTGCGGCGCCATCTCCTTGATATCCGCGCCTGCCGCGAAAGCGCGATCGGAACCGGTGATGACGATGCAGCGGACTTCGCTGCCACGGTCCCAGCCCTCCAGAACCTCGATCAATTCCTTGAGAAGCTCGCTGTTGAGCGCATTGAGCGCCTTCGGGCGGTTCAAGGTCACGACACCGACTCCGTCTTCGACCTTCACGAGGATGTTCTGGTAGTCCATGGCCGCGCTCCGTTCTTCGGACGCATTCCCTAGCGGTGTTAGTGGCCCGTGTCGACCGGTACGCAGTCCTTGTGGCCGGCGGCGACGCAGTCCTGCACCTGCAAGGCATGCGACAGAGCGCGCATCAGGATCACACCGACGACGATGAGCACGACCGCGGCAATCCCAACCACGATGTTGTTCCACGTGCGGTCGCCGTCATCTTCCTCCGGCTCGTCAGTCATGGGCCGGCCTTGAGCGGAATTTTTTGATCCGGGCTCGAAGCTTCTTGCCCTCGATGCGCCGCTCTTTGCTGGCTTGCGTGGGCTTGGTGGGCTTGCGTTTTCTTGGGATCGCTGCCGCCTCGCGGATGAGTGCGGTCAGCCTTTCGCGGGCCGCCCTGCGATTGCGTTCCTGGGTGCGGAACTCGCGCGCGGTCAGGACGAGCACGCCCTGCCGCGTGAGACGCGCGCCGGACAGCGCGATCAGCCTGTGCCGCACAGGATCGGGAAGGGAAGGCGAGCGCGCCACGTCGAAGCGCAACTGCACCGCGGTCGCGACCTTGTTGACGTTCTGACCGCCCGGACCGGCAGAGGCAATGAAGCGCTCCTCCAATTCGGACTCGTCGATCGCAATCGAAGGTGTGATCCGCAGCATGGCGCCTTGTACCTTGCACTCGACGGGCGACCAAACGGCTGGAACCGAGGATCGACCTCATGCACCCTATTTCTGGCACGCGGGACAATAGAAGCTCGATCGCCCGCTCTGCACGATCCGGCGGATCGTGCCGCCGTCTTCATGCGGGCAGGATTTGCCCGCCCGCCCGTACACCGCGAAATGGTGCTGGAAGTAGCCCAGCTCGCCGTCCGTGCGCTTGTGGTCGCGCAAGGACGATCCGCCTGCCTTCACGGCTTCGCGCAACACCGCCTTCACCGCGGGCACCAGCGCCGCGATCTCCGCCGGCTTCACCCGTCGTGCCAGGCGCTTGGGCGAGATGCGCGCGCGCCACAGGGCTTCGCAGACATAGATATTGCCGAGGCCGGCGATGATGCGCTGGTCGAGCAGCGCCGCCTTGATCGGAGTCTTCTTGCCTTTCAGTGCGGCCGCGAGGAACTTCGCGTCGAAGTCCGGTGACAGGGGTTCGACGCCGATGTCCTTGAACAGCTTGTCGCGGTCAAGTCCATCTGTCTCGATCAATGTCATCAGCCCGAACCGGCGATGGTCCGTAAACACGATCCGCGCCGGAGCATCGGTGTCGAACACCACATGGTCGTGCTTGCCAGTGCCTGCGCCGTCCGGCGCGCGCTTGTAGTGGAAGATGCCGAGTTTGGGGTCTTGGCCCAGCGCATAGACGCTCATGCTGCCGCTCATCCCCAGGTGGATGACCAGTGTCTCTGCGTCGTCGAGGTCGGCCAGGATGTATTTCGCGCGGCGCCTGAGCCCTTGAACCCGGCGGCCGGTGAGGCGTTTGGCGAAGCCGTTGGGAAAGGGGATGCGCAGATCGCCTCGGCGGGTCTCGACACGGGTGAAACGGTGGCCCTCCATTGCGGGCCGAAGACCGTTCATCACCGTCTCGACTTCGGGAAGCTCGGGCATGCGGACCATATATCCGGAATCGGCCGCACACCTTATACTGCGGCCCGATCCCTGATACTTGATCCCGATGCCAGACGGCGATACCGCCCCTTTCGGATTTCGCGACGTGCCCGAGGCCGAGAAGAAAGCTCTCGTGCGCGAGGTCTTTTCCTCGGTGGCGCGGCGCTACGACCTGATGAACGACCTGATGTCGGCGGGCATTCACCGGCTGTGGAAGGACGCGGCGGTCGAATGGCTCGACCCGCGTCCCGGCCAGCGTTGCCTGGACGTGGCGGGCGGCACGGGCGACATCGCGTTCCGCATCGCCGACTCGGCGCGGCGCCACGGCGGGGAGGCCGACATCCTCGTCTGCGACATCAATGCCGACATGCTGGCGGAGGGCGTGCGTCGGGCCTGCGAAAGATCCGAACGCGCCATCGCATGGGTTTGCGCCGACGCGGAGAAGCTGCCGGTGCCGGACGCTTCCATGGACGCTTATACGATCGCGTTCGGCATCCGCAACGTCACGCATATCGATCTTGCGCTCAAGGAAGCACGGCGGGTGCTCAAGCCTGGCGGACATTTTCTTTGTCTTGAATTTTCCCGTGTCGAGGCACCGGGATTGGATGCGCTCTATGACCTCTATTCCTTGAACGTGTTGCCGCGGATCGGACAATTGGTGGCGGGCGACGCCGATTCCTATCGCTATCTTGCCGAAAGTATCCGCCGTTTTCCGCCGTAGAAGGATTTCGCGCGCATGATCGAGACCGCGGGTCTGTCGCGCGTAAAGATTCGCAATCTGTCCGGCGGCATCGCCGCGATGCATTCGGCCTGGCGGATATGATGTTTCGGGATGCGGCCAGGCTGTTTCGCATCGCGCGGACATTGGCGCGCCACGACGCGCTGATCCCCCGCGAGTTCGCGGACGCGATTCCTGCGCCGCTGAGGCTGGCGCGCCTGCTGCTGGGCTTCGGTCCCAAGAAGGACAAGGACCTCCCCCCCGGCAAGCGTTTGGCCCGCGCGCTGGAGAGTCTCGGCCCGGCGCATATCAAGCTCGGCCAGGTGTTGGCGACGCGGCCCGATCTGGTGGGCGACGACATCGCGCTCGCGCTGTCCGAGCTTCAGGACCGTCTGCCGCCCTTTGCGACGGCCCTGGCACGCGCCGAGATCGAGAAGGAACTCGGCAAACCGCTCGACGCCATGTTCGCGAGCTTCGGCGAACCGGTCGCGGCGGCTTCGATCGCGCAGGTGCATCCCGCAACGACGACACAGGATCCGCCGCGCAAAGTCGCCGTCAAGATTCTCAGACCCGGCATCGAAGCGGAGTTCGCGCGCGACCTTTCCGCCCTCGGGCTTGCTGCGCATCTGACCGAGCGCATATCGAAAGAAGCCCGCCGTTTGAGGCCCGTGGCGGTGGTACGCGCGATTGCGCTATCGGTCGCGCTCGAGCTCGACCTGCGCATGGAAGGTGCGGCGGCCTCGGAGCTTGCCGAGCGCACGCGCAACGATCAGGGCTTTCGCGTTCCCGCCATCGATTGGGACCGCACGTCCGGCCGCGTGCTGACCAGCGAATGGATTGCGGGAACGCCGGTGCGCGACGTCGAGGCGCTGAAAGCCGCCGGTCATGACCCAAAGCATATCGCGCAGGTGTTGGTGCGCAGCTTCGTGCAGCAGGCGCTGCGCGACGGGTTCTTCCACGCCGACATGCATCAGGGCAATCTGTTCGTCGACGCGCAGGGCCGGCTCGTCGCCGTGGACTTCGGGATCATGGGACGGCTCGACCGCTCGATGCGCCGCTTCATGGCCGAGACGCTCGCCGGCTTCCTCGCGCGCGACTACGACCGCGTGGCGCAGGTCCACTACGATGTCGGGTTCGTTCCGCCTTTTCACCCGCGCGAATCCTTCGCCCAGGCGCTGCGCGCCATCGGCGAGCCGATCTTCGGCAAGCCGGTGCGCGACGTTTCGATGGCGCGGCTGCTGCAGCAGCTGTTCGAAACCACCCGCCGCTTCGACATGCAGGCGCAGCCGCAGCTCGTGCTGATGCAGAAGACCATGGTCGTGGTGGAAGGCGTGGCGCGCTCGCTCGATCCCGATTTCGACATGTGGGAAGCGACGCGGCCCGTGGTCGAGCGCTGGATGGTCGAGCAGATGGGCCCCGAGGCGCGGCTGCGCGACATGGGCGAGGGGGTGAGCGCGCTGGGGCGGCTGGCGCGCGACCTGCCGCAGCTCCTGCGCAATGCCGAAACCATTTCCGCGATGCTGGCCGATGGCGGCTTGCGGCTGCATCCGGATACCACGCGCGCCATCGCCGAGGCGCAGTCCGCGCACGAGCGTCAAGCGCGCATCGCGCTCTGGATCGCCGCGCTCAGCGCGCTCGGGATTCTGGCCGCCGTGTTGATCTAGAAATCAGCCGCCCGGCTTCGGGGCGACCGGCGTGGCGACGATGCGGTACTCTCCGGCGTCGCAATCGTTGCTCTTCGCCTGATCGACGACGTAGACCACCATATTGACCGTGTGGTTCGGCAGGTCGGGCGCGTCCGGGACTTTCAGATGCACCGCGCTGCCTTTGACCTTCTCGTCGAGCGCGAGAATTTTCTTGTAGCCCGGCGAGCTGTCGCCCGGCGCCGCCGCGATCGTGAGCACGACGCGCACGTCGCTCGGATCGGCAACGGCGCGGATCGGATCGCAGGCGATGGCGACGTCGTCGCCCGGCGCAAGGTCGGGAAGATTTTGCGCAGTCGCGACCGGCGGCGGAGCGACATAGCGCGGCATCGCGGCATCGGGGCCGGGGGCCTGCGCAAGCGCAGCCGGCGCGAAGGCAGCCGCCGACACCACTCCCAGCATTGCAACTCTGCGCATACCCGTCCTCCCCGACAGGCTTCGTGCGAGTCCAGTCTACCCCTCCGGGGCGCCGGACCCAAGGGCGTTTGTTGGCTATTCGCGAACGGGCAACGCCTCAGAAAACGCCAATGGGACGCCTCTCACGAGGTCGTGAAGTTCAAGTCTGTCTTTTCCCCCGATCGAAAGGGGAAAAACCTTGGGTTTTCACCGCTCTTGCCAGGCAGCGTCCCGGTTTAAGCAGATGCGCGGGGAATCAGCCTGGGAGAAGCAATTGGAGAGACGTCCCCGACGGTCCCGACTGGGCTCGCAATTAGAGATCGGGCTTCGGCTTGGGATCCATCGCTTCCGTAATCAAATCGCGAATCCGATCCATGAAGGAACCCGAACGCAGATATTGGAGATGCGCGGCAAATCTATCTTCCGCAAGAACCTTTCGGCCGAGGTTCTTCTCTTCTTTTTTCATAAGCTCCAGAACTCTCTTGTCCTCCTCGGTGTCCAACCAATAGCCGTGCCGATCCGGGCAAAACTCCAATTCGAGATCATACAGACGGTATTGAAACGTCTGCATGGGCTTGTCGCATTGAGGACACTTACGAACGGAGGGCGAGGAGCCCAACATCAGGCTGCCCTTCTCGTCCTCGCCAAAATCAAAGACCTCGCCCTCAAGCTGTGAGAGCTCTTGGCGCGTGAGCCACATCCCATGGCAGGAAGGGCAGATTTCCATCGCGATCCCATCGCGCTTACCTGCCAACAAAACAGCATCACAGTTCGGACATTTCATAGCGGCTCCATAGGCTTCGGCGCATTTGATCGGCTTCCAGGTCGCCTGCGCGGCTCCGCTGCGCGAAGTGGAGCTGTATCAGTCAACGCTTGCAATCCAATTCGCGCGCAAGACGGATAAGCATTATTCTGTGATGGGCGGTCATTTGGTCGGAGCGGCGGGATTTGAACCCACGACCCCCAGTCCCCCAGACTGGTGCGCTAACCAGGCTGCGCCACGCTCCGATGCCAAGACCGCCGCGGCCAAGAAAGGGGAGGCCGCGAAGGGCGCGGACTATAGGCGGGAGGCTTCGCATCCGCAAACGGCAAATCCGACTTTCCGCGGTGAAAAACCGTGGACCGTCGGACGCGAAACGGGAAATCCGCTAGCGTTTGCCGTATAACCTCGGGATGAAGCTCGCCACCTGGAACGTCAATTCGATAAAAGCGCGCCTGGAGCCGGTTACCGCCTGGCTCAAGCAGGCGGCGCCCGATGTCTGCGCGCTCCAGGAGATCAAGTGCACGGACGATGCCTTTCCGCGCGAGGCGTTCGAGGCGCTCGGCTATAATTGCGCCGTGCACGGACAGAAGACCTATAACGGCGTGGCGATCCTCTCCAAGCGCCCGTTGGAGGACGTGACGCCCCGGCTCAAGGGCGGCGACGGCGACGATCATGCGCGCTATCTCGAGGCCGTGGTCGCGGGCGAGGAGAGTACGGTGCGCGTGGCCTCGATCTATGCGCCCAACGGCAATCCGATCGGCACGGAAAAGTTCACCTACAAACTCGGCTGGCTGGCGCGGCTTGGCCGCCATGCGCGCGATCTGCTGGCGCTCGAAGAGCCGGTGGCGCTGATGGGCGACTACAACGTGATCCCGACGCCCGACGATGTATGGGACGCGAAGGCCTGGATGAACGACGCGCTTTTCCAGCCGCAATCGCGCGCGGCGTTGCGCCGTCTGGAGAATCTGGGATACGCGGACGCCTTCCGTCTCTGTCACGCCGAACCCAACCAGTACACGTTCTGGGACTATCAGGCCGGCTGCTGGCAAAAAAACCACGGCATCCGCATCGACCACATCATGCTTTCGCCGCAGGCGACGGACCGGCTCAAGGGCTGCGCCATCGACAAGCACACCCGCGGCGGCGACAAACCGTCGGACCACGTGCCGGTGTGGTGCGAGTTGGCGGTGTAGCTGCGCCTAAACCTCCACGTCCTGCATGTCGCGCTGCATGATGGCTTCGAGGCTGGTCAGGTTCATGCCGTGCTTGAGGTAGTTGTACGGCGTCAGGTTCACCGCCTTGATCAGCGCACGGCGCAGATTGCCGATGCCGCCGAGATCGAAATCGATGATGTTGACGCAGCCCGTGTCCTGTTCGAACGAACTCATCGCATGCAGGCCCGCGCCGCAGGCCCAGCTCAGGATCAGCCGGTTGATGCCTTCGTGCGCCACGATCAGCGCGGTATGCCAGTCCTTCGCTTCCAGCAGCCGTTCGATGGTCCCGACAGCGCGCGCCTGCGCTTCGGCGAATATCTCACCGCCATCGTGATTGGTGGCGCCGGGTTCGTGCGCGCGCTCGAAATAGGCATTCATTCTGCGGATCAGCTCGGCGCGGCTTTTCACGCCTTCGATCTTCCCGCCGCGCAGTTCGACGAGACGTTCGTCGATCTCGAGCGATGGAGCATCGGAAACGAAGCAGAGAACCGCTTCGGCAGTCTCTCTGGTGCGGGGGAGGCCGGAACAGATCGCGCGATCGAAACGAACATGCGCGAAGGCGCGGCCTGCGGCTTCCGCCTCGCTGCGGCCGCGGCGGGTAAGCGTCACGGCGTGGGTGGCGCCGCTTTCGACCACGTGTTTGGCGAAATAGTCCACATGACCGTGCCGCATGAGATAGAGCCTGCGGCGATCGTCCGTACCGGGAAGAACCTTCATTTTGCTCCTGTTTCACGCGGAGACGCGGAGGTCGCGGAGAATGTTTTGAGGCTCCGCGTTCTCCGCGTGAGTCATATTGCTCCTGCATTCGCTAGCGCATCGATGTCGCCACCGGAGAATCCCCATGCGCTCAATGCGCCGCGGCTGTCGACCGGCCGGGGAGGGCCCTGGACTTCCGCGACGGTGCGGCTGAAGCGCGGGGCTGGGCCCGGCTGTACGATTCCGTCCAGTTCGATGAAGGTCCCGCGCGCGACATTGTGCGCGAATTTCGGCGCCTCTCCCAAAGACAGAATTGGCGCGTAGCAGACATCGCTGCCCAGCATGATGGCGTCCCATTCGTCGCGCGTCTTGGACTTGATGACCGCGGCCAGTTTCTCCTTCAGCACCGGCCATTGTTCGCGGTCCATCTGCGCCGCAAACGCCGGATCGCCGATGCCGGTCTTCTCCATCAACTCCTTATAGAACTGCGGTTCGATGGAACCGATGGCGACGTATCTGCCGTCTTTGGTCTCATAGGTGTCGTAGAAATGCGCACCGCCGTCGAGCATGTTCGACGCGCGGTCGTCGCTGAACATGCCCATCGCGCGCATGGCGTAGAACATCGACATCAGCGACGCCGCGCCGTCGGTCATCGCAGCGTCAACGACCTGGCCTTTGCCGGAACGCTGCGCTTCGACCAGGGCGCAGACGACTCCGAAGGCGAGATAGAGTGCGCCGCCGCCGAAATCGCCGACCAGATTGAGCGGCGGCACCGGCTTGCCGCCGCGCGGGCCGATGGAATGCAGCGCGCCGCTGAGCGCGATGTAGTTGATGTCGTGGCCGGCGGCTTCCGAAAGCGGCCCCGTCTGGCCCCAACCGGTCATCCGTCCATAGACCAGCCTCGGATTGCGCGCGAGGCACGCATCGGGGCCTACACCCAGCCGCTCCATCACGCCGGGCCGAAAGCCTTCAATCAGCGCGTCCGCACGCGCGATCAGTTTCAGCGCGGCCTCCACGGCCTCGGGCTTCTTCATGTCGAGCTGAACGGTATTGCGGCCTCGCAGATAGACCTCGAATTTGCTGGGCTGGCGGCCGCCCTTGCGGTCGACGCGCAGCACCTCTGCGCCCATGTCGGAGAACAGCATGGCGGCGAAGGGCCCGGGCCCGATGCCGGCGAATTCCACGATGCGTATGCCCTTCAGCGGCCCCATATCCACTCCATCCAATTTGCGCCGCAATCCTTATCTACAGGCGCAGCGTCATCAGACGTTCCGGACGCGATGGGCGCAAGGGTTTTCGCATGTGTTTTCGCAGCGGCACTCTTGCTCGCGGGGCAGGCAGGCGCAGCCATGCGGCTTGTCTATCGCGCGGACCAGGCGAGCGCGGTGGTCGACCGCAATCATCTGGTGATCAGCGTTCAGGGCGCGGTGAACAGCGGCGGCTGGGACAGGCCGGACCTTTGGATTCGTAGCAATTCCTTCCCGGAAGAGCGAACGCTTGAAATCAGGTTCGTGGCGCGGCCGCCTGCATCGAACGAAGTCGTGGTGCAGACTCTCCTGCCCATTGCCGTGCGCAAGACCCTGCCGCTGCCGCGCTACGGCACGGCGGAGGTCGAGATCGTCACGGAGACGAACACGCTGGTCGTCCCCATCATGCGCTATCGGGCTCCGGCTCCGATTCCGACCCCGCGTCCTGGCTCTCAATGACCTTGTCGATGACGCGCAGGAGAACTTCGGGCTCGCGCGCGCCGGAGAGCACGAATTTGTTGGCGAAGATGAAGGTGGGCACGCCCGTGATACCCATCTCGGCGGCAAGTTTGGCCTCGCGCTCGACTGCGGCCAAGTCCGTGTCGCCGCCGAGCAATTCCGCCACCTGGATCGAATCCATCCCGACATCGGCGGCGAGGAATTCGAGCACCGAGGGATCGCCGATGTCGCGGCCTTCCTGGAAATAGGCCGCGAACAGACGCTCGACGATGGCATCCTGCAATCCCGCAACCGCCGCCCAGCGAATCAATCGATGCGAATCGAGCGTGTCGGGGCGGCGCTCGATGCGCGCGAAATCGAAATCGATACCCTCGCGCGAACCTTCGCCCTTGATCGCCTCGGCCATGGCCTGGACCTGCGGCCCATCGCCGAATTTTCGGCGCATATAGTCCGCGCGGTCGAGGCCTTCGCGCGGCACCGTGGGGTCCAGGCGGAACGGGCGCCAGCGCACGTCGAACTCGGTCTCTGGGCGCAGCTCCAGCGCCCGGCCGAGCCTGCGCTTGCCGATGAAGCACCACGGGCACACGGTGTCCGAAACGACGTCGATCTGCATCAAATCACTCTAGCACCAACCGCCAAGCCGCAAAATCTGGATCCGATCGCACCCGCTTCCACAACGAATTGATTTCTGTTTTCGAGTCCGTCGCTTTTTTTGTCCTGTAGAGATCGAAATTCAATTCCGTACCCGCCTTCGAGGCCAACTCCTGAAATTGGGGAGCGCAAAAGCCATTTCAAGAGGTCGCGGGAAAATTATTTTCGCGCGCAACGATGTTGCGGAATTGAACCCCCGGTTGCCGCCGCTACTCCCCCTCGCTGGCAGGCGGGCAATTTTGCTGCCAGCGCGGCTGAACCACTTCGTGGCGAAAAGCGTTTCTCAAAAGTGAGGGGAAACTGACAGGGACGTCAACGCGCTCATCGGACTTCGAGCAGTGAATTCGGTAGACAAGAGCCGTCAGGCCAGACTGGAACACTACGAAAAAATGGCCGCCGACGCCGATGGACTGGTGCTCATCGCCTCCGATCCCCGGCTGAAACGCGAGTACGCAAGGATAGCGGCCTCGTGGCGGCGTCTTGCCGAACACGTTTCCAGCGTGGTCTGGGCGGCGGACGAGGCCGGCCGGCACGATCGCGAGCTGGTTTAGGTCTGCCCCTACAAGGCAGTGATCGACTCGCCGATTTCCGCGGGTTCTTCCGTGCTGGCCGGCATGGGCCACAGCCAGGATGCGATCGCGAGTGCAAAGAGAGCGCCGGCGATCTGCGCGGCGATGAAGGCGAGGACGCCGGAAGGCGCGATCCCTGCATAGGTATTCGACAGCGCGCGCGCGATGGTCACGGCCGGATTGGCGAACGAGGTCGACGCGGTGAACCAGTAGGCCGCCGTGATGTAGAGGCCGACGGCATAGGGGATCGCCGGCGGCATGCGCCCCGCCAGTCCCAGGATCGTCAGCAGCAGCCCGAACGTCGCCACGCCTTCCGCGAACCATTGGCCCGCGCCGCTGCGCACATGCTCGGAGAACTGCCACAGCGGCAGTGCGAACATCAGATGCGCGGCCAACACGCCTGCGATGGCGCCTGCGATCTGGGCGGTGACATAGAAGGCGAAGGTGGAGAAAGACATCTCGCGCCGCAGCCACATCGCCAAAGACACGGCCGGATTGAAGTGCGCGCCGGACAGCGAACCGAAAGTCAGGATCAGGACGACGAGGATGGCGCCGGTCGGAATCGTGTTGCACAGCAGCGCCAGCGCGCCGTTCCCGCCCGCGAGGTTCTGCGCCATGATGCCCGAGCCGATCACGGTCGCGAGCAGGAAGGCGGTGCCGAGGAACTCCGCGGCGAGCCGGCGCGCCATCATGCGCCTTTGCCGATCTCGTCGAGGCGGCGTTTGAGCGACAAGCGGTCGAGCTTTTCCACCGGCAGGTTGGCGAACAATTCGATACGCCGGTGCAGCAACAGATAGGCTTCGCGGAAGGCGTCGTCGATCTTCGCGTCGTCGCCTTCGACCGCGGCGGGATCGGGAATGCCCCAATGCGCCGTCATCGGCTGGCCGGGCCAGACCGGACAGACTTCGTTCGCCGCGTTGTCGCAGACGGTGAAAACGAAATCCATCCGCGGCGCGCCGGCCCGCGCGAACTCGTCCCAGCTCTTGGAGCGCAGGCTGCCGGTCGGATAGTCGAGCCGCTTGAGCAGCGCGACTGCGTGCGGGTTCACCGCGCCCTTCGGCTGCGAGCCGGCGGAGTATGCGGCGAACTTCTCCTTGCCGATGCGATTGAGGATCGCCTCGGCCAGGACCGAGCGCGCCGAATTGCCGGTGCAGAGGAAAAGGACGTTGTAGGTCACGAGCAGCACGCCTGCGCTTCAGGGGCGCAGCAGGAAATTTCTGTTTCGAAGTCCGTTGGCGCGTCATCCTCGCCATAGGAGGTCGCATCACCGAAGGTGAAGAACGTCTCCCAGCGAATGCCTGAGGGATCGTTCACCCACGCCTTGTTCGACTGCGCATAACAGCAGGTGGCGGCTTCCTGGTCGCGCGTGGTTTCGCCCGCGGCCTTGAGCCGTTCCGCGAGCGCGCGCAACTCGCCGTCGCTCTCGACCTGGATGCCCAGGTGGTCGATGCCGCCGGCGCGGCCTCGCGACGAGATCGCGAAGTTCACTCTCGGATCGTCGAGCATCCACTTCGCGTAATCGCTCTTGACGACGCTGGGTTCGACGGCGAAAAGCGTCGAATAAAAGCCGATGGACTTACCCAGATCCTCAACGGCGACGTGAACGTGCAGGCGTTTCATGGCGTCTTCCTTTCGATGGCGTACAGCATTGCGTGGCGGCGGCGGCCAGCGGCGCGCAGATCTCCGCACGGCCGCCGCAGCAATCCTCGGTCAGATAGACGAGCAGTTTGGCGACCGCGGCGAAATCGACGGCATAGATGATCGAACGGCCCTCGCGCCGCGCCTTGATCAGGCCCGCGTTGGACAGCACCAGCAGCTGGGCCGAGGTCGTGTTCGGCGCGGTTTTCGACGCGCGCGCGATGTCGCCCGCCGCCATGCCCTCCGGCCCGGCCTTCACGAGCAGCCGGAATACCTCCAGCCGCGCCTCCTGGGCGAGGGCGGACAAGCGCTTGACGGCGTCGTTGAGTTCCATAATTCAATGAATGATGAAATATGGAAGGAAGTCAAGGGGGCGGCGATGCGAGCTTCCCTCATAGTTGTACCGTCATGGCCGGGCTCGACCCGGCCATCCAGATCATAAAGATGGTTATATGCGATGTGGCTATGTCTGCATCATTGCGAGAGGCAGGCCTTAAGCGGTGGCCGAACTCGAGTTCGTTAAGCGCCAGAATCCCGATTGGCGGGACCTGCATTATTCGTTGTTTGGAATCGGATGCTGGATGGCCGGGTCAAGCCCGGCCATGACGACTGGGGCAGGGCCTCCGCGTCTCCGCGTGAGCGCTTCTTCGTTGGCTGGATGGCCCGGTCAAGCCGCTCTCCCTATCGTTGCGCGCTTCCAGTCCCCCAAAGCCATCAAAAAGCAATCGCGCCGGGGTTTGTTTCCGCCAAAGCCCCTGATTCCGAACCTCTGCTATGCTAGCAATTTGCCACGGACTGAAGGGGATCCCTCTGGCATGGTCTTTGGGCTGAGACTGTTCGGCCGCGAGTCTTTGCGGTCCCGGCGCAACGGGTCGATGGAGCAGCAGTTCAAGCTGCTCGTCGATGGCGTCACCGATTATGCCATCTACATGCTCGCCGCCAACGGCGTGATCACAAGCTGGAATGCCGGCGCGCAAAGGATCAAGGGCTATGCGGCGGAAGAGGTGATCGGGCAGCATTTCCGGCTGTTTTTCACGGAGGAAGACAGAGCCGCGGGATTGCCCTCCCGTATGCTCGAAGAGGCCAGAAAATCCGGCCGCTTCGAATCCGAAAGCGTCCGGCTGCGCAAGAACGGCAGCCGCTTCCGCGCCCATGGCATCGTCAATCCGATTTATGACGACGGCGGCCGGCTCATCGGCTTCGCCAAGATTACCCGCGACATCACCGAAAAGGTGGAAGCCCAGGAGACGCTGCGGCGCACGCAGGAGCAGCTCGCCCAGTCCCAGAAGATGGAATCGCTGGGCCAGCTCACCGGCGGCATGGCGCACGACTTCAACAACATGCTCTCGGTCGTGACCAGTGCGCTGCAGCTGTCGCTGCGCGCGATCGACCGCGGGGAGCTGGATCGGGCCCGGCTTCTCATCGGCAATGCCAATGACGGTGCCCTGCGCGCCGCCGAGCTGGTTCGCCGTCTTCTCGCCTTCTCGCGGCAACAGCCCCTGTCGCCGAAGCCGCTCGACCTGAACGCGCTGGTCGCAAACCTCTCGGAGATCCTGCGCCGCACGCTCGGCGAACACATCCAGGTCGAAACCGTGCTGGCCGGCGGGCTATGGAACGTCAATGCGGATCGCAGCCAGCTCGAAAACGCAATTCTCAATCTGGCCACCAATGCGCGCGACGCCATGCCGGAAGGCGGCAAACTCACGATCGAAACCTGCAACGCTCATCTGGACGATCGCTATGCAGCGGCGCATGTCGATGTGCCGGCGGGCCAATATGTCCTTGTTGCCATCACCGATAACGGAATCGGAATGCGCCAGGAACATATCGCCAAGGCGTTCGAGCCATTCTTCACGACCAAGAAGGACGGGCGCGGGACGGGACTTGGCCTGGCGCAGGTTTACGGCTTCGTCAAACAGTCCGGCGGCCATGCGCGCATCTATTCGGAACTCGGGCAGGGGACTTCGGTCAAGCTCTATCTGCCGCGCTACATGGGCGCGGTGGCGCAGGATTCCGCAGGCGGTTCGCAGGCCCTGCCTCTGGCGGCCGGGCGTGAGATCGTGCTCGTGGTCGAAGATGAAGCGCGCGTGCGCCAGCTCACGGTGGAGAGCGTGCGCGAGCTGGGCTACTCGGTTCTCGAAGCCGACGGCGCCGAAGCCGCGCTGAAGATACTCAAGAGCAGCGACGACGTGGCGCTGTTGTTCACCGACGTCGTGATGCCCGACATCGACGGCCGAAAACTGGCCGATGCGGCGCTCAAGCTGCGGCCCGGCCTCAAGGTGCTGTTCACCACGGGCTTCACCCGCAACGCGATCATCCACCGCGGAGTGATCGATCCGGGTACGAACTTCATCGCCAAGCCGTTCAATCTCGAGGAACTCGCGCGCAAGATTCGCGAGGCCCTGACGAGCTGACCCTTCGGCAAGACGCAGCGCGGCGGCAGGCTTCAGCGGAAAGGCGCTGTGGATTGCGTTCGGCTGCAGATTCTTATTCTTATTCGTCAGGCCGGGCTTGACCCGGCCATCCAACCCACGAATAACGTCTCACGCGGAGGCGCGGAGATCGCGGAGACCCTCTACCCATTCGTCGTAGCCGGGCTTGACCCGGCCATCCAGCATCCGATTCAAAACAACGAATAATACAGGTCCCGCCAATCGGGATTGTGGCGCTCGATGAGATCGAGCTTCCATTTGCGGGGCCATCGTTTAAGGCTCCTCTCCCGCTGAATCGCGTCTTGCACCAATGGATATTCCTCAAACCAAACAAGCATCGACACTTTGTACTTCTTTACAAAGACCGAGCCTCGGCCTTCCTTGTGTTGGGTCACCCGCTCGACGAGATTATTCGTCACGCCAATATAGAGCGTGCCGTTCCGCTTGCTTGCCATGATGTAGACATAGCCGCATCGCATATAACCATCTTCGTGATCTGGATGGCCGGGTCAAGCCCGGCCATGACGAATGGAGAATTGAATTGCGCCTCCGCGCCTCCGCGTGAGATTTTCTTTGCTGGCTGGATGGCCGGGTCAAGCCCCGGCCATGACGAATTCAACGCGATGTCGAGCTTGGCGACGTTGGCCCTACGCCGCGTCGGCGACGACGCGGTTGCGGCCGGCGCGCTTGGCGCTGTAGAGCGCCTGGTCGGCACGGCGCAGCAGCGACTCGGCGCTGTCGCCCGTGCCTTCCGAGGCCGCGATGCCGATGGAGATCGTGATGTTGAGCTTGCCCGGCGCGCGGCTGATCTCGATCGGCGTGGTCTCGATCGAGCGGCGCAAGCGCTCGGCCACGGCATAGGCGAACCCGGCGTCGGTCTCGGGCATCACCACCACGAACTCTTCGCCGCCATAACGGCAGGCGAGGTCGATGCCGCGGATATTGGCGTTGATGCGCTTGGCGAATTCGCGCAGCACCTCGTCGCCGATGTCGTGGCCATAGGTGTCGTTGACCGCCTTGAAGTAGTCGATGTCCATGATGACGAAGGCGAGCGGCTTGCCTGCGCGCGTCGTGGAAGCCAGCAGGTTCTCCAGATGGCTCGCCATGTAGCGGCGATTGTGCAGGCCGGTGAGCTGGTCGGTGATCGCCATCTCCAGGCTGAGCTGCACGTTGCGCCGCAACCGGTCGGCATAACGCTTCTTGCGCAATTGCGTGCGCACGCGCGCCACCAGCTCGTTGCGGTCGACGGGGCGCGTCAGATAGTCGTTGACGCCCATCTCCAGCGCCTGGGTGAGCTTGCGGCGGTCGCCTTCGGTGACGACGACGAGAATGGGAACGTGGCGCGCCTCGGGAATGGAGCGCAGCTGGGAGCACAGGCGCAAGCCGTCGAAGCCGCGCACGCCCAGGCTGACGATGATCAGATCGAAATCGCCGCCGCGCACGCGCACCAGCGCTTCCTCGAAGGTGTCGACGGACGCGACCTGATGGCCGTTCTGCAAGGCGCTCGCGAACCAGGCGGTGGATTCGGGGCGGTCCTCGATGATGAGGATGCGGCCCGACGGATTGGCGTCCTGCAGCGTTACGGTCGGATCGATCAGGCCCATGGTCTGGCCCGTCGTCTCGCGCATGCGCAGCTCGTCGGTCATCATCTTCAGCCGCACCAGACTGCGCACGCGGGCGAAGAGGGCAGGGTCGTCCACCGGTTTGGTGAGGAAATCGTCGGCGCCGGCTTCCAGCCCCGCGACACGGTCGCTGGGCTGGTCCAGCGCCGTGACCATGACCACCGGCAGATGCGCGGTCTTGGGATTGGACTTGATGCGGCGGCAGACTTCGAAACCGTCCATGCCCGGCATCATCACGTCGAGCAGCACGATGTCGGGGATGTGCTCTTCGATGCGGCCGAGCGCCTCCGCGCCGCTATAGGCGGTGACGACCTCGAAATACTCGGCCGAGAGCTTCGCCTCGAGCAGCTTGACGTTGGAGAGGATGTCGTCGACGACCAGAACGCGCGCGGTCATGACTTGCCTGGGGTTGGGCGCTACCCGATGAAGCGGCGCACGGTGTCGAGAAAGCTGGTGACGGAGATCGGCTTGGAGATGTAGGCCTCGCAACCGCCCTGGCGGATGACCTCTTCATCGCCCTTCATCGCGAAAGCGGTGACGGCGACGACGGGGATCGTCTTGAGCGAATCGTCTTCCTTGAGCCATTTGGTGACTTCGAGCCCCGAGACTTCGGGAAGCTGGATGTCCATCAGGATCAGGTCGGGGCGGTGTTCGCGCGCGATGTCGAGCGCCTCCATCCCGTCTTTGGTTTGCAGGATGTGATAGCCGTGGGCGTCGAGCAGGTCGTGGAAGAGCTTCATGTTGAGCTCGTTGTCCTCCACGATCAGCACGGTCTTGGTCTTGGCATCCATGCGTATTCTCCACCCCGCCCGTCGCGGCCCGACTCGGCCTGTGCGGCAGTATTAGAGGCGATGTCTTAACGCTTGCTTGACGCTGGGCGGCGCCAGCGCGCGGAACCGCCGTAGTTTCCGCGCCCTGCATCGTTAACCCGGGCGGAAGGAACGCGGACAGGTATGGTATGTAGCCGCAATGGTCCTTCGCTCCGCCAAACCCGGCTTGATGAACGAGGACGCCGCGGCGACCCTGGCGCTCGACGCGCTGGCATTTGTGGCGGCCTCGGAGGGCGCACTCGACCGGCTGGTCGCCGAATCGGGGATCGATCCCGCAAGCCTGCGGGAACGCGCCGGAGAGCCGGGAGTGCTGGTGGCGGTATTGGATTTTCTCTTGGCCAATGAGGCGCTTCTGGTCGAATTCTGCGACGGCGGATCGGGCGATGTGCGTGCTGTCCACATCGCCCGCCACGTGCTGGGCGGGGCATGAGCGAGGCCTATGGCATCGGTGCAGCGCTGGCACGGATCCGGCCTGGCCGGCCGCTGATCGTCGCCGACGCCGACGAGGTGCTGCTGCGATTCGCGGACGGCTTCGACGTGTTCCTCAGGCGCCGTGGATTGTTCCTGGACCTCGTCAGTTACCGCCTTCACGGCAATGTGCGGCGGCTGGACGACCGCTCCGCGCTGCTGGATGTGGAGGTGACCGCGCTGCTGGAAGAATTCCGCGCCGACCTGGACTGGCTCGAACCCGTGGACGCGGCGGTGGAGACCCTGGCCGAATTAAGCGAACGCGCCGGTGTCGTGGTGTTGAGCAACGTCACCCCGGCACAAGCTGCGGCAAGGGCGCGGAACCTCGCGCGAATCGGCTGGGACTTTCCGCTGATTGCCAATGCCGGGCCGAAGGGGCCGGCGGTCAAGGCGTTCGCCGCGCGGGCTGGCGCGGTCACCTTCTTCATCGACGACATCCCCCAGCATCTCTCGTCCTGCGCCGAATGCGCGCCGGAGGTCCTGCGCATCCATCTGGTTGGCGATGAACGCCTGAAGCCGCTGCTGCCGCCGTCGCCGCACGCGCACCACTATGCCGAAGACTGGCGCAGCGCCGGCGCCTTCATCCGGGAGAGGTGGTGAGATGCGCATCGGCATCGACCTCGGCGGCACCAAGATCGAGATTCTCGCGATCGACCGCGTCGGGCACGAGCTGCTGCGCCGCCGCGTGCCGACGCCGCGCGAAAATTATGTGGATGTGATTGCCGCCATGCGTGATCTGGTGCTCGAGGCGGAGCGCGAGCTGGGCGAACGCGGCAGCGTGGGGGTCGCGATCCCCGGCACGGTCAGTCCGTTCACCGGTCTGGTCAAGAACGCCAACGCGACCCGGCTGAACGGACATCCGTTGGACAAGGACCTGGGCGCGGCGCTGGGGCGCGAGGTGCGCGTGGCCAACGACGCCAATTGCTTCGTGCTCTCGGAAGCGTCGGACGGGGCGGCGGCAGGCAAGGACATTGTCTTCGGCATCATCGCCGGCACCGGCGTCGGCGGCGGCGTCTGCGTGGGCGGACGGGTGCTCATCGGCGCACATGCGATTGCCGGCGAATGGGGCCACAATCCGCTGCCGCGGCCGACCTTGGAGGAAGTGCGCGACGCGCCGCAGTGCTATTGCGGCCGCCGCGGCTGCATCGAGACCTGGTGCAGCGGGCCCGCGCTCGCAAAGCAATACGAAGCGCTGGGCGGCGCACCTGGTGACGCGGCGGCCATCGCACGCCTGGCGGGGGAGGGCGATGTCGTCGCCGCGCCGCTGTTCGAAGCTTTCCTCGACCGCTTCGCGCGCGCGATCGCCAGCGTGGTCAACATCCTCGATCCCGACGCCGTCGTGATCGGCGGCGGATTGTCGAATATCGAGGCGCTCTATGCCGAACTGCCCGCGCGGGTCGAGGCGCACGCTTTCTCCGCGCAAGGCCCGACGCGCATCGTGAAGAACCGCCACGGCGATTCCAGCGGCGTGCGCGGCGCCGCATGGCTATGGCCGGAAATGTGAGATTGTGATAGGGTGGTTTCATGACCCGAAGCGAAATCATGAATGAAATCCTCAAGCTCGATCTGGATGAACAAATCCGGTTGGCCGAAGAGCTTTGGAAAAAAGTTGGCGACGACGATTTGACTGATGAAGAGTGGGCCGAAATCGAACGTCGCGGGGCCGAACTAGACGCCAATCCGGAAATTGGCATTTCATGGGAAGAGCTTCATCTAAGATCATGACTCGCAAAGAACTCGTCGCTGAACTTCTCAAGCTCGATCCGGAAGAACGGATGCGCGCGGCCGAAGAGCTATTCGAAAGCGTCGCCGCCGATTTGAACAACGAAATTGACCTGACGCCGGAGCAATTGGAAGAATTGGACCGGCGCATCGAAGAGCATGAGCGCGATCCTTCGACGGCGGTCCCCTGGGAGGCCGTGAGGGCCAAACTTCTCGCAAAGTTTGAATGAAGCGCGTTTTAATCCGGCCCATGTCACAGGCTGAGATCGATGAAGCTTCCGGCTGGTACGAACGCCAAGCACCTGGACTAGGAACCAGATTCATTCACGCCGTTGGCGACGCACTGGCGCACATCCGAAAGCAGCCCGGTGCGTATCCTCCTCTGCATAAGGGCGCGCGAAGGTTCATAATGCAGAAATTCCCCCACGCTCTGGTTTACCGCGAAGAAGGGGACACGATCGTTGTCTATTCCTGCTTTCACAGCAGCAGGCATCCAAAACATTGGCGCAGGAGGCTGTGATTGTCCGCCTTCTGCCGCGATTGTCTGGGCGATGTGGCACAAGGGGCCTCGCGCTGCCCGGCGTGCCGCGGGCGGCGGATCGTGGCGCATGAGGAACTGAACCAACTCTCCATCGCGCATCTGGATTGCGACGCGTTCTATGCCGCCATCGAGAAGCGCGACGATCCGAGCCTCGCAGACAAGCCGGTGATCGTGGGGGGCGGCAAGCGCGGCGTAGTCTCGACCTGCTGCTATATCGCGCGCATCGACGGCGTGCGCTCGGCGATGCCGATGTTCAAGGCCCGCGCGCTCTGTCCCAACGCCGTGATCGTCAAACCCAATATGGCGAAGTACGCGGAGGAAGGCCGCCGCGTGCGCGCGCTGATGCGCGAACTGACGCCGCTGGTCGAACCTCTGTCGCTGGACGAAGCCTATCTCGATCTTTCCGGGACGGAGCGGCTGCACGCCATGAGCCCGGCGAAGGCCATGGCGCGGCTTGCGCTGCGCATCGAGCGCGAGATCGGCATCACCGTGTCGATCGGGCTATCCTGCAACAAATTCCTCGCCAAGCTCGCGAGCGAGCTGGACAAGCCGCGCGGCTTCGCGGTGATCGGCGCCAAGGAAGCGGTCGCCTTCCTGCGCGACAAGCCCGTCGGCATAATGCGCGGCGCCGGCGCGGCGCTTCAGGCGCGGCTGGCGAAGGACGGCATCACCCGCATCGGCCAGCTGCAGGACATGGACGCGCGCGAATTGGCCGCGCGTTATGGCTCGACCGGGCTCTGGCTGCATCGCATGGCGCTGGCGCAGGACAGCCGCAAGGTCGAGCCCGACGGCGAGATGAAAAGCATCTCGTCCGAAACCACCTTCGACGACGATATCGCGCGTTTCGCGGAACTGGAACGAATTCTCTGGCGCCAATGCGAGCGCGTCTCGGCGCGCGCCAAGGCGATGGAGCTGGGTGGGCGCACCGTGACGCTCAAACTCAAGACCGCCGCGTTCAAGATCCACACGCGCAGCGAGACCCTGGATGCGCCGACCCAGCTTGCCGACCGCATCTTCCGCGTGTCGCGCGAGCTGTTGCGCCGCGAGGCCGACGGTACGGCCTATCGCCTGCTCGGCGTCGGCCTGCACAACATCGAGTCCGGCACGCTGTGCGATCCGGGCGATCTCGTCGACCGCGGCGCCGCCAAACGCGCCCAAGCCGAACACGCCGTCGACAAACTGCGCGCCAAATACGGCGGCACAGCCGTCGGCAAGGGCCGCGGCCTCGGAGGCCGCAGACACGACCAACTTTCGCCGAACAGGAGGGGGACGTAGTCGCCCTGTAAACTCGGTGTCATCCCCGGCCGAGCGAAGCGAGGGGAAGGGGATGACATCGAGTGGCTTGAGATGAGTACCTTCGTTCGTTCGGCCGGGGAATGGAGATCAGTTCTCACTTTTCCCATCATGTCCGCCAATGACACCGTAAAGTTCCGGCCGTCGGTCGCGGAACAGGCCCCAGGACGTGCGCGCCTGCGCGATGGCATCGAGATCGAAACGCGCGGTGACGAAGCCTTCCTCGCTGCGGCCAAGCTCGGCGACGATGGCGCCGGTCTCGTCGGCGATGAAGGATGAGCCATAGAACGTCATCTCGCCCGCATTGCCCGGCGCGCAGCTCTTTTCCGCGCCGATGCGGTTGGAGGCTACCAGCGGCGTCATGTTCGCGGCGGCATGACCCTGCATCGTGCGCCGCCAGTGATCGCGGCTGTCGACGGGCGGCGCCGGCGGCGGCTCGCTGCCGATGGCCGTGGGAAAGAACAGCACCTCCGCGCCCAAGAGCGCCATGGCGCGCGCGCTTTCGGGGAACCACTGGTCCCAGCAGATGCCGGCGCCCATGACGCCGAACTTCGTCTGCCACACGCGAAAGCCCGTATCGCCGGGCGTGAAGTAATACTTCTCCTGATAGCCTGGCCCGTCGGGGATATGCGACTTGCGATAGACGCCGAGCATGCGGCCGTCCGCGTCGATCATCGCCAGCGAATTGAAATGGGCGCGGCCCGCGCGTTCGAAGAAGCTTACCGGAAGCACGACGCCGAGTTCCTGCGCCAGTTCCGACATCTCCGCGAGCAGCGGATTGCCTTCCGCCGGCGCGGCGAGCTTGAAGTGATCGGCGAGCTGGTCCTGGCAGAAATACGGCGTCTCGAACAGCTCCTGGATCAGCACCGCGTTCGCGCCCTTGGCCGCGGCCGCGCGCACCAGCGCCTTGGCCTTGTCGACATTGGCGCGCGCGTCCCAGCTGCAGGCGAACTGCGTGGCGGCGAGGGTGATGGGTCTCATGGTTGCGGTCTCGAAACTTCGATTGGGTTTTGATTCACGCGGAGGCGCGGAGTTCGAGTCGCCTTTAAAATCTACCCAAACCGTCATGGCCGGGCTTGTCCCGGCCACCCATACGCACAGTATCGGGCAGCGAGTTTATGGATGGCCGCCACGAGGGCGGCCATGACGGACTGGGAACAAGAAGCAAGGCCATTCTCCGCGTCTCCGCGTGAAATTCTAAATGCTCTCCTGCGCCGGCGATAGGCCATCGAGGGCCGGATTGTGCTCTCCGTCCGCGGTGGCGATCAAATCCTTCGGGATCAGCAGCAGCACCGGCAAGATCAGGGCATACACCGCCGTCGTGGTCAGCGCGCAATAGAGAAAGCCGTGCTCGGGGCTGCTGTTGTAGATCCAGGAACCCAGCATGTCGCCGCCGCGATAGGACAGGATGAACATGCCGTCCACCATCATCATCAAGGTGCCCTGGAGGCCCGGCGGGCAGGAGCGCATCGCAAGATCGTAATACGCCGCCGCCGCGACGCCGCCCATCATGCCGATGGGCAGCGCCAGCCACAGCGCCTGGTTGGCGGTGTGGATCAGCGCCAGCGGCATGAGCTGCGGCACGGTGATGACCGTGCCCCACCACAGCAAGGTCTTCAGCGAGAAGCGTTTGCACAGCCAGCCATAGAGGAAAAAGACCGGGATGAACGCCGCCACGAAGATCGCGTAGTAATCGCCATAGGCCGCATCCGAGGCGTGAAGCTTGTTGGTGAGATAGAACTGCAGCGGCGTGTTCGAGCCCGGTGCGAACTGGAACATGAACATGATCAGCACCGCGGGCCAGGCCGCGCGGTGGCGGACCAGCCGCTTGATGTCGCCGACCAGGTCGCTGCCCTTGGCTTGCGGCCTGTCATAGGCGTGGGCGAACACCGCGCGCGGCTTCCACAGCGCGAATGCCGCCATCGCCAGCGACAGCACCACCATGAGCAGGAAGGTCTGGTGCGGCGGCAGATGCTCGGCGATCCAGCCGGAAGCGAAGGCGCCGATGATATAGGGAATGCTGGCGACGATGTTCCACAGCGCGCTCAATCGTCCGGACATCAACTGCTCCTGCCCGACCAGCGCCATCAGCGCCCATTGCGCCGCCGCCACGAAGCGCCAGAAGAACATCACCAGCAGCATGCCCAGGAACAGGTTGGTGTAGGTAACCTCGCTGTACGCCATCCAGGCGAAGACGACCGCCGTCAAGGGCGCGAAGATCAGGAAATAGCCGCGGTCGCGCATCCCCAGCGGGTTCCACAGATCGCGGGTCAGTCCGAAGACCACCGAGAGATAGACAGGGATCGCCGTCAGCAGCCGAAAGACCGAGACCTGCTGCGCGCTCAAGTGAAGCTGGTCCTTGAGCATGAAGGACGTCGCGAAATCGAGCAGATAGCCATGCGGCATCACCAGATAGACGAGGAAGGTGAGCGGCGTGAAATAGGCGAAGATGCCGGCGGTGGTGGAGGTTTGCGCGGGATTGGTTGGGGTGGTCATGCTGTTCCTGCTGTTTGTGGTATCCCGGCCGGCCAATTCACGCGTTGCAGCGGAACCAAATGTCGAACCATCGATCTCAAAATTTCCAATTCGTCACGGCCGGGCTTGTCCCGGCCGCCCATACACACGGTGTTTGTTACTGAGGTTATGGGTGGCCGCCACACGGGCGGCCATGACGGGTCATGGAATATCGCCACGCAATCGGGGTCTCCGCTTCTCCGCGCCTCCGCGTGCAAGACCGCTATCACGGCGCGGCCGGTTCCTGCTGCGTGATGCAATGGATGCCGCCGCCGCCTTCGACGATGTCGAGTGCGTCGATCTGCAGGATGTCGCGGTCCGGGAAGCAGGCGGCGATGGCCTCGCGCGCCCGCTCGTCGTTGGGATCGTCGAAGGCCGGCATCACCACGCCGCCATTGGCGAGATAGAAGTTGACATAACTTGCCTGGAGCAGCCTGCCGCGGCCGTCCATCCGGGTGCGGCGCGGCTGCTCGATCTCGATGACGTCGATGGCGCGGCCCTGCGCATCGTGTGCGGCGGCGAGACGGCGCGCGGCTTCGCAAGCCGGCTCGTAGTCCGGATGCTGCCTGAAGGCGGGGATGCCGACGATGACGCGTCCGGGTGCTGCGAAACAGGCGATGTTGTCGACGTGGCCGTCGGTTTCTTCGTCCGAGAAACCGTCGCCCAGCCACAGCACGCGCCGCGCCCCGGTATAAAGCGCGAGGCATTCCTCCACGTCCTGCTGCGTCAGGTCGGGATTGCGGTTGGCGTTGAGCAGGCATTGTTCGGTCGTGATCAGCGTGCCTTCGCCGTCGATATGAATCGCGCCGCCTTCGCAGACCATCGGCGCCGCATAGACGCGCGCTTCCACGCTGCGGGCGATGCGCGTGGCAAGCTGCGCATCCTCGGCATAGGGGTGATATTTGTTCCCCCAGGCGTTGAAGCGCCATTGTACCGCCGCGCGCGCGCCGTGCGGGCCGCGAAGAAACGTCGGACCCATGTCGCGCGCCCAGGAATCGTCGAGCGGAACCTCGAAGGTCTCGACCTTTCCCGCGCACGCAAGTTTCGCTTCCGCGGCGTCGTGCGGGCGCACCGCCATCGTCACCGGCTCGAAGCTCGAGATCGCGCGCGCCACACGGGCGAACGCCTGCTTCGCGCGCAGCAATCCGTCCGGCCCGCCCCATACTTCGACGCGGCACGGCCAGCACATCCAGGTGCGTTGGTGCGGCGACCATTCCGCGGGCCAGACGAAGCCGTCGCGGACGGGGCAGGGCAGATCGGCGTCGAGGCGATCGGTCATTCCCGTCTCTATAGCGCGCGGCGCTCCGGCACGATAGCTTGCGGCCCGCTCGCAATCGAAAGGGAGAATGCATGGCCGGCAAGATCGACGCACGCCTGAAGGAACTCGGCATCGAACTGCCTGCACCGCCCGCGCCGGTCGCGAGCTATGTGCCGACCGTCGCCAGCGGCAACCTCGTCTATGTCTCGGGCCAGGTGACCTTGGGCCCGCATGGGCTCGAATATGTCGGCAAGGTCGGCGACAAGATTTCGCTCGACGACGGCAAGGCCGCGGCGCGGCTTTGCGCCGTCAACGTCATCGCGCAGGTCAAGGCGGCCTGCGGCGGCGATCTCGATCGCGTGCGGCGCTGCGTGAAGGTGACGGTCTTCGTGAATGCGGTGCCGGATTTCACCCAGCACCCGGAAGTCGCCAATGGCGCTTCGGACCTGTTCCAGCAGGTGTTCGGTGAGGCCGGCCGCCATTCCCGCGCGGCCGTGGGCGCCGGTTCGCTGCCGCGCGGCGTCGCCTGCGAAGTGGAGGCGGTGTTCGAGATCGCGTGACGACATCCGAGTTCACTGCGCTTCTTGCGGGACCGGCCGCGCGCATCGGCCGCGCGGCGTGGAACGCCTGCGCCAATCCGGAGGGCCTGGCGTCACCGCATCCCTTCACGCGCCATGAGTTCTTCGCGGCGGTCGAGGAGAGCGGATCGGCCACGGCTCGCACGGGCTGGCGGCCGCTGCATCTCGCCGTGGACCGCGGCGGCGCGATCGAAGGCATCCTGCCGCTCTATCTGAAGAACCACAGCCAGGGCGAATATGTCTTCGACCACGCCTGGGCCGACGCGCTCGAGCGCGCGGGCGGCGACTATTATCCCAAGCTCCAGGCCAGCGTTCCGTTCACGCCGGTGACGGGACGGCGTTTTCTGGCGCGTAACGAAGACGCGCAAGCGGCGCTGATCGCGGCGGGACCGTCCGCGGTGCAGCAGCTCGAAGCCTCGTCGCTGCATGTTACGTTTCTGACCGAAACGGAGTGGCGCGCGGCTGGCGCGGCGGGATACCTGTTGCGCACCGATCAGCAATTCCATTGGCACAATCGCGGCTACGACAGCTTCGACGAATTCCTGGGCGAGCTGTCGTCATCCAAGCGCAAGAACTTGCGCAAGGAGCGCGAAGGCGTGCGTGCCGCCGGCGTGGAGTTCGACTGGCTCACGGGCAGCGACCTCACCGAAAAAGTGTGGGACACGTTCTTCGAGTTCTACATGGACACCGGCGGGCGCAAATGGGGTCATCCGTATCTCACGCGCGAATTCTTCAGCCGAGTGGGCGCCAGCATGCCCGAGCAGATCCTGCTTGTGGTGGCCAAGCGCGGCGGCCGCTCCATCGCCGGCGCGCTGAATTTCTTCGGCGCGGGAACTCTGTACGGGCGCAACTGGGGCTGCACCGAGTTCGTGCCGTTCCTGCATTTCGAGACCTGCTACTACCAGGCCATCGAATTCGCCATCGCCAAAGGGCTGGCCAAGGTCGAGGCCGGCGCACAAGGTGCGCACAAGCTGCTGCGCGGCTATCTTCCAGCGACGACTTACAGCGCGCATTTCATCGCGCATCCCGGACTTCGCCGCGCCGTCGAGGACTATCTGAAACGCGAACGCGAGGCCGTCGCCGCGCATATCGACGAACTGGCGCAGCACGGGCCGTTCAAGAAGGAATAACCTCCCCCTTGCGGGGAGGTCGAAAAATCCGAAGGATTTTTCGGGTGGGGGTCGCAATGACCGATGGACGTCCCCCCACCCGAAATGCTTCGCTGCGCTACGCATTTCGACCTCCCCGCAAGGGGAAAGTGAAAACCGGCGAGCCAGCGATGTACGATCCCAACAACATCTTCGCCAAAATCCTGCGCGGCGAGCTGCCCAAAGTGGCGGTGTACGAGGACGACAAGACCCTCGCCTTCATGGACATCATGCCTTCGACCGAAGGCCACACCCTGGTAATCCCCAAGGAACCCGCGGAAGGCATTCTCGATTTGTCGCCGCAGGGTGCGGCGGCATTGATCGTGACGACGCAGAAGGTGGCGCGCGCGGTCAAGAAGGCGTTCGACGCGCCAGGGGTCATGCTGGTGCAGCTCAACGGCGCGGCGGCGGGCCAGAGCATTCCCCATATCCACTTCCATGTGCTGCCGCGCAGCCATGGGCTCGATCTCCAGCTTCATGGACGGGGGATGATCAAGCCGGAGGTGCTGGAGCCCATCGCCGCCAAAATCCGCGCGGCGCTTTGATCTCGCTCGATTGAAATCGTCAATTCGGGGCTTGTCCCGGCCACCCACAATCACGATGTATGGGGAAAGTACGGAACACGCGGCCCACGCTCCCATGCTCTACCTGATCGCCTTCTTCTGTTCCCCCCTGGCCCTGCTCCTCGCGGGCAAGCCGTTCCAGGCGCTGGCGAATTTCGTTCTTTATATTCTCTCCATCGTCTGCTGGGTCACCATCATCTTCCACCATGCGGGCTTCCTGCTGTGGGCCATCGGCGTGGTGCACGCGGTGCTGGCCATCAGCGATGCGCGCGAGGACCGGCGCGTCCGGCGCATGATCGCCGCCTCGCGCGAGCGCCCGCCGCCGTAACGAACCGGACGTCTATCCCAGCCCCAGCGCTCTCAGTGCCGCCTTCAGAACGATGGCGCCATAATCGGCATTGGCGTGCGCCCCGTCGTCCAGTCCGTCGAGCTTGGGGTCGACACGTGCCGGCTTGCGGAAGAAATGCAGGCTTGTGGCCAGGGGGCAATGCGGATCGAGGGTTTCGACCGGCTGTCGAAGGAAGCGCGCGCCGCAAGACTTTGTCAGGACGCGGTCGAAGATCTGCGCGTAGATTTCGGTCAGGCCCTGCTGCTCCGCCGGCGGCAGAGCCTTCCATTCCACCATCGTTTCGGCATGAGGATAGGGTCGGCCGATCAGCAGCAGCGGCGCCTCGGTGATCTTTCGCAGGCGCGACATGAACTGGTGCGCCTCGGACCGGCGAAGCAGCTTGCGTATCGCACGCCGAAAAATCCGTTGCCGTTCCTTGGGCGGCGATGCCGCATCGGCCGCCCGAAGCGTTTCGAGAAGGGCGAGGCGCAAATCCGCGCCAAGCGCGGTGCAAATGAAGGCGTCGTAGTCACCCGTGACTTCCGTCCCGCCGCTGGAGAATCGCCGAAGCTGCCGCCTCAGCGCCTCGCTGCAGGCCACCAGCTTGCCCTCTTTGACTTTGAAATCCTTCATGGTCCGGCTTATGCCGGCGAAGACCGCGACATCCAGGGAGGGGTATTCGCCTTGGATCGTGTCCCATCCCTGTTTCAGCGCGGCGACGTGCGAGTCTCCGATGATGCAAAGCCGCGGCATTCGCGTGCTGTACCAATGCTGCGACAAACGGGCAATCGCAACCGCTGGGAATCTTCGCCGAAGCGTGCGAGCGTCGGCAGGTGCAATCAGGCGAGGGGGATCATGACTCTTAAGACCATTATGCTTTGCGTCGCTCTTGGCGCAGGGCTCTGTCTGGCGCAGGCCGCGCAAGCGGACGACGCCGACACCGGGCGGGCAGCGGCCTATTGCGTGAAGAAGGGCGGGGTGGTGCAGACACGCATCCCCGAGTACGGCACCAATGGCGCGGACCCACTTGTCCTGGCGCACAAGGCGCAATTCTGCCAATTCACGTCGAAGCACGACGGCAGCCAGATCAACCTGTTGTTGTCCACGCTGTTCACCAAGCAACCCACCCTCGCGGCGCTCGCCTATTACGCGCAGGAAGCGCTCGGCAGCTGCAACGGCAATCCGGCGTCGTGCTATTGCACGCAGCTCGGCGGCAGCGACCTGTTCGGCGGCATCAATGCCAGCGGCGGCGGCTGGGTGCTGGACAGCGATCCCAACGACGTGCTCGAGACCTGCATGTTCCCGGACATGTCGTCGATCGATTCCTGGGGGCTTGCGTACCACTCGGTCGGAACGATCCGCGGCAAGGATCTCTCGAAGGTGCTGCGCTATCCCAATCCGTATTGAGATACCGCCGATAGCCGTCATGGCCGGCCTTGCCGGCGATGCCGGTCAGCGACCGGTGTCTATCGACCGCAACAGATCGATGTGTCCGTTGTGCTCGCCGATGCGCACGAAGCCGAGCTTTTCGCACAGCCTGAGGGAGCCGACATTGTCGGGCCGCACCTCGACGCGGGCGGCGCGCCCGCGCCGGCCCCATTCGTCGGCGACCATCTCGATGAAGGCGGTGCCCAGACCCTTGGCGCGGCGTTCCGGCAAGAGCGCGAAGTCGACGAAATAGACGCGCGCGCCTTCGTCGTGCTCGATCAGGCGTCCGATCGGGGCGCCATCGGCCTCGATGATCGAGAACACCGCCTTCGGATAGGCGCTTTGGTAGGTGCGTGTCTGGGCCTGGAATTGCATGCGCATCAGCGGTTCGACCGTAGCCGCCGGAAGGCCGCCTTCCAGCAGGCGCCGTCCTGCGTGACTGACCAGCAAGGCAAAGAGGAACGCCTCGTCGCCCGCCGTCTCGGGACGCAGCGTCACGCTGCCATGCACGGTGTCGTAACGGCGAAGCGTCTCGCTCGTCGTCATATGAGGCCCCGCGCGGATACTTCCATCGCGCTCGCGCTTGAGGCAATCTCGTGCCGGTCAAAAGGGCAGGCAAGCATGGCTGAATTCCTTGAAGTCCATCATTTCGAGCCGCTGGTCGGCAAGACCGTGCGCTTCGGCGGAACGCAGTTCGAGATGCCTCTGGTCAAGGTCGTCAAGGGCCAGAAATTCATCGAAAGCGCCAAGCGCGATCCATTCCTGCTGATCTTCCGGTCGCCCAAGCTCGACGTCTATATGGGCGAGGGCATGTACGACTGCGCATTCGACGACGGCCCCACCTACACCCTCTACATTTCGCCCGTCCACACCCCCGAACCGGAGTGGCAGGACTATCAGGCCGTCTTCAACTAGGCCCGACCTGCGCGGCGCAGTTCTTCCGCCTCGGCCTCATCCACCTTGCGCGCGTCGAAGCCGCCTTCGGCGAGCCGCTCGATGAAAATATATTCGTCGGGGCCGAGGGGCCCCAGTGCGACGTGCCGGTCCGGCAGGATGACGAACGTGTCCGGCCCGACAAAGACGACCACCTGACCGTTGCGATCGAGCGCGAATGAGGCCAGCGCCTTGAGCTGGCCGTAATAGGGCTCTTGCAGCCAGGCGCCGGGATGGTCCTCGTCGACATTCGCGTTGAGCCTTCGCCCGTCGAGATCGAGCCACAGGACAATGTGGCAGCGCTCCGGTTGCCATTCGGGTCCGAACGAAGCATCCATCAGCCACATGCAATGAAAATTGCGGCAGACCGGGGGCCGCGTTTCATGGATGCCGCAGCCTTGTCCCTGGACGCAGTGCCCGCACCACACGTTCATCGGCTTGTGCAGCGGATCGTCGACGCGCATCACCTTGCAGCACAAGGTGCAGCCGTCGCAGCTTCGCGCGAGCGTGAACGGGCCGTTCGGCGTGTCGACCGTCAGGGACATGCGCGAACTATAGGCGGCGCGGTGCCGTGCGTCAGGTCTGCGAGGGGAAGATTCCCTGCAGCGCGATGCACATGTTCAGGCACAGATATGGCATCAGATTGGTATGCGCCTGGCTGCCGCCGGTGGCGGTGATGGTCTGTGGTGCCATCGTCGTCGCCGGGGCTGCTGGCCCATACATCTGCATGGTGAAACTGCCGCCGGGATTGGCGCTCGCGACCGCCTTGGCCAGGTTCGTGTTGCTGGCGGGCGTGGCCGTGTTGCCGTCGCCGGTATTGGCGGCCAGGGAATGCAGGTGCTGCGGCATCTCGGATTGGATGATGGTGTGGGCTTCCTCGCCGCCGCGCTCGCCCAAGGTGAAGCCCGAGCCCATGGAGATCGGAACCCGGCTGCGCAGATCGGGCAGCGCGAAGTTCACGCGCCCGTCGCCGCCATAGGTCGTACCCAGAAGCGAGAACAGCGCCTGGTTCTGGTTGATGGGCAGGAGCTGCCCGTTGCACAGCGCCCAGCCCTTGGGCGCGAAGTTGAACGAGAAGATCTCGATCTGGGCGAGGAACGGTGTCGACATGGATCGGTTTCCTGTTCAGGGGCGCGCCGGGAAGACGCCTTGCAAGGCGATGCAGAAGTTCAGCGTCAGATAGGGCTGCATGTTGTTGTGCGGAAAGCCGGAGCCCGCAGGCGAGGTGCAAGCCGGCGACATGGTGATGTTCACGCCCGCCGTGTTCAGATAGTTGCCGGTAAAGCTCGCCTGCTTGCCGCCATTCTGCGCCTTGGCCAGCTGATTGCTCGTCGACGTCAGCGTGGTGCCGGTGTCGGTCGTTGCCGTGAAGCCGTGATTGTGGGAGGGCATCTCGCTCGTAATCAGCGTGACGTTCTCGCTTCCGGTGGTTTCGCCCACGAAATAGGGCGAGAGTCCAGACCCTTGCCCCTGGCAGACCGCGGCCATGCCCTGCAGATTGGGCAGACCGAACGTCGATTTGCCGTCACCGCCATAGTTCGTGCCCAGCAGCGAGAACAGCGCGGTGTTTTGCGAGATCGGCAGGAGCTGCCCGGCGCATATCGCCCACCCCTTGGGAGCGAAGTTGAAGGCGTACATCGTGATTTCGGCGACGAAAGGTGAGGACATGGTCGTGATTCCGTTTCTGGTGCCTTCGGTGGAAAGAACCGGTCAGTTCGGGGTCGGGTAGACGCCGAACAGCGAAATGCAATAGGTCACTGTCAGGATCGGCTGGATGTTCTCGTGCGGCTGGCTGCCGCCGGTGTTCACGACGGTGCTCGAGGGCAATGTGACCTGCGCGCCGGGCGCCGCATAGGCAAAGGCATTGCCGCCTGTGGGTTGGCCGCTCGTCACCTCGTTGGCGAGGATGGTGGTCGATTGCGGACCGGCGCTGGTGGCGGCATTGGCGGTCGTCACCATGTGAATGTGAGAAGGAATCTGCTGCGTCGACAGCGTCACCTGCTCGACGCCGCCCGACTGGCCGATGACGTAACTCGAAAGGCCCGATCCCTGGCCCATATGCACGGGAACGCGTCCCTGCAGGTCGGGGAGCTGGAAGGTCGACTGGCCGTCGCCGCCGTAAGTCGTGCCGATCAGATTGAACAGCGTTTCGTTTTCGGAAATGGCCATGGTCTGCCCCTGGCAGATCATCCACCCCGCCGGCGCGAAGGTACCGCCGAACATGATAATTTGGCCGACATATGGCTGAGACATCGCCGTTCGCCCTCCCCTGACGGCGTTCCCCTTATCATTGAAGGTATGGGTTTACAACCGCGTGGTTAACGGCGCCCCGCATATTGCACCTGCGAAAAGCCAAGATTTCATTCAATGCGCAACAAGACAAGGACGCGATGTCGGCATGCGAAGGGCAATGATCGTTTGTTGAAGCAGGCTCGATCCCGTGATGCGGTGAATGACGCGCGTTCCCAAGTCTGCCATGACCGCGGCATCCGGCATGGGGGCACTTGGCGCACCCCCTGTTTGGAGTCGCGCGGGCGACTGACAATTTGGCCAGACTGGGCCGGCATTTCCCCAAAAAATATGTCGGACGCCAAGAATTTTTTTTGGCGCGGTTTTGCGTGCATGACACAAAACCGGGACAAGTCTGGCTCGGTCGTCTCTTGTGACGATCTACTTGTGCTGGTACGGTTCGGCAGCTAACCAGGTGGAAAGGCTACGCTTCCCGCGTCCGCGCATCGGCGGTCGGGGAGCTGGGGGACAGCCTGGGACATTGGAGAGGGGTTTCGTACATGAGTGACATGCGCGGGCGCGACAGCGGCACGCTTTCGGTGGCGGCTGGTCTGGACAACAGCGATGAGAGAAGAAGCGGCGATACGCTGTCCCGCAATTTTGCTGATGCGCTGACGGCCCACACCGGGCTGCAAACGGACGATTCGTTCGCGCTCGTACACCATCACGATCAGGCCGGAACCTCTTCGATCCTGCACCTCGGCAATGGCGACGTTGCCGCGAGCGAAGATCTTCATCAGGCGGATCTTTCGAATTCCGATCTCTCGCTCACCGCAAACGGCGGGGCGCATGGCGGGCGCCAGGGCGACCTGGGCGCAGCGACGACTCACGGTGTGCATCATGCTCCACCGCCGGTTAGCGCGGTATCGGGCCAGCTTTGGGCAGCTTTCGGCGGACCGGGCGCCGGCGGCGGCAATCCCGACGGTCACAGCGACTTCCGCGTCGAACATGCCGATTCGGACGGCCTCTCCAACGACGACATCATTCAGCAGGAAGGCGGCAGCGGCGGCGAGTATGCGGCCATCGGGCTCGATACGACGGCGAACCTGTCGATCACCCTCGACGGCAACTTCCATATGCACGTCACCAACCTGGCGACGGGCGTCGACCTCACCAACACCGTGGTTGCCAGCATCGCCGATGCGGATACGGTGAATTCCTACGCGGTGAACGCCGTCACGAACACGATCTTCATGGATCTCGACGGTTACGACTACACCACGCATGGCGGCGACATCATCAAGATCACTTACAACCAGAGTACCGGGGTGATCACCAATCCCTATACGTGGAACGATGGAACGCACACCGGTTCCGTGGATACGCACGGCATCCTTATCGACTCCACTTCGACCGGCCAGGTCTATCAGGACGGCCGCGCCTTCGTGCTGAGCGGCGACGGCAATACGCTCTATTACGTCGACGACGACAACAACAATCCCGGCGGCTTTTTTGGCGCGAGCACCAACGGCGTCTACAAAGTCAGCACGTCCGGCGACGTGGGCGACGGCAATGCGCCGACGCCCGTCCTGCTTTCCAGCCAGGTGCAGTTCCCGACCAACGACAGCGCCGGCTACATCACCGGCCTCGCCGTGGATGAGGCCAAGGGCATCATCTACTTCACCACGGACGGCTCGGCCGAAGGCGTCAATACGTCGGAAGACGGGATCTGGTGGATGCCGATCGCCGGCGGCACCGCGACCAAGATGACGATCCCCGGCGGCGTGGCCGTCGACTTTCCGGTGTTCTACGGCAACGGCCTGGCGCTCGATATCCGCAACCAGCAGCTCTACTATTCCGACAAGCAGACCGGCGAAATCGTCCAGTTCACGCTGAGCGCGGACGGCCACAGCTTCACGGCCGGCACGAATCTCGCGGACTTCGACACCGACGGCGGCACGCAGGCGGGCCATGACGGCGCATTCGCCAACCAGCTCGTCTTCGACGATCTGCCGACCTTGGGTGCGCTGAGCGCGACGTCGACGGAAGCGGTTCAGGGCGGCAGCGCCGTCACGCTACTGACGGCGCAGCCCACCTTGTCCGACAACGACAACGCGGACTCGAGCAGCGCCACCATCACCATCACCAATGCGCAGGCGGGCGACAATCTCTTCTGCGCCGGGGTGCAGAGCGGCACGGTCAGCGGCGTCACCGTCAGCTGGAACAGCTCGACCCATGTACTCACGCTGAGCGGCGAGGCCAGCTTCGCGACCTACAAGTCGCTGCTCGCACAGATCTCGTTCCAGGATTCGGGCGTAGACAACAGCGTCGGCAGCCATCCGACGCGAACGATCAACTGGACGATGGGCGACGGCGTCTCGATCGTGCATCCTTCGACCGTCGATTCCAACGAGCAGACGACGACGGTCGTGATCGACCGTGCGCCCACCGTGGTCAACGACAATTACGCCGTGCAAGAAAGCGGCAACTCGTCCGGAACCTCCGGCACGGGCGGCACCGGCGTGCTCGGCAACGACAGCGACAAGGACGCCGACGCCATCGTCGTCAGTGCGGTCAACGGCTCGGGCGCCAATGTCGGCTTCCAGATCGCCGGCACCTACGGCCATCTGACGCTCAACGCGAACGGCAGCTACAGCTACGACGCGACCATCACCTCCGCTATCGACTCGGCAGCCTTCGGATCGCATCCGGTCGACACCTTCACCTACACGGACAGCGACGGGCTGGGCGGCGTGACCACTGGCACGGTGAGCTTCACCATCAACCGCGCGCCGACTTTGGTGGTCGACTCCGGAAACGCGTTGGAAAGCTTTTCGGGCAGCGGCAACGTCCTGACCAACGACACCGATCACGACGGCGATTCGCTGACTGTCTCCGCGGTCAACGGCTCTGGCGCCAATGTCGGCAACTCGGTGGCGGGCACCTGGGGCCACATCACGATCAACGCCGATGGCAGTTACACCTACAACGCCGACGACACCGCCGCGATCGACGGCGCGGCGACCGGCTCGCACCTGACCGACACCTTCACCTACACGGCCAGCGACGGTCATGGCGGCTCGACGACGACGACGCTCACGATCACGCTCGACCGTGCGCCCACCGTGGTGAACGACAATTACGGAACGATCGCGGAAGGCGCGTCGACCGGCGCCGTCGGCGCCGGTTCGGGCGTGCTCATCAACGACAGCGACCGCGACGGCGACAGCCTCACGGTCTCGGCGGTGAGCGGCTCGGGCGCCAATGTCGGCTTCCAGATCGCGACGACCTACGGCCACATCACCTTGAACGCGGACGGCGGCTACACCTACCTCGCCAACAACACGGCCGCGATCGACGCGGCGGCCAACGGCTCGCATCCGGTCGACGTCGTCAGCTTCACGGTCAGCGACGGCCACGGCGGAACGACCAACGAGACCCTGAGCTTCACCATCGACCGTCCGGCGACCGCGACTGCGGATTCCCTCGACACCACCGAGAATACCTCCGCGACGGTGGGCAGCGGTTCGCCCGTCAATGCCAATCTGCTCGCCAACGACGTCGACAGGGACGGCGACACCATCACCATCACCGCGGTGAACGGCAACGCGGCCTTCGTCGGGACGCAGATCACGCTCGCTTCGGGGGCGCTGCTCACCGTCAACGCCGACGGCACCTACACCTATGATCCCAATCACGTCTTCGATTATCTCGCGGACACCCTTTCGGGGGCCAGCGACACCCAGGCGACGGACAGCTTCACCTACACCGTCGATGGCGGTTCAACGGTGTCTGTGATCGTGACCGTCAACGGCGTCGACTCCAACGATACGCTCATCGGGACCACGGGCAACGACACGATCAACGGCGGCATCGGCGACGACATCTTCTACGACGACAACGGCGCGCTGAGCGGCAGGGACCCGCACGACATCAGCGCGGGAAAATCGGGCGGCACGGACAGCTTCAGCGGCGGTTCCGGCGACGACAACTTCGTCATGGGCGCCAATCTGACCGCGGCGGACAGTATCGACGGCGGCACCGGGTCGGACCGCGTCGCGCTCGCGGGCGACTATTCCGCGGGCCTGACGTTCGGCGCCACGACCGTCACCAACGTCGAGATCCTGACCCTTGGGCCGGGCTTCAGCTATAACCTGACGATGAACAACGCGACGGTGACCGCGGGCAATACGCTCACGGTCCAGGCCGGGCAGTTGGGCGCCGGCGACTCGCTGACCTTCGACGCCTCGAACGACACCAGCGGCGGCAAATACGTGATCAATTCCGGCGCCGGCAACGATCTGCTGATCGGCGGCGCCAACAACGACACCTTCCGCTCGGGAACCGGCAACGACACGATCCGCGGCAATGGCGGCAAGGACGTCATCAACATGGACGGCAACCTCACGGCGGCCGACCAGATCGACGGCGGAAGCGGCAAGGACACGGTATCCGTGACCGGCGACTACACCGGCGGCAACGCCGTCACCTTCGGCGCCACGACGATGGTCAATGTCGAGATCATCAGCATGACGGCGGGCTTCAGCTACGACTTCGTCATGAATGCGGCCACGCTCCAGTCGGGACAGACGCTGACGGTGAATGCCACGACCTTGGGCGCCGGGGACAACGTCACCTTCGACGGCTCGGCGGTTGTCGACGGCGGCAACTTCGTCATGAACACCGGCGCGGGCAACGACGTTCTGACCGGCGGCGCGGGTGACGACACGTTCCGCTCGGGCGCGGGCAACGACACGATCAATGGCGGCGGCGGCGACGACACCATCAACATGGGCGCCTTCCTCACCGCGGCCGATCAGATCGATGGCGGAGGCGGCACGAACTCCCTGTTCCTGCAGGGCGACTACAGCGCCGGCATCACCTTTGGCTCGACCACGATCGCCAATATCCAGTCGATCAACCTGGCTGCCGGCGATTCCTACAACTTCACGCTCAACGCCTTGAATGTCGCCGACGGCGCCAGCCTGGCCGTGAAGGCGGGAACGCTCGGCGCGAGCGACAACTTGACCTTCGACGCCTCGGCCCTGGGTTCGAACAGTTCCGTCGTCATCCATTCCGGCGCGGGTGCCGATGTGCTCCTCGGCGGCGGCGGGTCGGATGTCATCGACGGCGGCGACGGCAACGACACGATCACCGGCGGCGGCGGCGGCGACGTGCTGACCGGCGGAAACGGCTCCGATACCTTCGTCTACAGCGCGGCATCGGAATCCACCAGCACCGGCTACGACAAGATCACCGATTTCGACGCGACTTCGGACTTCATCAAGCTCAACGGCTATTCGGTGCTGGCCATCGATGCGGAGGTAACCAGCGGCAAGCTTTCGCTCAACAATTTCGACAACAATCTCACGCACGCCATCGGCGGGGCGCAGCTCGCCGCGCACGACGCAGTGCTGTTCACGCCGGACACCGGCACGCTGGCGGGACACACCTTCCTGATCGTCGATCTGAACGGCGTGGCAGGCTATCAGGCCGGCCAGGATCTGGTGATCGACATCACCGGCGGCTCGCATCTGGGCAGCCTCTCGACCGGCGATTTCATCTGAGATCAACTCCGTCTCCGGCTCCCCCTCCCTTGCGGGAGGGGGATACCGGCGGCTTCCACGCGGTGGCGCTCACAGCCCGACCGACAGGCCCAGATAGAACGAAAGCGGCGCACCGGGGCTGACGCTGCGCGGATTGTCGAGGTTGCGCACCTGCGCCACGGGGACATCTGCGATCGGCGAGAAGCTTCCGAAGGTCTCGTATTTGGCGTCGAACAGATTGTCGACCGCGGCGGTGAGCGTGATGCGCTCGGCGAGGGGATAGCGGCCCGCGACATCGGCCACGACATATGGCGCCGTCTTGGGATCGAGGTTGGCTTCGTCGCCGCGCAACACTTGCCCGCCGGCATAGCGCGCATCGGCGGTCACGCTCCAGCCGCCATCGCCGCGATACCCGACGCTGGCCTTTGCCATGTCGGCGGGGATGCCGGGCAGTTCGTCCCCAGGCTTGACGTCGATCAGGCCGTTCACGGCCTTGGGATTGTCCGGGCTTTGCAGCGTCACAGGATTGCGGAAAGTCGCATCGGTATGGCTGTAGGAGAGCCCGGCAAGCCAAGGTCCCCGCGCATAGTCCGCGCCGAGCTCCGCGCCCTGACGCCGCGTGGTGCCGATATTCTCGAAGAAGGCGCGGCCCTGAATCGCGCTGGCGGCGAACAGGATGTCGTCGTCCGCGTCGGCGCGGAACACGCCGGCATGCCAGGACAGCGCGCCATCGAACAGCTCTCCGGATCCGCGAAATCCCCCTTCCCATGTCTTGGCCACGACCTGCTTCAACGGCGGATCGGCAACGAAGAAATTGGTCAGGCTGCAAGGCGCATCCGGATCGGCGCAGGAGAACTCGGCCGGGGTCGGCGCGCGGTTGGCTTCGGCATAGCCGGCATAGAGATTGAGCGACGGCGTAAGATCGTAGGTCACCCCGGCGGCGGGATTGAAGCGCTCATAACTGTGCGTGCCGTTGAGCGCGATCCCCAGTCGGTCGGTCAGCGCGACGCGGCTGACATTGAACCGGCCGGACAGCGACAGAGTCAGCCGGGGCAGGGGCTTCAGGATGTCCGCCGCGTACAAGCCCGCATAATCGTTGGCGCCCGAGACGCGTACCGGCGCGATGGAGCCGTCGCTCTGATCGATGACGACGCCCGGCCCCTCGAAGCCGCGGCTGGGGCTCATGGCGCCGACTTCTGACTGCGCGCCGAATTCGCTGCGTCCGCCGTCATAGGCGCCGCCGATGAGCAGGCTGTTCGCGGCGCCGAAAACACGTCCCTTGGCGAAGAGTTGCAGCGCGCCGCCAAATGCCGTCGTGTCCGTGCCTGTCAGGTTGAGTTGGGCATAGGCGCCCCCGTGCAGGAAATTCAGGATAGGTTTGCCGGCGGTGTCGGTGACGATGCTGCCGTCGTCCAGGCAAAGGAACGGCGTGTTCGCGCATGGCTGCGCGTCGCTGGCGTCGCCGTTCGCGGTGCGCTGGCGCAGATGCGAGACGTAGACGTTTCCCTGCAGCGACAGCGCGGGCGAGATGGCCACGCCGCCATACAGATTCGCCTGGCCGTATCGGTTCTGCTGACGGTCCGGCCAGGTGAAGATAGCGGCGCGGTCGACGGCCAGAAGCTGCACCGGCACCGTGCCGTCGCCGGTCAGGCTGGTGTCATCCGCGACGATGTCGAGATGCAGGCTGGCATCGCCATGCCTCCAGCCGAGCGACGCAAAGACCTGTCCCAGCCGCGAGGGCGAGAAGTCGCGCCAGCCGGTCTCGTGCAGCGCCTGTCCGGCGGCATAGAGGGCGAAATCGCCGTCCTCGCGGCCGTACTGGAAATTGCCCTGCCAGCGGCCGAAGCTGCCGCCGAAGGCTTCCGCTTCCGTGCCCTGCCAGGTGAAGCCGTCCTTCATCGCGATGGCGATGGAGCCGCCCAGCGCATTCAGCCCGAACACGGGATTGGAGCCTTCCACGGCCATGCTGCGCACCGCGATGTCTGGGACCAGGTCCCAGGCCACCGCGTCGCCGAAAGACTGGTTGAAACGCACGCCGTCGACATAAACGGCCAGCCCCTGCGCATCGCCGGCCAGCGGCGAGGCCTGAAACCCGTGATAGTAGAGGTTCGGCTGGAACGGGTTGTCCTGTGCGTCCGACAGCGACACGCCGCCGGCGTTGCGGGCGAGCGCCGAAAGCAGGCTGGGCGCGCCGTGGCTTGCGATCGTGTCGCTGCCCAGGACCTCGGTAGAAAGCGGCAGGTCCTTGGGATCGAGGGATGTGCCGGGCAGCGCGCTCGCCGTCACCACCACGGTCTCGATGGAGTTTTCCTCCGCCGCCGCCGGCACGGCGCAGAACAACAGCGCGCAGGCGAGCAGGATCGATTTGCGGTCCGTTAGGATCATGCGGCTAGGCTGCGAATACACCGGAGGATGCGAGTGGGACACGCGGGCACGCGCTTGGCAAGGCTGATCCTGGCGATCGCTGCCGCGATATCATCGGGCATATCCGCGTGCGCGGCGGATGCGGCGGACGTCGCCGCGCGCATGCACCGCGGCATGAACGTGCTCGACGACGACCCTTTCTGGCGCGACCCGGCAGCTGCGCGCCTCCAGCCGCGGCATTTCGCGGCGCTGCGGGCCGCCGACTTCGACACGGTACGCATCAATCTGCACTTGATGGAACATGCGGACGCGTCCGGCGTGCCGGATGCGCGTCAAATCTCCGCGCTGGACAAGCTGGTCGAGGCGGGTTTGGCAGCGGGCGAAACGATCATTCTGGACAACCACGACGATCAAATCTGCTCCCGCGATGCGGAAGATTGCCGTGCGCGCCTGCGCAGACTGTGGGGTTTTCTCGCGCCGCATTATGCGCAATCGCCGGAGCGGCTGCTGTTCGAGATCCTGAACGAGCCGCAAGGCGCGCTGACGGCGCCGGTATGGAATTCCATGCTGCGCGAAATTCTGACGCTCATCCGCGCGAGCAATCCCGCGCGTGTGGTGGTCGTCGGCCCCACCGACATGAACAGCACGGGCGCATTGCCGTCGCTCGGTCTGCCGCCCGACAGCAACATCCTGGTGACCGTGCACTACTACGCGCCGATCCGCTTCACCTTGCAGGGCGCCCGCTGGGTGCCGTCGGCGAAGGATGAGATCAACATCGACTGGGGCAGCGATGCCGACGTCGCCGCCATGGTGCGCGACTTCGATCGCGTGCAACGCTGGTCCGACGATCGTCACCGCCCCGTGTTCCTGGGCGAATTCGGCGTCTACGAAAAGGCGCCGATGGCCGCGCGCACGCGCTGGATCGCGTCTGCCGCCCGCATCGCGGAGGCGCATGGACTGCCCTGGGCCTATTGGCAGATGGATACCGACTTCGCGGCCTACGATTTCGGCCGCGACGCCTGGGTGCAGCCGGTCCTCAAGGCGCTGGTACCCTGATCCGCGGTCTTGAAGCCTTGCCGCAGCCACCCAATATGTCACGCGCAGGCCAAGCGGGCATGGTAAGCTTGCGGCTTGAATCGAAAGGGGTATTTCCGCCATGTCGATCTGGAAGCGAGTCGGCCTCGCAGCCGCCCTGTTGGTCGCGGTCGTGGGACTGTCGGGCTGCGGCATCAACGCCATCCCGGCCCAGGACGAACAGGTCAAGGCGGCCTGGAGCCAGGTGCTGAACGAATACAAGCGCCGCTCCGACCTCATCCCGAACCTGGTCGAGACCGTGAAGGGCTATGCCAAGCAGGAGCAGACCGTGCTCATCGGCGTCACCCAGGCGCGCGCCAAGGCGACGCAGATGACGATTCCGTCGGATATCCTCACCAACCCGCAGGCCTTCCACCAGTTCGAGCAGAACCAGGCCAATCTCGGCGGCGCGCTCGGCCGGCTGATGGCGGTGAGCGAACGCTACCCCGACCTCAAATCGAACGAGAACTTCCTGGCGCTGCAGAGCCAGCTCGAGGGCACCGAGAACCGTATTGCGGTGGCGCGGCGCGACTACATCGATGCCGTGCAGCAATACAACACGCTGCTGCGCACGATCCCGGCGCGCTGGACCGCGGCAATCTTCTATCCCGACGCCAAGCCCAAAGAGACTTTCACCATCTCCCAGCAGGAACAGCAGACGCCGCAGGTGAAGTTCTAAGGCGATGGACCTGGAGCACCGTTTCCTTCTGCGCGCACTCTATGTGCTCACGGGTCTCGTCGCGCTGGCGTGGCTGGGCCTGAGCGAGGCGCAGGCGGCGCTGAGCTTCCCGCCGCTCACCGGCCGCGTGGTCGACGGGGCGGGCGTGCTCTCCGATGCGACGAAGCAAGCGCTCGGCGGCATCCTCGCGAAGGACGAGCAGAAGTTCGGCGGCCGCCAGATCGTGGTGGTGACGCTCAAATCGCTCGAGGGCACGACCATCGAGGACTACGGCTATCAGCTCGGCCGCCATTGGGGCATCGGCCAGAAGGGCAAGGACAACGGCGCGCTGATCATCGTCGCGCCGAACGAGCACAAGGTGCGCATCGAGGTTGGCTACGGCCTCGAAGGCGATCTCACCGATGCCGAGAGCCGCATCATCATCGACACAACCATGCTGCCCGCGTTCAAGAAAGGCGACTATGACGCGGGCGTGCTCGCGGGCACCAAGGCGGTTTTGGCGACGCTGGGCAACACCGATTTCACCGCGCCCGATTACGACAAGATTCAAAGCGAGCAGGATCACTCGCCGCCGGGCTTCATCACGGCGCTGATCATTTTCGCCATCATCTTTTTCTTCGCCGGGCGGTCCTTCTTTTGGCCGCTGTTCTTCATGGGCGGATTCGGCGGCGGCCGTGGCGGCTGGGGCGGTGGCGGATGGAGCGGCGGCGGCGGCGGAGGCTTCTCCGGCGGCGGCGGATCGTTCGGCGGGGGAGGCGCGTCGGGAAGTTGGTAGATCCTCTCCATCTCTTTTCCGCCGGCGAGCGCGAGCGCATCCGCCACGCGATCGACGAGGCCAGGCGCGGGACCTCGGCGCATTTCAGCTTCGTTAGCGTGCCGGCGAGCGATCACTACGCCTGGTTCCCGGTGGTGTGGGCCGCGATAGTTGCGCTTGTCCTGACCGGAGTTCTCGCCTTCGTTCGGCCGCATTGGAGCATCGCGCTCGGCTTCGCGGCGAATGCGGTTTTGTTCGTCGTGCTGAGCTTTATTTTCGACTGGTGGCCGATCCGCGTGCGCCTGGTGCCCCGCCATTTCAAGCGCATTGCGCTCTCCAATGCCGCGCACCGCGCCTATGCCGCCCATGTCCTCGTCCACAGCACCGGGACGCGCGGCGTGCTGCTGTTCGTCTCGCTGGCCGAGCGTCATCTCGAGATCGTCGCGGGACATGACGCCCATGCCGCCGTGCCCGAGCAGAGCTGGAACGACATCGTCCGCGCCTCCACCTCCACCATGCGCGCGCGCGGCAGGGCGGAGGGCCTCGTCGCCGCCATTCAGGCCTGCGGTTCCACGCTGGCCAAAGCGTTCCCGGCGCGCTGATCGCGAGTTGCCCCGCGTCGTCCAAGGAGTCATGATTTCGCCTTCAGGGGGTGGGGTCATGACAATCCGGAACGTTGCGGCAGCGGCCGCATTGGCGATGGCGCTTTGCGGCGCGGCAAAAGCGGAAACCTGCAATCTCGGCCTGATGGCCTCGCTGGATATGACGATGCTGCCGGACGGGCGATTCACCGTGCCGGTTTCGGTGAACGGATCTCCGCAGACGTTCATGGTGGACACAAGCTCGATATATACTGAAATGGCATCTGAGCCTGCGCACAAGCTCGGGCTCAAAGATGCCCCAGTGGATGTCTCGCTCTACGGTGCGAACGGGAAGGCCAGGCTGACGGCCGCGACCGTCGATCTCAAACTTGGCGGTATCGATGCCAAGGATTTTCACATCGCCGTCGAAGCGAGCAGGGGCGACACAGCGCAGCCATCGGATAGCAAGACGGGTATAGACGTGGTGGGCCTCCTCGCTCCCGATCTTCTGAGTCAGTTTGATATTGAACTCGATTTCGTGGCGAAGAAGTTGAATCTATTCTCTCAGGACCACTGCCCTGGAAAGGTCGTCTATTGGACGCGCGGCGGTTATGCCGAGCTTCCGTTTCGGTTCACAAGCCATTCGATTTATGCGGTACCGAAAATTACGCTGGACATGACATTGGACGGCCACGCCATTACCGCTCAGGTGGACACAGGTTCGAGCGGTTCATGGTTGCGCAAGCAGACCTCAGTTCAAGTTTTCGGATTGGATGAGAATTCGCAGGGCGTCACAAAGTCACCGTTTGCCCGAGATGACTATCCGGTCTTGCGCAAGCAATTCGCCGCGCTCTCCATAGGCGGTCTGACCGTTCAGAATCCTGTGGTGGATATCAGTCCGCCCAAGGAGGATGAGGCATTTCGCATGGAGCACTCCGAGAAGTCTCGCGACGACCCGATTTACGGAGAATACCTGGTTGTCACGGATTTCAAGCTCGGAATGAACGTGCTCAGCAAGTTGCATTCGTACATCGCCTACAAGGAGCGTAAGATCTACATCACGCCGGCGCAGCAGCATTGAACGAGGCACATGGATGAAATCGCTGCTCATCGCGTTCCTCGCGCTGGTGCTACTGGCGGTGCCGGCCTGTGCAGCCGAGCGCACGGTCGTCGTCGTGTTGTTCGACGGCTTCGCGCCGGCGGAACTCGACGCGGCGCAGCCCACGCCGAATTTCGACCGGCTCAAGCGTGAGGGCGCATGGTCGCGGCATCTGGTGCCGGCGTTCCCGACCATCTCGCTGATCAACCACACGACGTTCGAAACCGGATGCTGGCCGGAGCATCACGGCATCGTCTCCAATTATTTCTACGATCCCAAACGCGGCGAATTCGGCGACGGCCATGACGAATCCGACGCCGACTGGCGTACGGGATGCCAGTCCATCTGGGAGGCGGCCGAGAAACAGGGCGTCAGGAGCGCCGTGTTCAACTGGGTCGGCCGCTGGTCGCACACGCGAGGGCGCCTGGCTTCGATCGTCAATGCGGACGTGCCCTGGGCGAAGCGCGACAGCGACGACACCATCGTCAACGACGCGGTCTCGCTGTTGCACGATGCCAAGCCGGATCATCCGCGCCTGATCGCGCTCTATTTCAACATTCCCGACGACGTGGCGCATTTCAACGGCGTTACCGGCATGAAAACGCAGGACGCGGTGCGCCGCTGCGACGCCATCGTGGGCCGACTGATGGCCGCGATCCGCTCTATGCCCAAGGGTCGCGCGGGAACGCTCGTCGTCGGCACCGATCACGGCATGATGGATGTCGGCCCGATGATCAACATCGGCCGCTTGATGAACGCGTACGACATCCGCGGACGTGTCGCCGCCGACGGAGCGACAGCGTTCTTCTATTTGGACAAAGGTGAAAGTGCTGCGCGCGTGCAGAAGGCGCTGAGCGGTTATTCCTATGCGTTCGATGTCTACGCCAGGGGACATTTTCCGGCCTATGCACATCTGGGCAGCGGCCCGCGCGTCGGCGACCTGATGCTGGTGGCGAAACCGCCCTATTGGATGGCGGATCCGTCGATGATGCCGGGTTGGGCGCTCGCGCTCGGCGTCAATCACGTTTGGCCCGTGATCTTCACGCCGTTCATGGGCGGACTGAAGGCGGACCACGGATACGATCCGCGCATCGTGCAGATGCACGGCATCTTCTATGCCTGGGGTTCCGGCGTCGCGCCGCACGAGATCAAGCGGCTCGATATGATCGACATCCACCCTACGGTGATGACGCTGCTGGGCCTGCATCCCGGGCAGCCGGTGGATGGAAGAGCGTTGGATTTGGCAAGGTGAGAAAGAATCCACCCTTCTTGAGGGGGAGTGGATGTAGCCGTGCAGAATCCGCCGTCGGCCTTACTTCCTCTCCGGCGTCTGGACCACGTCGGAATAAAGCCACGGTTCGATCAGGTGGTTGTTGCCGTGGAAAATGTCGGTGAACCACGGTCCCACGCCCGCGAGGAATCCGCGCTCGCCGCGTTCGTCGGTGCAATAATTCAGACTCTCGCGGATGTCGCCGCGCGCGCCGCGGCCGACGATACAGCGCGAGCGGCCTGCCGAAATCCTGTTGTCGCGCACGGCGCCGGGCGTGCCTTCCTCGGCCACGACGCCGGCCTCGAAAACGCGGGCGATGCGATTGCCTTCGATGCGCGGCTCGCCCGCCGCCAAATCGGGCGCGCCGTAATCGTGCATGCGAATGCCCAGACGGCCGTGCAGAATGACGCTTTGCAGGAGCGTGAAGCCCGCCCCGTCCAGATCGATTCCGGTGTCGCTGTTGCCGAAGATCAGGATCTGCGAGGCGACCGCGCGGGTATGCGGACCCGCCGCGATACCGGTCGCGAACTCCTTGATCGAGATGCGGTCGAGGGTGACCAGCGCACTGCCGTCGTCCTTGGGCGGCTCGAGCGTCAGCCCGACATTGTCGCGGCCGCGCGTGGTCAGGTGCGTGTTGGCGATGGCGGCAACGCCATGCTCCGGCGCGCGGATGTCGAGCGCGTCGCCGATGGCGCGGATGTGGCTGTCGGCGATGACGAACTCCGACCCGAGCAGCACCACGTCGGCACCGTCGCCGCCGCCCGCCATGTCGGACTCGCGCAGCTCGACCTTGCCGCCGCGCATGTGCAGCGTGGCGCCGGGCGACGACACCTCGATGTCTTCGAGCGTCAGGGTGGCGTCGTTCGCGCGGATGCAATCCTGTCTCGGACCATTGTCATAGGAGAAAATGCGGATGCCCTGCAGGTACAGCTCGCCGCCCGGCAAGACGTCGATACAGGGGCCGCCGGGAGCGGCGACGATCGTGGCCTTGTCGCCCTGGCCGAAACCGATCAGCCGCACGGCGCGGTCCACCACCAAAGGCCCGCTCAGGGTGCAGGCGGGTCCCGCGCCGTGCAGTTCCAGCGTCTCGAAATCGCGCAGACGATGCACCGCTTCTTCCAGGTTTCGCCAGTCGCGCGCGCAGTCGAACGGCCGCGGCGGGCCGAAATGGCGGTGCGCGAAGAATCCGCGGCGGTAGAACGCGTGATGCGGGTAGTAGAAATCGATCTGGTCGCTCAAGGGTGGACGCACGAAGGCGTTCATCGTGCCGCCCCATTGCGCCGACGAGTCCGTCGCTGCGACCGCGGCGATGGCCAGCACCGCCAGGAACGCGATGCGCCTCATGGGTCTCTCGCTTCCTTGCCGCCCTGGGCGAGCAGCGCGGCCAGTTCCGCGCGCGTCGGCCAGAAACCTGCCTGGGCCGACGCCACGGCGAGCGTCACCGACTTGTCGAGGTTTTGCGGCGCGATGCCGTCCACGCCTTCGTCGTAGTAGCGCGACAGCGCGTAGAGCGCCGGCGCGGAGCCCTGTGCCGCCGCTTTCTTGAACCAATAGGCGGCGCGGGCATAGCTTTGGCCGCGGCAGACGCCCACGCCTTTGGCGTACATGACGCCGAGCGCCGTCTGCGCATCGGCGGAGCCTGCGACCGCGGCAAGCTGGATCGCGCGCAGCTGCAGGCGCGGCGAGAAGCGCCCGTCTTCGACCGGATCGCGCAGCGCGATCTGCAGCCGCCGCACGGCGTCGTGGAAATTGCCGCCGCGCCGGAAGAAGCCGAGCGCGTGCAGCGCGCGTTCCTTCACGCGGGGCGGGACTTCGAAATCGATCCGATACAGATATTGGTTGCTGTCGTCGAAGCAATCGCAGCATTCGTCGCTCAACGGCAGCGTCGAACTCTCGCCGTCGGCAGGATAGACCTCGAGCGGCGAGACCCACCTGAGCGCCTTCTCCGAGGCGAATTTCTCCATCTCCCGCCCGACTGCGGCATCGAAGTCGTTCTCGTAGAGCTGCGCCATGGGGTCGCCTTCGCGGGCGGCCAGATAGTAGAACATCCAGGCGTCGACATTGCTCTCCGGAAATGGGGATTCGCCGGGCGCCTTCTGGCGGTCGGGCTGGCCGAAATTTCCGAAGCGGCCGTCATAGATCCGCGCGAGGATGATCAGGCCCTTCGGTCCGCGGCAATCGAGGATATAGGTGACGCGATCGCGCACCTTGTCGATCTCCTCGCTCGACATCCTGTCCATGAGATCCTGAAGGTGCTCCTTCGCCCGGTGCAGGGCGCGGCGGCGGCAGCTTTCGACGAGGTCTTCCTGGGAGCCCATCTGCTCATAGCCCTCGGGATTGCTGAGCGCCATGGTGAGCCAGACGGCCGCTTCGAGGTGGTCGCGATAAGGCGCGTCGAGCGAGTTGAAGGCGAGATAGACGTCGGCCAATTCCATCTGGGCGAAGAAATCGCCGCGCCAGGCCAGCTTGCGCAGCGCTTCTATGCGCTGTTCGCTCGCATTGCTGGGTTCGTGCGCGGCATCGCGCGAGTACGGCCAGTAATTGTGGGTGCAACTGGTGACCCTGTCGCCGACCGGACTGTGCGGATCGCCCTGCGATTCCGGCGGCGGCGGTGGCGGCTCCACGGCGACCTGATCGCGGCGCGGGGCATGTCCGTTGTCATAGGGACAACCGGCCGCGAAGAGACAGATGAACGCGCTGACGACGAGCCGACCGGCAAAGCGGTATGCCCTCACGCCTCCCCCTGTTTTTTCGGCTCTCATGCGCCGACCCCACCCGTTGGGGGCGAGAGTTTACAATTAACGTTACGCTGTCAATCGTCGGCGGCGGAGGGTTGATCCGCTCTTGTGGGGAGTTAACCAAGTTTCCCTTTGGACCGACGGTTCAGTGCGGTTCGCGATACATCCAGGGCAACAGCAGGCCGATCGGGACGATCCACAGCGTGCCCGCGGCGGCATAGTACGCGAAGGCCGCGTACCAAGTCGCATGCGGCAGAATGAGTCGCGCGAACCCCGCCGCCAGGAACACATAGAACACCAGCCACACCAGCGTGAGGATCGTGCCGATCAGTTTCTTGAGGCGAGGGGACATGGGGGACGCCGTTGTGGAAAGCTTCTGCGGTTCAACCCTCCCTCAAGGGGAAGGGTGAAAAGCGATCTCTAAAACCGCGACGCGGCAAGCTTCACGTCCGCGGTCGACCAGACCTTGGCAAATTCCGATCGCACCCCCTTCGCCTCTTCGTGTTTTCCTTGAGCGTCCAGCGCCTGGGCCAGCCCGAACAACGCCCAGCCGTCGGTGCGGTAATGCTTGAGGCTGTCACGATAGACCGCTTCGGCTTCCGCCGGCCTCTTCGCCTGCATCAGCGCCGCGCCAAGGATGTGACTGGTCGGCTGATGCCAATAGGGCGGCTCGGTGTAGGGGATGGTGAGTTCGATGTCGTGCGCCTTGCGGAAGGCTTCCACAGCCTGGTCGAGGTGGTGACGGTTGCGCGCGATCTCGCCATCGACGAGCGCGACCCCGATTTGCGCCATCATCGTGCCAGGGATGCCGAAGCCGTCGACCGCGGCGAGCTCCTTGCCGTCGATCATCTGCTGCAGCCTTCGGCGATTTCGCTGCGCATTCTTGAAGTCGCGCTTGGCGGCATAGGCAAATCCGCGCGCATACAGCGACATCGCGACGTCGAGCTTCAGATCGGATATCGGTTTCGGCTGCTTCAACACCGCGTCCCAGTGACCGAAGCGCAGCTCGGTCATCAGCGGCACGAAGAGATAGAGCTGCACCGGCGGCAGATCTGCTGCCATCGGCGCGCCGGCCGACGCGGCCTTGATCAAGCGCTTTGTCGCGTCCTTTGCCGCCCCATAGCGGCCGAGCATCTCCGACGAGGTCCACAGAAAGTGGATGTTGTGAGAATAATAGGCGAGGGGATAGAAGCCCTGCGCCTTGCAGGCCGCGATGTAGTCCTCGTCCTTCTTCGCCGCCAATTCGTTGACCGTCACGGCGTCCGCGTAGCGGCCGACACGGTAGTAGATGTGCGACGGCATGTGCACGATATGCCCCGCCGCCGGCATCAGGGGCTCCAGCTTGTCGGCGGCGTCTTCTGCGCGCTCCGGCGTGTTGGAGGCTTCGACGGCGTGAATGTAGAGATGCAGCGCGCCGGGGTGCAGCGGTTCCTTTTTCAAGACGGCTTCCAGCGTCGAAACGATGTCGGCCGCATGGCCTTTGGGCGTCTGTGCGTCCGGCTGCCAGTAGTCCCAAGGCTGGGTGTCCATCATCGCTTCGGCATAGAACACGCCGGCATCGAGATCTTCGGGATAGTTCGCCCAGACCTTGCCCATCGCGCCCGCGAAGGCTTCGTCGAGCGCGTGCCGGTCCCGTGGCGGCTCTTTGGCATAGCGCGCGGCCAGCGCTTCGATCCACGCAACTTCCTCCGGGGACGCCTTGGGTTCGAGCGCGCGCGCCATCTCCAGTGCCGCCCAGGCCGGCGCCACGGCATCGGGCTGCATCGGCAGGTTGATATTGGGGCCGAGCGCGAAGGCCACGCCCCACCAGCACATCGCGCAGTCGGGATCGAGCCGCGCCGCCTCGCGGAACGAACGAATCGCCTCGGCGTGATTGAAGGCGAACACCATGCGCACGCCCTGATCGAAATAGGCCTGCGTCCTGGGGTTCCTGGTGGAGATCGGATGGTGGTGGTCGCCATAGCCTGCGAAAATCGGTGCGCCGGGGCGGTCGGGCTGGCCTGCATAAATCGCGGGCATCGGCGGCAGGGTCATTTTCATGCCGTCCATGTCGCCCGTGCTGGCGGCTGGCATGGCGGCGCAGGTGGACGTGGAAAGCAGCGCGCACAACAGGGCGGTCGCGGTCGAAAATCTCATGGCATCCTCCAAATCGCCGCAAGGATGCGCGGCTCCGGGCGCCGCGACAAGATGGCGGGCCAGGGAATTGGACGGCAACGGGGCAGGGGATTATCACCCCGCGGATGAGGGATAGCGTTCTTGCCTCCGCGCCCGGCCGCCGCGCCGTCGGCATCTGGCTGCTGGCGGTGGCGGCGATCATCGTGTGCATGGTCACGCTCGGCGGGCTGACGCGGCTCACCGGTTCGGGACTTTCCATCACCGAATGGGACCCGATCATGGGCGCGATCCCGCCGCTGTCGGCGCACGACTGGCAGGACGCCTTCGCGAAATACCGGCAGATCCCGCAATACCGCTTCGAGCACCACGGCATGACGCTGCAAGGGTTCCAGGCGATCTTCTGGTGGGAATGGATGCACCGCTTGCTGGGCCGGCTTTTGGGCTTCGTGTTTTTCGTGCCGTTCGTCTGGTTCGCATGGACCGGCGCGATCCAACGCAGCGAGTGGCCGCGCATGGTGCTGCTGTTCGCGCTCGGCGGGCTGCAGGGCTTCGTCGGCTGGTGGATGGTCGAGAGCGGGATCGAAACGACGACGAACGTCTCGGTCGCGGCCTACCGGCTCGCGATCCATCTCGGCGTCGCGATCATTTTGCTGGGCGCGATTCTGTGGACGGCGCTGAAGTATCTAAAAGAGACTTCCTCTTCCCCGCTGCGCAGGGGCGAGGGAGTGCGTGTTTATTCTTTCGCGCTCGCCGCGCTCGTCTACGTCCAGATGCTGCTCGGCGCATTGGTGGCGGGACTGCATGCGGGACTGATCTACAACACCTGGCCGTCGATGGACGGCCGCGTCCTGCCGGAGCATCCATTCTCGGTAACGCCATGGTGGCGCAGCTTTTTCGAGGATCCCGGGCTGGCGCAATTCGACCACCGCATCGGCGCCTATGTCGTATTCGTGGTCGCGCTCTGGCTTTCGTTCCGTGTACGGAGCATAAAACCCTCGGTTCAAGCCGTGAACGCGGCAGGTGTCGTCGCTATCCTGGTCGTGTTTCAAGTCATTCTCGGCATCGTCACGCTGTTGACCCAGGCCCCGCTCCCCCTCGCCGCCGCGCACCAACTAACTGCCGCGCTGCTGTTCTGCGCGTGCGTGTGGCTGGCGTTTGAGGGGAGAGCGACGTCGGTGACTTTACGCTTCCGACATTAGCAAAGTTGTCATCCCCGGCGAGCCGCGAAGCGGCGAGGGCAGGGGACCCAGGTATCAAAAACCGATGGGTCTATCAGAATGAACTCTGCACCCCTTTCGAGGTCGAGTGAGCTTCACCACCTGGGTCCCCTTCCCCTCCCCCGGAATAAATCCGGGGTCGGCCGGGGATGACAGTCAATTTATTCCCCCAACGCCTGATCGAGATCGGCGATGATGTCCTCGACGCTTTCGATGCCGATGGAGAGGCGCACGACGTCGTCGCCGGCGCCGGCAGCCTTGCGCTGCTCGGGCTCGAGCTGGCGGTGCGTGGTGGATGCGGGGTGGATGATCAGGCTGCGCGTGTCGCCGATGTTGGCCAGGTGGCTGAACAGCTTGACGTTGTTGACCATCCCCTTGCCGGCCTCGTAGCCGCCCTTGACGCCGAAGGTGAAGATGCTGCCCGCGCCTTTGGGGCAATAGGTGCGATGCAGGCCATAGCTTTCATTGTCTTCGAGCCCGGCGTAATTCACCCAGGCGACCTTCGGATGGCGCTGCAGCCATTTGGCGACCGCCAGCGCGTTGTCGCAATGGCGCTGCATGCGCAACGGCAAGGTCTCGCAGCCGGTGAGGATCAGGAAGGCGTTCATCGGCGCGAGCGAAGGACCAAGATCGCGCAAACTGAGCACGCGGCAGGCGATGGCATAGGCCATGTCGCCGAAGGTCTCCCAAATCTTCATGCCGTGATAGGACGGGCAGGGCTCCGACAGGGTCGGGAACTTGCCGCTGCCCCAGTTGAACTTGCCCGAGTCCACGACGATTCCGGCCATGGAGTTGCCGTGGCCGCCGAGGAACTTCGTCGCCGAATGGACGACGATGTCGGCGCCCCAATCGAAGGGCCGGATCAGGTATGGCGTCGCCATGGTGTTGTCGACGATCAAGGGCACGCCGGCGTCGTGGGCAATGGCGGCGATGGCCTCGATGTCGGTGATCAGCCCGCCGGGATTGGCGATACTCTCGATATAGAGGGCCTTGGTCTTGGGCGTGATCTGCTTCTTGAAGCTGTCGGGGTCGCGGCTGTCGGCCCACTTCACGTGCCAGTCGAACTTCGCGAAGGAATGGTTGAACTGGGTGATCGAGCCGCCATAGAGATGGCGTCCCGCCACGAATTCGTCGCCCGGATTCATCAAGGGATGGAAGGCGATGAGCTGCGCCGCATGGCCCGACGCCACAGCGAGCGCGGCGCGTCCACCCTCCAGCGCGGCGACACGCTCTTCCAGCACCGAATTCGTCGGATTCATGATCCGCGAATAGATGTTGCCGAAGACCTGGAGATTGAACAGCGCCGCGGCGTGGTCGGCGTCCTCGAAGACGTAAGCCGTGGTCTGGTAGATCGGCGTGGCGCGCGCCCCGGTGGCGGGATCGGGTTGCGCGCCCGCGTGAACGCTCAGCGTGTTGAAGCCGTAATCCGCCATGTCGCGATTCTCCAATGTCGACGCGACTAGAACGCAAAACTCGCCGGGGCGGAAGCCGTTTCAGCGGCCGGACTTGTTCTGCGGCGGCTTTTGCTGCTGTTGCGCCTTCTGCGCCTTGGCCCTCTCGGCGGCGAGGTGGTGGCCCACGGCGCAGCCGACGATGGCGCCCAGGAGCGCGTGATGATGCGCGACATGGCCGGCCACGGCGCCCACGGCCGCGCCCTTGAGGCAGCCTTTCGCCTCGGCCGCAGGGCTTATCGCCATGGAGCCGGCAACGATCGCGGCGGGGATCAGTTTTCGCATGGTCCTCTCCTTCCCGATTTCATCTGAGATAGGAACGGATTTGGCGCGTTCAACCACGCTTCAGGCTGCCGCCCTTGCCGAAGAGCAGCGGCTTGCGGTTGTCGATGACGTTGCGGCTGACGCCCATCCACCCGATCTCGCCGGAGAGCCGGCCCCATTCGATCTTCGGGCAACGGTCCATCACCACGTTGAGGCCAGCCGCACGCGCGAGCTCCGCCGCCTCCTCGCTGACGACGCCGAGCTGCATCCAGACGGTCTTGAGGCCGAGGCGGTTCTTTTCCGCCAGCGCCTCGCGCACGATGCCGGGCGCGGCGTCGGGCCCGCGGAAGATATCGACCATGTCGACCGGTGCGGGCACCTCCTTGAGCGCGGCATAGACCGTGCGGCCGAGGATCTCCTTGCCCGCAAGCGCGGGATTGACCGGATGGATCAGGAAGCCCTTGGCCAGCAGATACTTCATCGCGAAATAGGACGGCCGCATCTCGTTGCCGCTCGCCCCCACCATGGCGATGACCTTGGTCGAACGCAGGATCGATTTGATGAAGTCGTCGGAATACTGCGGCATCAGGCGGCTTGCTTCTTCACCTTGACAGTCACGCTTAACCCGGCGCGGGTAGCGAGGTCGACAAGCGCATCCACGCTGAATTTGTTGATCCGCCCCTTCAGCAAGTCGTTCAGGCGAGGTTGGGAAATTCCTAAGCGTGTCGCGGCTTCCTTTTGCGTGACACCCCAGCGCTCTACCGTTTGATCCAGCGCGATCATGAGATTCGACCGCATCGTCAGGCTAGCGCGTTCCACGGGATCGTCTTCCAAAGCGTCCCAGACACTCGCGTATGCTTTGAGTTTTGCCATCTCAGTTCCTCGTCAATTGCGCCAACCGCCTGGAGGCAAGATCCAATTCCCTCTTGGCTGTTGCCTGCGTCTTCTTCTTGAAGGCATGCAGTACATAAACGGTGTCAGCGAAATTCGCGACGTAAATCACTCTGAACGCCCCGTTATCATCGCGAATTCGTATTTCTCTGACTCCTGGGCCGACCGTTTTCAGTGGTTTCCAATCCTTTGGCTCGAGGCCGACCTGCACGCGATAAATCTCGTATCCCGCCTCGCTCTGGGCTTTCTGGGGGAATTTCCGGATTCGTTCGAGTGTATCACCCATGAAGATAGCGCGCTTCATATTTATATCAGTTCAGATATAAAGTCCAGCTTATTCCGGCCATTTCGGATCGCGCTTCTCGACGAAGGCGCAGATGCCTTCGTTGGCCTCGGCATGGAGCATGTTCTCGGTCATCACGCGGCTGGCGTAGTCGTAGGCGTCGGACAGGCCCATCTCGAGCTGGTTGTAGAATGCTTCCTTGCCGATCTTGACGGTCGCGCGGGGTTTGCAGGCGATTTTCGCCGCCAGTGCCGCCGTTTCCGCGGCCAAGGCGCCGGGCGCCACCACGCGGTTGACGAGGCCGATCCGCGCGGCGTGCTCGGCATCGATCATCTCGCCGGTGAGCAGCATCTCCATCGCGTGCTTGCGCGCGACGTTGCGCGACAGCGCCACCATCGGCGTCGAACAGAACAGCCCGATGTTCACGCCGGGGGTGGCGAACTTCGCGGCGGACGATGCGACGGCCAGGTCGCAGCTTGCCACCAACTGACATCCCGCCGCGGTGGCGATGCCTTGGACCTGCGCGATCACCGGCTTGGGATGGCGCACGATCGTCTGCATCAGCCGCGAGCATTGCGCGAAGATCTTCGCGAACGCCGCGCGGCCGCCATCGGCTGCGGCGCGATGCGCTGTCATCTCCTTGAGGTCGTGGCCCGACGAAAACGCCGGCCCTTGCGCGGCGAGAATCACGGCGCGCGTATCGTTGTCGGCCGCCGCTTCATCGAGCGCGGCTTGCAGCGCCGCCATCAGCGCTTCGCTCAGCGCATTGCGTGCCTGGGGCCGATTGAGAGTCAGGGTCAAGACATGGCCGTCGCGCGCGGTTTGCACCAGCGCAGGGGAAGCGGACGCGTTCATAGCGGCTCTTATAGGCGCTTTGGGATCGGCGTGAAACCGTGAGCGTTCCTATCCCGACGGCGGCAGCGGCAGGATCATGGACACGCGCTTGCGGTAGACGATGTAGGTGTCGCCGAAATAGGAAACCAAGTCGCGTTCTTCCAGGAAAATGCCGATGAAGATGTAGCCCGTCGTCGCCAGCGCGAACACCAGATGCCCCACTGTCATCACCGGCGTCGCCCAGAACGCGATGATGAATCCCAGGTAGATCGGATGCCGCACGAAGCGATAGAACAGCGGCGTGCGGAATTGCGACGGCGGTACGGCAGCGCCGCGGAAGCGGGCATAGACCTGCTGCAAGCCGAAGAGATCGAAGTGGTTGATGAGGAAGGTGCTGAGCAGCACGATTCCCCATCCGATCCAGGACGCTCCGACCAGCGCCTGGGCCGCGAGCGGCGCCGTCACCAGCCAGACGACGCCCGGGAGCGGCTGCCACGCCCAATAGATCAGGATCAGCGCCAGGCTCGAAAACAGCACATAGGTGCTGCGCTCGACCGAAGACGGCACGATGCGCGTCCACACCGCCTTGAACTGCGGCCGGGCCATGACGCTGTGCTGGACCGCGAAGACGCCGAGCACCACGAGATCCACGATCAGGCTCGGCCAGAAGGGACCGGCCATGCCGCTGTCGATGGTCTTGGGCACCGGAAGATTTTCGACGAAAGCGATGGCGTAGAGAAACGATGCCAGAAAAATCAGGTAACAGATCGCGCCATAGAGCAGCGCTGCCATTCCCGCCATTGCGGCCTCCCTAAAGAGAGTGTGGTTCGACGCGCAACTTTGCGGGCGCATCTTTCCACAAAGAGCTCGCAGAAAAAAAGGGTTATTTGCCCAGTTCCTGTATCAAAGTTTGTGCAGCCGCGGGGTTCTTCTCTTTGGCGCCCGAGATGAAATAGACGAAGACGTCCTTGGCGGAAGGCTTTTGGGGCTTGCCGAATGTGGGCAGGTCTTTGGGCGCCTTTCCCTGTGCCCAGTCTCGGGCGCGCGCCGCCCAGGCTTTGAGCGCGGCGGGAGTATAGCCGCCGGCGACTTTGGGCTGAGATTGCTGAAGCCGTACATAAACGAAGTCCGCAGTGGCGTCGGCGATGGCAGGATAGGTCTTGTGGTGCGCATAGACGATAGCGGCACCGTACTTGCCCGCCAGCGCGACGAATTCCGGCACCGCGAAACTCTCATGGCGCGGTTCGACCGCGTGGCGCAGTTTCAGGCCGTCCAGGGTTTTCGGCAGCAATGCGAGGAAAGCCTCGAAATCGTCCGGCTCGAACTTTTTGTGATGGGCGAACTGCCAAAGGATCGGGCCGAGCTTCGACTTCATCTCGCTGAGCCCGCTGCTGAGGAAATGCTCAATCGCCGGACCGGCTTCGGCCAACACGCGGCGGTTGGTGGCCAGGCGATGCGCCTTCACCGCGAACACGAAATCGTCGGGCGTCTCGTCCGCCCACTTTTTGTATGTGGACGGCCTTTGGGTCGAATAGAACGTGCCGTTAATCTCGATGGTGGTGAGCTTGCGGCTGGCATATTCGAGTTCGCGCGCCTGGGGATGGCCCTTGGGATAGAACACGCCGCCCCGCCACGGCTCGAAGGTCCAGCCCCCGACGCCGACGCGGATGTCGCCTTTGGTCTTCGCCATTGCGGTTAGGTCTTCCGCATCCGCCTATTCGGCTCTGATCTTTTCAAGGTCAAAGAGTGTCCAAACAGGCAGAACCATCAGAGGATACTGCATGTTCGGTTGACTTTTTTCGCCAAACCTGAGCGATCGATAGTAGGCGGTCGTTTTGGCGTTCAGAGAGTTCAACGCGACGCCAAACAGCGCGACATTGCGAGCAACGGCCGTGCATCGGCGCAGAGCATCAACCATCAAGCCTGTGCCGATGCCGTTTCCTTTCGATTCCTCTCGAACGGCAATGTAGTCGATGTAGATGAACGGAATGAAGCCGCTATGCGTGAAGTGTTCGGCGCCGCGCTCGTCGAAGCCCTTGGCCGATACTCCTGTCATCGACAGCGAGTAGAAGCCGTGTGCGAGCGGCTCCTCTTCGCCCATCGCGCAAAATACGCGCGCGCGGGGCTGCCGGTCCAGATCTGCACACTTTTCCGCCCAATCGTCGATCTGTCTTTCGCCGCAGCGAAACCGATCCAGCACCTTATCATTGGGCAGTGCGGTGAACTGGATTTTAGAGAGGTCCACGTTCCGCCGGACAGTCGTCATGGAAGTTTCTTAGGTAAAATTGATAGGCGCGCCTTAGCTCTGGCGAGACGCCACCGGAATCCTCGTAGATCTTCTGGACGAACTCGTAGGCCTCTTGTTCGCTGGCAAAGGCAGAGCGCTTCTTTTTCTCGCCTCCAAATTGACGGCGAAGCCAGTCCATCAATGGAAATGGCGTCATTTCGCGATCCTTTACCGCCGGTGTCCGGCCCTGCGCCGAAACTGAACCTTACAACGATTCTTCCTTGCCGTCAGGTCCATTGGACGCAATCATTACACCATTACGTAGTTGACACCACAAGCGAGAAAGCCTATATTCATGGGCATAAGGAGCTAAGCCCATGGGCAAGGACATACCTTCGCAGCCTCACTTTGTAGACGAAGAAGAGGCCCGAGTCTGGTTTGAGGCGGCAAGATGGGACTCCAAGCCTATCTGCCCTCATTGCCAGTCGCCCAAGCACTACATCACCAAGAAGGTCGGGGTGTATCGCTGCGCAGCCAAGGGCTGCCGCAAGGACTTCACGGTCATGACGGGCAGCGTTATGGAGCGCAGCCACGTCAAGCTGACGCTCTGGGCTAAGGCGTTCTACCTGACGGCCTCCAGCAAGAAGGGCTTTAGCGCTCACCAGCTACACCGCGCCTTGGGCTGCGAATACAATACGGCTTGGTTCCTGCATCATCGCGTCATGGAAGCCATGCGCCGTGGCGGACTGGACGTTCCGCCGATGGGCGGCGAGGGCAAAGTCGTCGAGGTGGACGAGACCTATCAGGGACGCATTTCGGAAGCGCGGATCAAGCCGGGGAAGGGACCACGCAAGAACCTCAAGGGCAAAGGCCCGCTGTACAAGCGTTCGGTGCTGGCCCTTGTCGAGCGCGGCGGCGAGGCTCGCTACTTCCACGTCCCGTATGCGACTAAGGCGAACGTGATGGAGACCGTGAGGGCGAACGTTCATCGCGAAAGTTATCTCATGTCCGATGAAAGCGGCCTGTATGGCGACGCTCGCGAGCATTTTGCAGCGCACTCGACGGTGACGCATTCCGCAGACGAATATGTGCGGAAAAACAAGAGGGGCCTGCCTCTAATTCATAGCAATACGGTTGAAGGCTGTTTCAGCATTTTCAAGCGCGGTATGCGCGGCGTGTACCAGCATTGCGCAGAGAAAAACCTGCATCGCTATTTGGCGGAATTTGAAATGCGCTATTCGACGCGCGAACTGTCAGACGAAGAACGCACTGTCCTTGCGATCAAGGGCGGTGACGGAAAGCGTCTGACCTATCATCAAGTTGGTAGCGCCTGATTTCAGTCATCAGGCCGCGAGGTTTTTGCGATGGCGAAGCAAGATTCGCGGCGACGGGAATTAATTGGCATACTACCCTTCCTAGCACGGAGGGGGACATGTTGCTATCCGATAACGAGATTCGCGCCCGACTTGATGAGTTTGCACTAACAGTAAGTAATCCAAATTTTTCATTCGATGCCGCAAGACAAATCCAACCATGTTCAATAGATCTGCGACTGTCCGAGGTATTTTGGACTCCGAAGCGATTTCGCCGAATCGACCTTTCGGATACGACGCCACTGGGGCCAAAGATTTCTCGCGCTTTCAAACGAAGGCGCATGACATATCCAAAGGGTTATTGGCTTCGACCAGGCCAATTTGTCTTGTGCTCGACGTATGAGCGATTCGCCATCCCGAGGGATTTGTGCGGACGGCTGGTGGGAAGAAGCTCTGTCGGGCGGATGGGCCTAATTGTGTCGGCCGCCTCAAATTTTATCAATCCGGGGTGGGAGGGCCAAATGCCAGTAGTAATAGCAAATTTGAGTAATTTCCCGATCCGACTGCACCCCTATATCGGGATTGTGCAACTTTGTCTTATCAAGCTGTCTTCTCCCGCCTCTCGTGTATATGGAGACGAGGGCGTTGGCAGCAAATATACCAACGACGACGGTGGCCCTTCGCGATACTGGTTAGACTATTCAATCCGCGCACTTCGCGAGAATCTCAATTTGCAAAATTCTAGCCCGCAAGCGGAGGCATTTCTTGAGGCCTACATTCACGAACTGGATGATCCGACGCGCGCAAGGTTTCTGAAGGTCGTAAAGAAGTATGGCTTTATCGGGAGCGCCTCCGACTTCATCGCACATTTCGTACGGAGAGAAAGATTACGAACACCAGTAACCTATGTGATTACCATTGCCGGATCAGCCCTCATCTCTTTGGCAATTCGAGTCAGCCCCAACCTCTTTGGACTCGGTCCTATCGGTTGGGGCTTAGCATTTGCGCCAGTGATTGCTGTGGGTATTGCGGTTGGATGGGTTTACCTTCGACTTTCCGGCACTACGATGAGCCCCAACGATCTCCGCAAATTGGCGAGAGAAATAGAGGCTAGGGTGGGGTGAGTCGCACGCAATTCAAGGCGCATGGGGCGTTGCACATTGGGCGCCGACTGTTAGGATTCTGGAAGCAGCCTTCCCGAGTCTCAGCTATGCCCCCAAGAGCGTTTTCAAAAGCTCATCCGGCAGTCTCACCGGGGCTATATCAGCATTTTAAGGGCGGCATGTACGAAGTCATCTGTACCGCCACTGACAGCGAAACCGATGAACCGCTTGTGATCTATCGCTCGCAAGATACTCACGAGCTCTGGGTGCGCCCACTAAGGATGTTTACCGAATCAGTGCTTTCCGAAGGTCAACTACGACCCAGATTTGAACGCATCGCGGAGCTGGCCCCAACTCGACAGCGAGCGTTTGCCTAGTCGCGCACTGTTTATTGAGCACCTTTCATCCGTCGAGATTGGGAAGCGAATCTGCGGCGCTTTCCATTTTTCTTGGGTATGTTTTTGAGCGTGGTAGGGGGGCCAGCAAATGTGCCGCGCAGAATTTCTCGCAGCCGCGTCTGGACTTCTTTGGGTGATAGTCGATCATCTGATTTAGAGGGCATGCGGCACCATGAAACGGAAAGCGAAATACACCCATTGGTTTTGGAGCGAGTATGATAGATCAAAATTGGAGCCAGGGCTACTGGAAGCAGTCGGGCACCTCACGTTTCTCTGGAACGATATAGAGGAGGCGCTAGATCGTGGCTTCATGTGGGCCATTGAGTGCCCAGCCAACCTCCAAATAGAAATCCGGTCGCGGATCAACGGCCTCGACGGGAAGGTTGAAATCATCAAGGCCGCGATAAAAGGAAAGGGCCTCTCGGATGAAGAAACTGGACGCTTGTTAGAGACCTTTTCCGCGTTCGAGCCGCTTAAAACCCGCCGCGATGCTGTCATTCATGCGCGGGCATCAGAAATTTTCAACGGTATAGCAAGGACTAACGAGAAACGGGGCGCCGTTTATGAGGTTTTGCTGACCACAGAGTCAGTCAGTGCAGTCACCGCTCATTTGGAGATTTACGGGGTCGAGATGGCTGCGGCCGCAGGGCGGCTTTGTGATTTTACCCCATCGGCTGCGGCGTTTCGTGCTGCTGCTGCGAAAGACGACAGCCATAGGCAACTATTCGAGCGAGCAACTCAATCGTATCTAAAGGTACACCGGGACTCTCAGACGAAGCGCAAAGCTCTTCCAAAGCTTCCAGAACTTCAGGAGGCACCTGAAGTGAATGAGTGGGAGCTAATGAAAGGGCGACTTCTAGAGCGCCTCGCGAGCGAAGGGCGCGGCGGAACTCGGAAAGGGTAGACGGCCTGTCGCTCATTTTCTAGGACTTTCGTCTTGTGGTGTCAACTACGTAATCGCCCCTCAGTGTACGGTATCTGCATACCGTATCGATAAAGTGGCGTAACCGTGCGCTTTTCGCTTGACCGCGGCTGAAGCGACCGGTACATGGCGCGCCTTGTT
>Ga0335083_10000353_pt1 | contig 71328 bp, 82 predicted proteins | sample Lox_Sample_42_FD_206716 | JGI IMG/M metagenome (GOLD analysis project Ga0335083, IMG submission 206716) | Soil microbial communities from Loxahatchee National Wildlife Refuge, Florida, United States - Lox_Sample_4.2 | ecosystem: Environmental > Terrestrial > Soil > Wetlands | place: USA...
TGCCGGCGTGGGTCGTGGACGCCGTCTGCCTCGCGCCGGGCGGCGCGCACCCTTCATACGCTCACGGCTACTACGACCGGGACAACGACTTCTACGTCGCATGGGACGCGATCAGCCGCGACCGCGAGCGCTTCCGCGACTGGATGCGGCGCCACGTCCTCGAGACCGCCGACGCGACGGAGTACCAGGCGAGCCTCGCCGGCGAGAAGGCGCCGGTGTGACCGACTGGAGCGCCGACGAGATGATGGCGGTGGAGGCCGCCCGCCGCCTGCGCGACGGGGACGTGTGCTTCGTCGGCATCGGCCTGCCGAGCCTCGCCGCGAACCTCGCGCGCCGCACGCACGCGCCGGGTTGTGTCCTCGTCTACGAGAGCGGCACCATCGGCGCGAAGCCCGAGGTGCTGCCGTTGTCGATCGGCGACGGCGAGCTCGCCGAGACCGCGGACGCGGTCGTCTCGGTGCCGGAGATGTTCGGGTACTGGCTGCAGGGAGGGCGCATCGACGTCGGCTTCCTCGGGGCTGCGCAGATCGATCGCCACGGCAACCTCAACAGCACGGTGATCGGCGACTACGAGTCTCCCGGGGTCCGCCTGCCGGGAGGGGGCGGCGCGCCGGAGATCGCGCTCGGTGCCCGCGACGTCTTCGTCATGCTGAAGCACACGCGCCGCGCGTTCGTGCCGGTGCTCGACTTCACCACCAGCCTCGGAGACGACGTCCGCGTCGTCGTCACGGATCTCGGCGTCCTCGAGCCCGTCGATGGGGAGCTCACGCTCACGGCCGTCCACCCCGGAGTCGATGCGGATGCAGCACGCGCCGCGACCGGTTGGGACCTTCGCGTGGCCGTCGACCTGCGCCGGACCGAGCCGCCCAGCGGCGCCGAACTGACAGCGCTTCGTTCGCTTCGTACCAAGGGAAGCTCGTGACCGACCCGTTCGACGGTCCCGTCGTCCTGCCCGACGACCCGAGCCTCGGGCCCGAGGTCCAGGTCGACTTCCCCGGCTACCGCTCGACGCGCTGGCGCGCGCCCTCCCGGCCGCTCGCCACGCTGCCCGAGGAGCTGCACGCGCTCGACGGACCGGTCTTCGGCGAGTCGGCGCTCGCGCCGCTCGACAGCGATCTGACCCGGCAGCACGCGGGCGAGCCGATCGGCGAGCGGATCACCGTCACGGGCCGTGTGCTCGACGACCGGGGACGCCCGCAGCGCGGCACGCTCGTCGAGATCTGGCAGGCGAACGCCTGCGGCCGCTACCACCACGAGGTCGACCAGCATCCGGCGCCGCTCGACCCGAACTTCTCCGGCGCCGGCCGCTGCCTGACGGACGACGAGGGGCGGTACAGCTTCACGACGATCAAGCCCGGCTCCTATCCCTGGGGCAACCATCCGAACGCCTGGCGGCCCGCGCACATCCACTTTTCGCTCTTCGGTCACGCCTTCGAGCAGCGGCTCGTTACCCAGATGTACTTCCCTGGGGACCCGCTCTTTCCGTACGACCCGATCTTCAACGCCGTCCGCGACCCGAAATCGCGTGAGCTTCTGATCTCGCGCTTCGACCTCGCGAGGACGCAGCCGGAGTGGGCACTCGCCTTCGAGTGGGACATCGTGCTGCGATCGACACCGTTCGAAGAATGAGCCGGCTGGGTCGCACACCCTCGCAGACCGTCGGGCCGTTCTACGCCATCGGCCTCTGCCGGCGGCGCGACGACGAGCTCGATCCCGAGGGAGTCGAGCTGACCGGCCTCCTGCTCGACGGTCGCGACGAGCCGGTCTGGGACGGGATGATCGAGGTCTGGGACTCCGCCGCTCGGCGCTGGGGACGCTCCAATACCGACCGGGGGGGTCGCTTTCGCTTGCGGGTGCGCGGCGACGCCGAGGTGCTCGAGGCGTTCGTCTTCGCGCGCGGGCTGCTGCGCCATCAGCGCACGCGCATCTACCTCCGCGACTCGCAGGACGAGGTGCTCGGCTCGCTCGCTCCGGACGACCGGGCGACGCTGATCGCACAGGCAGAGGACGGCGGATTCCGGTTCGATATCCGCATGCAGGGGCCTCGCGCGACCGTGTTCTTCGCCCATTGACGTCGTTCGCCGCGATCTTCGTGCCGACCCCGCTGCGGAAAGCGGTCTCGGACGAGTCGTGGTTCGCGGCGATGCTCGGCGCCGAACGCGCGCTGGCACGCGCCGAGGCGTCCGTCGGCGCGATTCCCGAGGCAGCGGCAGCCGCGATCGAGGGTCTCTGTGAGCTTGGGCGATTCGACCTGGGCGAGCTCTGCGAGCAGGGACGCGCCGTGGGGAACCCGGCCGAGCCGCTCGTGCGCGCGCTCCGCGAGCAGGCGGGCGACTCCGCCGAGTACGTCCACTACGGCGCGACCAGCCAGGACATCGTCGACACCGCAGCGATGCTCGTCTCGCTCCGCTCGGTGGCGCTGACCGCGGACGAGCTCGCCGGTCTTGCGGCTGCGTGCGCGCAGCTCGCCGAAGAGCACCGCTCGACTCCGATGGCGGCGCGGACCTTGCTGCAGCAAGCGGTGCCAACGACTTTCGGCGCAAAGGCCGCAGGCTGGCTCGTCGACGTCGCCGATGCTCGCACGTCGCTCGTCTCGGTGCCGCTGTACGCCCAGCTCGGCGGCGCGGCGGGCACCCTCGCATCGCTCGGCGCCGACGGAACCGCGGTGCTCGGAGCGTTCGCCCGCGAGATCGGTCTCGCCGAGCCGGTGGTGCCTTGGCATGCGCGCCGCGCGCCGTTCGGGGCGCTCGCGGGAGCGCTTCAGCAGGGCGCCTCCGCGTGCGCCAAGATCGGCCTCGACATCGTCCTGCTTGCACAAACCGAGATCGGCGAGGTCGCCGACGCGGCGGGCGGCGCCTCGTCGACGATGCCCCACAAGCGCAATCCCGTGGGCGCGGTTCTCGCGCGCGCGTGCGCGCGAGTCGTGCACGCGAATGCCGCCATCCTCGTCGAAGGGGAGCACGAGCACGAGCGGGCAGCCGGCGCCTGGCAGGCCGAGTGGACGGCGCTTTCCGAGTCGCTCGCCCACGCCGGCGGGGCGGCAGTCGCAGCGCGGACGGCGCTGACGGACCTCGAAATCCGACCGGATCGGATGCGGGCGAACATGACCGCCGACCTCTACTCCGAGCGCGACCGCCTCGGCTTGGAGGATGACGCCTATCTCGGTTCGGCCGAGGCGTTCGTCGACCGTGCGCTCGCTCACTGGCGGGAGGCCTCGTCGTGACGCTCGCGCACCGTCTCGAGGGAGCGGAGGGCGCGCCGGTGCTCGTCCTGCCGAGCTCGCTCGGCACGACACGCGAGCTCTGGGAGCCGCAGGTCGAGGACTTCGCGCGCGAGTTCCGGGTCCTGCGCTACGAGCACCGCGGCCACGGAGCGTCACCCGCTCCGCCCGGGCCGTACTCGATGGCCGATCTCGGAGCGGACGCGATCGAGCTCCTCGACGACCTCGGGATCGAGCGCGCCGCCTGGTGCGGGCTCTCGCTCGGAGGCATGGTTGGGATGTGGCTCGGCGTCAACGCTCCCGAGCGGCTGTCCGGACTCGTGCTCGCCTGCACGTCCGCGCGGATCGCAGTCCCCGACGCCTACCGCGAGCGCGCGTCGCTGGTACGCGCGCAGGGCATCGAACCGATCGCCGACGCAGTCGTGGCCAGATGGTTCACGAGCGAGACGTTCCTGGAGCGGCCGGAGCTCCCGGCGCGCTTCCGGGCCATCCTCGTCGCACAGCCTCCGGAGGGCTACGCCGGCTGTTGCGAGGCGCTCGCCGACTGGGACTTCCGCGCCGAGCTCGCGTCGTTCGCGGTTCCTACTCTGGTGCTCGCAGCCTCCGAGGACGAAGCGATGCCGGCGGACGAGACCGACCTGCTCGCAGAGCGAATCCCGGGCGCCCGGCACGTCGTGCTCGACGGCACGGCCCACCTGCCGAATCTCGAGCGGCCAGAGGCCTTTGCCGAGGCTGTCCTCTCGCATGCACTGGAGCACGCGTGAGCGGAGACGACGGCATGCGCACGCGGCGCGAGGTGCTGGGCGACGAGCACGTCGACCGCGCGATCGAGTCGACGACCGATTTCACGGCCGACTTCCAGGACTTCATCACGCGCTACGCATGGGGCGAGATCTGGTCGCGCCCGGGCCTCGATCGCCGCACGAGGAGCGCGATCACGCTCACCGCTCTCGTTGCGTTGGGCCGCGACGAGGAGCTCGCCATGCACGTCCGCGCAGCCCTGCGCAACGGGCTGACGCGCGAGGAGATCGGCGAAGTGCTGCTGCATACTGCGATCTACTGCGGCGTGCCGGCCGCGAATCGTGCGTTCTCGATCGCCCAAGACGCGATTCGTCAAGCGGACACCTAGGCGCCGCGTGTCCGTACGCCGAGCCTCTCCGGCGGTGGCTCGGTAGGCACGAGTAGCTTCGTACACCGTGACTCTGCGGCGTGATGCCCGAGGAGCCGGCATAGCCTCCTTCGGGACACCGCGCCTGAACAACGGCACCTGGCGAACTCCGTGGCGGGTCTTTGGTGTGTCGAACTCGCCCTCTGCGAGTCGCCGCGATACGGTCAACCGGCGTCGCCGAAATCGACGTCCGACTTCGTCAACACCAAGGCTTCCGGTATTCGGAGACCGGTCTGTGCGAGAAGCTCGACTAGGACGCGATGCCGCTTGGGAGTCTCCGCTAGGGACGCCAACCAGATCGTCGTTCTCGACCGGGGCCAGATCGTCGAGCAGGGCCGCCACGAGGATCTGCTTGCCGCCGGCGGCCGTTACGCGGCCCTCGTCAGTCGCGATGCGGAGCTCGGGCCTCCAGCGCTCGTATAGGCACCAGAAAGGCGACGGACCAGAAATTCGCCGAGCCGGTGTACTCGGCCTGAACCGTCAGCGCACGTTTGTTCGCGAGGCCGGTCCGTCCAGCACGCTTCGCACAAACTCTCCCGGAGTTTTCCGGGGCGGCGCATATGGGACTCGAACTCTCGATCAACGATCGACCAAGAACCGGTGTGTTGCCCCGGACGTTGCCCCAATGCTACGAACAATGGCACGAAACCGGGGCTGACTCTTCCGCCTTTGGCTCAGCTGTGCGATGCCGGGGGCGGGACTTGAACCCGCACGGCCCGAGGGCCACCCGATTTTAAGTCGGGCGCGTCTGACCAGTTCCGCCACCCCGGCGGGGGTGAGGGTACCGCCGACTGCGGCGGCCGATACCCTGCCGCCGGATGACGCCGCGGGTCCACGACACGATCGTCGCCCTCTCCGTCCTCGGCGTCGTCGGACAGATACTCATCGCGGTGGGGATCGTGTTCGGCCTGCTCGCGCTCGCGGGTGTCCGCGGGCCGCTCGACGGGCTCCGGAACCTGCTCTGGGGCTACGAGCTGTGGGGTGCCTTCGTCGTCGCCGCGATCGCGACCGGCGGCAGCCTCTTCTTCTCGCAGATCGCGCACTTCCCGCCCTGTGAGTTCTGCTGGTTCCAGCGGGTCCTCATGTATCCGCTCTCGATCCTCACGCTCCTCATCGCCGCACGCGGCGACAACCGGGCGGCGCGCTACCTGCTCCCGCTCCCCATCGTCGGTGCCGGCACCTCGATCTACCACATCCTGATCGAGAACGGCGTGATCAGCGAGCCGAAGGCCTGCCTGGTGTCCGCGCCCGGCGGCTGCGGCGTGAAGTGGATCAACGAATTCGGCTACATCACGATCCCGACTCTCGCCCTCACCGCCTTCCTTCTTCTCATCGGATTCTTGGTCCTCGCCTCTTCCGGGGAAGCCGAAGTGCCCGCTACCCTTCCCGCTCATGCCGAGCGGTAAGAGGGCCAGACAACAGCGGCAAGCGGCGGCGACCGCGGTACGGACGCCGCCTCCTGTGCGCTCCAAGGGCGGCGGCGGAGCTCGCGCACGCCAGGCGTCGCCCCGCGCCCTTGCGATCGCCGGCGGCGTCGCTCTGATCGCGGTGATCGCCATCGTGCTCGGCGTCGTCATCAGCGGCGGAAGCGGCGGATCGCAGGTCGTCTCGAACTCCGACATGCAAGGTCTAGGGGCCGTTGGGAATGCAAGCTCGCCAAACGCGCTTCCGGGTGCGGCCGACGCGAACGACCTCTTCAAGGGCATCCCGCAGCACGGGCTCACGCTGGGCAAGCCGAACGCGCCGGTCACGATGGAGATGTTCGTCGACGTCCAGTGCCCGTTCTGCCAGGACTACGAGATCAACAAGCTGCCGACGATTGTCCAGAAGTACATCCGGACCGGACAGGTGCAGTTGCATCTCAAGCCGTGGGCATTCCTCGGCGGAAACGGCTCGCAGTCGTTCAGCGGCCGCCTCGGCCTCATCGCCGCCTCCTTCCAGAACAAGGGCTTCGAGTACGCGAAAGTCCTGTACGACAACCAGGGACAGGAGGAGAGCGGCTGGCTGAACGGCCAGATGATGGCGAACATCGCCGCCAGCGTCACCGGCCTCGACCTGGCCAGGTGGCAGGCCGACACGAACAGCTCCGCCCCGAAGACGGTCGCGAACCAGGTCGACACGCTCGTCGCCCAGAACAAGAAGGTCGTCGGTACGCCGACGGTCTTCGTCGGGCACACCGGCGGCCAACTCGGCTATGTCGGGACCCCGGGCGTCGAGCCGACCCTGCAGCAGACCGAGCAGGCCATCAACCACGCGCTCTCGGGCACGTAGACAGCCCGTCCCCGGCGAAAGTGCGCAAAGAGCGCGCTTTTCCTGCTTGACCACTCGCGCCGACCGCCAGTAGGCTCTGCGAGCCGGTTCCGATGGACTTACGGGTTCGTTGGGGCCGGCGTTTTCTTTGGTCCGTCCGACGGGCGCTGTACATTCCCGCGCCCGATGCTCGGACTGCTCCTCATCCTTTTCGTCCTGCTGGCTGCAGTCGCCGCCGGCGCCGTCTTCCTACCACGCCTGCTGCGGAGCGAGCTCGGAGAGCTGCAGGAGCGCACGGCGAGCGAGCTGTCAACGAGGAATGCAGAGTTCGAGCTGCGCCTGCAGGGGCTGGAGCAGACGCTGAACACCCGGCTCGCCGCGACGACCCAGACCGCGACGCAGATCCACGACCGGCTCGGCCAGATGACGCAGGCGACTGCGGAGATGATCGACCGCGCGAAGGAGCTCGGGAAGCTCGAGCAGGCGCTGCGGCCGCCCAAGGCCCGCGGCGGCTTCGGCGAGCTCCTGCTCGAGAACCTCCTGCGTGACCGCCTCCCGCCCGACGCCTACGAGCTCCAGTACACGTTCGACAGCGGCGAGCGCGTGGACGCCGTGATCCGCGCCGGTGGACGGCTGCTGCCGGTCGACGCCAAGTTCCCGCTCGACAACTTCGAGCGCATGACGGCCACCGACGGCGAGGAGCAGCAGCTCCACGAGCGGGCGTTCGCCCGCGACGTGAAGGGCCACATCGACGCCATCGCGTCGAAATACATCCGTCCCGAGCTCGGCACCTTCGACCTCGCCTTCATGTACCTGCCGGCCGAGGCCATCCACTACGAGCTCGTGAGCGGCAAGACCGGCGCCCTGCTCGCCTACGCGCACGAGCGCCGTGTCTTCCCGGTGTCGGCGACGACGTTCGCCGCCTACCTCCAGATGATCGTGCTGGGCCTGAAGGGAATGCAGATCGAGCAGCGCGCAGAGGAGGTCATGCGCTACTGCGCCGCGCTCCAGCAGGAGTTCGGCAAGTTCAAGGAGGACTTCGACCTCGTCGGCACGCACCTCTCGCGCGCCCACGGCAAGTACGCCGACGCCGAGAAGCGGCTCGACCGCTTCGAGACGAAGCTCGATCAGGCGGCAGACGAGCAGGCGGAACTCGAGGCCGAGCCGCCGCGCGCGCTCGACGCGGCCTAGCTCATAGAGCCGCAGCAGGGCGGCGACGCCGCCGGCCGGCTGCCTTCTTCAGGCCTCGAACCGTGTGGCGCGGGGAACGTCAATCCGGCCCGAATCGTTTAATACAGTGGACAAGTTTTGCGAGAGAGGAACTGGATGAACGACGTACGTGATGTGATCGTGATCGGCGGCGGGCCGGCTGGTTACACGGCAGCTCTTTACGCTGCGCGCGCGAACCTGCAGCCCCTCGTGATCGAGGGCTTCAGCTGGGGCGGCCAGCTGATGATCACGAGCGATGTCGAGAACTACCCGGGCTATCCCGACGGGATCATGGGGCCCGAGATGATGGCGGAGTTCCGGCGCCAGGCAGAGCGTTTCGGCACCGATTTCGTGACCGACGACGTGACACGCGTCGACTTCTCGGAGAGGCCGTTCCGCGTCTGGGTGGAGGGCGAGGAGTACCGCGCCCGCTCGGTCATCGTCGCCACGGGCGCGAGCGCGCGCTGGCTCGGGCTCGACTCCGAGGAACGGTTGAAGGGCCGCGGCGTGTCTGCGTGCGCGACCTGCGACGGCGCCTTCTTCCGCGACAAGCACATCTTCGTGGTCGGCGGCGGCGACTCGGGATTCGAGGAGGCTCTCTTCCTCACGCGCTTCGGCTACAAGGTGACGCTCGTGCACCGCCGGGACGAGTTCCGCGCGTCGCAGATCATGATCGACCGGGCGCGCGACAACGAGAAGATCGAGCTCAAGACGCCGTTCGTCGTCGAGGAAGTGCTCGGCGAGGATTCGATCAGCGGCCTGCGCTTGCGCAACACCGAGACGGACGAGACCGAGGAGGTCGAGGCCGGCGCGCTCTTCGTCGCGATCGGCCATGACCCGAACACGAGGCTCTTCGTCGAGCAGCTCGATCACGACTCGAACGGCTACCTCGTCACGAAAGCGGGCACGACCGAGACGAACGTACCCGGGGTCTTCGCGGCGGGCGACGTCCAGGATCACGTCTATCGCCAGGCAGTCACGGCCGCCGGCAGCGGCTGTATGGCCGCCCTCGACGCCGAGCGGTTCCTCGCCGCCGAGGAGGGCCATACGGGCACCGCGCTCACGGCGCCGAGGCCGGAGGCCGAGCCGACGAAGGTGTAGACCGGGCCGCGGCGAATCCGCGCAGCGGTGGCCGCAACCTGGATCGACCTGCTCGACCCGAGTCCCGAGGAGCTGCGCGAGAAGGCGCCGCGCGAGCTCGACGACACCGCGGTCCTCCAGCTCCTCGCGCCGCCGCAACACGAGGACGAGCCCCGGCCGACACTCGTCGGCCACGGTGACTACGTCTTCGGCGTCTTCCTGATCGCGGTCGCAGTCCCCGACGAGGACAGCGTCTACTACCAGGAGATCGACCTCGTTCTCACGCACGACACGCTCCTCACCGTGCGCAAGACGCCGCCCGCGGGCAAGCCTGCCTGCGACGTCGCCGCCGTGGAGAAGAGCCGGAAACCGGGCGACTCCGCCGGCCTCCTGACCTACCGCCTCCTGGACGAGATAGCGGAGCGCTACCTCGACCTCGTCGACGCGCTCGACGACGAGATCGATGAGCTCGAGGATCGCGTCGAGTCACAGTCGGCATCGATCACGCGGTCCCGAGTCTCGGCTCTGCGACACGATCTCCTCCACATCCGGCGCACGCTCAGCCCGATGCGCGACGCCGTGCGCCGCGTGATCGACGGGACGGTCGAGGTCGAGCAGGGACCGGAGGTCTTTCCGCACAACGTCGAGATCGCGTTCAACGCGGCGTACGACAAGTTCCTGCGGGCCTCCGACGGACTCGACCTCGCGCGAGACCTGCTCGCCGGGGTCCGCGACTACGCGCTGGCGAAGATCGCGAACGACCAGAACGAGGTGATGAAGCGGCTGACCGTGATCGCCTCGATCCTCCTCGTCCCGACCTTCATCGTCGGCCTCTACGGGCAGAACTTCGCGGACATCCCAGAGCTCCGGTGGCGCTTCGGCTACGGCTACGTCTGGGGGCTGATCCTCGTCACGACCGCCATACAGCTCTGGTACTACCGCCGCAAACGCTGGATCTGACCCGGCTAACCTGAGTCGGTGCCGAACTTCATCTGCCCGAACTGCAAGGAACGCTCGGTCGACATCGATCGCAAGGAGGGCCTCTACGACGAGGCTGTCGCCTGCCACCACTGCGGCTTCGGCTTCCTCTTCGAGCTGATGGACGACTACTACCCGGCGCCGACGACCGGCCTCGTCACCTGCGACCAGGAGGGACGCATCCTCGCCCTCGGGCGGGGCGTGTTCGAGCTGAGCGGCTGGAGCGAGCAGGAAGTGCTCGGCTCCGACGTCGTCTCCGCGTTCGGCCTCGCCGGCTTCGAGGAGGAGAAGAACCCCGTCAAGCTCTCGCTCGAGTGGGGCGTGCGCCGCCTGAACGAGCAGCTGCAGCTGAAGACGCGCAGCGGCCAGGTCAAGCAGGTGATCGGCGACTTCTTCCCGGCACTCGACGACGACGGCGGCCTGCTCGTCGCGCTGACGCCGGCGCACGGCTAGAGCCGGCAGCGACTCGGCGCAACGGCCGTGACGAGCGCCGCAGTGCTCGCGCTTACACTGAGGCGCTCGCCAGCGTCGCGACCTCCCCGACGAGCGGTCGGAGGTAGCTCCATGGGGCTCCGACCGGTACCAGTGGAGCTTCGGCACGCGGCGGGCTCATCGGACGATCATCACGGGACAGAGCGCCTGCTCGGAGATGCGGTCGGCTGTCGAGCCGAGGAGATGGTCGCGTAGGAAACGACCGCGATGCCCGAGGACGAGATCCCGGAAGACCTCGTGCCGGGAGCCGATCTCCTCGACGGACGTCAGCGGTGTGAGGAGGAACGGGACGAGGTCGTACTCCTCACGCCCCGAGACGACCGCCTCCACGACCTGGTCGAGGTTCAGGTCTCGGAAGCACGACGGCTCGTGCGCGGCGCCGAGATCGGGAGCGCCTCCCGCGTAGAGAACGCTCGCACGGCCCAGCGTGGGGTTCTCGCCACGCGCAATCTGGAGATGTCCCGAACGACTCATACGCTTCCACCGGATCCTCCTCGGTAGAAGCCCTCAGGCTCGGGGGCGGTTGAGGCGGCTTCATCGACTTCGCTGATTTCACTGTAGCCGAGCAGCAGCGGCCACAATGGAAGGGTGGACTCGCTGCGCGGTCACCTGCTCGTCGCGTCGCCGGCGCTGCTCGACCCGAACTTCCGGCGCACCGTCGTCCTCGTCACGGAGCACACCGAGGATGGCGCGGCCGGCCTCGTGCTCAATCGCCCCTCACCGGTCGAGGTCGCCGGCGCGGTGCCGCAGCTCGAGCCGGTCGTCGACGACGGCGAGCCGGTCTGGGTCGGCGGGCCCGTGCAGCCGGAGGCCGTGCTCGTGCTGGGCGAGTTCCTCGACCCGGACGACGCGGCGGTGCCACTGTTCGGCTCCCTCGGCTTCCCCTCGCTGGACGAGCCGGACGAGATCGTCCCGGCGACGACCCGGCGGCGAGTCTTCGCCGGCTACGCCGGCTGGGCCATCGGACAGCTCGAGGCCGAGGTGGCGGAGGAGGACTGGATCCTCGAGCCCGCCCTCCCGGACGACGCGTTCACCGACGACCCGGAGGAACTGTGGCGCGACGTCCTGCGCCGCAAGGGTGGGATCTACGAGCTCGTCGCCCGCATGCCGGAGGACCCTCGAGTCAACTGAGCCGTTCGAACGCGAAGACGTATGTGAGTCGCCTGAACGGGAACCGCTCGCCGTAGCGGGCCGCAATCGCCCGCGCCTCGCCCAGCAGCCGGTCGCGTTCCTGCGCCTCCATCGTTACGAACATGCTCGTCGTGGCGAGGTGGGCGACGAGCAACCCCGGGCTCGACTCCGCCGTCGTCTCGACAACCGTCCGCCCCAGCTCGCGGAACCACGGCGCGCCCGGCAGCTCGTCGTTGCGGAACGGCTTGTGGCCGCCGTACCCGACGATCGCGCCCAGCTCGCGCTGCAGCGCGTCCCGCTCGTCCCACCAGTTCCAGAGAAGCGCGAGCCCGCCGCCCGGCTCGATCACCCGGTGCAGCTCGGGCAGAGCCCGTGCCGGGTCGAACCAGTGGAACGCCTGGCCCGCGAAACCGCCGCCGACGCTCGCGTCGGGAAGCGGAATCGACTCGGCCGACCCCTCGAGGGTCTTGGCCGCGGGTACCGCCCGGCGGAGCTGGTCGAGCATCGGGCCTCCAGGCTCGACCGCCACGACCCTGAAACCGAGAGCGACGAGGCCGCGAGTCAGCTTCCCCGTTCCCGCACCGATGTCGAGAACCCGCGCGCCGTCGGAGAGTCCGATCTCGTCGGCCGCCCAGCGCAACCCGTCCTCGGGGTACTCCGGGCGGTGCCGCTCGTAGTCGGCGGCGACCGTCTCAAAGCTGCGTGAGCGTGCGGCGCGGTCAGACACGAGAGGACGGGCAGAGGTCGTTCACGACGCAATCCTCGCAGCGCGGCCGCCGGGCGTCGCAGACCCGCCGCCCGTGCCAGATCAGGAGGTGCGGGAAGCGCCCCCAGTCGGCGCGCGGCACGAGTCGGACGAGATCGCGCTCGATCTTCACGGGATCCTCCTGGCGCGTGAGCCCCAGCCGCTGCGAGAGGCGCCGGACGTGCGTGTCGACGACGATGCCCTGCGCCTCGCCGAGCTCGGCGGCGACGACGTTTCCCGTCTTCCGCGCGACACCCGGCAGGCGGATCAGCTCCTCGAGCCGCCGCGGCACCTCGCCGTCGAACTCCTCGAGCAGCATCCGCATCGTCCCGCGCAGCGCCTTCGCCTTCTGCCGGTAGAAGCCGGTCGCGAAGATGTCGCGCTCGAGCTCCTCCTGCGGCACGGCGAGGTAGTCCTCGGGCTTGCGGTACTTCTCGAAGAGCGTCTGAGTCACGCGGTTGACGTTCACGTCGGTCGTCTGCGCGGAGAGCATCACCGAGACGAGCAGCTCGAGCGGGCTCCGGAAGCGCAGCGCGATCGCGGCGTCGGCGTGCTCGGCCGCGAGCCGCTCGATGATGGGCCGGATGCGCTGCTTCTTCGGCCCGACGTGCTTTCGGGCCTCCTTCAGGTAGCTACGAGGCAACTGCCTCTGGCGCCCGCGACCGCAGGCGCGGCCCCGCGCAGACGAGATCGAGCGCCGGGCAGCCTGCGCAGGCGAACTCGCTCGGCGTCGGCGGGAACTCGCCCGCCTGGATGCGCGCGATCGCCGCGGACAGCTCGGCCTCGAGCTCGGGGACGTCGGCGCGCGAGAAGATCGCTTCCACCGGCCCGTCCGGTCGCTCGAGGAAGTGGTAGACGACCTCGACCTCCTCGGCGCCTGCGCGGAAACACGCGAGCGCATACACGAGCCGCTGCAGCCGGTAGTCCTGCTCGACGATCTCCTCCGGCGGCGCGTCGCCGAGCGCGTTCGTCTTGTAGTCGACGACGAGCGCACGGCCGTCGGCGAGATGGAAGACATCGATGAAACCGTGGACGAGCACGCCGTCGTGCTCGAACGTGAAGTGACGCTCCTTCTCGACGCCCGTCAGGCCGGCGACGCGGCGGGCGAGATCGGACTCGCAGTACGCGGCCACGAAGCCGCGGATCAGCTCGTCCTCGAGCTCGGGCACGATCGGCGCGGCGAGGTCGATCTGCTCGAGGAGCGAGTGCACCGCGGTGCCGATCTCCGTGCCCGACATCTCGCCGGTCGCGCCGCCCTCGATCTCGACCGGACGCTCGCTCATGCCGAGTGCGTAGCGGGCGAAATACTTGTACCCGCACTGCTCGAAGAGGGAGAGCGCCGTGAAGGAAAGCCTGCGCACACGGTGGAGCGGAGGCTCCGGCAGGGCCACGAGCTGCGGAAGCTCCGGTGCCGCCGGTGGGCCGCCTACCTCCTCGAGCGCGGCGAAGAGCGCCAGCTGGCCCTCCTCCTCCGGCTCGTCGGGGACGACGGCCGCCACCGGCTCCGCGCGGTGACGGTCGAGACGGACGAGCAGGCGCGCGTCGCCGCGGACGAGCTCGATGGGCGCGGCGCCGGCCCTCGCGAGCTCCTGATCGGCGTCGAGCCGGTCGAGCACCCACGCGATCGGCGTCGGCGTCTCGCGCTCCGACCCGAGGTCGACGGAGCCGGAGACGATCAGCCGTTCCTTCGCCCGCGTCATCGCCACGTAGTAGAGGCGCAGGCGCTCGGCCCGCTCCGCCGCCTGACGCGCCTCCTTCACCGCTTCGTAGTCGAAGGCGCCTCGCCGCTTCGCCGTCACGGGATCGGCGACGCGGAACCCGAAGCGGCCGTCCGGCAGCGCGAGGATCTCGTCGGGCGACGGCGGGACGCGGTCGCGCCCGGCGTCGGCGACGATCACGACCTTGAACTCGAGCCCCTTCGCCGCGTGGATCGTGAGCAGGCGGACGGCGTCGGCACCCTCCTCCTCCGCTACCGCCTCGAGCTCGCGCGCGCCGACCGCCTCCTGCTCGGCGACGAAGCGGACGAAGCCCTCGACGTCCGGCCCACGCAGCTCCTCGTACGAGCGCGCGAGACGCGCGAGCTTGCGCATGTTCGCGTAACGCCGGCGGCCGTCCCACTGGGCGAGCACGGCGAGGTCGTAGTCGTGCTCGGCGACGATCTGCTCGCACAGCCGCTCGAGCGAGAGCCGAGGCAGCATCTGAACGAGCCGGTCGTAGCGCTGGCGGAACGCACGCATCAGACGCTCGTCGCGCTCACCGAGGCCGGGCGGCAGGGCGTGCTCGAGGCCGGCGAAGAGGGGCCGTCGCGACGCGACCCGGCGCAGGAGTGCAAGCGCGTCGTTCGAGACGCCGACGAACGGCGATGCGAGCACCGAAAGGAGCGCCACGTCGTCGTAGCGGTTCTGGAGCAGCCGCAGGTACGCGAGCAGGTCGACGACCTGCTGCTGGCCGAAATAGCCCTTCCCGGTCGCGCGGTAGGTGGGTAGCCCGGCGCGCCGCAGCTCGTCCTCGTACCACTCCGCGTCGGTGCCGGCGGCGAAGAGCAGGACGATCTCGCCCGGCGTCGCCGCGCCGCCGTCCACGAGCTCGCGCACGCGCCGCGCCACCGCGCCCGCCTCGCCGCGCCGCCAGTGGACGCCGCTGTCCTTGTAGCTCTCCTTCTCGGTGACGAGCAGCTCAACGGGGTGGCTGAAGACGGGGTCCGGGAACTCCGCTGCGGCGGCGAGCTCCTGGAACTCGCCGCCGAAATCAGCCCCGAAGAGCTCGTTCACAGCCGCGAGCACCTCGGGCCGCGAGCGGTAGTTGAGTGTCAGCGAGAGCGGCTGCTCGACGGCCTCGCGCCGTTCGCGGAAGACCTGCACGTCGGCGTGGCGGAAGCCGTAGATCGACTGGAACTCGTCGCCGACGAAGAAGAGCTCCGTCTCCGGCGTACGCAGTAGGTCGACGATCTCGGTCTGCAGGCGGTTCGTGTCCTGGAACTCGTCGACGAGGATCGAGCGAAACCGCGCCTGCTCGCGTTCGCGGAGCTCGGGCTGTGACTTGAGAAGGTCGCGCGCCTCGAGCTGGAGGTCTTCGAAGTCGAGCGCCGACTCCCGCGCCTTCGCCTCGGCGTACCGCTCGGCGAACAGCGTCAGCAGCTCCTGCAGGAGGGCGCGGTCGCGCGCGGCCGCCTCGTCGAGGGCGGCCTGCTCGACCGCGGCGAGCGCCTCACGGTACGCCGCCGCGCGATCTCCGCGCGCCTTGAAGCCGCCCAGACTCATCAGCCGGTCGGGCCGCGTGTCGCGACCGAGAAGGTCGAGCAGCTCCGCCGCGTTTCGCTGCTGGCTCTCCGTCGCCTCGGGGTCGGCGGTGAGCGAGTTCGCGGCGCCGCGCAGCTCTTCGACGCGCTCGCCGAGCTCCGGCCGGGCCGCGATCGCCAGGTCGAGCTCGCGCCCGGCCGCGCGCAGCGTCTCATAGACGCTCGTCAGCATCCTCCGCAGCCGGTCGCTTCCGTACGTTGCGAGCAGCTCGAGCCGTTGCGGATCGTTCCCCGCGCAGAACTCCGCGAGCGCCTCCCCGAACGCCTCCGAGCGGAGCACCGCGGCCTGTGCCTCGTCGAGCTCGCGGAAGCGCGGATCGAGACCTGCCGCGAGCGGATAGGCGCGCAGGAGGCGCGCGCAGAACCCGTGGATCGTCGAGATCCAGGCGCCGTCGAGCTCGCGGGCGAGGTCGTGCCGGCCGCGCTCGGCGAGCGCAGCGCGGATCCGGGTGCGCAGCTCGCCGGCTGCGCGGCGCGTGTACGTGATGACGAGGATCGAGTCGACGTCGACCCCGCGATCGCAGACCGCGCGGACGACGCGCTCGACGAGCACCGCCGTCTTGCCCGTGCCTGCACCCGCGGAGACGAAGACCTCTCCTCCGGCCTCGACGGCGGTGAGCTGCTGCTCGTTCAGGTCGTAGGAGCTCATCCGCGCTCGATCCGGCACATCGGCCAGAGGTCGCACCATGCCGGGCAGTCGCCGCCGCGCGGGTCGTGGTGGACGTCTCCCTCCTGGATCCGCCCGGCCAGCGCTGCCGCGGTCTCGCGTGCCGACTCGACGACGCCCCAGAAGGCCTCCTCGTCGAGGTAGTCGCTCTTCACGTAGCCGGGAAGGGTCTCGGCCTCTTCGGCCCGCACGAGGCCGCGTGCGCGACGGGTGCCGGCGAGCGGCCGGTAGAGACCGCCGAGCGGCTCGAGCCCGACGAGGTCGCGGAGGACGAGCATGTAGAGCGGAACCTGGAGGCGCAGCTCTCGCTCGATCTCGGCCGCCGAGTGCGCGTGCTTGCCGGACTTGTAGTCCTGCACGATCCCGCGGGCGCCGAACGGGTCGACGTCGATCCGGTCGATCTTCCCGGAGAGCGTCAGCCCCTCCCCTAGCTCGAGCCCCCGCTGGAGCTCCGGCGCGGCCCGCTCGCTCCCGAAGGAGACCTCGAACCGGCGCGGCACGAGCGACAGACCGGACTCGCACTCCTCTTCGACGACCGCCTCGAGGTCGCGCCACAGCGACTGGTCGAGCTCGCGCAGCTGCATCTCCGTGAGCTCCATCCGCACGCCGCCGAGCGCCTCGCTCAGGCACTGCCGCATCAGCCGCTTCGCGTCTTCGACGTTGCCGGGCTCGAGCTTCTCGACTCCGAGCTCAGCCGGCACACGCGCGAAGAAGCGGTGCAGCGCCGTGTGCGCCACCGAGCCGCGCTGCATCGCGTCGGGCTCGGCGTCGATCGTCCTCGGGGAGAGGAAGCGCTCGACGAACCAAGCGGAGGAGCAGTCGGCGAAGCGCTCGAGCTCGGTCACGGCGAAGGAGGTGCGCGACCCGAGCTGCTCGAGCACGAGCGGGTTGGTGAGTCGCGTCGGCCGGTCGAAGGCGCCGAGCGCACGCTCGAGCCTCCGCTCCCAGCCGTTGGCGCGCGCGAGTGCTCGCGCCGCCTCCGTGTCGTGGGCGGCGAGCTCGGCGAGCGCCCGCAGCCGTTCTCGCTCGGTCGGCGCCTCCTCGAGCGGCCACGTCAGCGCCGAGAGCGGCCGCCGGCGCGTCCAGCGGCTGACGTCGTCGGCGTCGAACAGCGTCTGCACGTCGTGCCAGAAGGGGCTCGCCTCGCGCGGGCTGCCGTCGTCGTCCGCCGCCTCGCGCACGAGATAGAGGCGCTGAGACGCGCGGGTGCAGGCCGTGTAGAAGAGGTACCGGTCCTGCTCGACCGGATCCGGCCGCTCCAGCCGAGCGCCCTTCTCCTCGAACGCGCGTCGCGCCTCGTCGTCGAGGAACGGCGAGCGGCCTCCGCGGCGCGGGAGGCTTCCCTCCTCCAGGCCCAGCACGAAAACCGCGTCGAACCTCCGGGTACGGGCCCGGAGCAGGTCGACGACCGCCACACGTCCCGCGTCGTCGCCTGCCCGCCGAGGAAGCATCGCCCGTTCGACCGCGGCGAGTACGTCGTCGCGGCTCACCTCCCCACTGAGCTCGCGCCAGCGCTCGAGCTCGCTGAGCAGCCGCCGCAGCGCCTCGTAGGCGCGGAGGTCGCGCCGGCTTGCGAAGTCCGCCGGCGGCCGCTCGAGGCCGTAGGCGTTCCGCAGCATCGACTCCGCGAGCTCGCCGACCGCGTCGATGGGATCGGTCGCCTCCCGAAGCTCCGCCAGCGCGGGGAGCGGCCCGCCGCGCAAGCGCTCCGCCTCGTCGAGGACGCGCCCCGGAGCCTGGACGGCGCGACCGCGCAGGCGGCCCTCGACGAAGTCGACCGAACGCCGCTCGAGCCCCGAGTACGGTGAGCGAAGGAAGCCGAAGAGGTCGTTCCGCGTCCCTCCTCCCCAGGCGAAGCGCAGCAGCGCGACAAGTGCATGCACGAGCGGCGTCTGCGTGAGGCGGAGCTCGCCGTCGACCGCGTAGGGAACGCCGAACGAGCCGAGCACCGTCTCGAGCGCCCCGCGAAGCCGGTCGTATCCCGGCACGACGAGCCCGATCTGCTCGGGGGACGTCCCGTCGCGGGCCAGCGCGAGCACCTCCTCGGCGACGAGCTCGAGCGTGCCGCGACTTCCGGCGCCCTCGAAGAAGCGAATGACGCCGTCGAGTGACGGCGCCTGCCCGGGTTGGTCGGCAAAGAGTGTCCGCTCGAGGTGTGCGAGAGCAGGCGGCGCAATCGCGCCGTACCGCGGCGGAAGCTCCTCGACGGCCCCTGAAGCAACGCCGGCGAGATCCGCAGCCGTCCGCCGGAGCGCAGCGAAGGCCGGGCGTCCCGGCTCGTACGGGAGCGACACCGTGACCTCGGTGCGCGCGGCCAGCGCCTCGAGCAGCGCCCACTCCGCGCCGGTCAGATCCTCGAACCCGTAGGCGAAGACCGGCTCGCCGTGCCAGGCGTCGAGGTCGGTGCGGAGCCGTTCGACCGCGTGGCCGCGAAGCAGGCCGCGGTCCCACCCCGCGAGCCTGTCGAGCTCCTCGCGGTAGCCCCTGTAGAGCACACCGAGCTCACCGTCGATTGCCTCGAGAGCGAGCAGCCCTTCCTCGAGCTCGTCGAGCGCCCGCTCGAGCGAGTCCGCGAAGCCGGGATGTGCTGCGGAGCGTGAATAGCCGCCGAGGTCCGCGCCACCTACGACTCGACGGACGAGCAGCGCACGCTCCGCGCGGCCCAGCCGCCGGCGAGCGTCGCCGGAGCCTTCCACGGCCCGCTCGAAAACGTCGTCGAAGGTGCCGATCGACCCGCCGAGGAGGGCGGGACGCTTCGCGACCAACTCGCGCTCGACGCGGTCGACGTCCGCCCGGTTCGGCACGATGAGAACCGGCTCCGGCCCGTGCCGGGAGTCGAGCGCGTCGAGATAGCGGCCGAGCAGGAGCTCGACTTTGCCCGCATTCGCAGGACCCGCAATCAGGCGGAGCGGCACCCGCCTACGCTAGCGCGCCAGGCGGCGGGCGAAGAGCTGCTCTCTAGGCGGCTGTGGCCGACTTCGGGCGTCGTCCGCGCCGCGCCACAGCCCGACCCGGCACCTTGCCTGCGCAGTTGTCGCAGAGGTCGGCCTGCTTCGCTCCACGACGAGCGTCCGTGTAGGTGACCCGCATCACCGCGCCCTTGCCCTCGTCGACTTCGTTGCCGCAGTTGTCGCATACGAGCACTGTTTTCCGAGCCATTGTTCTCCTCCGTTCGGGGGAAGCACTGCAGAAACTCGCCGTGCATTATGCAGCTTCGCGTGCGCGCCGGATACGCCATGAACGCAGCAGGCTGAGCGTTGCTCGTTCTTCGGACGAGAGAGCCGGATCGCACGCCTTGACGACACGCAAATGACGGGGCCGGAAATCGCCGAGCGTTCTCTCGTCGAAGTACTGCTCGAGAACGGCAGGTGATACAAACGAGCTGCGGGTGACAGCGGGCGTATTTCCGAGCGGCTCCGCGACGCGCTGCATCACTGCGGTCACAGATCGCCTCTGCTCGTTGATGGACTCGGGAAATCCGCGACAGTCGACACGCTCCGGGAGATAGATCGCCGTGAGCAGCGTGCCGCCCACGTCCGGAAGTCCTTTCGCGGTGAACTCGTCGGCGAGATAGGTCTTCAGTAGCCGTTCGGGCGCCTACTCGTGAGGTTGTAGATGCGCTCCTCCCATTCGTACCCGAAGACACGCGGGCCCCTCATCTCGAGGAGGCGTCGGCCTTTCGACCTTTCCTGCTCGACCCCATGTCGTCGGTTGTCGTCGGCGGACCGGAGCCGCAAACGCCGCTAGCATCGAGCGATGCGCGACGAGCGGACGATCGTCGTCCTCGAGGGCGACGAGACCGGGCAGGAACTGCTGGAGGAGAGCCTTCGCGTTCTCGAGCCCGACGTGATCGGAGTCGAGCTCGAGTTCCCACGGTTCGATCTCTCGCTCGAGCGCCGCCGCGAGACCCAGAACGGAGTCGTGCACGAGGCAGCGGCGGCGATCCGCGAGCACGGGCTCGGCCTGAAGGCGGCGACGGTCACGCCGGAGGGCCGCGGCGACGTCGGCTCGCCGAACCGCATCCTGCGGGAGGAGATCGGCGGTCGGGTCATCGTTCGCACCGGCCGGCGGATCCCGGGCGTGGCGCCGCTCGGCGGCGTGCACGCCCCGATCTCCATCGTCCGGATGGCCGTGGGCGACGCCTACGGGGCAAAGGAGTGGCGCGAAGGAGACGGCGACGACGAGGTCGCGTTTCGCACCGAGCGCATCGAGCGCCGCATCTGCCACGCCGTCGCCGAGTTCGCCTTCCGCCAGGCCGAGCGGACGGGTGCGAAGGTCTTCGGCGGTCCGAAGTACACCGTCAGCCCGACGTACGAGGGGATGCTGAAGGAGGAGATGGACGCGGCCGCCGACCGGCATCCCGAGGTGCCGTACGAGCCGCAGCTCATCGACGCCACGTTCGCGCTTCTTCTCTCGTCGGCGGGCGATCCGCTCGTGATCCCCGCGCTCAACCGCGACGGCGACATCCTCTCCGACCTCGTCCTGCCGCTCTTCGGCTCGATCGCCGGCTCCGAGTCGCTGCTCGTCGCGTTCGAGTCCGACTTCGAGCCCGCGGCGATCATGGCCGAGGCGGCGCACGGGACGGCGCCCTCCCTCCTGGGGAAGAACGTCGCCAATCCGATGGCCATGATCCTCGCCGGCGCTGCGCTCCTCTCGCATGCGGGCGAGGAGGCACAGCCTGCGGGCCGGGCCATCCGCGAGGCGTGCCTCGAAGCCGTGGCACAAGGCGGACGCACAGCCGACCTCGGCGGCCACCTCGGCACGCGCGAGTTCACCGACGACGTGATCGGCCGCGTCCGCGCGAAGTTGGAAGTCTGGGCGGCGCTCTAGCCGTCTAGGACGCGACCGCGGCGCGCTGCCACGTATCCCAGCCGTCCGCCCATGCTCCGACGAAGAGCTCTGCCGCCGTCGGGTCGAACTGCGTACCCGCCCCCGCCTCCACCTCGGCGAGCGCGTGCTCGTGGGTGAGCGCACGCCGGTAGGGCCGTGGCGAGATCATCGCGTCGAAGGCGTCCGCCACCGCGAGGATCCTCGCCTCGACCGGGATCCGACGTCCTTTCAGCCCCGCCGGGTACCCGCCGCCGTCCCACCGCTCGTGGTGGAACAGGACGTACGGCAGCGCGTCATGGAACTTCCGCAGCGGCAGGACGAGTTGCGCGCCTGCGGCCGGATGTCTTCGCATCTCGGCCAGCTCCTCCAGTGTGAGCGGTCCCGGCTTGCCGACCAGCTGCGGCCGCACCTTGACCTTGCCCACGTCGTGCAGCGGTGCGGCCCAGCGGAGCGCGCGGATCCGTTCGCGATCCCATCCCAGCCCCAGTGCGATGGGCTCGGCGAGCGCGGCCACACGTGCGCCGTGGCCGAGTGTCCGGTCGCGCTCCTCGAGTGCGCGTGCGATCGAGGTGAGCATGCTCGGGAGGGATTCCGCACCCGTGCCCGGACTCCTACCGGCTAGAGCCGCTTCTCCAGCCACTTCTTGCCGGAATGGGTGAAGAAGAAGCCGATCAGCACGGCGACGGCGATCCCGACGGCGGCGTAGATCCCGTAGCGCTGGATCGCGTCGGCCGCGGCGGCGCCCGCGTAGTAGGAGACGAGCCCGACGGCCGTCGCCCAGCAGATGCCGCCGGCGGCGTTCCAGAAGAAGAACCTCCACCACGGCATCCGCGCAATACCCGCCGCCCAGGCGGCCGTGAAGCGGAGAATGCTGATGAAACGGCCGAAGAAGACGACCTTGCCGCCGTGCTTCGCCATCAACCGCTCTGCCAGGGGTAGGAAGCGGTCCGCGTAACGGCGTCCATACCGCGTGCGCTCGAAGAGACGGCGTCCGCCGAGCCGACCGATCAGGGCGTAGCCGAGGTTGTCGCCGATGATCGCGCCGGCAGCGGCGACTGCGATCACGGTGACGATCGAGTAGTGCCCCTGCGAGGCGAGCACGCCGAAGGCGATCAGGGCCGTCTCGCCCGGCAGCGGCAGGCCGAACGACTCGAGCATCACGACCGCGAAGAGGAGCGGCAGCCCATGGCTCGTGAAGAAGTGCGTCAAGGTGCGTAGGCTATTGACCGGATGAGGGTCGGGATCCCGCGCGAGACGACGCAGGGCGAGCGCCGTGTCGCACTCGTTCCCGAGAGCGTCGGGAAGCTCGCCGCGGTGGGATTCGAGCTCGTCGTGGAGCAAGGCGCGGGCGAGGCCGCCTCCTTCCCCGACGACGGGTATACGGAGGCCGGCGCGACGCTCGGCGACCCGTGGGGCGCCGACGGCGTGGTCAAGGTGCGCAAGCCGTCTGAGGGCGAACGTGAGCGGCTCCGCGCAGGCCAGTTGCTCATCGGCTTTCTCGAGCCGCTCTCGGACCAGGCCGGCGTCGAGGCGCTGGGCGCGCGGGGTGTGACGGCCTTCGCCCTCGAATCGGTTCCGCGGATCACGCGCGCCCAGGCGATGGACGCGCTCTCGTCGCAGGCGACGGTCGGCGGGTACAAGGCGGCGCTGCTCGCCGCGGAGCATCTCCCCCGCTTCTTCCCGATGCTGATGACCGCCGCCGGCACGGTTCCCCCCGCCAAGGTGCTCGTGATCGGTGCGGGCGTGGCCGGGCTGCAGGCGATCGCGACGGCGCGCCGGCTCGGCGCCGTGACGACCGGCTTCGACGTCCGTCCCGTCGTGCGCGAGCAGATCGAGAGCCTCGGCGCGAACTGGCTCGACCTCGGAGTGACGGGCGCCGAGGCGGAGGGCGGCTACGCGCGTGAGCTGACGCCGGAGGAGATCGAGGCGCAGCAGCGAGGGCTCGAGGGACGCATCGCGGACTTCGACGCCGTGATCACGACGGCCGCCGTCCCCGGCAGGCCCGCGCCGAAGATCATCCCCGCCTCCGCCGTCGAGGCGATGCGTCCGGGCTCCGTGATCGTCGACCTCGCCGCCGACACAGGAGGCAACTGCGAGCTGACCGAGCCGGGCGAGATCGCCGAGCGCAGCGGAGTCACGCTCGTCGGCCTGACGAACCTCCCGAGCACGATGCCGTACCACGCCTCGACGCTGTACTCGCGCAACGTCCAGGCGCTTCTTCTCCACCTCGCGCCGGAGGGCGAGCTGACGCTCGACTGGAACGACGAGATCACGAGCGGCGCCTGCGTCGCCGGCAGCAAGGAAGGAGCGACCGCTTGAGCCACGACACTCTGCTCGTCTTCGAGGTGACGATCCTCGTGCTTGCGGTCTTCCTCGGCGTCGAGGTGATCTCGAAGGTGCCGACACTGCTGCACACGCCGCTGATGTCGGGAACCAATGCGATCCACGGCGTCGTCATCGTCGGCGCGATGATCGTGCTCGGCCAGCCCGACAAGAGCGCATTCACGTGGATCGTCGGCTTCGCCGCCGTCGTCCTCGCCTCGGCGAACGTGGTGGGCGGCTTCGTCGTCACCGACCGGATGCTCGAGATGTTCAAGAGCCGCGAGCGGCCCAAGAAGCCCGACGGCACGTGAGCTACAACCTTTCGAACCTCCTCTACCTGATCACGATCGTGGCGTTCGTCCTGGCGCTGCGCTTCCTCTCGGACCCCGCGCGTGCGCGGCGCGGCAACCAGATCGGCGCCGCGGGGATGATCCTGGCGATCGTCGTCACGTGGGTGAAGGTCGGCTCCACGAGTTGGTGGGCAATCGCAGTCGCGATGCTGATCGGCGGCAGCTTCGGCGCGGTTGCCGCACGCAAGGTCCGGATGACGGCGATGCCGCAGATGGTGGCGCTGTTCAACGGCGTCGGCGGCGGCGCGGCCGCGCTGATCGCGCTCGCCGAGTTGCACCGGGTCCTGCCTCCGCCCGGCGCGCCGAAGGTCGACATCTCGCTCGGGATCGCGCTCTCCGCGCTGATCGGGTCGATCTCGTTCGCCGGCTCGATGGTCGCCTTCGCGAAGCTCCAGGAGCTGATCGGCGGCCGGCCGATCACCTACGCGGCCCAGCAGTTCGTCAACGGCGCGCTGTTCGTCGGCGCTCTGGGTTGCGCGATCGCGCTCGTCGCCGGCGTCCAGGACGAGTGGCTGCTCTGGATCACGATCGCGGCGTCGCTCTGCTTCGGCGTCCTCTTCGTGCTCCCGATCGGCGGCGCGGACATGCCCGTCGTGATCTCGCTGCTCAATGCGTTCACGGGCATCGCCGTCGCGCTCGGCGGCTTCGAGCTGGAGAACAACGTCCTGATCGTGGCGGGCATGCTCGTGGGCGCCTCGGGAACGCTGCTGACCTTGATGATGGCGCGGGCGATGAACCGCTCGGTCGCCAATGTCCTCTTCAGCGCGTTCGGCCAGGTCTCTGAGGCGGCCGCCGCGGTGGCGGCGGGCGACGGCGGGACGGTGCGGAGCGCGACCGCGGAGGACGTCGCCGTGATGCTCGCCTACGCGCACAAGGTCGTCTTCGTCCCGGGCTACGGCCTCGCGGTCGCCCAGGCGCAGCACGACGTGCGCCAGCTCGCCGACCTGCTCGAGGAGAAGGGCGTCGAGGTCTCGTACGCGATTCACCCGGTCGCCGGACGCATGCCGGGCCACATGAACGTCCTGCTCGCGGAGGCCAACGTCCCGTATCCGCAGCTGAAGGAGATGGACGACGCGAATCCCGAGTTCTCGCGGACCGACGTCGCGGTCGTCGTCGGCGCAAACGACGTCGTCAACCCCGACGCACGCAACAACCAGGGGTCGCCGATCTACGGGATGCCGATCCTCAACGTCGACGACGCCCAGACCGTCGTCGTCCTCAAGCGCTCGATGAACCCGGGCTTCGCCGGGATCGAGAACCCGCTCTTCTACAACCCGAAGACCGTGATGCTGTTCGGCGACGCGAAGGCGTCCATCGATCAGCTCATCGCCGACGTCAAGCCGCTCTGATGGCGATCGTCGGGGCACACATGCTCCTGTACACGCCCGAGGCGGAGGCCGTGCGGGCCGCGTTGCGCGACGTCTTCGAGTGGAAGTACGTCGAGGATCATCCGGGCTGGCTCATCTTCGCGCTGCCCCCGTCCGAGGTCGGCGTCCATCCGTCGGAGGGCTCGACGCAGCATCAGGTCTGCCTGATGTGCGACGACCTCGAGCGGACCATGGGCGAGCTGCACGCGAAGGGGATCGAGTTTCGCGGAGAGCCGAAGGAGGAGAGCTTCGGCATCACGACGACGATGGTGCTGCCAGGCGGCGTCGAGATCCTGCTCTACGAGCCGCGGCATCGGACGCCGCTCGATCTCTAGCCGACGAAGCCGAGCGTGGCGAGTGTCGCGCGTGTCGGGTCGCGCATTGGGAGTACTTCCAGCTCTTCCGGCTCGAACCAGCGGACCGCCTGGGTCTCGTCGTCGTCCGGCCGCAGATCGCCCTCGACGAGCTCAGCCTCGTAGACGCTGATCACGAAGCCGATCTCGTCGCCGTTCGCGTACGTGAGCCGGTGTTCCGGTCCGCCGACCGCGGCCAGCAGGCGTGTCGGCTGCACGACGGCGTTCGCCTCCTCGAGGCACTCTCGGCGGAGAGCATCCTCCGGAGCCTCGTCCGGGTCGATCGCGCCGCCCGGCAGCTGCCAGGACCCTTCCACGCCCTGCACGAGCAGGATCCGCCCGTCGGGATCGCGCAGGATCGCCGCGACCGAGGGGATCAGCAGGAATTCGTGACCGACTCTCTCCCGCAGGCGGCGCATGTAGTCCGACATCGCCATCAGGAGAAGCGCGCCGGGTCGAGCAGCTCGAGCTGCGGCGACTCGCGCCCGAGAATCGCGTCCGCGACGAGCTCGCCACAGGCGAAGCCGAGCACGTTGCCGTGGCCGGAATAGCCGCCGGCGACCCAGACGCGGCCGTCCCGGCCGGGCACAGCGCCGACGAGCGGCAGCATGTCCTGGGTGAGCCCGAAGATGCCGGCCCAGCGGTGCGTCACCTCGACCTCGCGGCCGGCGAGCTCGGAGAGAAACGACTCCAGTGAGGCCTGGATCGTCGGCGTCGTCTCCTCGACGTCCGTGAGCTCGTCGAGTATCGAGACGTCGCGGAAGCCGCCGAGCAGGATGCGGCCGTCCGGCAGCTGCTGCCAGTAGTCGAAGCCCTGGCGCGCGTAATGCGGGCGGTCGTAGAGGACTTCGTCGAGCGGCTCGCTCGCGATGACCTGGCCGCGCGTGGGCCAGATCAGGTCGGCGAGCTCGCCGACGAGGCCGTGCCCGTAGCCGTCGGTGGCGACGAGAACGTGGTCGGCGTCGAGCGCCTCGACGTCCTCGACCTCGTCGTGCTCATGGAACTCCGCTCCGGCCTCTGTCGCGAGAGCTGCAAGGCGGCGCACGAAGCGCGCCGGCTGGAGAGAGCCGTCATGGGGATGCGAGATTGCACCATGGAAGCGGCCGGCTGCCCCGCCGGGGATGTCCTCGAGCCACTCGGCCTCGAAGCCGTCCTCACGCAGCGCCTCGTACTCGAGCCGGATGCCCTCGCGCTCCTCCTCGTCCCCGGCCAGGCGATAGCTGCCGGGGCGCCGTAGGGCGTCGCCGGCGAGCTCCTCCATCCGGTCGAGCGCCTCCTCTGTCCAGCGCCAGTACGCCGCCGCCTGCCGAGCGCCGTACGTCTCGCGGGCGACGTCGTACCGGGCGGCGCCTCCGCCGAGCGCGAAGCCGCCGTTGCGGCCGCTCGCTCCTTCCGCGACTCCGCGCGCGTCGTGCACGCGGACGCGGCGACCGGCCTCCGCCAGGCGTAGAGCCGCGGAGCAGCCCGTGACGCCCGCGCCGACGACCGCGACATCGGCGCGGCCGTCGAGCTTCGTCTCGGGCCGCACGGCGCTGGGCTCTTCCAGCCAGTACGGATTCACGAAGCGCGACGGTACACGCCCTCGGACACGACCACGCGACCTTCGAGCTCGAGCTCGACGAGCACGCGGGCGATCTCGTCCGCGCCGAGACCGGTCTTGCCGACGAGCTCGTCTGCGCTCGCGGGGAGGAGCTCGAGGAGCGGCGACTGCTCGCCCGGCGCCGGCTCGGGCTCGATCCCGAACGAGGCGAGGACGTCGGCGGCGCTCGTCAGCGGCGCAGCGCCCAGCTTCAGCAGCGTGTTCGTGCCGGTAGAGAGCGCGCTCGTGATCTCGCCCGGCACGGCGAAGACCTCCCGGCCCTCCTCGAGGGCGAGATCCGCCGTGATGAGTGCACCGCTGCGCTCGCGTGCCTCGACGACGACCGTCGACGCGCAGAGCCCCGCCACGATGCGGTTGCGCGCCGGGAAGCGCCAGGGCGCCGGCTCGACTCCGGGCGCGTACTCCGAGACGATCAGGCCTGCGTCTGCGACGCGGCGCGCGAGCTCGGCGTGCGCGGCGGGATAGTCACGGTCGATGCCACAACCGAGAACCGCAACGGTCGCCCCGGCTCCCTCGAGCGCTCCGCGATGCGCCTCGGCGTCGACGCCGCGAGCAAGGCCGCTGACGACGACGAGCCCCGCAGCCGCGAGGTCGCGTCCCACGCTGCGCGCGACGGAGGCGCCGTAGCCGGAGCAGGCTCGCGCTCCCACCACTGCGACCGCCGGCCGCGAGAGAATCTCCGGCGCCGATCCGCCGCGCAGGAAGAGCCCGGCGGGCGGGTCGTGGATCGCGCGCAGGAGCGGTGGGAAGCCCGGGGACGACCGGGCGAGGAAGCGGTGCCCGCCCGCAGTGAGCCGCTCGAGGTAGACACGCTCGTCGAAGCGCTGCTCGAACGAGCGCCACCGCTGGTCGCCCGGCGTCCGGACGAGATGCCTACCGGTCTCGGACGCGAAGACCGCGAGCGCGAGCTCAGACATTCGCCAGCTCGTCAGGAGAGCGATACGACAGCGCCTCGGCCACATGCTCGGCGCGCACGTCGTCCGACTCCGCCAGCGCGGCGATCGTCCGCGCGACCCGTCCCACCCGCGCATACCCGCGGCCGGAGAGATGCAGGCGATCGGCCGCCCGGCGGAGCAGCGCATCGGCCTCCGGGTCGCGTGACGGCGGTTTGGTGCCGAGCCGCCGGCGGGCGGTCCCCACTCGGCCCGCGACGACGGCCGAGCTCTCGCTCGGCGCGGCTGCGAGCTCCTCGCCGCGTACGCGTGGCATCGCCAGGACGAGGTCGAAGCGGTCGAGGAGCGCGCGCGAGAGCTTGTCGCGGTACCGCGCGAGCCGCTGGGCCGAGCAGCTGCACGGTGCGCCGGGGTCGCCACGCCCGCCGCACGGACACAGGTTCATGGTCGCGACGAGCATGAAGCGGGCCGGGAAGACGACGCGGCCTGCGGCGCGCGAGATCGAGACGAAGCCGTCTTCGAGCGGCTGGCGCAGCGCCTCGAGTGCCGGTCGCTGGAACTCGGCGAGCTCGTCGAGGAGCAGCACGCCGCGATGCGCCAGGCTCGCCTCGCCCGGCCGAAGGTGCGGCCCGCCGCCGACGATCGCCGCCGTCGAGGCGCTGTGGTGCGGAGCGCGAAACGGAGCGCGTGAGACGAGCGGCTGCTCGCCGTCCACGAACCCGGCGACCGAGTGGATGCGCGTCACTTCGAGTGCAGCGTCGGGGTCGAGCGGGGGCAGAATCCCGGGCAACCTGCGGGCGAGCATCGTCTTCCCGGTCCCAGGCGGCCCGCCGAGAAGGACGTTGTGGCCTCCGGCTGCGGCGAGCTCGAGGGCCCGCCGCGCGCGCTGCTGTCCACGCACTTCGGCAAGGTCGGGCACCGCTGCGCACGCGCCGTTCGTCGCCAGCGGCGGCTCGGGCTCCAGCTCGCGCTCTCCGCGCAGGTAGGCGACGGCTTCCGCGAGGTGCCGGATCGGGATCGCGGGGACTCCTGCGAGAGCGGCCTCTCGGGCCGAGTCGGCCGGACAGAGAAGGCGCTCGACGCCGAGGCGCCGCGCCCCTTCGGCGACCGCGAGCACGCCGCCCACGCGGCGCAGCCGACCGTCGAGGGCGAGCTCCCCGACGGCGGCTGTCCGCTCGAGCGCGCTTCGCGGGAGTTGCTGGGATGCGGCGAGGAGCGCGAGCGCGATCGGCAGATCGAAGCCGGAGCCCTCCTTTCTGAGCTCTGCAGGCGCGAGGTTGACCGTGATGCGGCCGGTCGGGAAGCTCAGCTCGGCGGCAGAGATCCCGCTACGGACGCGCTCACGCGCTTCCTGGCACGCGCGATCTGCGAGGCCGACGATCGCGAAGCCCGGAATGCCGTCGCGAACGTGGGCCTCCACGTCGACCCGACGCGGCTCGAGGCCGACGAGCGCATGCGTGACCGCGCGTGCAAGCACGCATCGAGGCTATGGGCGCGGCCGTCACGGGACAGTGCCGGCTTGCTCGAGAAAGCCCGGCCTCAGGCCGCTTCTGCCGCCTCGCGGATCGCGCAGAGCTCGACCAGGCCGGTCCGAAACGCCGCGAGCTGAGTCGCGGTGAGCCGCGAAGCCAGCTCGCCGTCGACCTCCATGACGCCGGCTCGCACCGCGGCCGCCGCTGCGCGACCGCGTTCGGTCAGGACGATCGTCATCCGCCGGCGGTCCTCGGGATCCGGCCGGCGCTCGAGATAGCCGCGCAGCGCGAGCACATCGATGAGCTGGCCGGCGGCCTGCTTGCTGACTCCGAGCTGACGGACGAGGTCGCCGGCACTGGCTCCGCGATTGGCCATGCCGCCGAGCACAAACGGGCCGTTGCGCGGCAGATCGTCGAAGCCTGCGGCGGCGAGCCTCGCCTGGATGGCGCGTCCATAGGCACCCCGCGCCGCGCGCAGGAGAGCCGGAATGGCTGGCTCGTCGTCGTCGCGGTCGCGTGCCATCGCGCGAATGTAGTCCGTGCAAGCGAGTTCGTCAAGTTACTTGACCGTCAAGTGCCTTTCCCAACCACGTCCTGACTAGGGTGACCGTCGTGGCCGGTGACGAGCGTGTCCGGAACCTGTTGGCCGTCGAACTCACGACCGACGACTACCCGCCGGGCCATCGCTTCGGCGGCACCTCGCTCACCGAGGGTTTCGGGGCCGTCGCGACCGGCATGGGCATCTACGAGCTCGAGCCCGGCAACGCCTTGTGGCCGTACCACTTCGAGGCCACCGAGGAGGAGTGGCTGATCGTGATCGAGGGCGAGCTGACCCTGCGCACGCCCGAGGGCGAGGCGGTCTTGCGCGGCGGCGACGTCACCTGCTTCCCCGCCGGCGCCGCGGGCGCCCACGCGGTTCGCAACCACACGGAAGCGTCCGCGCGCTTCGCCATGCCCTCGGCGAACCCGCCCTACGGCAGCGCGACCGTCTACCCGGACAGCGGCAAAGTCCGGGTCTCCGGCCCGGGGTTCAGCCACCGCGGCTGGCTCGGCGAGCCCGCCGAGTACTGGGAGGGCGAGGCCTGAGCACTGCGAACGTCTTCGACGTCGAGCTCCAGGCGGACGAGGATGAGCCGGCGGGCTATGGAGCGAGATACGCCCGCGTCGGTCCGCTCGTCGGCGGCGAGCAGCTCGGCCTCTCGGTGTACGAGCTTCCGCCCGGCGTGAGCATCTGCCCCTACCACTACGAGAACGCCGAGGAGGAGTGGCTGATCGTCCTCGTGGGTCGTCCGACCCTGCGCACGCCGACCGGCGAACGGGAGCTCGCCCCGTGGGACTGCGCCTTCTTCCCGACGGGCGAGGAAGGCGCGCACAAGGTGACGAACCGCACCGACGAGACCGTCCGTGTCTGCATCTGGTCGAACCGGCTCGCCGTGGCGACGTCGGTCTATCCCGACTCGGAGAAGGTCGGCGCCTGGCCTCCGGGCAAGCTCTTCCGCCTGGCCGACGCCGTCGCGTACTTCACCGGCGAAGCGTGAAGCTCAGGCTCTGCGCGCGACGAGGACGTCCTCGAAGTACTCGCCCGCCCGCCGGCCCGTGCGGCGGTTGACGTGCCGACGCAGCCGCGCCTCGAGACGAAGCCCGGCGCGCCTCAGGATCTCCGGGTAGAGATCGCGCCGGTCGTTGACGACGACGAGCACGGGAGCGTCCGGCTGTAGCGTCGCCGCCGCCCGCTCCAGAACACCCGCGATGCCCGCGCGATACGCCTCGAGCGCCGCGAGCGACGTGCCGGAAGCGGCTGCGCCGATCTCCCGCTCGCGCCGGTCGTCGAGACCGAGCAGCTCGTACGCGTAGCGGTGCTGCTCGTGGTAGTCGATGAGCCCGGGATACGGCGGCGAGGTGAGGATCCCGTCGTACCCCCCCGCGAGCCCGGCCTCGCGGGAGTCCCCGTGCAGCACGGTCGCCGCCCGCTCGGGATCTCGCACCTGCGCAAATTCCTCGATCCGCGCCAGCGTATCCAGCGTGTACCGGTGGAGGAAGCGCCCCGCCGACTCGACCGGCCGGCACTCCCGGCGGTGCTTGTGGCACCAGTACTCGCCCCGCTGCGGGGCCTTGGGAGCCTCGAGGTCGAAGTGCGCGGCGCGTCTCGCCGACCGCGCAGCGCGCGAGAGGATGACGTTCAGGACGTCGCGATGCCGGTACTCCGGGATCAGCTCCCGGAAGGCGAGGAGCTCTGCCGCAGCCCGCGGCGCGTACCACTTGCGCAGGTATCCGCTCGGACGCCCGCCTCGTCGCGGCAGCTCTTCCACCCGCTCCGCGACGCCTCGCAGCTCCTCCCCCAGCCCGGCGAGGTCGTACGGGGCCGTCTTGACGCGCGTCAGGAGGCAGTTGAACGCCGCGATGTCGACGCCGGTCGCGTCGAGGCCGGACTCGAGCGCCTGGACGAGCGTGGTGCCGGAGCCGGCGAACGGATCGAGGACGTGGTCGCCTGGGTCGAGGTAGCGGTCGAGGAGCGCCGCGACGAGCTGCGGGATGAACTTGCCGTGGTAGGGGTGGAGCCGGTGGACGTGCTTCGTGCGTTCGCGCTCCGGCAACTCGGCCTCGGACCACGACAGATCGAGGTCCAGCGTCGCGTAGAGCTCGTCCTGGCTGACGGCCACGCAACCCGATTCGACGCTGCCGCTAGAACGCCTGCGGAATCCGCTCCATGCGCCCGTCGCGCACGGCGATCACGTCGAAGCCGACCGCGAGTCGGCCGAGCTCGGGCCGCGCTCCGAGCCAGGCTTCCGCCGCGCGGCGCAGCCGCCGCTGCTTCTCGGTGGTCAGCATCTCGACCGGGTCGCCGAAGCGGGATCCCTTCTTCTCCTTGACCTCGACGAAGCGGAGGGTTCGTCCGCGCCGGACGATCAGGTCGAGCTCGTTCCCGCCCGCCCAGACGTTCTCGCCGAGGACCCGCCAGCCGCGGAGCCGGTACCACCGCACTGCCCGCCTCTCGGCGGCGTAGCCCGTCCCGCGCCTAGGCAACTGCCTCGCTCTCGTAGCAGAGCGCCTGGAAGCTGAGCCGGTGGACGGCAGACGGTCCCCGCGCGCGCACGACGGCCGAATGGCCGGGAGTGATGTAGCCGACGTGCTGGGCGAAGCCGTATGCGGGATAGAGCGCGTCGAGGCGCCGCATCAGCCGGTCGCGTGTCACCTTCGCGATGATCGATGCGGCTGCGATCGCCGCGCTCTTCTCGTCGCCGTCGACGACGGCGGTGTGCTCGGGCGCGGCCGGACCGAGGCGGAAGCCGTCGACCAGACAGGCCTCGGCGGGCGGTGTCAGCGCCTCGAGCATCGCACGCAGACCGGTGAGGTTCGAGCGGTGCAGACCGTTGCGGTCGATCTCACCGGGCGGAATCACCCGCACGGCGACGCGCTCGGCGCAGCCGACGACCGCGTGGAACAGATCCTCGCGCCGTTCCGGCGAGCACTGCTTCGAGTCGTTGAGGAAGCCGAGCGGCCGCACCCGGTGGTCGCGCAGGGCTCCGTAGTCGAGCAGGACGCCCGCAACCACGAGCGGCCCGGCGAGGGAGCCGCGCCCTGCCTCGTCCGCGCCGGCGACGAAGCGTGCGCCGAGGCGTCGATCGAACCGCAGGAGCTTCTGTCCGGTCCGCTTCACGTCGCTGCGAGAGTACCGCCCGCTTCGGGCAGCGGGAGCCGCGGCGCGGAAGTTGCCGGAAAGTCGTTACTCGGCGGTGGCAGGCTCGGGCTCGGCAGCGTCTTCCGGCTGCGAGCCCTCGTCCGCAGGGGCGTCCTCCGCCGGCTCGTCGGCGGGTGCTTCCTCCGCCGTCGGTCCCTCGGCCTCGACCGGCTCGGTCTCCACCGGCTCAGCCTCGGACTCCGCTGCCTCCGCCTCGACGTCGGATGCCTCGACCGCCTCGGCCGCGTCCTCGGGCTCGGCGGCGGCCGGCTCTCCGTCGTTCTCGGCGAGCGTCGCCTCCACCGCCGCGGGCAGCTGCGATCCCGCTCCGTACCGCCGCTCGCGGACGCGAGCCCGCTTGCCGACACGGCCGCGGAGGTAGTAGAGCTTCGCGCGGTTGACGTCGCCGATCGCGGCGACCTCGATCTTCTCGATCTTCGGCGAGTGGAGTGGGAACGTCCGCTCGACGCCGATGCCGAACGACTGCTTCCGCACGGTGAACGTCTCGCGTGCGCCGGCCCCCTGCCGCTTGAGGACGATGCCCTCGAACACCTGCACGCGCCGGCGGGTGCCTTCGATCACCTGAAAGTGGACGCGCACCGTGTCGCCGGCCTTGAAGCGCGGCACGTTGCGCATCTGGGCGCGCTCGAGGTCCTGGATGACGTTGCTCATGGAAAGACGGCCCTGACGGCCGACGGCCAAGGGTAGCGAAATCGCACCCGGCCCGATTCGGCTACCGGAATCCGATTCTGTCCGGAGGCCAGTAGACGAAGAAGACGATGCCGATCAGCTTCTTGCGCGGCACGGAGCCCCACGTGCGGGAGTCGCACGACTCCGAGCGGTTGTCGCCCATCATGAAGTACTCGCCCGGTGGGACGTGCCAGCTCTCGCTGAAGTGGTTTGTGTCGGCGAGTCGAGCCTGCCTGGAGATGTACGGCTCCTTGAGCTTCACGAACTTGATCGAGCCGGGCGCGCGGATATAGATGAACCCCTTGTCGTCCTCCCGGATCGTCTCGCCGGGCAGGCCGATGACGCGCTTCACGAACGTCCCGCCTTCGCCGCACTTGAGCGCGGCCGCCCGCGGAGTGTTGAAGACGACGATGTCGTTACGCGACGGAGCCTCGAAACGGAGGCAGATGCGGCACGCGAGCACGCGGTCGCTCGAGTTGCCGAGGCAGCCCGCTGCCGGTTTTGCGCAGTTCAGGGCCGGCTCCATCGACGACGAGGGGATGCGGTACGGGTTGACGACCCATTCCTTGAGCGCGAGGACGATGAGGATCGCGCCCGCGATGGTGAGGATCCAGTCGAGGGTGACCCGAACGCTGCGCGGAAGGCCGGGGAACATGCGCGCCAGTGGATCGCGACTGCGCGGACCGCCATACGGATCCGCCGCAGCCTCGGCGCGGGGCGGCTCCTCTCTCCGGCTGTAGCCGTAGTCCTGGTACGCCGGGTAGTCGGGCTGCTGCCACGTCGTTCCCGGAGCCGGCCAGCCGCCCGGATCCTCGCTCTCTTGTTCCGACTCGTCCGGCCAGCCGCCCGGAGAATCGCCGCCGCGCCCGGTCGCGTCGTTGTCGTCCTCGTCGCCCGCCTCGGAGTTCCAGTCGAAGCGGTCGCTCACGTGACGTGCTCCCGCCGCCAAGCCTCGACGCGGCCGTGGTCGCCCGAGAGCAGCACGTCGGGCACGGGCCAGCCGCGGAACTCGGCCGGTCGCGTGTAATGCGGATACTCGAGCCCGCCGCCCAGCTCGGCCGAGAAGCTCTCGAGCTCCCCCGATCCCTCGGCAAGCGCGCCCGGCAGCCGCCTCGCGACGGCGTCGAGGAGGATCATCGCCGGCAGGTCGCCGTTCGAGAGGACATACGGGCCCACCGAGAGTGCATCGGTGGCGAGGTGCTCGACGATCCGCTCGTCGAAACCCTCGAACCGCGAGGAGAGAAGCGTGAGTGTGGGCAGCGCTGTGAGCTCCTCGACGGCGGTCTGGGTCAGCTGCCTCCCCTTGGGCGTGAGGGCGATCACCGGGCCGGGCGGCTCCGTGCCGTAGACGGCTTCGAGCGCGGCGGCGACGACGTCCACGCGCAGCACCATCCCCGCTCCGCCCCCGTATGGCTCATCGTCTACCTGCCCTGCGCGGAGAGGCGTCGAGTCGCGGTAGTTGAAGAGGCGCAGCTCGAGCTCACCGCCGAGCACGCTCGCCACCGGCCGCTGCTCGGTCAGCCAGGCATAGGCGTGGGGAACGAGGGTGAAGACGTCGATGCGCACGGGCTGGCTATTCGGGGTCTGCGAATCCCACGGCGACAACGATTCGCCCGCCGGCTAGATCCACCTGCCGGACGCACGCCTCGACGAGGGGAAGCGACGTGCCGGAGTCGAGCTCGAGCACGTCGTTCGCAGGGTACTCGAGGACTTCACGCACCCGTCCGAGCAGCCGTCCGTTCTCCTCCTCCACGCCGAGGCCCACGAGCTGGAAGACGTAGAACTCGTCGTCGCCGCCGAGGCTCGGCAGCGACACGCGCTCGACGCTGAGCTCGGCACCGCGCTCCACGTGCCGGTCGAGGAGGATCACCCGCCGCCCGCCGGAACCGCGGCGCGAGCCGACGACGGTCGCCGGTTCGCCGTCCGCGTGGAGCGTCGCGCCCACGGCGAAGACCTCTGCCCGGTCGCTCGCCCCCTCCACGAAGAAGCCGCCGTCCAGGCCGTGCGGCTTCCCCACACGTCCGACGGAGACGAGGTCAGAGCCCACGCTCGGTGAACTCGGAGACGGCCTCCTCGCGGGTCGCCGACAGCTCGGCGCCGTCGTACGGCTTCCGCCGGTGGACGAGGTCGAGCAGCCAGTACGCGCCGGGCTCCTCCTCGTACGCCATGCCGACGCTGCCGGCGTTGACGACGCGGACACCGCCGACCGTGCGCTCGAACTGCGTGTGCGTGTGGCCGCAGACCACCGTCGACACGTCGAGCCCTTCGAAGAGGAAGGCGATCCGCTCCGCGGGTGTCCGCTCGGTGAAGATGTCGACGTCGTTGCGCGGCGAGGCGTGGCAATAGAGGACGTCGCCGACGCGCTGGGTCGGCGGCAGCGCATACAGGAAGTCGATCCCCTCCTCGCCGAGCGCCTCGCGCGTCGCATCGAGCGCTCCCGGGGGCGCGAGACCGGGCTCGCCGGGCTTCAGCTCTCGGTCGGCGTTGCCGCGAAGCCACCGCACGCGGTCGCCGAGGCCGCGGAGCCGCACGAGCGTCTCCAACGGCTGCTCGCCGCCGGCGCAGACGTCGCCCCCGACGACGATCGTCGCATCGTCCGGCACCTCCGCGAGCACGGCCTCGAGCGCCGCGAGGTTGCCGTGGATGTCGTACAGCGCGGCGACGGAAGGCATCAATCCACGATCTCGAGCTGGAGCCGGCGTCCCGCCTCTACCCCGCCGGCGCGGACTACGGTGCGGAGCGCCCGCGCGAGCCGCCCCTGGCGCCCGATCACCTTGCCGATGTCTCCTTCGGCGACGTGGAGCCGGAGGAGGAGCGTGCCGTCCGGCTCCTCGACCTCCTCGACGTGCACGGCGTCGGGCTCGTCGACGAGCCGGCGCGCGAGCTCCGCGACGAGCTCCGCCATCGAGCTACTTGATTCCCTGGGCCTTGAGGAGCTTCGCCACCGACTCGGTCGGCTGCGCGCCCTTGTCGAGCCAGCCGCGCACCTTCTCCTCGTCGAGATCGATGAGCGACGGCTCCGACTGCGGGTTGTAGCGGCCGACGATCTCGATGAACTTGCCGTCGCGCGGCGAGCGCGAGTCGGCGGCGACGACGCGGTAGATCGGGTTCTTCTTCGAGCCGACCCGAGTCAGCCTGAGCTTCACTGCCATCCGGTTACCTCTTCGCTTTCCTCTTGCGTTTGGACTTCGACTTGCGCGTCGCGCTCGGGCGGGGAGGTCCCTGCGTCGGGAGTCCGTTGCCCGGGCCGACGCCGGGGATCTGCGGCATCTTGCCGGATCCCGCCATCTTCATCAGCTTCGCCATCTGCTTGCGCGCCTCGATCAGCTGGTTGACCTGCTCGACGGTCGTGCCCGAGCCGGCGGCGACGCGCTTGCGCCGCGAAGCGTCGATGACGTGCGGGACGCGCCGCTCGTGTGGCGTCATCGAGAGAATGATCGCCTCGACCCGCTTGAGCTGGCGCTCGTCGACCTGGTCGAGGCCGTCGAGCTGCTTGCCGAGGCCGGGGATCATCTTGAGAACTCCCTGCAGCGGCCCCATCCGCCGCAGCATCTTGTAGCTCGAGAGGAAGTCGTCGAAGGTGAACTCGCCCTTCATCATGCGGCGCTCGAGCTCCTCCTTCTCCTCGTCCTCGATCGCGGACTCGGCGCGCTCGATCAGCGTGAGGACGTCGCCCATGCCGAGGATGCGCGATGCCATCCGGTCCGGGTGGAACCAATCGAGCGCGTCGAGCTTCTCGCCCGCAGAGGCGAGCTTGATCGGCCGGCCGGTGACGGCGCGCACCGAGAGCGCGGCGCCGCCGCGCGCGTCGCCGTCGAGCTTCGTGAGGACGACGCCGTCGAAGTCGATCCGTTCCTGGAACGCCTGCGCGACGTTCACGGCCTCCTGGCCCGTCATCGCGTCGAGGACGAGCAGGACGTTCGTCGGCTTCGCCTCGCTCCGCACCGCCGCAAGCTCCTCCATCAACGGCTCGTCGACGTGCAGGCGGCCCGCGGTGTCGAGGATCACGACATCACGGCCGTCCGCGCGCGCCTGCTCGATCCCGTCGTGCACGGCCTTGACCGGATCACTGCGCTCGTCGGCGTAGACCGGAGCCCCGACCTGCTCGCCGAGCTGGACGAGCTGGTCGATCGCCGCCGGGCGCTGCAGGTCGGCCGCCACGAGCGCAGGCTTCCGGCCCTCCCTCTCGAGAAGGAGTGCGAGCTTGCCGGCCGCGGTGGTCTTCCCCGAGCCCTGCAGGCCCGCGAGGAGGATCGTCGTCGGCGGCCGCTGCGAGAAGGCGAGACGCGAGTCGGAGGAGCCGAGCAGCTCCGTCAGCTCCTCGTGGACGATCTTCACGACCTGCTGGCCGGGCGTGAGGCTCTTCCGCACGTCCTCGCCGAGCGCGCGCTCGCGCACGTGCGCGACGAAGTCCTTGACGACGCCGAAGTTGACGTCCGCTTCGAGCAGGGCGAGCCGCACCTCCCGCATCGCACGGGAGATGGCCTCCTCGTCGAGGACGCCGCGCCCGCGGAGGTCCCCGAGGGCGCTCTGGAGCTTGTCGCTGAGCGCGTCGAACATTGCGGATCGCAGGGTAGCCGGGGTGGAAACGGCGCAGCCCGGGAGTCAGACTGCACAGATGGTTTCCGCTGCGACAACGCGGAAGACCGTCAGCGTCCTCTTCTGCGACCTGACCGGGTCGACGGTGCTCGGCGAAAGCCTCGATCCCGAGCCGTTGCGGGAGCTGATGGGCAGGTGGTACGAGGAGATGCGGATCGCCGTCGAGCGTCACGGCGGCACCGTGGAGAAGTTCATCGGGGACGCCGTGATGGCCGTCTTCGGGCTCCCGCGCGCGCACGAGGACGATGCCCTGCGCGCGATCCGGGCTGCACTCGAGATGCAGAAGGCGGTCGGCCGGCTCAATGACTCGCTCAAGGCCCGGGCCGTGACGGAGCTGCGCATCCGAATCGGGATCAACACCGGCGAGGTCGTCACAGGAGACGATGTCGCGACCCTCGCCACAGGGGATGCCGTCAACACTGCCAAGCGGCTCGAGGAGGCGGCCGGCGCCGGCGAGATCCTCATCGGGCCGATCACCGAGCAGCTCGTGCGCCATGCCTCGCAGCTCGAGCCGCTCGCCCCCGTCGAGGCGAAGGGCAAGAGCGCACCGGTCGAGGCGTGGCGCGTGCTCGGCGCGGACGCCGGCGCGGACTCGTTCGCACGGCGCTGGGACACGCCGCTCGTCGGCCGGACGGACGAGCTCGCCGTCCTGCGAGACGAGCTGACGGCGAGCGCGGACGGCGGAGGCTGCCGCCTCGTCACCGTGATCGGTACCGCCGGCGTCGGCAAGACGCGGCTCGTGTCCGAGTTCGTGGCCGAGGTCGGCGCTCATGCGACGGTCGCCGCCGGTCGCTGCCTGCCCTACGGCGACGGGATCACGTTCTGGCCGCTCACCGAGCTCATCCGCCGTCTCGGCGGCGAGCGGGCAGTGGCAGAGGCCGTTGGGGGCGAACCCGACGCCGCGCTGGTCGTCGAGCGGCTCCGGGTGCTGGGCGGAAGCGGCTCCGCTCCGCCCGAGGAGCTCTTCTGGGCAGTGAGGCGCCTGTTCGAAGCGATGGCGCGCCCGCGGCGGCTCCTCGTCGTGCTCGAGGACGTCCACTGGGCGGAGCCCATGTTGCTCGACCTCGTCGAGCACGTGAGCCGCTGGAGCCGTCAGGCTGCGATCCTCCTCCTCTGCGTGGCGCGTCCCGAGCTGCTCGAGGAGCGGCCCCAGTGGGAGGGCACGCTCGTCCGGCTCGAGCCGCTCTCGCACGAGGCGGCGACGGAGCTCCTCGATGCCTTGGACGCCGACGGCCTGCTCTCTCCGGAGCTGCGAACGCGCATCACAGAGGTGGCTCAGGGGAATCCGCTCTACGCCGAACAGCTCGTCGCGATGCTCGCCGACGAGGCGCGCACGGCGACGGAGCTCGTCGAGCTGCCGCCGACGATCCACGCTCTCCTCACCGCACGGCTCGACCGCCTCCACTCGTTCGAGCGGGAGGTGCTCGAGCGCGCTGCAGTTGTAGGCAAGGAGTTCTGGCCAGGTGCGGTGGCCGCCCTCGGCGACACGGACGAAGCGCTCGGGACGACGCTGCTCGCGCTCGTGCGGCGCGAGCTCGTCGAGCCGTCGGTCTCGATCATCCCGGGTGAGGACGGATTCCGCTTCCGCCACGCGCTCATCCGCGACGCCGCCTACGCGGGCATCTCGAAACGAACGCGCGCCGATCTCCACGAACGCTTCGCCGCCTGGCTCGAAGATCGGGCCGGTCCGGACGAGCTGCGCGGCTACCACCTCGAGCAGGTCTACCGCTACCGGGACGAGCTGGGGGTGCTCGACGACCGCACGCTCTCACTCGGCGCGCAGGCGGGCGAGCTCCTCACGGCGGCCGGCCGGCACGCGTTGGCGCGCGACGACGTGCCCGCCGCCGTCAACCTGCTCGAGCGAGGCGCGGCGCTGTTGCCGCGGTCGAACGCCGACCGGGGCTATGTCCTCCTCGAGCTCGCGATCGCTCTCATGCGCTCCGGGGCCTTCGCGGCCGCCGAGGGTGCGCTCGAGGAGGCTCTCGCTCTCGCTCTCACCGACGGCGACAGGCGGCTCGAGCTCCGCACGCTGGTCGAGCGCGAGTTCTTCCGGAGCTTCACGAATGCAGGAACGTCGGTGGAAGAGATGACGCGCGTCGCCGAGGCGGCGATTCCCGAGCTGGAGGAGCTGGGCGACGACTCCGGACTCGCGAAAGCCTGGCACCTCCTCAGCGAGCCGTCCGTCTTCGCCTGCCGCTGGGGCGAGCGCGCGGCCGCACTCGAGCGCGCACTCGAGCACGCACGGCTCGCGGGAGACACACGGGAGGCCGCGCGGCTCGCCGCGTCCCTGATGCAGGCGGTCCAATTCGGGCCGACACCGGTGGATCCCGCGATCGAGCGGGCGCATCTCTTCCTGCGGGAGATGGAGGGTGACCGCCTGGTCACCGCGTCGATCCTCAGCTCGCTCGCCGTGCTGTTGGCGATGCGCGGCCAGTTCGCCGATGCGCGCAGGGAGTGGTTGCAGGCGCGAGCCCTCTGGGACGAGCTGGGGATGGTGCACTGGCGCGCGGTCTGCGCGCTCGACGGGTCGACGATCGAGCTGCTGGCCGGCGATGCGAGCGCCGCGGAGCGCGAGCTGCGAACCGGGTACACCATGCTCGTGGAGATGGGCGAGACATCCTTCCGGCCGACCCTGGCGTCCTATCTCGCCGCGGTGCTCGCACAAGAGGGCCGCTTCGCGGAGGCCGAGGAGTTCGGGCAGTTTGCGGAGTCCCACGCCTCCGAGGACGACATCGTCACCCACGTGATGTGGCGGGTCGCCCAGGCCCAGGCTCAGGCATCTGCCGGCGAGGCGTCGGAGGCGCTGCGGCTGGCCGCCGAGGCGGTGGAGCTGGCGGAGCCCACCGACTTCCTCGACCTGCAGGCGACCGCCCTGGTCGCGCTCGCCCGCGTTCTCAAGGAGGCGGGGTCCGCGGAGGCGGCGACCGCCGCCGCGCGAGCCCAGGCCGTCTACGACCGCAAGGGGAACAGGGCGGGCGCGAAGCAGGCAGCGCTCGCGGCGGCGCCTGGTTAGGAGCGAGACCTGCTTAGGAGTAGGGTCCCGCGCGAGAGGAGGCTCGCATGACCAACCAAACGCAGGGCCCCTGGAAGCCGGGCAGAGGGGACAGCATCGAACAGGCGGCTGAGGAGGCCTGGAAAAACGCGCAGGGCGGGCACCCCAGACATGGCTTCGCGGCCGAGAAGGCACCCCCCGGCACCTACAAGCTCGAGATCTGGGTCGAGACGGAGAACCCGATTCGCGGCTACATCGTCGGGCTCATCCCGACCGGTCCATAACCGAGCCCGAGGCGTCTAGGCCGTCACGAGCGCCCGCGCGTAGTAGTGCGGGTCGAACGGCTGGAGGTCCTCGAGCGCTTCGCCGACGCCGACGAGCTTGACGGGCAGGCCGAGCTCGTAGGCGATCGGGATCGCGACTCCGCCTTTCGCGGAGCCGTCCAGCTTCGTCAGGACGACTCCCGTGACTCCGACCGTCTCGCCGAACAGCCGCGCCTGCTGGACGCCGTTCTGCCCCGTCGTCGAGTCGACGACGAGCAGCGTCTCGTGCGGCGCTCCGTCGAGGCGGCCGGCGAGGACGCGGCGCACCTTGGCGAGCTCCTCCATGAGGTTCGCCTGCGTGTGGAGCCGCCCGGCCGTGTCCACGACCACGACGTCGCGGCCGCGCGCGACCGCCGCCTCGACCGCGTCGTAGGCGACGGCCGCCGGGTCCGCGCCGCGCTCGGAGCCGACGAAGTCCGCGCCGGCCCGTTGCGCCCAGATCTCTAGCTGCTCCTCGGCGGCGGCACGGTACGTGTCGGCGGCGGCGACCACGACCGAGCGGCCGTGCTCCGCGAGCCTCGCCGAGAGCTTCCCGATGGTCGTGGTCTTGCCGGTGCCGTTGACGCCGACGACGAGGATCACGGCCGGCTCGTGGGCGACGCCGAGGACGGGCGGCTCGCCGAACAGCTCGGCCACCTCCTCCGCGAGCGCTGCGTTCAGATCGGCGAGCTCGCCTCGCGCCTCGAGCCGGCGCACGAGCTCGGCCGTCGCCCGGACGCCCACGTCCCCCGCGATGAGCGCTTCCTCGAGCCGCTCCCAGTCGGCGTCGTTGCCCGGATCGAAGGACGCCGCGGCGACGAGCTCCCCCGTGAGCGCCCGGCGCGACTTCGAGAGCGCGTCCCGGAGGCGCGAGAAGAAGCGGCCTTCGCTCGCCTCGTCGGGCTCCGGCGCCGCATCCGCATCGCCCAGCAGCTGCGGCCAGCTACGCGGCGAGCTGCCACTCCTCGTTGCGAATCAGCGGCAGCTCGGTGCCGTCCGCGAGGACCGCGTCCACCTCGAGCTCCGGGCCGCCGACCATGAAGTCGACATGGATGTTCGAGACGTTCATCCCCTCGTCCGGCTCGCCCTGGAAGGCGTACGGAAGCCCGAAGCCGTAGGCGATGTGGCACGTCGCGTTCTCGTCGAACAGCGTGTTGTAGAAGAGCGTCCCCGTCTGGCCCACCCGAGATTCCTTCGTGACGAGCGCCAGCTCGCCGAGCCGGTCCGCGTTCTCCATGTTCGCGAGATGGGTCCGCACGACGTCTGCGCCCGTCTCGGCCTCGACCCGGACGATCCGGCCGTCCTCGAAGGTGAGCTCGAGCCCCCGGATGAGCTGCCCGCCGAGACTCAGCGGCATGCTCGAGCGCAGCGTCCCCTCGGCTCGACGAGAGTCCGGCGTCGTGAAGATCTCCTCGGTCGGCATGTTCGCGACGTAGTCGATCCCGCCGGCGGTGCGGAAACGCGCGCTGCCCCAGCGGGCGCTCGGGAGGAGGCCGACCGTGAGGTCTGTTCCCGGCCCCCGGTAGCGAAGCGCGTCGGGTCGGCGCTCGGTGAGTGCGGCGGCTCGCGCGTCGAGCTGGTCGAGGTGGGCGCGCCACGCCGCCACGGGGTCGGCCTCGTCGAGCCGGAAGCAGAAAGCCACGAGCTCCCACAGCCGCTCGACGTCCGGCTCGCCGAGGACTTGCTGCGCCCAGCCCTCGTTGGGCGAACCCACGCCGCACCAGTTGACGCTGCGGTCCCGGTGCTGCTGCCGGTAGATCTCCGCCACTTCCAGCGCGATCGCGCGTCCGACGCGCTCTCCGTCGAGATCGGCAAGGAGCTCCGGCTCGGGGTTACCCGACGTTCCCAGCTGGGCGTTCCCCGCGGTCGTCCGGGCGAGTGACTTCTCCCACTCGGGCGAATGTGTGAGCGCCTCGTCCGGCCCGAGCTCGATCATCGCCCGCTTCACGTGCTGGTCGCCGTAGACGACGCTCACGTACGACGCACCGGCCCGGTACGACTGCCGCGTCAGGGCGCGAATGAGCTCGGCGTGCTCGACGAGACCGTGGACGAAGACCTCCTGCCCGGGCTGCACGTTCGCGCCGACGCGGACGGCGAGCTCCGCGTATCGCTCGAGGCGGTCGCCGTTCGTGTTCATGCGAGCTGCCACTCCTCGTTCCGGATCAGCGGTATCTCCGAGCCGTCGGCGAGCACCGCGTCCACCTCGAGCTCGGCTCCGCCGACCATGAAGTCCACATGCGTGTTCGCGCCGTTCATGCCGTCGCCGGGCTCGCCGTCGGCGAGGAAGGGGAAGCTCGCGCCGTACGCAACGTGACACGTTGCGTTCTCGTCGAAGAGGGTGTCGTAGAAGAGCGTTCCCGTCTGGCCGACGCGGGACTCCTTCGTGACGAGCGCGACCTCACCGAGCCGGTCGGCGTTCTCGATCGTCTCGAAATGACTGCGCACGATCTCCGCGCCGGTCTGCGCCTCGACCCGGACCGCGCGCCCGTGCTCGAACGTCAACTCGAGACCGCGCACGATCTGCCCGGCAAGGGCAAGCGGCTGCGTGGAGCGGATCGTCCCCTCGGTGCGCCGCGCGTCGGGGGAGGTGAAGACTTCCTCGGTCGGCATGTTCGCGACGTAGAGGATCCCCGTCGACGTGTCGCCGCCGCCGCCCAGCCACCGGACGTCCGGGAGCAGCCCGACCGTGAGATCGGTCCCCGGCCCGCGATAGCGGAGGGCGTCCGGACGGAGGTCGGTCAGCGCCTCCGCCCGCGCCTTGAGACGGGCGGTGTGGTCGCGCCAGGCCGCGACCGGGTCGGGCTCGTCGAGCCGCATGCAGAACGCGATCAGCTCCCACAGCCGTTCGACGTCGGGCTCGCCGAGGACCTGCTTCGCCCAGCCCGCGCTCGGGGCCCCGACGCCACACCAGTTGACGGAGTTGTCGCGGATCTGCTGCATCCGGATCTGCACGATCTCCTGCGGCAGCGCCCGGCCCACGCGCTCGCCGTCGAGATCGGCGAGCAGCTCCGGCTCCGGGTCGCCGGTCGTCGCGATCATCGCGTTGCCGGTCATCGACGAGAAGAGCTCCTTCGCCCACTCGGGCGAGTAGGTGAGCGCCTCGTCGGGCCCGAGCCCGATCATCGCCTTCCGCACGTGCGAGTCCTGGTAGCGGACGTGAACGTAGGAGGCGCCGGCCCGGTACGCCTGGCGCGCCAGGGCACGCGCGAGCTCGTAGTGCTCGACCCCGGGTAGAAGGAAAACCTCCTGCCCGGGTTGGACGTTCGCGCCGACCCGGACGACGAGCTCCGCGTAGCGCTCGAGACGTTCGTCCATCCCGGCGATCCTACGCGGACCGTTTCATTACGATCGTCGGGTGCGCGAGGTTCGGCAGGGTGTCTGGCACTGGCAGTCGCCGCATCCCGACTGGGACGAGGAGGAGTGGTGGCCCGAGCTCGTCTCGTCGTATGCGATCGAACTCGGCGACGACTTCGTGCTGTTCGACCCGCTCTCGGTTCCCGGCGAGCTGCGCGCACGTGCGACCGCCGTCGTCCTGACGGCGCCGTACCACGAGCGCGACGCACGCGGGCTCGGCCTGCCTATCCACACGCCGCCCGCCGATACCTGGCAGGACTGGGTCGAGAAGTTCGGCATCGATCCCGACCGGGTTCGCGGGATGGAGAGCGAAGACCTCGCCTGGCTGCGTGCGGGCGAGGGCGAAGGCCACTTCCACGGCCCGGGGGAGTGGCCGTTCGGCATCACCGCGTACGCGGGACGCGAGGACAACGATCTCGTCCTGTGGCTCCCGTCGATCAATGCCGTCGTCACCGCCGACTCGCTCTCGGACTTCGGCGACGGGCTGGGCGTCCAGATGGGCGGTCGGAAGCACCTGACCCGCGACGAGGTCGCCGGACGGCTTCGTCCCCTCCTCGATCTGCCGGTCGAGCTCGTCCTGCCGGCGCACGGCGAGCCGACCGACCGCGCCGCCCTCGAGCGCGCCCTGGCCTAGCGCCGCTCCAGCAGCGGGTAACGCGCGTCTGCGTCGAGGCACGCGGCGGCGAAGAGCGCGGTGCCAAGGCCGCCCGTGAAGAGCGAATAGCGCCCCGGCAGGCGCGCGGCCTGGGCGAGCGCGTGGACCGCGAAACGGCGGCCGCGCGCGAGCCACAGCTCGTCCCGCGTTCGCTCGAACGCGGCGAGCAGCGCGAAGCCGCTGCCCGAGGTGCCGTGGCAGATGCCGTGCCCTTTCTCGACGCCCGGTGCGCCCGCTCGCCAGACGAGCCCGGCGCCGGCGACGAGCAGCTCCTCATCGAGGTAGTCGCGTGCCGCGGAGACCACTCCGGGGGCTCCGGCGCACCACTGCAGCTTTCCCTCGCTGCTCCAGTTCGCGAGCCCGTCCTCCACGGTCGCTGCCCGCTCGAGCACGGCGGCGGTCTCCGCTCGCAGCGCCTCGTTGCGGGGGTCGTCCACCTCGAGCAGCGCTCGGACGTTGCCGACGAGTCCGTGCACGGTGCCGATGCCGCGGAAGCTCGTACCCCAGATTCGCTGCGTCCAGAGGCCGTCCGCGTCGCGGCGGGACGCGAGCGCGTCGGCCGACTCGCGCGCGAGGTCGTCCCAGCCCATTGCGGCGGCGGCGACAAGAGTGCCCGGCGTGCCCCACATCAGGTCTTCCGCCTCATTGGCGAGGTTGGCGCGAACCCTGGCCTGCAGGTCTGTCTCGAGCCCGAGGCCGAGGCGGCAGCCGACGAGCAGGATTCCGGTCTCGCCCGTGAGCAGCGCGGAGGCGGCCGGCTCGGGCACGGCCTCCCCTTTCATGTAGTCCGGCTCCGCGCGCCAGCGCTCGAGAGCGCGCAGCGCGACGGCCGGCAGGTCGAGCGCCGTCTCGGCGAGGCCGCGGCGCTGAAGGTCGTCGAGGGCGAAGACGACGCCCGCCGCGCCGAGGTAGAGGTTCTTCAGGGGGAGCGGCGCGTTGTAGCCGTCCCACTCGTGCGCAGACCAGAGCGCGTCGGGGTCGAACGCGGCGTCGGCGTCCGCGACGAGCGCCGCGATCGCGTCGCGGACGCGGGGCTCGTCCCACGGCTCGTCGGTCAGCGGCTCGAACGCGCGCGGGTCGTAGAGCACGCAGCGAGCCTAGGCGACGGCGGCGGGACGTTGCGGATGCTGCGCCCGTCGCCGGCGACCGCAGCGGCGGAGGCGACCGAAAGCCGGCCGTCGGCGGCGAGCAAGTCGAGATCGTTGTGCGGACGAGGGTCGGCCGGCCCGAGCAGCTCCTCCCAGCCGCCGAAGACCCGGGCCGCGATCCCCTCCCCGGCGAGCAGCGAGCGCACCCGCTCGACGAACCGGAGGTCGTTCACGCAACCGAGACGGCCGCGGCCTCCTCGCGCGGCAGGCGGCGCGAGACGACCTGCGAGACGCCCTCGCCGCCCATCGTCACGCCGTAGAGGACGTCGGCCGCCTCCATCGTGCGCTTCTGGTGCGTGATGACGACGAACTGCGCCTCGTCCGAGTAGCGGCGGAGCAGCTCGACGAAGCGCCCGATGTTCGTGTCGTCGAGCGCAGCCTCCACCTCGTCCAGGAGATAGAACGGGCACGGCCGGGCGAGGAACAGCGCGAAGAGGAACGCGATCGCGCCCAGCGCCTTCTCGCCGCCGGAGAGAAGCGAGAGCCGCTGCACCCGCTTGCCCGCGGGACGCAACTCGACCTCGACGCCCGGTTCCTCCTCGTCCTCGTCGGCCTCGGCCTCAGTCAGCCGCAGGCGGCCCTCGCCGCCGGGGAAGACGGTCGCGGTCACGTCGGCGAAATGGCGCTGCACGGCGTCGAAGGTCTCGGCGAAGCGCCGCTCGACCGTTTCCGTCAGCTCGGTGCGGAGCTTCTCGAGCTCGGCGAGGCTCGCTTCGAGGTCGGACCGCTGCGCGACGAGCTCCTCCAGCCGCTCCTTCTCGGCCTCGTACTCCTCGTGCGCGAGAGGGTTGACCTGGCCGAGCGTCTCGCGGCGGCGCTCCAGCCGCTCGACCGTGGCGACGAGCTGTTCGCGGTCGTCGCCCTCCGCCGCCTCGCCGGGGGGCGCTGAAAGCGCCCCGGTCTTACTGCTGGGCACCGGCGGCTTCGCCGGCGGTGCTTCCAGCACGGCGTTCGCCTGCTGGAACCGCCGGCGCACCTCGTCCGCCTCCGTCTCGATTCGCGCAGCCTCGACCTCGACCGCCGAGGCGGCCTCGGAGGCGGCCGCGAGCTCCTGGCGCAACTCGACCTCGGCCGCGCCCAGCCGGCGCAGCTCCGCGCCGAGCTCGCCGCTACGGGCCGCACCGGAATCCACTTCTGCGCGAAGCGGCGCCTCGAAGTGCTCCACCGAGACCTCGAGCGCGCGGAGGAGCCGCTCGGCGAGCTCGATGCTCCGCTCGGCGAGCGGATTCCGTTCGAGGGAATAAGCGCCTTCCGGGATCGGCGCCTCGAGCCGGCCGCGAAGCTCGTCGAGCTCCCCATCGAGGGAGCGGCGGCGGGCCTGCAGCTCGAGGAGCAGCGCCTCGGCCGTTTCGCCCGCGAACCAGAGCTCGCCGCGCTCGGGGTCGTAGCCGAAACCCTCCGAGGTCACAGCCGGCACCGGCGACGCGAGCAGCTCCTCCTTCGGGACGATCGGCATCCGCGCGACCAGCTGCGCCGGGTCGCGGCCGACGAGGACGACGAGGCTGCCGAGACCCGTATCTCGCGCTCGCTCGAGCAGGGCGAGCGCTCCGGCCGCGTCGTCGCGGACGACGGCCGAGGCCGAGCGGCCCAGAGCGGCCGCGACCGCGCGCTCACGGCCCGGCTCCACCTCGAGCAGCGAGAAGGCGATCCGCTCGCCGTCCTCCGCAAGCGCGCGCGCCGCCGGCGGCAGACCCTCGCGCTCGGCCAGCGCTCGGTCGAGCGTCCGCAGACGATCCTCCAGCAGACGGATCTCGTCCGCGAGGGCGGTCCGCTCGGCGCGGACTGTCTCGTCGAGCACCTTGCGCGGGCGCGCCAGCTCGTCACGGAGCCGAGTCACGCCCGCTTCCGCAGACTCGCGTCGCAGCCCGAGGCGCTCCGCCGCGCTGCGGAGCCGGTAGAGAGCCTGGAGCGCATGCTCGCGCGCGCCTGCGGCGTCCGCCAGCTCCTCCTCGGCGCCGCCACGCGCTGCGAGGACCGCTTCGAGCCTCTCCTCCACTCCGCGCCGCCCCACGCCCGCCGCGTCACGCCGGGTCTCGAGCTCGGCGAGCCGCTCTTCGAGGCCTGCGAGGTCGAGCTGCGCGATTCGGGCCTGCAGGCGCGCGATCTCGACCGCGAGCTTCTGCGCACGCTCGGCCGCCGTCGCCTGCAGCGCCAGCGGCCGGAGCCTCTTCCGAACCTCCGCCTCGACGTCGCGCGCGCGCTCCACCTCGACGGCGACCCGCGCAAGCTTGAGCTCGGCGCGGTGGCGACGAGCCTTGAAGCGCCCGAGCCCCGCCGCCTCCTCGATCAGGGCGCGCCGCTCGGCCGGCCGCGACGCCAGGATCGCTTCGACCTTGCCCTGGCTGATGATCGAGTGCATTCCCTGGCCGAGCCCGAGATCGGCGAGCAGCTCGACGAGGTCGAGGCGCCGCACGGTGGCCCGGTTGACGAGGTACTGGCCTTCGCCGCCGCGATGCAGCCGGCGGGCCACCGAGAGCTCCGCGTAGTCGACGGGCAGCGCCCCGTCGGCGTTGTCGAAGAGGAGCTCGACCTCGCAGAAGCCGGCCGGCCCGCGCGTGCCGCCGCCGGCGAAGAGGACATCGTCCGGCTTCTCGGCCCGCAGCTCGGTCGGGCTCAGCGAGCCGGCGGCCCAGCGGATCGCGTCGGAGACGTTGGACTTGCCCGAGCCGTTCGGGCCGACGATCACGCCCACGCCCGGCTCGAGACGGATCTCGACCGGGTCCGGAAACGACTTGAAGCCACGCAGCTTGACGGCGCGAAGATGCACCGCCCGCACCCTAAAGAGGCCGCAGGACGCTACCCCTACTGTTCGGGCTCGTCGTCGCGCACGAGCGGAGCGTCCTCGTCCACCGGCTCGCCGTCGACGAAGATCTCGAGGATCCCGCGCGGCTCGACAGCGGGCTCTTCCGCCGCCAGCCGCCGCAGGCGCAGCTCCGAGTTGGTGGGTCGCCGCTCGGCCATGAGGCGGGACAGGATGCCAGAAACTGCCGCGCGGTCGTGCGAAATTCTCAGCGGCGCGTGCCGGTGACGAGGAGGTACTCGCGATCGTCCACGTAGCTCCCGTCGGCCTGCCGGCCGTTCTCGAAGTGCTCACGGGCAGCGCGCTCGAACTCGTCCCTTCGCTCGGGATCGAGGTTGTCGAGCATCATCTTCACCGGCCCGAAGCGCGGCGCGAAGTACTCCCAGGCGTGCTCGGGCGACTCGTCCTCCCAGTGCGAGATGCGCCGCTCGATCGACAGGTCGAACGTGTCGCCGAGCCGCTCGTGGACGTACTCCTCCCGGCCCCACGCGACGGGCATCCCTGCGCCCGGCGGAGACGGCGGCTGGAAGGCGCCGAACAACGTGAACATCTCACCGACGGTGCCCTCGGGCGTCCAGGAGGAGAAGGCGAGACGGCCGCCGGGCCTCGTGACGCGGGCGACCTCGCGTGCGGCGGCCTCGTGGTCTGGAGCGAAGATCATCGCGACCGACGACACCACCCTGTCGAAGCTCGCGTCATCGACGTCGAGCTGCTCGGCGTCGCCGACTCTGTACTCGATGTCGTAACCGCCCGCCTCGGCACGCGCCTTGGCCACCTCGACGAGGCGTGGAGAGAGGTCGATGCCCGTGACGCTCGCGCCGGCCCCGGCGGCCAGCTCGGCGAGGTTGCCGGAACCGCAGCCGACGTCGAGCCAGCGCTCGCCCGGCCGGGGTCCGAGTACCTCGACGAGCGCGACGTGCATGTCACCAATCGAGTCGGCGACCTCCTCGAAAGCGCCCGCGGACCAGACGGCGGCCTGCCGCTGCTTGAGCTCCGTGAAGTCCGTCATGGCCGCGACGCTACTCCTCGGGAGAGCCGTTTTCCAGCCTGGCGAGCGCCTCGCGGGCCGCCTCCTGCTCGGCGGCCTTCTTCGACTGCCCCTCCCCGCGGCCGAGCTCCTCTCCCTCGATGAGCGCCGCACACGTGAAGCGGCGATCGTGCGGCGGCCCCTGGACGGAGATCTCCGTATAGGCCACCTGGCGACCGCTGCGGGCGAGCAGCTCCTGCAGATCGGTCTTGTAGTCGACACGCGTCGTCAGCGCATGCTCGATCTGGTCGGAGAAGGCGGCGACGATCGGCTCCTCGATCGCTGCGAAGCCGTGCTGGAGAAAGATCGCGCCGAGCGCCGCTTCGATCACCGCCGCGAGCACGTTCCGGTTCCGCGAGAGCCGCTCGAGCTCCTCGACGGTCTGCGTGGAACCCGCCCGCTCGACGAGTCGCCGCCCAAGACCGAGCTCACGCGCCACCTCCGCGCAGGTCGCCCGCGAGACGACGTGGGAGCGCACCTTCGCGAGCTTCCCCTCCGAGAAGTCCGGGTGACGCGTGTAGAGCGCATGCGCGACGGCGAGCTCGAGCACGCTGTCCCCGAGGAACTCGAGGCGCTCGTACGAGGCGCTACGGTCGCTCGCCCACGACGTGTGCGTGAAGACAGGCTCCGCCAGCTCCGGCGGGAGCGCGTCGATCAGCTGCGCGAGGTGGGAGTCCGCGGCTACTGGTGAGAAGTGACGTAGTCGACGGCCTGACCGACCGTCTGGATCTTCTGGGCGTCCTCGTCCGAGATCTTGATCCCGAACTGGTCCTCGAGCTCCATGATCAGCTCGACGAGATCGAGAGAGTCGGCGTCGAGGTCCTCCTGGAAGGATGCCTCCTCCGTGATGTCCGCCTCGTCGATGCCGAGCTGCTCGGTGAGGACCTCCTTGACCCGCTCGTAGACTTCCTCGCGCGACGCTGCCATGTCACCTCGTTCTCGTGGGGAGCCGGAAAAAGCGCGCCGATCATACAGTCTCCACCTGCTGCGGTAGGCGCGCAGCCAGGCGGCCGACGACGTCGTGGTCGACGCCGCGGGCGGCGAGCCGGATCGCATTGGCGATCGCCGTCGCGGAGGAGTTCCCGTGCGCGATCACCACGAGCCCGCGCAGGCCGAGCAGGTAGGCGCCTCCGTACGTGTCGGGATCGAGCCGCGCGCGAAGCCGCCGGGCGGCGGGACGGATGAGCAGCCCGCCTAGGGTTCCGGCCGTCGTCGCCGTGATCTCCTCGCGCAGCGACTCGAGCAGCGTGCGGATCGTCCCCTCGACGGCCTTCAGCGCAACGTTGCCGGTGAAACCGTCGGTGACGAGCACGTCGGCGGCGCCCTCGAGGACGTCTCGGCCCTCGGCGTTCCCGCGGAAGTCGAGGTCGGAGGCGGCGAGCAGCGCGTGGGCCTGGAGCGTGAGCTGGTTCCCCTTCTCCGGCTCCTCCCCGATCGAGAGGAGACGCACCCGTGGCCGAGCGACGCCGAGGATCTCCTCCGCGAAGACCGCTCCCATCGTCGCGAACTGGAGCAGGTGCTCGGCACGGCAGTCGGCGTTCGCGCCGGCGTCCAGCAGGACCGACGGGCCGTTGCGGGCCGGGATCGGCACGGCGATCGCCGGGCGGCGAACTCCCGGCACGCGCCGGAGATGGACGAGCCCGGCGGCGAGGATCGCCCCGGTGTTGCCGGCCGAGACGACCGCGTCGGCCTCGCCGTCCGCCACGGCTCTGACCGCACGGGCGAGCGAGCTGTCCGTCTTCGTGCGGAACGCGTCGGCCGGCTTCTCGTCCATGCCCACGACCTGCGTCGTGGAGACGAGCTCGAGCCCGCCGGTATCGAGCTCCGCCGAGCCGAAGATGACCGGCTCGATCCCCGCAGCGCGCGCAGCGAGCGCGCCCTCGACGACGGTCGCCGAGCCGCGATCTGCCCCCATCGCGTCGACGGCGACCCGGATCATGGCCGGAGCTTAGGGGGCGTGGACGCGGAGCGGCTCGACCTCGCGGCCCTTGTACGTGCCGCAGGTCGGGCAGACGCGGTGGGGGCGCTTCGGCTGCCCGCAGGTCGGGCAGACGTTGACCTTCGGCGCGCTGATCGCGTGCGTCGCGCGCCGCTTGTCGCGGCGGGACTTGGATGTTTTCCGCTTCGGGACGGCCATCGCAGCGGGCAACTATAGCCTGCGTCGGTGGAGACGACCGAGATCCTCGGGCTCTTCGACGAGCAGATGCGGCGCCGGGCCGCGCCTGACGGCTTGTTCGTGGGCAGGGGGTGGAGCGCGGTGCTCTGGCGGCCCGACGACGGCGACGTGGAGCCGCTCGTCGCGCGGCTGCGCGAGCTGCCGGGTCACGTCGAGTGGAAGTACTACTCCCACGACGGGCCGGAGCTCCGCGAGCGCCTGGTTGCCGCGGGCCTCCAACCGGAGGACGAGGAGACCGTGGTCGTCGCCGAGGCCGCCGCGATCGCTCCTCCACCCGAAGACGTCGAGCTCCGCCCGGCGACGGACGACTTCGACGACCTCGCGGCACGCGTCTTCGGCGAGCGGCACGGCATGCCGGAGAAGGCTGTCGCGGTCGTGGCCATCGTCGACGGGCAGCCGGTCTCGGGCGGCCGCGTGGACTTCGAGGACGGCGTCGAGTTCGCCGGCCTCTTCGGCGGCATCACGCTTCCCGAGTACCGCGGCAGAGGGCTGTACCGCGCGACCGTCGCCAAGCGCGCCGAGCTTGCCCGCGAGCGCGGCTACCGGTGGCTCTACTCCGATGCGCTGCCCACGAGCCGGCCGATCCTCGAGCGGCTCGGCTTCGTCCGCCTCACGACGACGACGCCGTTCGTGTTCCCTGGCGCTTAGCCCCGAGCCGTGCGGGTAGCGTCGCCTCATGGACAGACGCAGACTCGGAACGCAAGGCCTCGAGGTCTCCGCGCTCGGCCTCGGTTGCATGGGGATGTCGGAGTTCTACGGGACCACCGACGAGGGCGAGGCGATCGCGACGATCCACCGCGCGCTCGAGCTCGGGATCGACTTCCTCGACACGGCGGACATGTACGGCCGCGGCGGGAACGAGAAGCTCGTCGGCAAGGCGATCCGCGACCGGCGCGACGGGGTCGTGCTCGCCACGAAGTTCGGCAACGTCCGCAACGACGACGGCTCCCGCGAGGTGCGCGGCGACGCCGAGTACGTGCGACAGGCGTGCGAGGCCTCGCTGCAGCGGCTCGGCCTCGAGCACGTCGATCTCTACTACCAGCACCGCGTCGATCGCCGCGTGCCGATCGAGGAGACCGTCGGCGCCATGGCTGAGCTCGTCGAGGCGGGCAAGGTGCGCTACCTCGGGCTCTCGGAGGCGGCGCCGGAGACGGTCCGGCGTGCGCACGCCGTCCACCCGATCTCGGCCCTGCAGTCCGAGTACTCGCTGTGGACTCGCGACCCGGAAGACGGGCCGCTGGCGACCTCTCGCGAGCTCGGCATCGGCTTCGTCGCCTACAGCCCGCTCGGCCGCGGCTTCCTCACCGGGCAGATCCGCTCGCCCGAGGATCTCGGCGAGGACGACTTCCGCGGCCGCCTGCCGCGCTTCCAGGGCGAGAACTTCCAGCGCAACCTCGACCTTGTCGCACGCGTCGAGGAGATCGCCGAGGAGAAGGGCCGGACGCCGGGACAGGTCGCGCTCGCCTGGGTCCTCTCCCGCGGCGAGGACGTCGTCCCGATCCCTGGGACGAAGCGGCGGCGCTATCTCGAGGAGAACGCCGAGTCCGCGGACATCGAGCTGAGCGAGGAGGAGCTCGAGCGGCTCGAACAGGCTTTCCCGCACGGGGCGGCGGCCGGCGAGCGGTATCCCGACATGTCCACGATCGACCGCTAAGAGTTAGTCGCTTTCGCGCAGCGACTCGAGCGCGGCCCAGCGCGGATCGACGCTCTCCTCCGGGTGCTCGTGCGGGGCGGCGTTGAGATCCTCGCCGCAGACCGGGCACAGGCCGGCGCAGTCGGGACGGCAGAGGATCTTGTCGGGGAGTGCGAGCGCGATCGCATCGTGCGCCCAGACCGAGAGGTTGAGCCGATCGTCCTCGAGGTACTCCGTCTGCTCCTCGTCGCCCTCCGGTCTCGTCGCCTGGTACTCGCGAAGGCCGAGCGAGAGCGGCAGCTCGGCATCCTGCAGGCAGCGGAAGCACGGGCCCAAGAGCGTCACGTCGAGCGCCAGCTCGAGCACGGTTCCGCTCGACGCACGGGTGACCGCGAGCTCGGCGGGCGCGGGACTCGGCCGCGGCTCGTACGTCTGGCCGCCGAGGACGAGTGGCTCGAGCTCGATCTCGACGCGCTCGCGAGCCTGGTCGCCCGAGCGGAGCCGCAGCGTGCGGAGGTCGAACGTGGTCATGACGCCACCGTAGCGCGGCCGTCCCGTGACGCTAGGAGCGCGCGCGGTCGACGATCGCCCGCGCGATGGCGCGGACGGCTGCGCGGCGCGAATCGCTCTGCTGCGGCTCGCGCGCGAGGACGAGCATGCCGACCGAGGCGACGATCACCGCTCCGGCGGCGAGCTCGCGCCCTCCGACCGCTTCCCCGGCGAACGCCCAGCCGAGGAGGACGGCGACCGCCGGGTTGACGTAGGCGTACGTCGAGACGAGCACGCTCGGCGCACCGCTCCGCAGTAGCCAGCCATAGGCGGTGAAGGCGACGATCGAACCGAAGACGACGAGGAAGCCGAAGGCCGCCGCCGAGCCCGCGGAGATCGCGGCCGGGTGCACGCGGCCGAGCTCACCTGTCGCGGATCCGGCGATCGCAAGGAAGGCGGCAGCGCAGAGCATCTGCATCGCGGCCGAGAGGAACGGCGGCTGCGGCAGGGGCGCGACGCGGGCGTACGCCGAGCCGGCCGCCCAGGCGAGCGCCGCCGCGAGAATGACGGCTGCACCGACGGGATCGATGTGCGCGCTCTGTCCGACGAGGAGCGCAACACCGAACAGCCCGGTCGCGATGCCGACGAGGGCACCGAGCGACAGCTTGAGCCCGAAGAACGTGCGGTCGATCAGCGCCGTGAACAGCGGCACGGTTGCGACGAGAAGCGCGGTCAGCCCCGAGGCCACACGCTGCTCGGCCCAGGCGATGCCGCCCGTGTCGACGAAGAGGAGCAATCCCCCGACGATCGCGGCCGCCGTCCACTCGCGCCGGCCCGGCCGGGCCGCGGCGGCGTCGCCGCGCCACAAAGACCATGCGTACAGCAGCGCCCCGGCAAGCCCGAACCGAACCGCGAGCATCAGCAGCGGTGGGAGCGTCCGGTCGGCGACGGCGATCGCGAGATACGTCGATCCCCAGACGACGTAGACGGTCCCGAGCGCGATGACGATCTTCGTCCTCACCTCTCCATGGTGCCGTCGAAGGTCGATCAGAACAAGTTGAGTTATCGTTCATGTCGATCATGAACGCTGATCAATGGCTGGGCATCGAACTGCGCCATCTCGCGGCGCTCGAGGCGGTTGCGCGCACGCGCTCGTTCGGGCAGGCGGCACGTGAGCTCGGCTACACCCAGTCGGCCGTCAGCCAGCAGATCGCCCAACTCGAGCGGATCGTCGGACAGAGGCTCTTCGACCGGCCCGGCGGCCCTCGGCGCGTCGAGCCGACCGAGGCCGGCCTCCTGTTGCTCGGCCACGCGGATGCGATCGTCGCGCGCCTCGACGCGGCCCGCGCGGACATGGCGGCCCTCGCCGAGGGCTCCGCCGGCACGCTCCGTGTCGGCATCTACCAGAGCGTCGGCGCCCGCCTCCTCCCCGCTCTCGTCCGCCGCTTCCGCGCGCAATGGCCACGGGTCGGCGTCCGTGTGCGGGAGGAGAGCGCCGCGGCGGACCTCCTGCGTCTGCTGGAGCACGGGGAGCTCGACTTGACCTTCGCCGACCTGCCGCTGCGCGAGGGGCCGTTCGAGTGGGCGGAGCTGCTGCAGGATCCCTACGTCCTGCTCGTCTCGGCACGCTCGGAGCTCGCGAAGCTCGACTCCGCGCCGCCGCTGCGAGAAGTCGCGAAGCTGCCGCTGATCGGGCGGCGTACGACCGACGAGCCCGAGCGGTTCCTTGCGGGACGCGTCCCCGAGCTCAACGTGGTCTTCCGCACCGACGACAACGGGACCCTCGGCGCACTCGTCGCCGAGGATCTCGGCGTTGCGATCGAGCCGCAGCTCGTCGTCGATCCGAGCGACCGGGCCGTGAAGATGCTGCCGTTCGGCAACCGGATCCCACCGCGCACGCTCGTCCTCGCCTGGCACCGGGACCGGTACCGCTCGCCGGCCGCCGAGGCCTTCGTCGAGCTCGCCCGCGAAGTCGCGCGCGGCTAGCTTGCATCGCAAGACAAGCTCCACTACCATGCAGCGCATGGCAAGTGAGAGCCGGCGCAGCCAGATGCTGCGCGGAGTCCTCGATCTCTGCCTCCTCGCCGTCGTCGTCGACGAGCCCGCGTACGGCTACGAGATGACGCGGCGGCTGCGCGAGCGCGGCCTCTCGACCGTCGGAGAGGGGTCGATCTATCCGCTGCTCGGCCGGCTGGAGCGCGAGGGTCTCGTCGCTACGCACCATGAGGCGAGCGACGGCGGGCCGCCGCGCAAGTACTACAGCGCCTCGGCCAGCGGTAGGCGCGCGCTCGCCGAGGGCGTACGCGCGTGGCGCGACGTCCGCGGCGAGGTCGACTCGGTCCTGGCGACGATCGAAGCGGAGGTGTCGGGATGAGCATGTTCGTCGAGGAGTGCCGGAGTGAGTGGAAGCGGCTCGGCGTGCCGGACCTCGCAGCCGAGGAGATGGCGGCCGAGCTCGAAGCCGATCTCGCGGAGGCGGGGGCCGACGGAGTCACGGCTGACGAGTTGCTCGGCGAGAGCGACCCGCGCCGCTTCGCCGCGACGTGGGCAACCGAACGCGGCCTCGTCACCGAGCCTCCGCCGGAGCAGGGCCGAACACGGCTCTGGGTCGGACTGGCCGTGGCTCTCATCGTCATCCTCGCGGCGCTATCGACTGCCACGCTGATTCGGCTCCGCGCCAAACCGGCGCACGCCGCGAACCCGGTGAAGGTCCCGCGCCTCGTGGGACTGAAGGCCTGCGACGCCGTGCGGGTCGGCCACCTCGCGGGTCTCGGGATGCTTCACACCGTCTACCGAGGTCGCTGCGGCGCGCTCGTGGTCTACCAGAAGCCGGCGGCGGGAACCTACGTTCCGCTTCACGCGCCGACCAAGATAGGGCTGAGCCTCGTCCGCATACCGCGGCTGGTCGGCTTGAACGGTTGCCACGCCAAGCAGGTCGCGTCCAAACACGGCCTCCACGTCCTCAGGTGGTCGCCGAACGGAACGTTCAAGTTTCCGAAGAGCAGCATGTGCAAGAACCTCGTCCTCACCCAGACGCCGACAGCCGGTCAGATCGTCGGAAGACCGGTCACCGTGACGGTGCGGATGAGCCGGCTCGGAAGCTAGAAGCGCTCGTCGTCGGCGACGTCGCCGTTGGCCCCGAGGCCCGCGACTACCGTCTCCTGCGAGCGCTCGTGCAGTCGCTCGCGACCCCGGCGAACCGCGGTGAGGAAGCGCTCGAGGTTGACCTCGAGGGAGGCGAGCTGGTTGTCGGCCCAGTCCTCCATCTCGAGCTTCATCTCGCGTGCGCTGCGCCGCGCGTCGTCGACGATCTCGTCGGCCTGCCGCTCCGCGATCTTGACGATCTCGGTCTGCGACGCCTCGCGCACGGCCTGTTCCCGCGCCTCGGCGAGGAGCCGGTCGACCTCGCGCTTCGCCTCGGCCAGCATCTCCTGCCGCTCCTTGACGATCCAGCGGGCCTGCTTGATCTCCTCCGGGATCGTCGCGCGCATCTGGTCGAGGATGTCGTAGATCTCCTCGCGGTCGATCCGCACCTGGTCGGTGAGCGGGACGGCCTTCGCGTTGTGCACGAGGTCGTCGAGCTTGTCGATCAGAACTAGTACGTCCATTGGCCCAGCAGTGTAGCCCGCTGGGCGGAAGACGCGGTTATTCGCCCGGACGTTCCGGGGTTCCCGGGCGCCCGTTCGGGAAGATCTCCGCGAGCCGGCGGGCCACCGGCTTGGGGACCAGCTCGGACACGTCGCCGCCGAACGCCGCGATCTCCTTCACTCCGCTCGAGGAGACGAAGCTCACCTGCGGGCTCGCCATGACGTAGACCGTCTCGACCTCGGGCGCGAGCGTCCGGTTGAGCTGGTTCATCTGGAACTCCCACTCGAAGTCCGAGATCACGCGGAGGCCCTTGACGATCGCCTTCGCGTCCCACTTGCGCGCGAAGTCGACGACGAGCTCGCGGAAGACGTCGATCTCGACGTTGCCGAGCCCGGAGAGGGCGTTGCGGAGGAACTCGACGCGCTCCTCCACGGCGAAGGTGGGCTCCTTGTGGTGCGGGGTCCCCACCACGCCGACGACGACGCGGTCGAAGATCCCGGCCGCGCGCGTGATCACGTCGACGTGGCCGTTCGTGACCGGGTCGTACGAGCCTGGAGCGATCGCCGTGATCACGTTTTGCCCGCCTCGAAAAGCGTGACGCGCGTCTGGCCGTACTTCCGGCTCGTGCGGACGGCGAGTGGCAGCTCGGGCTCCGTCCCCGCGTCCGTCTCGAGGACGACGAGACCGCCCTCCGCGAGGAGCGGAGGCAGATGGCGGGCGAGGCGGGGCTGGATCTCGGTGAGCATGCCGTAGGGAGGGTCGACCAGCACGAGATCGTACTTCGCGCCCGCGGTCGCCTCCTGCGCGATGGTCCGGAGGACGTCGCCGCGCACCACACGCGCACCCGTCAGCCGCACGTGGTCGAGGTTCCGCTCGATCGTTCGCACGGCATCGGGGTCGTGCTCGACGAAGACGGCGCTGGCGGCGCCGCGCGACAGCGCCTCGATCCCCAGCGCGCCCGAGCCGGCGAAGAGGTCGAGCACGCGCGCTCCGTCGACCGGCCCGACCAGGTTGAAGACGTTCTCGCGGACGCGGTCGGAGGTCGGCCGCGTCTCGAGACCGCGCGGCGCGGAGAGCTTGTGCCCCTTGCGGCTGCCGGCGATGACGCGCATAGGAGGAGCCTAAAACGGTCGCGACCCCGAGAGACACGGCCGGAACCTGGTACCGGCCATGCCTGTTCGGAACGTGCCAAATGACTCGTAGACGGCACCGCTGCGGCAAGGCCCCTGACTCGAAAGGACACGTCCGGAACCTGGTACCGGACATGTCACGTCGAGACAGTTTCAGGCCGCGCGGCGGAGCTCCTCGACGTGACGCTGGGTCTCGCGGTAGATGCGCTGTAAGCGCTCGGGATCGGCCGAGAGCTTCGAGCGCGGCGTCGGCCGGCGGCGACCGAGCAGGCGGTGACGTAGCCGGGCGAAGAGCTTCACGCGAGCGCCTCGCGCTCCACCTCGGCAAAGAGCGCCTCCGCGGCGTCGTGCAGGGGGCCGGAGTCGACGTCGGGGGCAAGCCCTCGCGCCCGCTCGAGCAGGTCGCGATCGCGAAGGAGCTGCGCGAACCGGAGATCCGAGAGGCCCGACTGCCTCGTGCCGAGCAGGGCGCCGCCGCCGCGAAGCTCGAGGTCGACCTCCGCGAGCTCGAAGCCGTCGCTCGTGTCGCAGAGCGCCTGCAGGCGCGAATGCGCCGCCTCGGTCAGCTCCTCCTTCGCCCGCGAGACGAGCAGGCAGTACGACTGCTCCGCACCGCGACCCACCCGGCCGCGGAGCTGGTGGAGCTGGGCGAGCCCGAAACGATCGGCCTCCTGGACGATCATCACCGTCGCGTTCGCCACGTCGACGCCGACCTCGATCACCGTCGTCGCCACGAGCACGTCGAGCTCACCCGCCGTGAACCGCGCCATGACGTCACGCCGCTCGAGGGCCTTGAGCCGGCCGTGGAGGCACCCCACCCGGAAATCGCACAGCTCGGCCCGGCGGAGGCGCTCCGCCTCCTCCTCGGCGGCGCGCGCAAGTGAGGTCTCCGACGCCTCGATCAGCGGGCAGACGACGTACGCCTGACGCCCCTCTCGGAGCAGGCGCGTCAACCGCGTGTACGCCTCGGAGGCGCGGTCCTCGGTGATCCAGCTCGTGATCACGGGCTTGCGCGATGCCGGCGGCTTGGCGATCTCCGACACCGCGAGGTCCCCGTAGACGGTGAGCGCGAGCGTGCGCGGGATCGGCGTGGCCGTCATGTGGAGGACGTGCGGTGCGCGCCCGCCTGCGAGCGCGGAGCGCTGCTCGACGCCGAAGCGGTGCTGCTCGTCGACGACGGCGACCGCGAGGTCGCGCAGCTCGAAGCCCTCCTGGATCAGCGCATGCGTTCCCACGACGACGTCGGCGCCGAGCGCCGTCTCGCGCTCCCGCTTACGCGACGAGCTCGTGAGGAGCGCGCAGCTGACCCCGAGCTCGAGGCAGAGGTCGGCGATGGTTGAAAAGTGCTGCTCAGCAAGGGTTTCCGTCGGTGCCATGAGGGCGCCCTGGCGACCGTTCTCCACCGCGCGCAGGAGCGCGTAGAGCGCGACGACCGTCTTGCCCGAGCCGACGTCTCCCTGCAGGAGCCGCTGCATGGGCACCGTGCGCGCAAGGTCGCCGTCGAGCTCACGGATCGCCTGCTCCTGGTAGGGCGTGAGCGCGAACGGGAGCGCCTCGCGGTAGCGATGGATCAGCTCGCGCGGCTCGCCGAGCCCAGGTGCGAGCGTCCGCTCTCGTTCGGCCGTGCGCCGCGCGATGCCGACCTGGAGGACGAGCAGCTCTTCGAAGGCGAGCCGCTGCCGTGCCCTCTCCGCCTCGTCGAGGTCCCGGGGACGATGCACCGCGGCCAGTGCGTCGCGCTTCAGCGCCAGGCCCTCCCGCTCGCGCAACTCGGCGGGCAGCGGATCCGGCACGTTGAGCGCGAGCGGCAGCGCGGTGTCCACCACCCGCCGCACCGTCGCGGCGGGGATCTCCTCCGCAGCCGGATAGATGGGGGCGAAGTCGGCCGTAGCGCGCGCCTCGTCGCCGATGTCGTAGGAGCGAGGCTCGAACCCGAAGCGCCCGACCTTGCCGCGCAGCCTGACCTCCGTTCCGGGCCGGAGGCGGTCGGCAAGCCACGGCTGATTGAACCAGGTGACGCTGACCGTCGCCGTGCCGTCGTCGATCCGCGCGACGGTCCGGCTCCGCCGCCGGCCGCGCATCGGGCGCTTCTCGACGTTGAGCACACGGCCGCTGACGACGACCTCCTCGCCCTGGCGGAGCGCGGCGATCGCCACCTCGTCCGCGGCGGTCTCGTACCGCCGCGGCCGGTGCTCCAGCACGTCGCGCACGGTTGCGAGCCCGAGGCGCCCGAGCTTCCGCTGCGTCGTCGCCGCGACCCCGTGCAACGAGTCGAGCCCGAGCGCGAGCTGCTGCGGCCGCAGGGCACGCGGTGTCGGCGGCCAGGCCCGGGGCGGGTCCAGGCCCGCGAAGACCGTCTGTCGACGGGTAGCTGTCATCGTCCGCGGCACCGGGCCGACGGAGTATCCCGCGCGGACCGGACGTCAGCCTTCGTCGTGGAACCAGAAGAGCGCAAGTGTTCCCGGCCCGGCGTGTGCGCCGATCACGGCGCCGAGCGTCACGACGAGCTCGAGGTCGGCTTGCGGACGCCGCTCGCGCACCAGGGCTTCGAGCTCGGCCGCCCGCTCCGGCGCGGCGGCGTGCGCGACCGCGAGCCGGAAGCCCGGCTCGTCCCGGGTCTCGGTCTCGAGGGCCGACGTGAGCTCGGCGAACGCCTTCCTCTCGCCTCGCACGCGCTTCACCGGCACGACCTCGCCGTCCTCGATCGAGAGGATCGGCTTGACCTGAAGCAGCGTGCCTGCGAACGCCGCGGCCTTGCCGATGCGGCCGCCGCGCGACAGGAACTCGAGCGTGTCGACCGTGAAGAGGAGCCCCCGCTCGCGGAGGTAGCGCTCGACGAGCGCGTCTATCTCCTCGTCGCTCGTGCCCCGCTCGAGCCGGCGCTGGATCGCGAGCGCAAGCATCGCGATCGAGGCCGACGCGGTCTCGGTGTCGATCGCACGCACACGGCCGTCCCCGAGCTCGGCCGCTGCCGTCTCGGCGCTCGCGAACGTGCCGGAGACACGCGACGAGACCTGCAGGGAGAAGATCCGCTCGAACGCGCCGAGCTCGCGATAGCACGCCAGGAAGTCCCCAGGAGTCGGCTGCGATGTCGTCGGAAAGACGCTCGTCTCGCGCAGCCGCCGATAGAACTCCGACGCATCGATGTCGACGCCGTCGCGCAGGCTCTCGTCGCCGAAGCGGACGTAGAGCGGCACGACACGCCAGCTCGGGAAGCGGTCGGCGGCGTCGGGCAGGTCGGCGGTCGAGTCCAGCACGATCGCCGTGTTCTCGGCGGTCAGCCTCACCCTGTCGCGGCCGGCGCCGCGCTGAGGATCGCGGCGACGATCTCGTCGAGCTCCTGGTCCTTCGCCAGGCAGGCGACTGCGCCCGCATCGAGGAGTGCCTCGCGCTCGGCGGCGTCCGCGGAGGCCGTCAGCGCCACGACCGCGACGTCCGGCAGGGCGGCGACGACCTGTGCCGTCGCCTGGATTCCGTCGAGAGCGGGGAGCCGATAGTCCATCAGCACGACGTCGGGGTGATGCTCGACCGCCGCGGAGACGGCGGCCGCACCGTCGCCGACCGACGCGACGATCTCGACGTCGGATCGCATCCCGAGCAGGAGCTCGAGAGCGTCGCGGAAGACCTCGTTGTCCTCGACGAGCAGGATCCGCACCGGTCGCATTGTTCGTCAAGCCTATTCCGCACCCAGCAAAAGGGGGTAGTGGGGCTGCCCGCCCTCGTGCACCTCCACCTCGAGCCCCGGATAAGACGACGCAAGCCGTTCTACGAGCCCGTCGAGCGGCGGCGGCTCGGCCCCTGTGAGGAGGGTCAGGAGCGCCCGCGGCTGCTCGGTCAAGCGTGCGACGACGGCCGCCGCGACGTCCGCGAAGTCGCCTCCCCCCGCGACCGGCTCCCCGTCGGCGAGACCGAGCCAGTCGCCGCGCCGGATCGCCAGTCCGTTCAGCTCGAGGTCCCGGGCGGCGTGTGTGACCTCGCCCGTTGCCACGGCCGCGGCGGCGACGGCCATCTCCGCGGCGTTCTCGGCGGCTCCGCGCGTGCCGTCGTAGGCGACGAGCGCAGCGAGACCGGCCGGAATCGAGCCCGTCGCCACGACCTCGGCTGGGAGCCCTGTCTGCTCGGCTGCGTGCTCGGCCGCGAGCAGCACGTTCGTGTTGTTCGGCAGGATGATCGCCTCGTCCGCGTCGAGCTCGTCGAGCGCCGCGACGAGCTCCGCCGTCGACGGGTTCGCGGTCTGGCCGCCGGCCACGACGCGGATCGTCCCGACCGGCTCCGCAAGCGTCTCGAAGAGCAGCCGGTTCCCCTCCCCCGCGACGACCGCAACGACGCCGCTCTTCGCCCGCGTCGCCGGGACGAGCGACAGACGCCGATCTCGTTGCTCCTGTTGCTCGTGCATGTTCGCGATCTCGACGCCCTCGATCGTCCCCGCAGCGGTGCCGAGGGCAAGCGCGGCACCGGGATCGTCGGTATGGACGTGCACCTTGAGCGCGGTCTCGTCGCCCACCACGACGAGCGAGTCGCCCAACGACTCGAGCCGAGCCTCGAGCTCGTCGCGATCGAGCGCGTCGCCCTCGACGACGAAGACGGTGCAGTAGCGATAACGGGAGGGCTCCAGGTGGACGGCTTCCACGCCCGCCGGGGCGGCTGCCACGGGCGCCGCGGGCAGCGGCTCGCCGCTGACCGCGCCGGCGAGCCCACGTAGGAGCTCGACGAGCCCGGCGCCGCCCGCGTCGACGACGCCGGCCTCCCGCAGGACGTCCAGCTGCTCGGGTGTCCTGGCTACTGCCTCTTCCCCGTGTCGCACGAGCTCGACGAGCAGGCCGCCGAGCGGCTCGGCCCCGGTTGCGCGCCGTTCGGCCTCCTCCGCCAGCTCGCGGATGACCGAGAGCATCGTCCCCTCGACCGGCCGCCGGACGGCCCGGTAGGCGGCATCGGACGCGCCACGCAGGGCACGAGCGGTGAGCGCCGGGTCGATCCCGTTCGTCGATTCCGCGAGCACGTCGGCGACTCCGCGGACGATCTGGGAGAGGATGACGCCGGAGTTGCCGCGCGCCCCCATGAGCGCCGCCCGCGAGACCGCGTGTGCGAGCTTGGGCCGCTCGGCAGGCTCCGCCGAGGAGATCGCGTCCGCGACGGCGCGCACGGTCAGCGTCAGGTTGGTGCCGGTATCCCCGTCGGGGACGGGATAGACGTTGAGGTCGTCGATGCGGCCGCGGCTCGTCTCGAGCGAGGCCAGCGCGGCGCCGACGAGGCCGCGGACGAGCTCGAGATCCCTTTCTGCGCTCACTTGCCGCCGGTCCGCACGTCGTCGACGTGCACCTCGACCGCCCGCACCGCGAGGCCCGTCAGCCGCTCGACCTCGTAGGCGACGCGATTGCTCACGCTCGATGCGACCTCGGCCAGGTTGAGCCCGTATTCGACGACGACGTGGAGGTCGATCGTCACCCGGCCGTCCTCCCGGCCGATCTCGACGCCGGGCGGGCGGCCGCGGGCACGGGCGAGCTGCCCGCGCAGCGAGCCCTTCATCGCGACGACGCCGTAGCACTCGACCGCCGTCTCCGCGACGATCTGTGCAATGACCTCGCTCGAGATCGTGATGCGCCCTAGCCGCGAGGAGAGCGCGTGCCCCGCTTCCATCGTCCGATTGGACCGATGACGTCGGCACGCGGTTGCGCGCAGAATCCGCACATGGCGAAGGCGAGGCTTGCGACCGAGGCCGAGACGGGCGTTGCCGCCGACATCCTCGCGCGTGCGTTCGTTCGCGACCCCGTGCTCACGGCGTTCGTCGGCCCGGATCAGACCGCGCGCATGGCGCGCTACTTCGAGCTCGAGTGTCAACTCGCCTTCGCCGGCTACGGCGAGGTCTGGCTCGACGCCGACGAGCTCGGCGCGGCGATGTGGCGCCGGCCGGGCGGCTATCCGGAGCCGCTCTCCGTCCAGCTGCGGATGTTGCCGCGGTATCTGCGCCTCTTCCCGCGCGGGTTCGTCCGCGCCACGCGGAGCGTGAACAAGCTCGCACGGCTGCACCCCCGTGAGCCGCACTGGTACCTCTTCGCGGTCGGCGTCGTTCCCGAGGCGACGGGCCGGGGTCGCGGCACGTCGTTGCTCGAGCCGGTGCTCGAGCGCTGCGACGCCGAGCGGCTACCCGCCTACCTCGAGGCCTCGAGCGAGGACAACGCGCGCCTCTACGCGCGGCTCGGCTTCGAACGCCGCGACGAGGTCGAGGTCTTGGAGGGAGTCCGGGTGCGGCCGATGTGGCGCGAGCCGCGCTAGAGCGCCTTCTGGACCTTGCCGGCCTTGAGGCAGCGCGTGCAGACGTACGCGCGCGTCGGCTTCCCGCCGATCTGGACGCGGACGCGCTGGAGGTTCGGCTCGAAGCGGCGCTTCGTGGCCACCATCGAGTGGCTTCGGTGGTTACCGAAGCCGGGCTTCTTCCCACAGATCGCACAAACCTTGGACATCGGCGGCCCAGGATAGCGAGCGGAGCTCGCGCCCCGCGAGCTAGCCGCGCGCCTGTTTGCGCACCTGCGAGAACAGGTCGGCCATCTCGAGCGCCGCGCGCGCGGCGTCGGCACCCTTGTCGAGGCGCGCTTCCGCCTGCTCGGCGGTGTCCACCGTGAGGACGCCGAACGCGACGGGCACGCCCGTCTCCAGGCCGGCGAGCTGGAGGCCCGAGGACGCCTCGCCCGCGACGTAGTCGAAGTGCGCGGTCTCGCCACGGATGACGCAGCCGAGCGCGACGACGCAGGAGTAACGGCGCGTCTTCGCCAGAGCCATCGCGCCGATCGGGAGCTCGAACGCCCCCGGCACCGGCATCACGGTGATCCGCTCCTCGGCGACCCCGGCCTCCTCGAGCGCCTTCAACGTCGACTCGAGCAGCCGGTTCGAGATCTCCCCGTTGAAGCGCGAGACGACCACGCCGACCGTTCGCTCCGCCCCGGAAGGCGAGCCTTCGAGGACGGCGACGCCGTCGGGTACGTCGAGCTCCCCCGGCGCGTGCCCGGTGGCGACCTGGGGCTCCTCGTCCTTCTCCTCGGCCTCGGCCTCGGGCTCCGCCGCCGCCTCGGCGACCACAGCTCCCGCCGGTGGCGGCTCCGGCACCGGCTCCGTCTGCGCCTGCGGCGCCTCGTTGCCCGCCGCCTCCTCCTGCGCCTCCGGCCATCCGGTCACCTGCTCGTCCTCCTGCTCGGCAGCCGGCGCCTCGCCGGGCCAGAACCCTCCAGTCGCGCTCATTCGCCCTCCGACTCGAACTTGAGATCCTGGTGGTGCAGCTTGTGTCCGAGCTTATCCCGCTTGGCGGCCAGATAGCGAACGTTTTCCGGATGGGGCGGCATCTCGATCGGCACCTGCTCCGTCACCTTCAGCCCGTACGCCTCGACGCCGGACACCTTCTTGGGATTGTTGGTCAGCAGCCGCATGGTCGTGATCCCGAGCTCGGCGAGGATCTGGTTGCCGATGCCCCACTCGCGTTCGTCCGCCGCGAAGCCGAGCGCGAGGTTGGCGTCGACCGTGTCGAGCCCCTGCTCCTGCAGTTCGTACGCCTTGAGCTTGTTGAGGAGACCGATGCCGCGTCCCTCCTGGGCCATGTAGAGGAGGACGCCGCGCCCCTCGGCGGCGATCGCCGCGAGCGCTGCTTCGAGCTGCTCGCCGCAGTCGCAGCGGAGCGAGTGGAAGACGTCGCCGGTGAGGCACTCGGAGTGGACCCGGACGAGCACGTCCTCTCCGAGCTCGCCCATCACGAGCGCCAGGTGCTCGCGGCCCGTGAGCGTCTCACGGAAGGCGACGGCCTTGAAGGCGCCGAACTCCGTCGGCAGCTGCACCGAGACCACGCGCTCGACGAGCTTCTCGTGTCGCCGCCGGTACTCGATCAGGTCGGCGACGGTGACCATCCGGAGCCCATGGCGCTCGCAGTACGGCACGAGATCGGGGACGCGGGCCATCGTTCCGTCCTGGTTCATGATCTCGCACACGACGCCGGCCGGGACGAGCCCGGCGAGCCGGGCGAGGTCGACCGCAGCCTCCGTCTGGCCGGAGCGGACGAGGACGCCGCCGTCGCGCGCGCGCAGCGGGAAGACGTGGCCGGGCTGGACGAGGTCGTGCGCGGTCGAGGCGGGGTCGATCGCCACCTGGATCGTGTGGGCGCGATCGGCCGCCGAGATCCCGGTCGTCACGCCTTCGCGCGCTTCGACCGAGACGGTGAACGCCGTTTCGAGGCGCGCCTCGTTGCGCTGCGTCATCTGCGGCAGGCCGAGCTGCTCGCAGCGCTCTCCTGTGAGACAGAGGCAGATCAGGCCGCGCGCGTGGGTCGCCATGAAGTTGACGGCGTCCGGCGTCGCATATTGCGCGGCGACGACGAGATCCCCCTCGTTCTCGCGCTCGGGATCGTCGACGACGACCACCATCATCCCCTTCCGGATGTCCTCGACTGCCTCCTCGATCGAGGCGAACGGCGTGACGGCCGAGCTCACGACAGCCGCTCCGCGACGAGGCGCTCGACGACCTTGCCCAGCACGTCGGCCTCGAGGTTCACATCGTCCCCCGGCTCCAGCCGGCCGAGCGTCGTGACCGCGAGCGTGTGCGGGATGAGCGCGACCTCGAAGCCGTCGTCGTCGAACGCGGCGATCGTGAGCGACACACCGTCGACGGCGATCGAGCCCTTCTCGATGCAGTAGCCGAGCACGGTGTCGGGAGCGTCGATCCACAGGCGGCGACCGTCTCCCTCCGGTTCGACGGAGCGCACCAGGCCGACGGCGTCGACGTGACCCTGGACGACGTGCCCGCCGAGCCGGTCGCCGACGCGCAGCGCAGGTTCGAGGTTCACGCGGCTGCCCGCCTTGAGGCGTCCCAGCACCGTCCGCGAGAGCGTCTCGGGCACGACGTCGAAGGCGAGCCGCCCCTCCTCCACCTCCACGACAGTGAGGCAGGCGCCCGCCACGGACACGGAATCGCCGACGGCTGCGTCCGCCACGGTCTCGGCGGCCTCGACGACGAGCCGCGACCCGTCGAACGCCGCGACAGTTCCGACCTCGAGGACGATGCCGGTGAACATGCTGCAAAGGTTACGGCTCGCGCAGGTACGCCTCCAAGAGCACGTCCTCGCCGGAGAGCTCGGAGCGCAGATGGAGGAGCTCGAGCGGAGTGGCCAACGCACCCAGCACGTACGGCCCTTCGCCGGCGAGAACGGGCGCGACGAAGAGGAGGAGCTTGTCGACGAAGCCCGCCGCGAGAAACGCCGTGGCGAGCGTCGGCCCGCCCTCCAGCAGTAGGGACTGGACGCCGTCAGCGGCGAGCGCACGCAGCTCCTCCTCGAGCGGACCGCTGCGCAGCTCGAGCGGTGAGCCCTCAGGCAGAGGGCCGCTGCCGAAGGCGATGCGTCTCGGCTGCGTTACGGCGTGGACATCCCGCGCGTCGAGTCGCGGCGCGTCGGCGCGCACCGTTCCCATCCCGACCGCGACGGCGTCCGAGGCAGCGCGCAGCTCGTGCACGCGCCGCCGCGACTCCTCCCCGGACACCCAGCGGCGGCCGGGAACCACGACGCGGCCGTCGAGCGTCACCGCCGCCTTGTACGTGACGAACGGCCGGCCGAGCGATTTCCAGACGCGCCAGGCCTCGTTCTGGCGCCGCGCGGCGAAGTCGTCGAGCAGCTCGACCTCGACGCCTCCGGCGCGCAGGCGTTCGAGCCCGCGGCCGTCGACCACGGGGTTGGGGTCGCGGGCGCCGACGACGGCCCGCGCAACTCCGGCCGCCACGACCGCGTCGGCGCACGGAGGCGTGCGTCCGTGGTGCGAGCACGGCTCGAGCGTCACGTAGAGCGTCGCCCCGCGGGCCGTCTCACCCGCCTGCTCGAGCGCTAGCGCCTCGGCATGGCGAACTCCGTCGTACTCATACCAGCCCTCCCCTACGACCTCACCGTCGCGCACGAGAACTGCGCCGACGAGCGGATGGTCGCCGGTCTTGCCCCGGCCGCGCTCTGCGAGCTCGAGCGCCCGCTCGAAGTGGCTCACGCCAGTGCCTGCGCGAGGCTGCGATACGCCCGACTCGGGTCCTCGCGTCCGAAGATCGCGGAGCCGGCGACGAGAAGCGTGGCACCGGCCGCGTGCGCAGGCCCGATCGTCTCGTCGTCGATCCCGCCGTCGACCTGGACGTGGACTCCCTCGGGCAGGGCGATGCGCAGCCGCCGGATCCGGTCGACCGCATCCGGCATGAACTCCTGGCCGCTGTAGCCCGGATGGATGCTCATGCAGAGCACGAGGTCCGCTTCGGCGGCGACGGCGGCCACGTCCTCGGGCTCGCTCTCCGGGTTGAAGGCGACTCCGACCTGCAGGCCGTGCTCGCGGGCGGCAGCGATGGTCGCGGGGACGTCGTCGACGACCTCGTAGTGGAAGGTGGCGCTGTCGCCGCCGGCCTTCGCGATCTGCGGGAAGTGGCGCAGCGGGTTGTCGACCATGAGGTGGCAGTCGAGCACGCCTCCTGCCTCGTGCACGCGCGGAGCGATCGACTCGAGGACGACCGGCCCGATCGTCACCGGCTCGACGAAATGGCCGTCCCCGACGTCGAAGTGGAAGATGCGGCCCCCGGCTTCGAGCAGCACGTCGATCTGCTCGCCGAGGCGCGAGAAGTCCGCGGCGTAGAGCGACGGCTCGACCTCCACCGTCCGCACCCACTCGCGCCAGCTCATCCGCGCCAGCTCATTGGGGCGATCGTAGGCGGGCGACGAAGAAGCCGCTCGTGCCATGGACGTGCGGCAGCGTGAGGAGGAACTCCGGACGCGAGGGATGCGCGAACGCCGGCCACTCCTCCCCGAGCGGCAGGACGCCCAGGCCGCTCGCGTCGACGACCGCCTCGCACTCCTCGGGGTTCAGGGTGCACACCGAGTAGAGGACGGTTCCGCCGGGCCGGACGCGTTCCGCGGCGGAGCAGAGGAGCGCGAGCTGGAGGTCCGGCAACGGTGTCGCGCGCCACCGCAGGTCCGGTCGCTGCGCGAGGACGCCGAGTCCCGAGCACGGCGCATCGACGAGCGCGCGGTCGAAGCCGTCGAGCTCGGGCGGCAGCGCCGTCCCGTCGGCCTCGACGACGGTCACGTCGTTCCGGCCCATCGTCGCGAGGTTCACGCGCAGCTCGCGCGCGCGGCCGGGATCGATCTCTACCGCCGTGACCTCGCCGCGCAGCTGACCGGTCTTGCCACCCGGCGCGGCGCAGAGATCCAGGGCGCGCTCGCCGTCCCGCGAGTCGACGCAGAGGCCCGCGAGCTGGGAGCCGCGGCTCTGCGGCCAGATCCGCCCGTCCGCGACGAGCGCTTCATCCACGCGCTGGACGCGGTACGCGCCGGGGACATCGGTCGCCTCGGCGCCGGGCGTGGGCTCACCGTGCACGAGTCGGACGACGGTCTCGAGCGGCTCGTTCATCGCGCGCATCAGCGCGAGCGCGCCATCCACCCCCAGCACCCGCACGAAGACGTCGTAGATCCAGTCCGGGTACGACTCCTTCAGCGGCCCTTCCGGCAGCGACTCGAGAAGCGGCCGGATCCCGTCCGCGAGCCGCCGCATGACGGCATTCGTGAACGCCACGGCCCGCTCGCGCCCGGCCCGGCGCACGAGCTCGACCGACTCGTTCACGGCCGCGTGCGTCGCCGTGTCGGTGT
>Ga0335083_10000354_pt1 | contig 71184 bp, 62 predicted proteins | sample Lox_Sample_42_FD_206716 | JGI IMG/M metagenome (GOLD analysis project Ga0335083, IMG submission 206716) | Soil microbial communities from Loxahatchee National Wildlife Refuge, Florida, United States - Lox_Sample_4.2 | ecosystem: Environmental > Terrestrial > Soil > Wetlands | place: USA...
CGCGATCGAGAGCTCGGCCGGCGACATCTTCCAGCTCGGCAACACGTCGTGGCGGATCCGGCGGATCGAAGCCGGCCGCGTGCTCGTCGAGGACGCGCACGGCTTGCCGCCGACCATCCCGTTCTGGTTCGGCGAAGCGCCGGCGCGCACGCGCGAGCTGTCCGACGAGGTCAGCGACCTGCGCGCCGAGTTCGACGCCCGGCTCGGTCGAGGTGAAGACCCCGACGACCTCGCGCGCTGGCTCGCGGACGAGTCCTCGATGCCAGCGCGCGCCGCGCAGCAAGCGGTCGCATATCTCGCCGCCGCGCGTGCGGCGCTCGGTGCGCTGCCACGCAAGGATCTGATCGTCGCCGAGCGCTTCTTCGACGAGGGCGGTGGCATGCAGCTCGTGCTGCACGCGCCGCTCGGCGGGCGCATCAACCGCGCGTGGGGCCTCGCGTTGCGCAAGAAGTTCTGCCGCACGTTCGATTTCGAGCTACAGGCGGCCGCGACCGACGACGGCATCGTGATCTCGCTCGGCCAGCCGCACAGCTTCCAGCTCGACAGCGTGTTCGCGTTCGTACCGTCGGAGACGAGCGAAGAGACTCTGATCCAGGCGCTGCTCGATCGCCCGATGTTCGAGATCCGCTGGCGGTGGAACGTGACGCGCGCGCTGACCGTGCTGCGCCGCAAGGGCGGCAAGAAGGTCCCGCCTCATCTGATCAAGATGCGCGCGGCCGACGTGCTGTCGGTCGTGTTCCCGCAAGCGCAGGCGTGCGCGGAGAACATCGTCGGGCCACGCGAGGTGCCCGACCATCCGCTCGTCGCCGAGACCGTGCGCGACTGCCTGGTCGAGGCGATGGATGCGGTCGGACTACGCGGCCTGCTCGAGCAGCTGGAGCGCGGCGAGATCCAGGTGCTCGCGCGCGACACGGTCGAGCCGTCGCCGCTGTCGCACGAGCTAATCAACGCGAACCCGTACGCGTACCTCGACGACGCGCCACTCGAGGAGCGCCGCACGCGCGCCGTCCAGCTGCGCCGCGGGCTGCCGGCACAGGTCGCCGAGACCAGCGCCGCGCTCGATCCCGCCGCGATCGCGGCCGCCGAGCAAGAAGTCGCGCCGACCGTCCGCGACGCGGACGAGTTGCACGACGCACTGCTCGCGTTGTGGCTCGTGCCCGAGCGATTCGGCGAGGCGCTGGCGCCCGGCGCACGCGACTGGTTCGACGCGCTCGCCGCGACCGGCCGCGCATGCCGGCTGCGCTGGCGAGTCGGCGACGACGATCGCGCCGCGTGGGTCGCGACCGAGCGGCTCGGCGCCGCGCGCGCGATCCTGGGCGAAGGTGTCGAAGCATCGCCGATGATCGCGACACCGGCGTTCGCGGCATTCCCGGGCACGCGCCCGGGAGATGCGATCGACGCCGAGTCGGCGCGGAGCGCCGCCATCGTGAAGATCGTCGGCGGTCATCTCGATCATCGCGGCCCGCAAACCTCGCGCGGGCTCGCCGACGAGCTCGGGCTACCGCTCGTCGACGTGATCACGGCGCTGCTCGCGCTCGAGTCCGACGGCGCGATCCTGCGCGGCACCTTCAGACCCGTCGTCGCCTGCGGGGACGACCCGGCTGCGCTGCGCCACGGCTTCGCCGTTGCCGGGGCTTCCGTCCACTCGGGGAACGCGCCTGCGGCGCTTCCCTCGGGTAGCACCACGGGTCCGCGCACCGTGCGCGAGGCGCTCGCCGATGCGGACGAGCTCGTCGACCGCCAGTGGTGCAACCGCCGCGTGCTCGCGCGCATCCATCGCCTCACGCTCGCGAAGCTGCGGCGCGAGATCGAGCCGGTGAGCGCGGCCGCGCTGATGCGGTTCATGCTGCGCTGGCAGCGCGTCGCGCGTCACACGCAACTGATCGGCGCCGATGGCCTCGCGCGCGTGCTCGAGCAGCTGCAAGGCTTCGAGACCGCCGCCGGCGCGTGGGAACGCGAGCTGTTGCCGGCGCGCTTGCACGGCTACGACCCGAGCTGGCTCGATCAGCTGTGCCTCGCCGGTCAGATCGTGTGGTGCCGGCTCTCGCCGCGAAAGATCGAGGCACCCGAGGGTGCGCCCGACGACGAAACGCGGGTCGTTCGCAACGCGCCGTCGCGCTCGGCGCCGCTCGCGCTGATGTTGCGCCGCGACGCCGGCTGGCTGCGCGCGGCCGCGGCGGTCGCGAAGCTCGACGACGCGCCCGAGCCGAGCCCGCTCGCCGCGCGCGTGCGCGACTACCTCGCGGCGCACGGCGCGTCGTTTCTCGCCGATCTCGTGACCGCGGTCGACGCCGCGCCCGACGCGCTCGAGGACGCGCTGTGGGAGCTCGTCGGCGCCGGCGTCGCGACGGCCGACGGTTTTGCGAGCCTGCGGGTGCTCGTCGATCGCCGCCGCGGCGAGGTCAAGAGCCCGTTCGATCCAGCCGGGCGCTCGATCGTCGCGGCGCTACCTCCGGTGCGCAAGTGGCAAGAGGCGATCAAGCGCGCGCGCACGCGCGATCGCGAGCGGCCCGGTCACGCGCTGCGCTCGCTGCCGACCGCGGCGGGCCGGTGGTCGCTGCTTGCGGTCGCGCCGACCGAGCACGACGCCGAGGCCTCGGCGCGTCAGCTGCTCGCGCGCTACGGCGTGGTGTTTCGCGACCTGCTCGCGCGCGAGTCCAGCCTGCCGCCGTGGCGCGACCTGCTCGTCGCGTTGCGCCGGCTCGAAGCGCGCGGCGAGATCCGCGGCGGCCGGTTCGTCACCGGTTTCGTCGGCGAGCAGTTCGCGCTGCCCGAGGCGCTCGACGAGCTGCGCGCCGCCCGCCAGCCCGGCCACGCGCCCGACGTCGCGCGAGTCGCGGCGACCGATCCGCTCAACCTCGTCGGCGTGCTGTCGCCCGGCCCGCGCGTCCCGGCGATCGTCGGCAACGCGGTGCTCTACATCGATGGTCAGGCCGTCGCCTCGCTCGAAGCCGGCGAGCTCGTGCGCCGCGCGCCGCTCGCGTCGGGCGCGCGGATCGACGACGATCTGACGTATCACCCGCCGCCGCGGCCGGCGACGGCCGCCTCGCAAGCCGCGCTGCCGTTGTGAGGTTCACGGAGCGAAGCGAGCGGTGGCAGGTGCCGCGTGGGCTTGCACCGAAGGCCGAGCGAAGCGGGGACCTCCGGTGATCGCCCCGTGGCAACACGTGCGCGCGCTGTTCGCGAGCTGGCCCGGCCGCTTCATCTGCGCGTTCTTGGTGTTCCAACTATTCCTGCCGCTCACGTACTACTGCGGACGCCGCGACCCGCACGACGAGCGCTTCGCATGGCGCATGTTCTCGCCGATGCGCATGGCCCATTGCGAGCCCCACGCCAAGCTCGACGGCAAGCCGTTCGCGCTCGAATCCGAATTCCACGAGGCCTGGATCGATCTCGCTCAGCGCGGACGCTTCGTCGTCATCGAAGCGATGGCGGCGCGGCTGTGTGCGAAACATCCCGGCTCTTCGGTCTCGATCTCGCTCGACTGCACGTACCTCGATCGCGATCCCGAAACCTACGGCGGCTTCGATCTCTGCCAGGCGCCACAGCTGTGAGCAAGCGGCGGAAGAAGGGGCGTCGGGCATCCGGCGGCGGACGTCGACCGCAGGACGCAGGGTCGGAATCGGCGGAGGCGGCGGCGGCGACGGCTGCGGCAACGGCGACGGGACCGGCAACGGCGGCGGCGACGGCGACGGGACCGGCAACGGCGACGGCTGCGGCGACGGCTGCGGCAACGGCGACGGCTGCGGCAACGGCGACGGCGACTGCGGCGGCGGCAGCCGCTGCCCGACGCCCGACGCCCGACGCTCGACGCCCACACTTCTGGTTCGCCTTCTCGGTGTCCTGGTCCAAGCTCGCGCTCGGTCGCGTCGTCCTCTTCAGCCTCCTCGCGCTCGACGCGCTCATGCAGCTCCGCCACGCTCCGCGCTACGGCGCCGGCGGTTTCAACGTCGGCCAGCTCCCCCTCCTCGACTCGCTCGGCCCCTCTCGCGTCGCGTACACGATCGCCGAGCTCGTCAACGCCTACCTGTTCGCGACCATCGCGTGCGGCGTCGCATCGCGCTTCGCGCTCCCACTCGCGGCCGCGATCTACAGCTGGCTCTACTTCGGCAGCCAGCTCGACTCGTACCAGCATCATTATCTCGTCGCGCTCGTCCTGTGGCTCGCGTGCTTCGTGCCCTGGCAGCGCCCCGAAGGCGCGACCGCCGCGACGCCCGTCCGCGCGTGGGCATTGCGCCTGATTCTCTTCCAGCTCGCGATCATGTACCTGTGGGCCGCGATCTCGAAGATGACGCCGGCATGGTGGGACGGATCGACGCTCGCCCGCCAGGTCACCGGCCCGCTGCGCTCGGTGATCGACTCCACGGTCGGCATTCGCACTGCATCGCGCCTCGTGATTCCCACCGAGCTCGCGCTCGCATGCACCGTGTGGCTGCGCCCGGCGTGGCGGTTCGCGGCGCCGCTCGGCATCGCGTTTCACCTCGGCATCGTGGCGACCGGACTCGAGATCGGGTTGTTCGCATGGTTGATGATCGGGGTCTACGTGTTCGTCGTGCCCGATGCGATCTGGATCGCGATCGGGCGCGTCGTCGAGTCGCTCCAGCTCGGTGCCGCCGTGCGCGCGGTGTTCGCGCGCCCCGGCTGGGTCGTGTTCGCGATCGCGGTCGCGCTCTCGATCGCATGCGCCGCCGCGTGCCGCTTCCCGTACGCACTCGCGCTCGCGCTCGTGCTCGCCGTCGCGCTCGCCGTGCGCGCGGTCCTCGCGATTCGCCGCGGCACGCCGGCGATCGCCACGCTCGCCGCCGCGCACCTCGTCGCGCTCGCCGCGTGGCTCGCGGTCGATCGCGCATCGACGCTGGCGGGCGACTACTACCGGTTCTGGGGCGCGAGCGAGCGCCGCTTCGGCGACGCCGATGCTGCCCTCACCGCGTACTCGCACCTCGTCGCGATCACGCCCGACGATCCCGGCGCGCACTATCAGCTCGGCCGCCTGCTGCTCGCGCACGACCGCGGCGACGAAGGCCTCGCCGAGCTCGCCGCCTCCGAGCAGCTCGATCCCGCTCACGCCCGTGCCTTCGTCGCGGAAGCGACGTGGCTCGCCGACCACGGCCGCCGCGACGACGCGCTCGCGAAGGCTCGCGTGGCCGCGCGCGTCGAGCCCGGCGACGCCGAGGCGCGCGCGCTCGTGGAGGCGCTGCGGAAGTGACCCGCCAGGACCGCGCCAACAAGATCGCGGCGATCCTCGACGAGCTGTTCCCGGCGCCGAGCATCCCGCTCGATCACGGCGATCCGTTCCAGTTGCTGGTCGCGACCGTGCTGTCGGCGCAATGCACCGACGCCCGCGTCAACCTGGTCACACCTGCACTGTTCGCGCGCGCCCCCGATGTCGCGGCGATGGCGGGCATGCGCGCCTCGCAGATCCTGCCGTACATTCGTACGTGCGGGCTCGCGCCGACCAAAGCCAAGAACCTGGCCGCGCTCGCGCGCATGCTCGTCGCCGATCACGCCGGCAAAGTCCCCCGCGAGCTCGCCGAGCTCGAGCGCTTGCCCGGCGTCGGCCACAAGACCGCGAGCGTCGTGCTCGCGCAGGCGTTCGGCATCCCGGCGTTTCCCGTCGACACGCACATCCACCGGCTCGCCGGACGCTGGCGGCTATCGCGTGCTCGCGACGTCGCCGAGACCGAGCGCGATCTGCGCGCGCTGTTTCCGCCCGAGCGCTGGAACATCCTCCACCTCCAGATCATCTACTTCGGTCGCAAGCACTGTCCGGCCCGCGGCCACGACCCGTCGGAGTGCCCCGTCTGTTCGTGGGCGATGTCCGCCCGCCGGACCACCAGAGGTCGAAAACTACGAAATCACGTGGTTTAATTGGCTACCTGAAAATAGTGCTTGCATCTTGGCGCCGGAATGAATATTCATTCCGCATCGGACCGCAGCCATGACACCCGCCCGCCCCAGCCAACAGCGCCTCGTCGTCACCGACAAGCGCGAGGCCATCATGGCCGCCGCGCTGGGGCTGTTCGTCGAGCGCGGCTTCTACGGCACGGCGGTCCCCGAGATCGCCGAGCGCGCCGAGGTCGGCGCCGGAACGATCTATCGCTACTTCGAGTCCAAGGAGGCGCTCGTCAACGAGCTGTACCGGCGCGAGAAGATGCGCTTCGCCGCGCACGTGCTGAACGAGATGCCGGGCGGTCCCGCCCGCGAGCTGTTCCGCACGATGTGGATGAAGATGGCGAAGTTCGCCGGCGAGAACCTCGAGGGGTTCGTGTTCCTCGAGCTGCATCATCACGCGCGCTACCTCGACGCCGAGAGCCGCGCGCTCGAGCAGCGCATGCTCGACATGTTTTCCCAGGTCACCATCGCGGCGCAGGCGCGCGGCGAGGTGAAGGCGGGCCCGCCCCGCTTGCTCATGGGCTTCGTGCTCGGAGCGTTCATCGGTGTCATTCGCTGCTGCCTCGAAAATGATCAACCCGTTCCCTCCGCGGACTGGAAGCTGGCCGAACAGTGCGCGTGGGAAGCGATTCGTGCCTGATCACCAACCAACCTACACCCTGATTTTTTTTGGCCTTTACACGGAATGAACATTCATTCCACGAAACCACTAGGAGCCCGAACATGTCCACCTCGTCGAAGATCGTCCTCGTCACCGGAGCCACCGCCGGCATCGGCCGCACCACCGCGCTCCACCTCGCCCGCCAGGGCCATCACGTGATCGCGTCGGGTCGCAAGGTCGCCGAGCTGGCCAAGCTCGCGGCCGAAGCGAACGAGCTCAAGCTCGACACGCTCGTGCTCGACGTGACCTCGCAGTCGTCGATCGCGGCGGCGGTCGCGAAGGTGGACGAGCTGACCGGCGGCCACGGCATCGACGTGCTCGTCAACAACGCCGGCTTCGGCGTGCTCGGACCGACGTCCGAGATCTCGGACGCCGAGATGCGCCGTCAGTACGAGACGAACGTGTTCGGCCTGATGGCCGTGACGCGCGCGTTCCTGCCGCAGATGCAAGCGCGCCGCTCGGGCCGCGTGATCAACGTATCGAGTGTCGGCGGGCGCATCACGCTGCCGTTCTTCGGGGTCTACAACTCGACCAAGTACGCGGTCGAGAGCTTGTCGGAGGCGCTGCGCTACGAGCTGCGTCCGTTCGGCGTCGACGTCGTCCTCATCGAACCGGGCGTGATCCGCACGAACTTCGAGGCGACCGCGGTTGCCAACCTCAACGCCTTCGCACACACGCCGTACGGCCCGGCGATGTCGAAGTACGAGGAGATGTCGAAGATGGCCGACAGGTTCGCCTCGAACCCGATCGTGATCGCGAAGGCGATCGCGCGCGCGGTCACCGCGCGCCGGCCGTGGGCGCGCTACGTCGCGCCGCGCTCGACCAACCTCGCGGTCTGGATGAACGCGATCCTGCCGACGCGCGTGTGGGACTGGGCGATGCGCAAGATGTCGTTCCTCAACCGCAAGACGCTCGGCCTCGACGGCGCGCCGCGCACGCACGTGCCCCAAGCCGTCGATCAGACCAAGCCGGTCGCGAAGCAAACCGAGCTGCGCGCGATGAACTGAACCGGTGTAGCCTCTGGCCCGTGCCAGACGACGAAGAAGACTTCGCGGCGATGTTCGCGGCCAGCGAGGCCAACCGGCCGCGCTCGGGAAAACGCCCGCGCGCGGGCGACGTGGTGACCGGCAAGGTGATCACGATCGGCAAGGAAGCCGTGTTCGTCGATCTCGGCGGCAAGGCCGAAGGCCAGCTCGAGCGCTCGCAGGTCAGCGACCCGAACGGCAAGCTGCTCGTCGCGGTCGGCGATACGATCGAGGCGCGGGTCGCCGCCGACGAAGGCGGCGTGCTCGCGCTGCGTGCGCTGCGCGCCGTCGCGGAGGACGGCCCGCAGCGATCTTTGACACGGGGGATCGGCCGTGGGCCGGAGGCGCGCGCCGAGCTCGCGCAAGCGGCCGAGCTCGGGATCCCGGTCGAGGGGCGCGTCACCGAGGTCGTCAAGGGCGGCGTGTCGGTCGACGTCGCGGGCGTGCGCGGGTTCTGCCCGGCGTCGCAGCTCGACGCGCGACCCGTCGACGATCTCGCGACGTTCGTCGGCCAGACGCTGCAATTCCGCGTGACGCGCTACGAGCCGCGCAACCTGGTGCTGTCACGGCGCGCGCTGCTCGAAGAGGAACGCGAGCGCGCGGCGGTCGAGACGCGCAAGCGGCTCGCGCCCGGCGCCGTGCTGCGCGGCAAGGTCGTCGGCTTCAAGCCGTTCGGCGCGTTCGTCGATCTCGGCGGGATCGAAGGCATGCTCCACATCTCCGAGCTCGGGTTCTCGCGCGTCGACAAGCCCGAGGACGTGCTCGCGCTCGGCCAGGAGCTCGACGTCGCCGTGCTCAAGGTCGACGGTGATCGCATCAGCCTGTCGCTCAAGGCGCTCGCGTCCGACCCGTGGCGCGACGCGACGGCGGCGCTCGCCGAAGGCAGCCGCGTGCGCGGACAGATCACGCGCCTGCAGCCGTTCGGCGCGTTCGTCGAGATCGCGCCGGGCGTCGAAGGCCTCGTCCACATCAGCGAGCTAGGCGCTGGCCGGCGCATCCATCATCCGAAAGAAGTGGTCGCGATCGGCCAGCAGGTCGAAGCGACGGTGGTCTCGATCGATCACGAGCGGCGCCGGCTCGGGCTGTCGCTCGCCGCGAGCAAGGACGCGAGCCCCGACGAGATCGCCGCGGTCGTGCCGCGCGCGCCCCAGAAGCTCGGCACGCTCGGCGATCTGTTGCAGAAGAAGAAGTAGAGGCCGCCAGGGCGTCGATGTCGTATGCGCGGGCACGACCACGAGCGATCCGCCGTGAGCCCGCGGTGAAAACCCAAGCCCTGTAGGACAGCGATGTCGCTGTTGCGCGCGAGCCCCCGATGCGGCGCCCCGTGCAGTCTCACGGGGTTGCGCGTTGGCGCGCACGCTGCAATTCGCAGGCGTCATGAGATTCGTCGTCGCGTTCGCCGTCGCGATCACCTTGCCTTCGGTCGCGAGCGCCGATCCGCCCGGCGCGACGCCCGATGCGACGCAGGCTTCGCCACCGGGGCTCACACCGGCCGAGCCCACGCACCGTAGCTACGGTCTTCAGGTGCTCGCGGTCGATGCGCTCTCGCTCGGGCTCATGGTCGGCGGCGGTGGCGGCGTGATGTCCGAAGTCGGTGCGCTCGGCTACGCGTTCGGCGGCGCGGCCATCCACCTCGGGCACGACCGCAACGGCCAGGCGCTGGGGAGCGTGCTGCTGCACGTCGGCTTGCCGGTCCTCGGCGGCTACATCGGCTATCGCATGAACTATCCGAACGACGACGACGAGGGCCCGATCATCTCGACCTTCCTCGGCATCGCGGTCGGAGTCGCAGCCGCGACGACGATCGACGCGACCATTCTCGCGCACGACGAAGATCCCGCACCGCCGCGGTGGTCGCCGACGTTCGCGAGGACGCCGCGCGGCGGCATGACGTTCGGCCTCGCGCGCACGTTCTGATCCGGAGCTCGCGCTCGGCGAGTCGTTACAGCGCGAAATCGGCCGCCGGAGTCCGGTCGGCTATTCGACACTCGGTGTCAGCAGTCTGCCGGGCAACCACGCGGTTGCGTGCACTTGGCCAGTGGTACGACCACTGCAGAACGCGGCGGCCATGCGTTACCTCCTCGTCACCGCGATCGCGATCGTCGTCACCTCGACTGCGGCCCATGCCGATCCGCCGAGCCTCACCGAACCAGTGGCTGCTCCGGTCGCCAGCGGCGCGACCGAGAGCTATGCGCTGCAGACGCTCGCGATGGACGGTGCCTCGCTCGCGCTGATCGCCGCCGGCTCCAAGAGCGGCGCGCTGGTCGGGATCGGGATCGCGATGTACTTCGCCGGAGCACCGGCCGTGCACATCCATCATGATCAGATCGGGCATGCGGGCAGGAGCCTGCTGTTACGCGTCGGTCTCCCCGTGCTCGGCGCGATCGTGGGTCACGCGATCACCGCGAACGAGACCGAGGGCGATGGCGACATCGCGGGCCCTGCACTCGGCGTCGTGTGCGGCGCAGCCGCCGCGAGCCTGATCGACGCGGCTGCGCTCGCGCGTCAGCCCATCGAGAGCGCATCGCGCTGGACACCGACGATCGGCACGACGCGTCAGGGCGGATTCACCGCCGGCATCGCGGCGCGGTTCTAGCCTTCGTCGAGCTACTCGCGATCGAGATACGTGTACCCGATCATCCCCTGCCGGAACCGGTTGATCAGCGTGCGGCTCTCTTCGATCGTCATCAGCTTCCGCCGCAGCGCGCTCTCGACGTTGTTGCGCATCCTCCCGAGCAGGTCGCTCGGCGAGTAGTCGACGAACTGCAGCACCTCGCTCACGGTGTCACCCGCGACCACTTCCTTGACGTCGTAGTCGCCGTCCTCGCTGAGCTGCACGTGCACGGTGTTCGTATCGCCGAACAGGTTGTGAAGGTCGCCGAGGATCTCCTGGTACGCCCCGACCAGGAAGATGCCGAGGTAGTAGTCCTTGCCGTCATCCTTGGGGTGCAGCTCGAGCACGTGCTTGACGTCGCGCAGGTCGATGAACGAGTCGATCTTGCCGTCGGAGTCGCACGTGATGTCGGCGAGCGTCGCGCGCCGCGTCGGCTCCTCGTTCAGGCGATGGATCGGGCAGATCGGGAACAGCTGATCGACCGCCCACGCGTCGGGCACCGACTGGAACATCGAGAAGTTGCAGAAGTACGTATCGCTGAGCGCCTTCTCGAGGCCCTCGAGCTCCTCGGGCACGTGCTCGCGGTTGCGCACGGCCATCAGCACCTTCTCGCAGGTCGCCCAGAACAAGTTCTCGCACAGCACGCGGTGCTCGAGCGACAGGTGCCCGAGGTTGAACAGCTGCAGGACCTGGTCCTTGTACTCGACCGCGTCGTGATAGCTCTCGAGCAGGTTCTTCGCCGAGACGCCCTGGTACGTCTCCCACATGTTCGCGACCAGCGGCGGCACCGGCCGCGCGATCTGCGCCGGCACGTGCGTGTTGAACTCGGTCACGCCGAGCACGTTGACGACCATCACCGAGTGGTGCGCGGCGACCGCGCGCCCCGATTCGCTCACGATCGACGGATGCGGCACCTGATCGGCGTCGCAGATCTCCTTGATCGCGTACACGACGTCGTTCGCGTACTCCTGCACCGTGTAGTTCATCGACGACGCGAAGTTCGTCTGCGAGCCGTCGTAGTCGACGCCGAGGCCGCCGCCGACGTCGAGATACGCGAGCCCCTTGGCGCCGAGCTTGTGCATCTCGACGAACAACCGGCCGGCCTCGCGCAGCGCGTTCTTCACGCTCTTGATCGCGCTGATCTGCGAGCCGAGGTGAAAGTGCAGGAGCTTGAGCGTGTCGGCCTCGCCCCACGCCTTCAGCTTGTCGACCGCCTCGACCATCTCGGCCGCGGTCAGCCCGAACTTCGAGAAGTCGCCGCCGCTTTGCTCCCAGCGGCCGGCGCCGCGCGACGACAGGCGCGCGCGGATGCCGAGCTGCGGCTTGATCTTCACGCGCTCGCTGACGCGGTGGATGTTGTCGAGCTCGGTCGGCTTCTCGACGACGAGGATGACCGTCTTGCCCATCTTCGACGCGAGCAGCGCGGTCTCGACGTACTCCTCGTCCTTGTAGCCGTTGCAGATGATCAGCGCCTCGTCGTCCTGGTGGATCGCCATGATCGCGAGCAGCTCCGGCTTGCTGCCCGCCTCGAGGCCGTAGTGGAACGGCCGGCCGTACTCGATGATCTCCTCGACGACCGTGCGGTTCTGGTTGACCTTGATCGGATACACGCCGCGGTATTGCCCGCCGTAGCCGTACTCGCGGATCGCGTTGGTGAACGCGCTGCACAGCAGCTCGATGCGCGCCTTCAGGATGTCGCTGAAGCGCAGCAGGATCGGCAGCTGGATGCCGCGCGCGACGAGCTCGTCGATGAGCTCCTTCATGTCGATCGCGCCGCCGCCTTCGCCGCGCGGCGTGACGATCAGGTTGCCGTGGTCGTTGACGCCGAAGTAGCCGCAGCCCCAGCGCGGGATGTTGTACGTGTCGTTCGCGTCGGCGGCGGTCCACCGGCGGAGCGGATCGTGTGCGAGCAAAGCTTTGGCGCGCGCCATCTTCGATCACCTAGTACGGTGAATCGCCCGCGCATGCAATGGGAATCGCGGACGGTCACGCGGCGTGGCGCGAGCGCCACAGACGCGGCGCCGAGCGCCGGCCGCGGGTCGGCTCGTCATCGTGATCGCCCGCCGGGATCGCGTTGCAGTCGGTGCCGCGCGGGAAGCGGCGCGGCACGCCGACGACCGTAGGCGCGGCGCACGGGCGCATCGCCGTGGGCTCGACCACCGCGAGCACGTCGGTGTCGTCCGCGAGCTCGATGTCGGCATCGCCGAACAGCTCCAGCATCGTCGACACGATCGGCGCGGTGCCGAGCATCCAGCCGTGCGCCGCCGCCGCGCGCTCGAGCGCCTCGATCAGCGCGGCCGCCGACGGAAACCGATGGTCCGGATCGAGCGCCAGCGCGCGCTCGATGACCGCCGCGAGCTCGACCGGGAAGTCCGGGATCGCGTCGGTCGGGCGCACGTAGTTGCCCTGCACGACCGCGAGCATGCGCTCGAAATCGCTGTTGCCGGCAAAGCAGCGCCGGCGCGTGGTCAGCTCGTACAGCACGATGCCGAGCGCGAACACGTCGGTGCGGAGGTCGACGGCGTCGCCCAGGCACTGCTCGGGCGACATGTAGCTGGTCTTGCCCCGCACCACGCCCGGGCTGGTCTCGTGTGACGAAATCGTCGCAGTCGCGATGCCGAAGTCGACCACCTTCACGCCGCCATCGCGGCCGACCATGATGTTCGACAGCGACACGTCCCGGTGCACGAGGTGGAGCGGCTGGCCATCCGAGCTGCAGCGGCGGTGCGCGTGGTCGAGGCCGTGCGCGGCGGCCGCGATGATCGAGACCGCGGCTTCGTACGAGATCGTCGCGTCCTGGCGCTCGGCCGCCGCGAGCATGCCGCGGAGGTCCGCGCCGTCGATGTACTCCATCGCCAGGTAGTGCACGCCCGCTTCGCTGTCGGCCTCGTGCACGGCCGCGAGGTGGTCGTGACGCAGCATGCCGAGCAGGCGCGCTTCGTCGAGGAACAGCGCGCGGGCCTCGGCGTCGCGCGAGCAGGCCTGGTTGAGCACCTTGACCGCACGCTGCTCCCCGGTCGCGAGCTGGCGAGCCAGGTAGACGTCCGCCATACCGCCCTGGGCGAGCAAGCGCACGAGCTCGTAGCTCCCGAGGCGGGTCTGGAGCGGCAGCACGGGCTGACCAGGACTCATCACCTGTTCTACGGGCCACCCCCCCGACCGGTTCTCGCGCACTCATCGTTAAGAGGATGGGTGACGCAGGACGTCGCATTTGTGTGGGATCTGCAGATCCAGCCACTTAGCTCGCTTGCGAGCGGCTTTCGTTCGGATAGATTCGGCCGTTCATGGGAAACGAGGTCCAAAAAGGCAGCGACGCCGCGAAGGTCATCGCGGAAGAAGAGCGCCTCTATGGACAGGTCCAGGCGCGCGTCGCGATCGGCGACGAGGACGACGATCGGCCGCGCGTCGGCTCGAGCGACCTCGACAACGATCTGCTGTCGCTGCGCGACCAGATCGCGGAAGCGCGCGCCGAGGATCTGCCGCCGCTCGTCGAGCAGATGACGCGGCTCGCGGCGCTCAAGGCGCGGCTCGGCGGCGGCAAGTCGCTGCCGGTCGACATCACGTCGCCGTACTTCGCGCACATGCGGTTGCGCGAGCAAGGCAAGCGGCGCGACGTCATGATCGGCAAGCGCGGCTTCATCGATCGATCGTCGAACGTGCAGATCGTCGACTGGCGCAACGCGCCGGTGTCGCGCATCTACTACCGCTACGAAGAGGGCGACGACTACGAGGAGGAGATCGCGGGGCGTCGCGTCGACGGCGTGGTCGAGGCGCGCCGGAACATCTCGATCGCGAAGGGCAACCTGCGCCGCATCGGCACGCCGCAGGGCACGTATCTGAAAGATTCCCGCGGCACGTGGGTGCAAGCGGTCGGTCAGCTCGCGCCGACCTTGCACGGCGGCATGGGCAAGGCGGCGCGGCCGGTCGCCGCGGCCGGCCCCAAGGGCGTGCTCGGCATTCACCATCGCGGCGGCGCGCCGCGCGCGGATCGCACGCTCCCCGAGATCGCGGCGCTGATCGACAAGGAGCAGTTCGAGCTGATCACGCAGCCCGACAGCGGCATCGTCGTGATCCAGGGCGGCGCCGGCTCGGGCAAGACCACGGTGGCGCTGCACCGCATCGCGTACCTGAATTTTCAGGACGGCCGCCGGTTCAAGGCGACGAACATGCTGTTCGTCGTGCCGACCCAGGCGCTCGTGCGCTACGTCGCCGGCGTCCTGCCCGCGCTCGGCGTCAGCGGCGTGCCGGTCGTGACGTACACCGGCTGGGCGCGCTCGACGCGCATGCGCTGCTTGCCCGACGCGCCGACCAAGTACAACGCCGAGCCGCCCGATCAGGTGTCGCGCGTCAAGAAGCATCCGGCGCTGCTCGCGCTGCTCGAGCGGTGGTGCCTGCGCCAGGCCGAAGACATCGGCCGCGAGATCGCCGAGATCGCGGGCAGCGAATCGGCGGTCGCCGAGTGGAACCGCGTCGCGTCGCGGCCGCTCGTGCCGCGCCTCGGCGCGCTCAGCAAGTGGACGAAGAACGCCGAGATCGCGCCGCAGGTGCGGGTCGCGCTCGAGGGCCTGTTGCGGCGATGGAAGAAGCGCGCCGACGATTGCGTGCTCGACTGGGCCGAGCTGCTCACCGATCCGGCCGCGCTCGCCGAGGGCTTCGCCGGCACCGACGTCACGCCGAAGGACATCGAGCGCGTCGTCGGCTGGCTGCGCCGCCAGCTCGCGAAGCCGCAGGCGCCGCCCGTCGACGAGGAGGGCAAGCCGGTGCTCGACTCCGAGGGCCGCGCGGTCACCGCCGACGAGGATGACCCGGCGGGCCGCTTCGACGACGAGGACGATCCGATCCTGCTCCGGCTCGTGCAGCTCAAGCGCGGCGGCTTGATGACGCCGGATGGCGACGAGCTCGGCTGGGAGCACGTCGCGATCGACGAGGCGCAGGACCGGTCGGCGCTCGAGGTCAAGGTGCTGGTCGAGGGCGTGCACGCGCCGGACCGCGATCCGGCCAAGCGCTCGATCACGATCGCCGGCGACACCGCGCAGCGGCTCGTGTTCGACAACAACTTCACGGGCTGGGCCGAGCTGCTCGCCCAGACCGGCCAGCCGGCGATCGTGCGGCCGCTGCGGCTGTCGTATCGCTCGACCGCCGAGGTCATGCTGCTCGCGCGCGAGATCCTCGGCCCCGAGCTCGCGCCCGCCGAGCCGCTCGCGGCGCGGCCCGGCGAGCCGGTCGAGCTCCACGAGTTCGGCGATCTCGGCGAGGCGATCGCGTTCCTCGGCGACGCGCTGCGCAACCTCATGGCGCGCGAACCCACCGCATCGTGCGCGGTGATCGCGCGCCACCCCGAGCAAGCCGACGCCTACTTCGACGGCCTGCGCCGCGCCGAGGTGCCGGCGCTGCGCCGCGTGCGCCGCGACGACTTCAACTTCCAGCCCGGCGTCGACGTCACCGACGTCGCGCAGGTCAAGGGCCTCGAGTTCGACTACGTCGTCATGGTCGACGTCAACGACTCGAGCTACCCCGCCGCGAACTGGGCGCGCCACCTCCTGCACATCGGCGTGACGCGCGCCGCGCACCAGCTGTGGCTGATCGCGACCGGCGACGTCAGCCCGCTCATCCCCGCCGCGCTGCGCGACGGCGGGCGGATGGCCGTCGGTTAGGATCGCGTGAACGCCGATATCTCGACGCGGGTCGCGATCTCCACCGACGAGCTGCCCTGGGTGGCGCGTGACGGCATCGAAGAGCGAGTGTTCGAGACTCGCGACGCGGCCCGCACGGCGATCGTGCGCGTACCACCGGGAGGCAGCGTGATGATTCCGGGCGATCACGCCCTCGACGTGCTCGTGCTCGCGGGCGCGCTGCGCGACGGCGGCGTCGGAACGTACGTTCACGACTCGGCCTCGACCCGGCTCGTCAGCGACACCGGCTGCACGCTGTTCGTGAAGCAGCGCCCCGTGCGCGGCTCGAACCGCGTCGTCGTTGCGGCCTCGGCGCTCTCGTTCGGACCGTTCGACGCGCGCGGCGTCGCGGAACTGGAGCTCCACGCCGATCCGAACGTCCGCATCGTCATGATGCGGTTCGCGCCGGGCGCCGCGATCGCGCGACACCAGCACGCGCTCGCCGAAGAGCTGTTCGTGCTCGCAGGCGACTTGCGCGACGAGCACGGCACCTACGCGAAGCACTGGTGGGTACGCCAGCCGCCGGGCAGCACGCACGCCGTGCGGAGCGAGACCGGCTGCACGACATTGGTATTCGTGGAGCGCGCGCGCCGCGACGAGACCGAGGTGGCCGCCGAGCAGCTGCTGGCGCGTGGACGTTATCGTGTCGACGCCGTGCTGTCGCGCAGCGAGCACTGCACGGTCGTCGCCGCGACGATCCCGTCCACGACCAGGCGCGTCGCCCTGAAGATCCTCAGACACGGCAGGGTGCGGCCGGCGCTGGTCACGATGCTGTTCTTGGAAGGAGCCCGTGGCCTGTCCCTGGTGAGGAGCGCACACGTCGTCTCGCTCTACGATTTCGGAATGCTCGAAGGCGGCGAGCCCTATCTCGCGATGGAGCTCGTGGACGGCAAGCCGCTGGCGCCGTGCCTCGCTCCCGACCTCGCGGTCGAATATGGCTTGCAGGCGTGCGCGGCGCTCGATGCGGTGCATGCCGCTGGCTTCGTCCACCGCAATGTCCAACCGGCGCACCTGATCGCGTCGCGCAGCGCCGACGGCTCGGCGCTGGTCAAGCTGGTGTCGTTCACCTCGATCAAGCAGATGCCGCGTGACAAGCCGGCAGGGGTCACGATGGTCGCCCGCATCGGCTCGCCGGCATACATGTCACCCGAACAGATCGCGCCGTCGCGCGATGTCGATGCACGGTCCGACGTGTGGTCGCTCGGGGTCACGCTGTATCAGCTCGTGACCGGTCAGCTCCCTTTCGTCGCCCGGTCGATCGACGAGCTCGCGACCAAGATCGCGGAGGTGCCACATCCGCGGCTCGCCGGAGCTCCGCCCGCGCTCGCAGCCGTGATCGATCGCTGTCTGGCCAAGAATCGCGCGCACCGCTTCGCGAGCGCCGCCGAGCTCGGCACCGCGCTGAGCGATTGTCGTGGGAATTGATCGCACTCGGGGCGTCTCGCCGCTCGTCAGCGCAGCGCGTCTTACCGGCGCGTCCCGGCGAGCTGACCCTCGATGCACGGCACCTGGCTCTGGCACGTCCACGGGCCTCGCATCGTCTTGCTGTCACCGCCGAGCGTGAGGTGGTAGTCGGCCGTCGCGAGGCCGCCCGACACCGAGCTGCCGCTCATCACGAGCGTGGCCTTCTCGCAGTCGAGGCGGCCGCGCACGTGCTCGTCTCCGGCTCCGGCCTTCGTCTTCCAGTGAAACGTGCCGGTCACGACGCCGTCGTGCTCGGCGAGCTCGAGCACGAACGTCCAGTGGGTGCCCGCGACGTCATCGCCAGAGCCCGTCCACGTGCCGGCCACGATGCAGCGCGGCTTCGGTGTGGCGTGGCCGGCAGCAGCGACGCCCACGACAAGGGCGGCGATGACCCGGTTACGGGCAGCCATTGTAGAGAGACGACGGCGGGTAGTTCTGGCCGGTCTTGTTCTTGTGGTTGAGATCGAGCTGGCCGAGCTGCACGTGCAGCTCGGGCACGTTCCACGTGTGGCCGGCGGCCAGCACCTGGGGAGTGCCGGTCGCGACGTCCGAGCTCGCGACCGCCCACGCGTACACCTCGTACGTGCCCGGCGGCAGTTCGAACGAGTAGGTGCCGTCGGGCTGGACCTGCTGGATGTACGTGTCGTCGAGCACGTCGACGACCTTGACGCGCGCCCACATGCATTTGTGGATGTCGCAGTAGATCTCCTGTTCCATCGGCGTGTCGAACTTCCGGGTCTTCGACTTGCCGGGCCCGTAGCGATTGAGATCGAAGAACGGGTCGGGCGAGAACACGTTGTGGTCCTCGCTGTCGTTGTTCGGGAAATCGATCTCGGTCCCCTTCGCCACGACGAGCACGTGCGGATCGTAGGTCGGGACTTGCTTGATGGTGCGCTGCGCGATCGTCTTCGTCTTGAGGGCTGTCTTCGCGCTGCGCTTGTGGCTCCGGTCCTTGTCGACGACGTACACCCACAGCCCGCCGTCGGGCGGCTTCGCGGGCTTGCCGTTCATCACGGCCTCGACGCGGCCGTGGATCGTGACGGTGAGCCCCGGCTGCTCGTAGGCAGGGCTGCCGAGCAGCAAGACGATCGCGATGGCAACCTGGCGCATGATCACTCCGTTGCCACGACGATCGAGCTCGTGAGCACGTCGTCGGGGAAGTCCGGGATGGGGTCGAGCTCGCGCACGAACGTGTACTCGACCTTGGCGAGGATGCGATTCGTGAGCGCGAAGTGCGCGCCGATCGTCGCGCGCGCGACGTGGGACTCGTACACGAACGTCGCGCCATTCTGATGCACGGCATCGCGCCAGTCGACGCGCACGTACGGTGTGAGCCAGTCGGTCGCGCGATGGCTGACCGTGAGGTACGCGCCCTTGTACGTCAGGCACGGCGCCGCGTTGCACGACACCATCAGCGACGTCGTCTCGCCCTGCTCGACGCCCTGCACGTACTCGGCGACGGCTTCGAAGCCGTGCAGGTCGTGCAGGCTCGCGTCGAAGCCCACGTGCCATTGCCAGATCGACAGATCGGGCTGCTTGTCCTGCGGACCGGTCGCGGCCGACACGCCGAGCTCGAGGCCCTGACCGACCGGCAGCATCCACTGCAGGTGGCCCGATCCCATCGGCAGCGAATTCGCGTGGAGCACGGTCATCGGCTCGAACCGGTTCATGAAGCTGTCGCCGTCGGTGATCGCCGCCGACGCGCTGAGCGGTCCCTGCACGAGCCGCGCTTCGATCCCGAGCGGCCGGCCGCACGTGTAACGACAGATCAGCGACGGCGTGACCTCGAGCCGGCGCGGCGCGTCCTGCGAGCGGTACTCGACGCCGAGCACCGAGTCGATCTTGCCGACCATGATCCAGAAGTTCTTGTCCTCGTACGGCTGCCAGTCGATGTGCGCGAGCTCGACGTCGAGGATGTCGCCGCCGGGACGCGGTAGCAGCTCGGTGAGCGCCGCGATCGAGAAGCCGTGGCCGACGTCCTGGCCGATCGCGAGCCCGACCGAGTTCACGATCAGCGACGGGTTGCCGCCGGCGCCGAGGTTGTCGGTCTTGAGCTCGCGCGAATCGGAGTTGTCGGCGGGCTCGCCGAGCGCGTTGATCGCGGTCGCGAGCGGATCGCCCATGAACACCCACTGACCGGGCACGAGGTTCGTACTCTTCCCGCCGAACTGCGGATAGTAGATGTGGTCGATGTCGCTGCGGATGCCCGAGCCGTTGCCCTGCACGACGAACGCGCCGACATCGATGAACACCGATAGCAAGCGCGAGCGCGGGAGGATCTCCTTGGTGACCTGCTCGCGCGTGCCTTGGTTGCGCGCCTCGGCGCGCTCGAGCTCCTCTTGCTTGCGCTCGAGATCGTCGATGCGTTGCTCGAGGGCTTCGATCGACGGGCCGGTCAGCTGCGGCGGCGGCGGCGGCGACGGCTGCTGCTGCTGCTGCTGCGGCGGCGGCGACGGCTCCGGCGACGGCTGCGGGTGCGGCGACGGCTCCGGCGATGGCTCCGCCGGTTGCGCGCGCAGCATGGCCGGCGCGCACGCGAGCACGAGCGCGATCCAAACGCGCGCCCGCATCACATGCAGTTCCCTTCGTAGCAACCCTGCGACGACCCGCACGTGTGCCCGCACATGCCGCAGTTCATCGGATCGGCGAACACGTCCTGACACGGGCCGTCGGGCATGCACACCGCGAAGCCCGGCGGGCAGGTCATCATCGGTGCATCGCGTACGCCCGCATCCGGCGGCATGCCGCTGCCGCTTCCCGTGCTTCCCGTGCTGGCCGTGGCCTGCGAGAGCGAATCGAGAAATGCCTCGAGATCGAGCGCGTCCTGGTCGGTCAGATCGAGCGGCTGGATGCGGGGATCGCGCGTGCCCGAGTAGTCGGTGTAGCCACCGCCGCCGCTGCGATAGAACGCGATCACGTCGGAGAGCGTCGCGAACACGCCGTCGTGCATGTACGGCCCGGTGCTCGCGATCTCGCGCAGCGTCGGCGTGAAGAACGCGCCGCTACCCGCGCCGACATCGGTCGCAGGCACGTGCGCGCCTTGCTGCGGTACGCCGGTGTCGTGCGCGCGGAAATCGGTGAACAACGGCCCGGAGTGGCACTCGATGCACGTACCGCGGCCGACGAACACGGCGAAGCCGCGCTTCGCGCTGTCGGAGATCGCGGTCTCGTCGCCTTGCAGGTAATGATCGAACGGCGTCGCCGCGGTGATGAATGGCGGCCCGATCATGTACGCGGTGAACGCCTGCTCGATGTGCGCCGAGAAGCTCCCGTCGTCGGACGGCGAGAGCGCGAACGCGTCCTCGAACAGCGTCGCGTAGTTGCCGTCGGTCTCGATCAACTGGACGAGCATCCCGATCGAGCTCGCCATCGGCGTGAGTGCGCGCTCGATGACCTGGCCCGGCGTCAGGTACGCGCCGTCCCAGCCGAACTTTCCGTAGAGCTCGAGCTTGTAACCCTCGTCCCACAACGTGAGCGCGTTGCGCTTGGTCCACTTGCCCTCGGCGCCGAGCGAGACATTGTTCGGCGCGCGTGGATCGGTCCACGTCGGCATCGCGTGGCAGGTGGCGCACGACACCGTGCCGTCGCCGGACACCCTCGGATCGGTGAAGAGCTGCGACCCCAGCACGATCGCGTTCCCGCACTGGTCCTCGGCGACACCCGCAAGGTAGCAGATGCGCTCTCGCTGGCTCGGCGGGTCGAACGCGAGCTCGGTCTGCAGCTCCTGCCACTGCGCGGGCGTGAACGTGCCGTCCACCAGCGTGTCCTGCCACGAGCAACCACCCGCCACGCCGGCGATCGCGCTTGTCACGAGACAACGCCACGTCACCAACCGCGACCGTATCATGCTTGCCGGCTTTGCAGCGGCCGTGCCATCGTGGCCCGCGGCATGGGCGATGCAGTTCGGGACGGAGACGTGACGCACGCGAGCGCGAGCGGCGATCCCGAACGGACGATCGACGGCGAGGGACCGCGCGCCGAGCCGATCGAGCGCGTGCCGGTCGAGGCCGGCGCCGCGCCCGCGCTCGATTATCCCGAGCTGTCGGTGGTCGAGCGCCGCCATTACGCGATCGCGCGCGAGATCGCGAAGGGCGGCATGGGCCGCGTGCTCGAAGCGCGCGATCTGCGCCTCGGCCGCCCGGTCGCGATCAAGGAGCTCCTGCCGAAGAACCGCGACGTGACGCGGCGGTTCGAACGCGAAGCGCGCATCACCGCGCGCCTGCAACATCCCGCGATCATCCACGTCTACGAGGCCGGCGTGTGGCCCGGCGGCGAGCCGTTCTACGCCATGCCGCTCGTGCCCGGCCGCTCGCTCGACAAGGTCGTCGCCGAGCGCGCGACGCTGGTCGAGCGGCTCGGCCTGGTGCCGACCGTGCTCGCGGTCGCCGACGCGCTCGCGTACGCGCATAGCGAGCGCGTGATCCATCGCGACCTCAAGCCCGCGAACGTGCTCGTCGGCGAGTTCGGCCAGACCGTCGTGATCGACTGGGGGCTCGCGAAGGATCTCGGCGCGGCGCCGGCCGATCCGAAGGATTCGATGTCGGCGCGGCTGCGCGCGTCGTCGGACGAGACCCTGTCGGGCGGCGTCGTCGGCACGCCGGCGTACATGCCGCCCGAGCAGGCGCGCGGCGAGCCGGTCGACCAGCGCGCGGACGTCTACGCGATCGGTGCGCTCCTCTACAAGGTGCTCGCCGGTCACGCGCCGTATGCTGGTGCGTCTTCGGCGCGCGTGCTCGAGGCGGTGAAGGCCGCGCCGCCGATACCGCTCGACGAGCGCGAGCCCGGCACGCCGCCCGATCTCGCGGCGATCGTCGCGAAGGCGATGGCGCGCGAGCCGCGCGATCGCTACGACAACGCCGGCGAGCTCGCGAAGGATCTCGCGCGGTTCCAGACCGGGCAGCTGGTCGCCGCGCATCGCTACACGACGCGCCAGCTGGCGTGGCGGTTCGTGCGGCGCTATCGCTTGCCGCTCGCGGTTGGCGCGATCGCGCTCGCCGCGCTCGCGGTGGTCGGCGGGCTGAGCGTGCGCCGCGTCCTCGACGAGAAAGCGCGTGCCGAGACCAAGCGGCTCGCGTTGCTCGAGGAGCGCGGGCGGAGCGAGTTGCTCGCCGAACGCGCCGGGCCGGCGCTCGTCTATCTCGTGCACGCGTCGGCCGATGCCGAGCCCGGCGCCGCGCGCGCGTTCCTGCTCGCCGAGGCGATGCGGCCGTTCCAGGCCGAGCGCCACGTGCTCGCCGCGGGCAGCGGCGAGGTCGCGCTCGCGGTCAGCGCCGACGGCAAGCTCGCCGCGACCGGCAGCGATCGGGTCGCGCTGTGGGACGTCGAGACCGGCGGCGCGCGCTTCACCGAGACCGGCTTCTCGCGCGTGCGCGCGCTCGCGTTCGATCCGGCCGGAACGCACCTCGCGGCCGGCGGCGACGACGGCCACGCCTGGATCTGGGACGTCGCGCACAACGGCCGCCCGCTCGAGCTGCGCCACGGCGGGCCGATCACCGACGTCGCGTTCTCCGCCGACGGTCGCCGCCTCGTCACCGCGAGCGCCGACACGACGGCGGTCGTGTGGGACGTCGCCACCGGCGCGCGCGTCGCGACGTCGCGCTGCCATGCCGAGCCCGTGCTGTCGGCGCGGCTCTCGCCCGACGGCACGCGGCTCGCGACCGCGAGCGCCGACGGCACGGCGTGCGTGTGGTCGGTCGACAACGACGCGCTGATCTCGCCGCTGCGCGGCCACAAGGGTGCGGTGCGGCGCGTGCGGTGGAGCCCCGACGGCAAGCGCGTGCTGACCGCGAGCGACGACGGCACGGCGCGCGAGTTCGATCCCGACCGCGGCACGCCGCTCGCGAACCCGTTCCAGCACCGCAAGGCCGTCGTCACCGCGGAGCTGTCGCCCGACGGCGACCGCGTGCTCACCGCGAGCGCCGATCACGACGCGATCGTGTGGGAGCTGCCCGACGGCGAAGACGCCAACCTGCCGACCCCGGTCGCGAAGGTCGAGCTCGCGGCCACCGACGAGCTCGTCGCCGCCGTGTTCGACGCGTCGGGCGATCGGGTCGCCACCGCGGCGCTCGACGGCGTCGCGAAAGTGTGGGACGCGACGAACGGCCAGGCGATCGCGTCGTTCGAGCACGCCGGCAGCGTGCGCGCGATCGCGTTCGCCGGCGAGAGTCGGCTCGTCACCGCCGATCTCGCCGGCCACGCGCACGTGTGGGACCTCGGCCGCGGCCTCGCCGGCGAGCCGCACGATCTCGAGTCGGTCGTGCACGCGGTCGCGGCAGCGGGCGACTGGGTCGCGGCCGGCACCGACGGCAGCGCGGTCGCGCTGTGGCACGCCGGGCACGCGCTCGACCCGCTGCGCGAGCACCGCGGCCGCGTGCTCGCCGTCGCGCTCGACGGCACCACGCTCGTGACCGGCGGCGAAGATCCACAGGCGATCGTGTGGGATCTCGCGAGCGATCATCCGGCCATCCGCTGCCGGCTCGCCGCGAACAACGACGAGCAGACGCGTGCGCTGGCCGCGAGCGACGGCATCATCGTGCGCGTGTTGCCCGACGCGGTCGAGGTCTGGACGAGCGATTGCCACCGGCTCGCGACGCGTGCGGATCAGGCCGCCGGGCTCGCCGCCGCGGCGGTGCGCCAGGACGGGCACGAGCTCGCGACCGGCGGCGAGGACGGCGTGATCGTCGTGCTGCGTGCGTTGACCGCGGGCGCCGGCGGGTGGCTGCTGGCCGACGCGCGCCCGGTGCGCGCCCTCGCCGGCGCGATCAGCGCGCTCGCGTACTCGCCCGACGGCCGGCGGCTGCTCGTCGGCGGCAACGGCGTCGCGAAGATCGTCGAGGTCGCGACCGGGCACGAGCTCGAGACGCTCGATGGCCCGTTCGGCACGGTGACGGCCGTGGCGTGGCTCGACGACGAGCGCGTCGTCACCGCGAACACCGAGGGCCTCGCGCGCGTGTGGGACGCGCAGAAGGGCAAGCTGCTCGGCGTGCGCGGCGCGCGCGGCGCGGCGATCGACGCGATCGCGGTTGCCGGCGACGTGCTGTGGCTCGGCGGCCACGACGGCACCGTGCGCGGCTGGAACGTCGGAGTCTCGCGCGAGCCGGCCGCGCAGCGCGCCGCGCTCGCGGCGAGCACCGGGTGGATTCTCGGCGACGACGACGTGGTACGCCGGAAAGCGGAGGACTAAGCGATGGGGACGAGCGAAAGTCCCGGCTCGGCCGGGGCGGAGACCGCGAGCAGGCTGGCGCGCACCGGCGAAGACAGCACGAGCGGCAGCGCGTACCTGCTGGTCGTCGACAACGATTCGTCGTCGATCTTCCACCTGCCGCGCGCCGGCGCGATCGTCGTCGGCCGCGCGCCGGAGTGCGAGCTGCGCGTGCAGCACGCGTCGGTATCGCGCCGCCACGCCACCGTGCGCGTCGAGGACGGCGTCGTGCGCATCGCCGATCTCGGCAGCCACAACGGCACGCGCGTCAACGGCGAGCCGGTCGCGGAGTCGCACACGCTCGCGAGCGGCGACGTCGCGACCGTCGGCGATGTCGTGCTCGTCGTGCACTTCTCGGAGCCCGCCGCGATCGCGCGCGCCGCGTACGGCGAGACCGGCTGGCGGCGGCGGCTCGCCGAGGAGCTCGAGCGCGCGATGACGTTCAAGCGCATGCTCGGCGTGGTCGCCGTGCAGGGCGCCGGCGCCTCGGCCGTCGCGCAGATCGGCGCGGGCGTGCGCCTGATCGACGTCGTCGGCACCGGCGACGACGGTCAGGCGCTGCTGCTCCTGCCCGAGGTCGACCGCGAACAGGCGAGCGAGCTCGCCGAGCGCGCGATCGCGGACGTGCCGGGCGCGCGCGCCGGGCTCGCGATGTGCCCGACCGACGCGGTCGACGCCGACTCGATCCTGCTGGCCGCGCGATCGGCCGCGCGCCGCGCCGCGCCGGGCAAGGTCGCGCGCGCCGCCGAGGCCGCGAGCTGGATCGAGCTCGGCTCGCGGCGCGTGCTGGTCGCCGATCCGGCGATGGTCCGGCTGTTCGCGCTGCTCGAACGCATCGCGCCGAGCGATCTCACCGTGCTCGTCACCGGCGAGACCGGCGTGGGCAAGGAGAACGCGGCGTACGCGGTGCACCACTGGTCCAAGCGCACGGGGCCGTTCCTGCCGGTCAACTGCGCCGCGATCGGCCCGGAGTCGCTCGTCGACAGCGAGCTGTTCGGTCACGAGAAGGGCGCGTTCACCGGCGCGACCGCGACCAAGGCCGGCCTGTTCGAGAGCGCGGCCGGCGGCACCGTGTTCCTCGACGAGGTCGGCGAGCTGCCGCTCGCGATCCAGGCCAAGCTGCTGCGCGCGCTCGAGGCCAAGAAGATCACGCGGCTCGGCGATAGCCGCGAGCGCGCGATCGACGTGCGCCTCGTCGCGGCGACCAATCGCTCGCTCGAGGCCGAGGTCGCGGCCGGCCGCTTTCGCCAGGACCTGTTCTTCCGGCTCTCGGGCGCGCCGGTCGTGCTGCCTCCGCTGCGCGATCGCCGCTGCGAGATCCCGCTGCTCGCGCGCGCGCTGCTCGACGACGCGTGCACGCGCTCCGGCCGCGCCGCGATGACGATCTCGGCGGCCGCGATGCAGACGCTGCTCGTCTACGGCTGGCCGGGCAACGTGCGCGAGCTCAAGAACACGATGGATTACGTGATGGCCGCGGCCCCCGACGACACGGTCGAGCCGTACGACTTGCCCGAGCGGATCGGCGGCACCGCACCTACACCGCTGCCCGAGCCCGCCGCTCCCGCTTCCGAAACGCCGTTTCGACCGATCGCCGACGAGCTGCGCGAGCTCGAGAAGCGCCGCATGGCCGAAGCCCTCGCCGCCGCCGGCGGCGTGAAGACCCGCGCCGCGCAGCTGATCGACATGCCGATCCGGACGTTCACGCTGAAGCTCAAGCAGTACAAGCTGTAGCGAGGCTTTGGAGAAGAAGCAGGCGACCGTTGCCGGCAAGAATTGCCCGGTCGGCAGCTCTTGCTCTGAGCCGGAAGCGTGAAGCCGGAAGCTCGAAGCCTCTCCCTTTGGCTCGCTTCCTGCTCTACGTCGGCTCCATGCGTTTCGCCGTTCTCTCCGCCGTCCTCGCCGCGTGTGCTCCACACGCCGCCCATCCCGTCATCCCGAACCAGTACGCCTGCGGCGATCTCGCGATCGTGCGCGACGCACGCGGCATCGCGCCGGCGGGCAGCACCGGGACGACGCGCCTGGGCTACAGCGACGACGACGGCGATCACTACGTGAGCTGGCCGGTCTCGCCGATCGCGGTCGAGGCCGTCGAGCTCGTCGTGCCCGCCGACCCGCGCCAGGACGCGGTGCGCAGCGTGTACGACACGTCGAAAGGCAGCTCGCGCGCCGACTGGCGTCTGGTGACCCGCCAGATCTGCACCGCGCAGGGCGGCTACAGCGAGGCGCTCGCCCGCTACGCCCGCGGCGCCGCGCTCGATGCCGTCGGCCGCGACTCCGTCCACCGCGCGCTGATCGCGCTCGAGCACCGTTACATCCAGGACCGCTGATCCCAGTGGCCCACTTCCTGCTCAAGGAGACTTCCATGCGCAACATCCTGCTCGCCATCGTGCTGTCCGCCACCGCCTGCGCCGGCCGTCCTTCGCACGCGACGCTGCCCGCCGAGACCACGAACGAGATGCTCGCCCGCTACCTGCGCGGCGAGTCGCTCGACCAGCTCGCGACCGACATGCGCCTGTCCGACCGCGACGAGGCGCGCGACGCCGTGCACCACGCGATGATCGAGCTGCAGAAGCGTTACTATCAGGATCGTTGAGGGCCGCGCGCGAGCCGACGAAGGGCACCGAGATCGCGTCGCTCGAGGCGCAGCGCAACGAGCTCGAAGTGCGCGCGATGGGCGCGCTCGTCGGCGAGCGCCGGTCCGCGATCGCGCGGCTCGCGATGGTCGCGATGTTCGGCGCGATCAGCGAGCTCGCCGATCCGCACCACAGCGCGAGCGGCGTGTACGTCGGCATCGCGTACACGACGTTCGCGGTCGGGTTCGCGATCGGCGTGTGGACGCGAAAGCGCGCGAATTCGACGGTCGCACGCTGGCTGCCGATCGCGACGACGCTCGTCGATTTCGGCTTCATCTCCGCCGAAGAGATCCTGCAGAGCGCGCACAACCAGTTCCAGCCCGGCCAGTTCGCGGTCGGCACGCTGATCGTGATGTCGTTCTCGATCGCGCGGATGTCGGCGTGGCACGTCGCGTTCTCGCTCGCGTGCGCGGAAGCGGCGTGGATCGCGTGCACCGTGCACGCCGGCGTCGCGACCGCGTTCCCGACGTGGTTCGTCGAGTGCGGGCTGGTCGTCGCCGGGCTCTTGCTCGTGATGACGAACCGCGTGATCGGCTCGATGTTCCACGGCCTGCGCCAGCGCGACAACCTCACGCGCTTCCTGCCGCGGCAGGTCGCCGAGCGCGTGATCGCGGCCGGCCCCGGCGCGCTGGCCCCGGTCGATCGCGAGGTCACCGTGCTGTTCTCCGATATCCGCGGCTTCACCGGGCTGTCGGAAGGCCTCGCGCCGCGCGAGGTGCTCGCGATGCTCGACGACTACTTCGGCCGCATGGGTCAGGTCGTGAAGGGCCACGACGGCGTGATCGGCAAGTTCCTCGGCGACGGCCTGCTCGCGTTCTGGGGCGTGCCCGATCGCGTCGGCGATCACGCGCTGCGTGCGGTGCGCGCCGCGCGCGACATGCGCCGCGAGCTCGTCGAGCTCAACCGCCATCGCGAGCTCGAGGGCAAGCCGGCGATCAAGATCGGCATCGGCATTCACACCGGCAACGTCGCGGCGGGGATGCTCGGCGGTCAGCTGCAGAGCGAGTACACGATCATCGGCGACGCCGTGAACGTCGCGTCGCGGATCGAAGGCTTGACCAAGGAGCACGCGGTCGACGTGCTGATCAGCGAGACGACGTGGGCGCAGCTCGGCGACGGCATCCCGGCGCGCCGCGTCGGCGACGCGCCGATCCGCGGGCGCAAGGAGCCGGTCGTGCTGTATGCACTCGACGAGCGCTGATCAGGCCTGATCGGGATGCCGGATCGTCATGACCGGCACCCGGCTCGTACGCACGACGCGCTCGGCGACCGAGCCGACGAGCAGGTGCGCGAGGCCGCTGCGGCCGTGCGTGCCCATCACGATCAGGTCGGCCTTCTCCTCGTCGGCGAACGTGTTGATCTCGTCGACCGGGTTGCCGATACGGACGAACGACGACACGGTCAGGCCGTCCTTGGCGAGCCGCTTCGCGAGATCTTGTAGATGCTCGTCGGCGCGCGACACCGCGTACTCCTTGACGTTGATCGGCGCGCCGGTCTCGCCGGGGACGATCACCATCTCGGGCTGGATGTGATTCGGCAGCTCGATCACGTGGAGCAGCACGAGCCGTCCGCCGTGCAGCTTCGCCTCGTCGCGCGCGATCGCCGCCGCGTGGTTGGCGCTCGCCGAGAAATCGTGCGGGACCAGGATCGTCTTCCAGCTCATTGGACTCGTGTACCACGAGTCCAAGCGATCGATCCCGCGCGCTGCGCGCGTCGGGTAGCTACGACATCTCCAGCATGCGCTGGATCGGCCGCAGCGCCTTCGTGCGCACCGGCTCGGGCACGTCGACCTGCGGCTGCAAGTCGCGCAGGCACAGGTACAGCTTCTCGAGCGTGTTCTTCTTCATGTACGGGCACGTGTTGCACGCGCAGCTCTCGTCCTCGGGCGGCGCCGCGATCAGCGTCTTGCCCGGCGCCGCCTGCTGCATCTTGTGGAGGATTCCGACCTCGGTCGCGACGATGAACGTCTGCTTCGGCGACTTCTGCGCGTACGTGATGAGCCCGCTCGTCGACGCCACGTGATGGGCGTGGCGCAGGATCGCCTCGGTGCACTCCGGGTGCGCGATCACCTCGGCATCGGGATGCGCGGCGATGAGCTCGAGCAGGCGCCGCTCCGAAAACGTCTCGTGCACGATGCACGTGCCCTGCCACAGCACGAGGTCGGGGCGATCGGCTTGCTTCTGCACGAACGCGCCGAGGTGGCGGTCGGGAGCGAACACCACCTTCTGGCCGGCGAGCGCCTTCACGATCTTGACCGCGTTCGACGACGTGCAGATCACGTCGGACAGCGCCTTCACCTCGGCCGAGCAGTTGATGTAGCTGACGACGGTGTGGCCGGGATATTTCTCCAGCCAGCGCGCGAACACCGGCGCCGGGCAACCGTCGGCGAGCGAGCAGCCGGCCGTCAGGTCGGGGACGACGACGGTCTTGCTCGGATTCAGGATCTTCGCGGTCTCGGCCATGAAGTGAACGCCGCAGAACGCGATCACGTCGGCGTCGGTCTTCGCGGCGGCCTGCGAAAGCTGCAGCGAATCTCCGACGTGATCGGCAAGATCCTGGAGCTCCGACTCCTGATAATAATGTGCGAGGATGACCGCGTTGCGCTCGGCCTTCAGCCGCCGGATCTCGCTCGCGAGCTCCTCGTCGTCGAGGCGCTGGGTCTGGGCGCGCGCGTCCGCGATCGGCAACTTTGTCGCCATGGCCATAGGTACCATGACTCCTGGGATGCGCTCCCGATGACGACGGTTCCGCCCTCCATGCAGCTCGAGCCCGGCGTGCGCGTCGGGCGCTACCGCGTCGTCGCGCCGCTCGGCCGCGGCGGCATGGGCGGCGTGTGGGAGGTCGAGGACCAGCAGGGCAACCGCTACGCGCTCAAGTCGCCGGCGTCGGGCATGAACCCGGCCGCCGAGACGACGAAGCGGTTCGCGCGCGAGGCCAACGCGGTCGGCATGCTCGACCATCCGAACCTGGTCACCGCGGTCGAGGTGTTCGTCGAGGCCGGCTCGCTGTTCCTCGTGATGGAGAAGGTGGTCGGCCGCACGCTGACGAAGGTGATGGCCGAAGGCCCGATGCATCCGCGGCGCGCGCTCTTGATCGCGCGGCAGTTGCTCGACGGCGCCGGCCACGCCCACGCGCAGGGCCTCGTCCACCGCGACATCAAGCCCGACAACATCATGCTCGTCGACATGGGCGGCTGGGAGCGCGCGAAGATCGTCGACTTCGGCGTGGTCAAGCTGATCGGCGATGCCGAGGCCGCGATGGGCGGCGGCAAGCTGACGACGACCGGCCTGGTGTTCGGCACGCCCGCGTACATGTCGCCCGAGCAGGCGATGGGCAAGGCCGCGGTCGACGGCCGCACCGATCTCTACGCGTGCGCGACGATCCTGTTCGAGCTCTTGGCCGGTCGCGTGCCGTTCGACCACCCCGACCCGATGATGCAGATGCGCATGCAGGTCAAGGCGCCGCCGCCGCGCCTCGACCTGTTCGCGAAGGGCGCCGCGTGGTGCACGCCGCAGCTGATCGCGCTGCTCGACGCCGCGCTGTCCAAGGATCCGAACGACCGCTTTCCGAACGCGGCTGCGATGATGGCCGCGCTCGACGACGCATTCGCGTCGATCGATCACGTGCCGTGATCCAGCCGATCACACGTCGGTGATCACCAGCGGATGGCGCGCGTCGCCGATGATCCGCATCGCCGTCGCGACCTCGCGAAACCCGGTCTCGACGGTGCTCGTCGGCACCGCTTCGACGCGCGCGACACCGTGCACGGTCACGATCTGACCGGGCGCGACGACCGCCTGGTCGCAGGTAACCGAATCGGGATGGTAGGGCAGCCCGGTTCCCTCGAGAAACGCCTGCTCGCGGGCGACGTAGCGGCGCTTGATTTCACGAAGCCGCATGTCGATCTCGACCCGATCGCCTTCGACCAGCACGTTACCTGCCGCGCACCTCAGCTCGAATCGGATCAGCTCGGTGCGCGTATGCGTCGTGACCGGCGGACGACCTTGGTGGCGCGCGTTCGGATCGTAGACGCGCGCTTGCGTGCGGTGAGCCACGCAGCTCGCACCGGTCACCGGCGCGGTCAGCAGCGGCGCCAGCGGGTGCACGGTTCCGGTCAGCGTGACGAGTGCGTTGTCTTCGAGCTCGCGGGTGCCCGCTGCGATCCGGCGGCGTACGCGGACTCGCCGCACGACTTCCCGGACCGCAGCGATGCCTGCAAGCGTCAACAGGAGCACCGCCACCGGGATGTTCAGCATCTACGACGGCCCCCCACGACATCGTAGAGGCCGCGATGGGCGGCGGCAAGCTGACGACGACCGGCCTCGTGTTCGGCACGCCCGCGTACATGTCGCCCGAGCAGGCGATGGACCCGTTCGCGAAGGGCGCCGCGTGGTGCACGGCGGTTCGCGCTGACGCTACGAAGATGGCGATGAGTTGATCGAATTCGTCGACCAGATCGTCGAGCGAGCCAGCAACCCAGTCGGAACGCTGAACGACACGCAGCCAGTAGTGGGCCTCGCGCAGCTTCTTGGTCGCGATCCGCAGCTTGTGCAGGAAGTCTGCGCTGCTCTCGGAGCTCCGTGCTTCCTCGTAGTTCGCGCCACCGCCCGTTGCGGCGCGCCAGAGTTGTGTCGCGACGTGCTTCGCGGCCGGATCGCCTTGCAACGCCGGCAGCAGCCGTCTCACGAGCTCGACCGCATCGAGTATCCGGCTCGCGATGTCGTCCCCCTTGCGCGGCCCGGCTCTCCGACCGTTCTTCGCTCCTTGTTCCTTGTTCCTTGTTCCTTGTTCCTTTCGCCATTCCATCCCCGGCGTATCGGCCACGCCTGACAATAGTTGCTTCCCGTCGGACCGCGCCTGCGCTAGGGTCCGGCCTGCGAGAAACCATCATCCCACTCAACGGGGGAGCTTCACCCGAGGCTGAGAGGCACGCGAAGGCGCGTGCGACCCCACGAACCTGACCCGGGTAATGCCGGCGTAGGGAGGATCGAATGAGCACCAAGCTACCCGTCGTCGAGTCTGTCGAAGTCGCCCCGATCGAGGGGTTCCCGTCGTCGCAGAAGGTGTACGTGGAGCCGAATGGCAGCGATGGACTGCGCGTGCCGGTGCGGCGCATCCAGCTGTCGGGCGGCGAGCCGGCGTTCGACGTGTACGACACGTCGGGCCCGCAGGATCACGATCCGACGCACGGCCTGCCCAAGCTGCGCGCGCCGTGGATCGCGGCCCGCGCGCACGAGGCGAACCAGTCGCAGATGCACTTCGCGCGGCGCGGCATCATCACGCCGGAGATGCGCTTCGTCGCGATCCGCGAGAACGTCACGCCCGAATTCGTGCGCGACGAGCTCGCGCGCGGCCGCGCGATCCTGCCCGCCAATCGCAATCATCCCGAGAGCGAGCCGATGATCATCGGCTCGAAGTTCCTCGTGAAGATCAACGCGAACATCGGCAACTCGGCCGTGACGTCGACGATCGCGGAGGAGGTCGACAAGCTGCGCTGGGCGGTCAAGTGGGGCGCCGACACCGTGATGGACCTGTCGACCGGCAAGAACATTCACGAGACGCGCGAGTGGATCCTGCGCAACTCGCCGGTGCCGATCGGCACGGTGCCGATCTACCAGTGCCTCGAGAAGGTCGGCGGCGATCCCGAGAAGCTGAACATCGACGTGTTCCTCGACACGCTGATCGAGCAGGCCGAGCAAGGCGTCGACTACTTCACGATCCACGCCGGCGTGCGGCTCGCGTACATCCCGTACACCGCGAACCGCATGACCGGCATCGTGTCGCGCGGCGGCTCGATCATCGCGAAGTGGTGCCTCGCGCACCACCGCGAGAACTTCCTGTACACGGAGTTCGAGCGCATCTGCGACGTGATGAAGAAGTACGACGTCGCGTTCTCGCTCGGCGACGGCCTGCGGCCGGGCTCGATCGCCGACGCCAACGATCGCGCGCAGCTCGCGGAGCTCGACACGCTCGGCGAGCTCACCGACGTCGCGTGGAAGCACGACGTCCAGACGATGATCGAGGGCCCCGGCCACGTGCCGATGCACAAGATCAAGGAGAACGTCGACCTCCAGATGAAGATCTGCAAGGAGGCGCCGTTCTACACGCTCGGGCCGCTCGTGACCGACATCGCGCCCGGCTACGACCACATCACGAGCGCGATCGGCGCCGCGATGATCGGCTGGTTCGGCACCGCGATGCTCTGCTACGTGACGCCGAAGGAGCACCTCGGCCTGCCCGACAAAGACGACGTCAAGGACGGCGTGATCGCCTACAAGATCGCGGCGCACGCGGCCGACCTCGCGAAGGGCCACCCGGGGGCGCAGGCGCGGGACAACGCGCTGTCGAAGGCGCGCTTCGAGTTCCGGTGGAGCGACCAGTTCCATCTATCGCTCGACCCCGATACCGCCAAGGATTTCCACGACGAAACGCTACCCGCCGACGGTGCGAAGGTCGCTCACTTCTGCTCGATGTGCGGCCCGAAGTTCTGCTCGATGAAGATCACCGAGGAGGTCCGCGCGCAGATGGCCGCGAAGTCACACGAGTTCAAGGACGCCGGCGGCGAGCTCTACGTGCCGAAAACAGAGTAGTGGACAAGTAGCCGAGATCGCGCAACAATCGGCTTGCAGCTCGGTGACGGTTACCTCCAAGCGCAGCCTCAAGATCGAGAAGCTGGCGCGCATCTATGACGAAGAGATCGCGCCCGTGTGGGGGACGCGTTTCGGCAAGATGCTGCTGCGCAACCTGTCGGTTCCGGAGCGCGGACAGGTGCTCGACGTGTCGTGCGGCACGGGCTACCCGACGGTCGAGATCCTGCGCCGCATGAGCGAGGGCTCGCGGCTGATCGCGATCGACGCGTCGAGCGCGATGCTCGACGTCGCGCGCCGGAAGATCGCCGAGCTCGGGCCGCTCGGCAAGAAGGGCGTGTTCTTTCGCACCGAGAGCGCCGTGCCGAAGCTCTCGTTCGCCGACGACGTCTACGACCTCGTCGTGTGCAACCTCGGCCTCGACGAGATGCCCAGCATCGACACCGCGCTGCGCGACTTCGCGCGCGTCGCGAAGATGGGCGGTGAAGTCCGCTGCACGCTGCCGCTCGCCGGCACGTTCCAGGAATTCCACGACCTCTACCGCGAGGTCTTGATCAAGCACGACAAGCACGAGGCGCTCGATCGCCTCGACCGCCACGTCGCGCGCTATCCGACGATCGAGAAGGTGGAGCGCTGCATGCGCAGCGCCGGGCTCGCCGGCGAGATCGAGGTCGAGGAGTTCACGCTCCTGTTCAAGAGCTCGCGCGAGTTCTTCTTCGCACCGGTGATCGAATACGGTCCGCTCGCCGAGTGGAAGGAGATCGCCGGAAACGGCCAGGAGATGCAGGACGTCTTCTGGTACATCAAGGAAGCGATCGACGCGTACTTCGACGGCCGACCGTTCCAGGTCAAGGTCAGCGCGGGCTGCCTCGTCGGCAAGAAGCACGACGCGCGCACGACCGATCGCGACATGTCGGAGTCGGAGATCGAGATCGCGCCGCTCGACGCGTCGCTCGACGACGACGACGACGAGGTCGATACCGGCCTGCCGCTGCCGCCTCATCACATCGCGGCCGGCTCGGTGCGCGTCGACGAGATCGGCGAGCTCGGCGAGCTCGAGGTGGTCGAGCTCGACGCCTCGGAGGACGATGCCGAGGTCGCGATCGACGAGGACTCGATCGAAGAGCAGGAGCTCGACGCGTTCATCGAGGGCAAGAAGCGCCCGAGCCACCTCGACGAGACGTGAAGCTCACGGCGCAGGTCGCGAACGGCGACGAGGCGTACGTCGCGGTGGAGCGCGAGCTCCGGAAGTTGGGTCCGAATGGCGAGTCTTCGGTCGCGGAGATCTGGCACACGAGCGATCGCGGACGAACGTGGCGGCCGTTACCGTGGCGGCGAGCCGTGCGGTCTCTTGTTTCGCGCGCGGTCGTCGCACGGTGGCCGCCCGAATGGGTGAACCGCATGTGGCTGCGCGGCAAGAGTCTCTCGATCGAGATCCGAGAGGACGGAGGATGGGGTGGCTCGTGGGATCCGATCTGGCAGGCCACGTGGAACGGCGAGCGATGGCGAGTCCGTTTCGAGCGCCGGTACGACTCCGACGTCGACGGTCAGATTTGGCCCGCATCGATCGAGCTCGACCTGCCCGGGATCACGACACCGCCGGCGTTCGGCCCGTTCCGATGACGTGATATCGACGGCTCCATGAACATCGATCGCGCGAAGCTGAAGGGCCTGCTCGAGATGGACGGCGTTCCGCCCGGCGTGCGCGACGCGATGGTGGAGGGCGGGCTCGATGCGTGGATCCCGAGGTTGCGCCGGTTGCCGGCGTGGGACCTCGGCAGCGCGATCGCGATCCTGCGCGACGCCGCCACCGACAAACCGACGGCCAAGGCGATGAAGGGCACGACGATCGACGCACCGTTCGTGCATCACGGAGACTTGACGATCGACGGCAACCTCGACGTGGTCGCGCCGTTCTTCGTGACGGGCAAGCTGGCGGTGTCGGGTCTGCTGCGCGACGCCGGACCGGACTCGTGCGTCGCGATCGGCGGCGACCTCGCGGTCGGCAGCCTGTTCACCGACGGCTCGTTTCATTGCGCGAATATCTTCGCCGACGGGATCGTGTACGGCCACTACAACGATCAGACGCTCGAGTGCATGACGATCAAGGCGCGCATCGTGATCGAGGACGAGCACGACGTGCAGCACGCCGGCGTCAAAGCGAAGCTGCACCTCGACATCGACGAGTTCTCGCAAGGCTACGGCGACGGCGTGACCGCGAAGCTCAAGCGCCACATCAAACCGGAGTATTTCAAGCGCGACGACGACGAGGACGCGGAGCTCCTCGACGAGGTCGCGCTGTTCGAGGCGATCGCGAACGGGAAGGATGTGTGGGTGGCGGCGGGGAAGGAGAAGGCGGGGAAGGCGAAGCTTGCGAAGCCAGCGAAGGCGAAGCCGGCGAAGGCGAAGCCGAAGAAACCGGCGAAGGCGAAGGCGGCGAAGCGCGGCTAGGCTTCTTGCCGTGGCAGCGGCAGCGGCATCCGGCAGCGACGGGCGGGTGTAGCAACAGCCGCCCGCAGCCGCCCACCCGCCGCTTCGAAGGCGCTACTGCTCGCCCGGCTCGCCGTCGGCCCCGGTCGGCATTTGTTGCGGTTGGTTGCCGCCGGGTGGAGGCAACGTCGGCGGCGGGCCGGCGGGCATCGCCGCGGCGGCCGTGTCGTCGTCGACGTCGATGTCGTGATCGGAGAGGATCTTTTTCGCGCCTTCACGCTGATCGGCGTCGAGCACCTCGAACGCGCGGTGGAGCGCTTCCTTGACGTCGGCGGCGCGCTGATCGCTGAGACCGTTCGCGAGCGCGGCGGTGTGGGAGCCGCTGCCCGAGCCCTGGCCGGTCGTGCGGTTGCGGCCGCCCATGCCGTTGCGACCCATGCCGCCGCCGTGCATGTGCACGCGGCCGCCTTGCTGCGAGCCCGAACCTTGATCCTGCGGCTTGTTCGCAGCGCGCAGACGCGTGTCGAGCGCGTCGAGCTCGGTCGCGAGGCTGGTGTCGATGTCGCGCAGCTTCACGACCTGGTCGTCGCGCAGGCGCAGCTCGCCCGCGCCATCGATCAGAAATCCGATCGGCGTTCCAGATGCCGACGGCAGCGGCGGCTTGTCGGTCGGCTCCTGCGCTGGCGGCGCGTCGTGATGACATGCCAGCAAGCACGCGAACGCCAGCGCACGAAACGTCATGGCCGCGAACCTGACACGAACCACCGCGCGATGACGCTTAAAAAGTGTGAACGGGGCAACACGACACGCTCAGCCGCCACCGCCGCTGCCGCCGTCGCTGCCGCTGTCGCTGCCGTTTGCGCTGCCGTTTGCGCTGCCGCTGCCGCTGCCGTCATCCGTACTCTGTTCGTCGACGTCGATATCGTGCTTGCCGAGGATCTTGACCGCGACCGGCCGCTGCTCGGCGTCGAGCGTGTCGAGCGCGCGGTGCAGCGCGTTGTCGACGCGTGCTTCGCGCTCCTTCATCAACCGCTTCGCGTCGCTCGTGCGGCCCTTGACGTCCGGCACCGGATCGCGGCGCGGGTTCACGAAGCCGGGATGCATCACGTCGTGCAAGCGCGCATCGATCGGCTCCAGGTCCTTCGCGAGCACCGTGTCGATGTCCTTCAGCTGCTTGCTCTGCTCCGCACGCAGGCGCAGCTCCTTGGCGTCATCGAGCAAGTACGCGACCGGTGTCGTGCCGGCCTTGGGAGGATCCGCCGGCTCGGTCGTCCCGCCGCTGTCGTGATGGCACGCGGCGAGCGCGAGCGCAATGGCGATGATGCAACCCTTCATCGAGCCAGAGTTACAGCACGACCGCGGCGCGCCGTCACTGCTGCACGAGCTCGATCGCGTTCAGCACGGCGGCGCCCTGGGACGCGGTCTCGACCACGTCGAGCTCGCCGTCGGTGACGTCGATCGTGTAGGTCTCGCTGAACGCGCGGCCGGGCCCGCCCGTCGCGGCGCAGCCGCCGCCGGTCGAGGTCATGTTGAAGTTGGTCGCGACCGTCGTGCCTTCGAGCGCGATGTCGAAGATGCGCGAGGGCGGCGACGGCGCCGTGCACGGCGACGCGCCGAGCCGCAACTCCGCGAACAGCATCGTCACCTGGTACGTGCCGGGCGGGACGCTCGGGATCTTGCACGTCAACGTGCCGTTGAACATCTGGCCGACGAACAGCGTCGAGTCGTTCGTGCCGTTGACCGTGCTCGTCGGCGACGCGAACGGCGAGCCGTCGCAGATCCCGCTCGTGCCCGGATCGGCCGCCCACGCGCCGGGATAGTCGACGCCGGTGTACGCCATGCCGTCGACGTCGATGCGGATCGCGGCGAGCGGACCGTCGGGCGATCCATCGATCGGCCTGCGGCCGTCGCTCGCGCTGTCGCGCTCGCCATCGCCCGGAGTCGCATCGGCCGGGCCCGGCACGACGCAGAAGCCACCGATGCAGCGCTGCTCGTTCGGGCACGTGTTGTTGTCGCCACAGGGCACGCCTTCGTGGATCTGCGGCGCGTAACAGCCCACCGCGAAGACCACCACCACCGGCGCAACGGAACGCCCCATCTTCCACAGCGTACACGTGGTAGTACCGGCGGGGCATGGATTCTCGCCAGGACTACCTCGCGCTCGTCGACGAGCTGACCGAGCACGACCGGCGCTACTACGTCGAAGCGGCGCCCACGATCAGCGATGTCGAATACGACCGGCTGCTGACGAAGTTGCGCGCGCTCGAGTCGGGGCACCCCGACTGGGTCGTCGCGTGGTCGCCGACCAAGCGAGTCGGCCATGCGCCGAGCTCGGAGTTTCCGAAGGTCACGCGCGAGCGGCCGATGCTGTCGCTCGACAACACCTACGACGAGACGCAGCTGCGCGAGTTCCACGATCGCGTCGTGCGCGGGCTCGACGGCGAGAGCGTCACCTACTCGATCGAGCCGAAGATCGACGGCTTCGGCATCGAGCTCGTCTACGAGAAGGGCATGCTCGTGCTCGGCGCGACGCGCGGCGACGGCCGCATCGGCGAGGATGTCACCGCGAACGTGCGCACCGTGCACGGCGTCGCGCTGCGCCTGCGCGAGCCGGCCACCATCACCGTGCGCGGCGAGATCTACATGACGAAGTCCGAGTTCGCCGCGATCAACGAAGAACGCACGCGCCTCGGCGAGGAGCCGTTCAAGAACCCGCGCAACACCGCGGCCGGCACGATCAAGCAGCTCGATCCCCGCGAGGTCGCGAAGCGGCCGCTGCGCACGATCCTGTACGAGGTCGTCGACGGCGAGCAGTACGCGCGCGGCCACCTCGCGTCGCTCGACTACATCCGCAAGCTCGGCTTGCCGGTGTCGACGCACAACTCGAGCGCCGCGACGTGGGAGAAGCTGTCGGCGGCGGTGCACTCGTGGCAGCACCGGCGCGACGACCTCCCGTACGAGGTCGACGGGCTCGTCATCAAGGTCGACGATTTCGCCCAGCGCTCGGCACTCGGCACGACGTCGAAGTTTCCGCGCTGGGCGATCGCGTACAAGTTCCCGGCGCGTCAGGTCACGACGCGCATCCTCGACATGGAGATCCATGTCGGCCGCACCGGCGCGATCACGCCGGTCGCGGTGCTCGATCCGGTCGACGTCTCGGGCACGACGGTCTCGCGCGCGAGCGTGCACAACTGGGATCAGGTGCAGCGCCTCGGCCTCGGCCGCGGCGATCGCGTGCTGATCGAGAAGGCGGGCGAGATCATCCCGCAGATCCTGGCGGTGACCGAGAAGGGACCCGGGCCGGCGTTCGACGCGCCGGCGAAGTGCCCGTCGTGCGGCTCGCCGCTCGCCCGTGAAGAAGGCAAGGTCGTGCTCGCGTGCGCGAACCGGCTCGCGTGCCCGGCGCAGCGGCTCGCCGCGATCGAGTTCTTCGCGTCGCGCGGCCAGATGAACATCGACGGGCTGGGCGAGAAGGTCGTCGCGCAGATCGTCGACGCCGGCCTCGTGCACGACGTCGCCGATCTGTTCGACTTGAAGTGGGAGCAGCTCGACGCGCTCGATCGCTTCGCCGAGCAATCGGCGAAGAACCTGGTTGCCGCGGTCGCGGCCGCGAAGCAGGCCGCGACGTGCTCGCGCCTGCTCGCCGCGCTCGGTATTCCGCACGTCGGCGGCGTCGCCGCGAAGGCGATCGCGAGCAGGTACGGCAAGCTGTCGGAGCTGCGCGCGGCTGCGGCCGCGACCAGCTCCGACGCGTTCGTCGCGCAGCTGTGCGAGATCGAAGGCATCGGCGAGATCATCGCGCGCGAGGTCGATCGCTTCCTGCGCGACCCGCACGGCGCGCGGGCGCTCGACAAGCTCGCCGCGCGCGGCGTCGATCCCGCCGAGCCGGTCACGGCGGTCGCGAACGGTCCGCTGTCCGGCAAGACGCTGGTCGTGACCGGCACGCTGTCGCAGCCGCGCGCCGACGTCCAGAAGCGCATCGAGGCCGCCGGCGGCAAGGTCTCCGGCTCGGTGTCGAAGAAGACCAGCTACCTCGTCGCCGGCGCGGATACCGGCAAGACCAAGCTCGAGGCTGCCGAGAAGCACGGCGTGCCGGTGATCGACGAACAGGGCCTCGACGAGCTGCTGCGCGGGTAGGTCAGTTGATTGGCTGCGTCGGATGCAGCTCGTAGGTCAGCTTGAACGCGAACGCTCGCCTGCTGCCGTGCGTGTACGTCGAGCCAAACATCAGCTCCTGGCCTGGAAGCCAGGGGATCATCGCGTCCCTGATGCGCCGCTCGCCGTCGATCCATGTCCCGTTCGTGGAGCCGGCGTGCGCGCCGTCGATCAACGTGCCGTAGTCGCAGAACAGCGGCAGCCTGTCGCTGAAGATCACGAGCCCGTGCTCGCGCGACACGAGGCGATCGAGGATCTGGAGGTCCTGGTCGGGATGGCGGCCGAACCGCAGCACGTCGACCCGCGCGGCATCGGTGAGCGCGTACATTGGCGCGCTTCTCACCTCGTCGTAGCTCGCGGCCGGAACGAACGTGCCGCGCGCGAGCTCGCGCGGTGGCGCCGTGGGGTCGCGCAGCTGATGAAGCCGCACCGTGACCGCGGGCGGCCCCTGGCGCAGACGCTCCGCGCCGGCCGAAGCCTCGCCGAGACTCTTCAAGATTGCAGCTTTGTCGGCCTTGCCGAGCTGGATCATCTCGATCAGATCGCGCGCGATCGTCGTGCGCCCCACACCGACGAGTATCGCACGACGTAGTACGATCTCGCCGTGGCCGGGCCCGACGATCGCGACGACGCGACGCACGCGAGCCCGCCGACCGTGCTGGGCTGGCAGGCGCCCGCGACCGGGGAGCATCCGGGGACCACGCAGCCGCTCGGCCCGGTGCACGGGCTCGAGCCCGGCGATCGCATCGGCGATCGCTACATGGTCCGCGCGCTGCTCGGGCGCGGCGGCATGGGCGCGGTCTATCACGCGCTCGACGAGAAGCTCGGCGTCGAGGTCGCGCTCAAGACCGTCGGCGACGCGCTCGCAGCGGCGCTGCGCGACGAGGTGCGGCTCGCACAGAAGGTCGCGCACCCGAACGTGTGCCGCACGTACGACCTCGAGGAGGTCGACGGCCAGTACTACGTGAAGATGGAGCTCGTCACGGGCGAGACGCTCGCGATGCGGCTCAAGCGCGACGGCCGGTTGCCGATCGACGAGGCCGTGCGCATCGCGCGCGCGGTCGCCGCCGGGCTCGCCGCCGCGCACGACGCCGGCGTCGTGCACCGCGATCTCAAGCCGAGCAACGTGATGCTGTCGGGCGAGCGCGTGCTGCTGATGGACTTCGGCATCGCGCGCAACATGAACAGCACGATGTCGACGCTCGCCGGCACGTTCGGTTACATGGCGCCCGAGCAATTCGCGAACACGCGCGTCGATCGCCGCGTCGATCTGTACGCGCTCGGCTGCTTGCTCTACGAGATGCTGGCCGGCGAGCTCGTGTTCGGATCGGCGAACCCGATCGAGCTCGCCGCGCGCCACGTCATGGTCGCGGCTCCCGACGTGCGCGACAAGCGACCCGACACGCCGCGCTGGCTCGCGCGCGCCGTGGCGGCGCTGCTCGCGAAGGATCCGGCGGGCCGCGACGCCGGGCTCGCGCGCCTCGTCGGCGGGCCACGGTCGCTGCGCCGGTTCGCGCTGCCGGTCGGCGCGTTCGTGCTCGCGGCGGCCGGCGCCGCGATGCTGGTCGTGTCGACGCAGGGCCGCCAGCCAGCCGCGCCGGTATGCCGCGGCGCCGACGCGCGGCTCGCCGGCGTGTGGGACGCCGCCGGCAAGAAGACCGTGAGCGACGCGTTCGCGGCGACGAAGAAGCCGTTCGCGCCGCGCGCGTATGCGGCGCTCGAGCACGCGCTCGACGGCTACGCGACGGCGTGGACCGCGGCGGTCACCGAGGCGTGCGAGGCGACGCGCGTGCGCGGCGAAGAAACCGAGGACGTGCTCGTGCTGCGCGAAGCGTGTCTCGATCGCCGGCTCGACGAGCTCCACGCGCTCGTCGGCGTGCTCGCGAATGCAGATGCCGAGCTGGTCGCGAAAGGCGATCAGCTCGCGACCGGGCTGCCGCAGCTGGCGGACTGCGCGAACGTCGCCGAGCTGCGCGCGCCCGATCGGCCGCCGACCGAGCCGAAGGACAAGGTCGCCGAGGCGCAGCACGCGCTCGCCGAAGCCGAGGTCGACGCATTCGCCGGCCACCAGCTCGCCGCGCTCAACGCGGCGAAGCACGCCGAACGCGTTGGCGACGAGCTGCACTATCCGCCGTTCAAGGCCGAGGCGCTCAAGGTGCAAGGCATCGCGCTCGGCGTCGCCGGCAACATCGACGAAGCGCTGCGCGACTGCACCGACGCGTTCGCGCAGGCGGTGCTCGGCCATCGCGACGATCTGGTCGTGGATTCCGCGGCGTGTGCGGCCGGACTCGCCGTGCGCAGCAACGTCGGCGAGGCGCGGGTGTGGCTGCGGATCTCGCACGCGTTCGCGCCGCGACTCGGCCGCGATCCGACGCGCGCGGTGCAGCTCGCGCAGACCGAGCAGCTCGTCGCCGCCGCCGCCGGCGACGCCGGCGAGGCGCTGAACGCCCAGGAGCGCGCGCTCGCCGAGACCGAGCACCAGCTCGGCGCCGACAGCCCGCTGATCTGGCTGCAGGAAGAAGCGATCGGCGAGGCGCTCGCGACCTCCGGCGCGTACGACAAGGCGTTGCCACACTTCGAGCACGCGCTCGCGATCCACGAAGCGAGCGTCGGGCCCGATCATCCCGACGTCGCGAACATCCTCGCGAACCTCGGCGCCTGCTACAGCCACCAAGGCGACGCGGCGCGAGCGCGCACCGCCTACGAGCGCGCGCTCGCGATCGTCGAACGCACGGCGGGTGAAGGCTCGACCGAGCTCGTGCGCACGCTCAACAACATGGCCGATGCCGCGACCAAGGCGGGCGATACCTCGGGCGCGCTCGTCTACCTCGATCGCGCGAAGCACGCGGTCGAGACCTCGCTCGGCGAAGGCAACCCGCTCTCGCACGCGGTGCTCACGACGCGCGCCGAGGCGCTCGCCGCCGCCGGGCGCCGCCCCGACGCGCGCGCGCAGTTCGACCAGGCGATCGCGCTCGAGACCAGGTACAGCTCGCCGTATCTGGCCGCGACGCTGACTTCGCGCGGCGCGCTCGAGCTCGCCGAAAAGAAGTGGCGCGATGCCGCCGCGTTCGACGAGCGCGCGATCACTGCGGCCGAGGCTGCCGGCGGCAAGGAATCGCCGGAGCTGTGGCTGCCGCTCGCCGGGCTCGCGCGCGCCGACGTCGAGCTCGGCAAGCGCGCGGATGCCAGGCCGCTGCTCGAGCGCGCGCTCGCGATCGGCGCGAAAGCGCAGGTTCCGGCGCGGGATCTGGCGCCGGCGCGCGACCTGCTCGCGAAGCTCGCCCGGTAAGTAGATCGATCCGGCAGCTCGTACGTTCGAGCTTGGATGCGCAGATTTCTGCCAATCCTCGAGGAGCTTCGGGTGGCCAAGCCGTGTGCGGCGGAATGGGCCGCGATGACCGGTAATGAAGAGGCGCGCCACTGCGCACACTGTCAGCAGAACGTCTACAACCTGTCCGCGCTGACGCGCGCCCAGGCGGAAGAGCTGGTCCGCTCGGCGAACGCCCGCCTGTGCACGCGCTACATGCACCGCGCGGACGGCACCATGCTGCTCCGCGATGGCGCGGTCATGTATCGGCCCCGCGGCTTGATCGCCGCGGGCGTCGCCGCGCTCGCGCTGACGAGTGCGAGCGCGCTCGTGCGTCCGGCCGAGCCGCGGCTGGAGCCCGGGTTCGCCCTGCCCCCGCCGTCCGCGCCGACCATGCAGCTCGAGCGCGAGACCGCGGTCATCCACGAGGATCCGCCGCCGGTCGCGCTGCCGCATCCTCCTCCTCGCAGGCCGCCGCCCGTCGCGATCGAGCGCGACACCTATCACACGGGCGGCGTGATGCTGCCGGTGCGGATCGACGCCGATCTCTACGAGACCTGGGGCAAGTAGTCGGCCACCTCGGCGACGACCTGGCGCACGGTGCGCGCGCTGGTGTCGATGACGTGATCGGCGCGCGCGTACAGCTTGCCGCGCGCCGCGAGCAGCGCGCGCAGCTCCTCGAACGCGTGCGCGTTGCCGGCCATCGGCCGCTGGTCGCCTTGCGCGACGACGCGGCTCCAGTGCTCCTCGGCCGATGCGCGCAGCCAGATCGTCACCGCGCGCTCGCGCAGCAGCGCGTAGTTGGTCGGATCGTTCACGATCGAGCCGCCGGTCGCGATCACGGCCCGCGCCGCACTGCGTGCGCCGCCGGTCGTCTCCTTGACACGGGGCGGCGTCGGATCGGCGAGCAGGCGCGATAGCACCTCGCGCTCGACGCGGCGGTAATACGCCTCGCCGTGCACCGCGAACACCTCGCCGAGCGGCAGCCCGGCGGCTTCTTCGATCTCGCGATCGACCTCGACGAACCGCGCGCCGAGCTTCTTCGCGAGCTGCGCGCCGACCGTCGACTTGCCGGCGCCGCGCACGCCGAGCAGCGCGATCGGCCGCGCGCGCGCCGCGGTCTCGGCGGGCGCGAGCAGCGCGGCGGGAGTCGTACCGAGCGCGCGCGCGACCTCGGCGAACCGCCGGAGCGAGATGTTGCCCTCGCCGGCCTCGAGCTGCGCGAGGAACCGCTCGGACACGCCGCTCGCCTCGGCGAGCTCGCGCCGCGCCCAGCCGCGGCGCTCGCGCCGGGCGCGCACCGCCGTGCCGACGGAGGCGAGCAGGTCCATGTGCGCACTATAGTGCATAAATAACTTCCGTGACAAGCACTAAATTGCTTGATAGATCGGAGCGCATGGAATCGACCAGCTTCGAGACCCATCCGAGCCGCTACAAGCACTGGCGGCTCGCGATCGACGGCGACGTCGCGACGATGACGATGGCGGTCGACGGCGACCACCCGCACCGTCCCGGCTACGAGCTCAAGCTCAACTCGTACGACCTCGCGGTCGACATCGAGCTCGCCGACGCGATCCAGCGCCTGCGCTTCGAGCACCCCGAGGTCAAGTGCGTGGTGTTCACCGCCGACCTCGACCGCGTGTTCTGCAGCGGCGCGAACATCTACATGCTCGGGCTGTCGACGCACTCGTTCAAGGTCAACTTCTGCAAGTTCACGAACGAGACCCGCCTCTACCTCGAAGATGCGTCCGCGAACAGCGGGCTCGCGTCGCTGTGCGCGTGCAAGGGCACGACCGCGGGCGGCGGCTACGAGCTCGCGCTCGCGTGCGACGAGACCATGCTCGTCGACGACGGCAGCTCCGCGGTCAGCTTCCCCGAGACGCCGCTGCTCGCGGTCTTGCCCGGCACCGGCGGCCTCACGCGCCTGGTCGACAAGCGCAAGGTCCGCCGCGACCGCGCCGACGTGTTCTGCACGACCGCCGAGGGCATCAAGGGCAAGCGCGCGAAGGACTGGGGCCTCGTCGATCACCTGGTGTCGCGTACGAAGTGGGACGAGACCGTGAAGCAGCGCGCGAAGGAGCTCGCGGCGAAGCAGACGATCGCGCGCGGCCCGGCGGTCGAGCTGCCGCCGCTCGCGCCGAAGGTCACCGCGGATGCCGTCGAGTACAAGCACGTGTCGCTGCGCGCCGATCGCGGCGCGCGCACTGCCGAGCTCGTGGTGCGCGGGCCGGCGGCAGAGGCCGTGGTCGACTTGACGTCGCCGCACACGTGGAGCCTGCACGCGTTCCGCGAGCTCGATGACGCCCTGCTCCGCCTGCGCTTCGACTTTCCGGAGATCGGCGTCGTCGCGGTGCGCACCGTCGGCGATCCGCATCTCGTGCTCCAGTACGACGAGCTGCTCGCGCGTACGAGCTCCGGCTTCGCACGCGAGATCCGCCTGTTGCAGCGCCGCGTGCTCAAGCGCTTCGACAACACGGCGCGCAGCTTCTACGCGGTCGCCGATCGCGCCGATTCGTGCTTCGCGGGCGTGTTGCTCGAGCTCGCGCTCGGCGCCGACCGGTTCTACATGTTGATCGACAAGGACGAAGCGATCGGTGTCGCGACGTCGGTCGCGAACGAAGGCTTCATGACGACCGCGTCCGGGCTGTCGCGCCTCGAAGCGCGATTTCTTGGCGAGCCCGAGCGCGTGCAGGGCGTGCTCAAGCGCGGCATCGAGCCCGTGCCGTCCGCGGCGTCGGCGCAGCGCCGCAAGTTCCTGGCGGAGCATCCCGTCGGCGCGCTCGCGCACGTCCACCGCATCGAGCTGATCGCGAGCGAGGAAGCGGAGCGGCTCGGCCTCGCGACGGTCGCCGCCGACGACATCGACTTCGAGGACGAGCTGCGCATCGCGATCGAGGAGCGCGCGTCGCTGTCGCCCGACGCGCTCACCGGCATGGAGGCGTCGCTGCGCTTCGTCGGCCCCGAGACGCTCGAGACCAAGATCTTCGGGCGGCTGTCGGCCTGGCAGAACTGGATCTTCACGCGCGCGAACTCGACCGGCGAGCACGGCGCGCTGACCTTGTACGGCAAGCCGGAGCGCCCGCAGTTCCAGTGGAAGCGCACCTAGGAGCAGCCATGAACGTGATCACCGACGAAAAGATCCCGAACAACGTCAACCTCGCCGGCGATCGCCGCCTGCAGCGCGCGCTCGAGGCGTGGCAGCCGCACTTCCTCGACTGGTGGAAGGCGATGGGCCCGGTCGGCTGGCAGGACAAGGACATCTACCTGCGCACCGCGATCTCGGTCGAGACCGACGGCTGGGCGCACTTCGACTACGTCAAGATGCCCGACTATCGCTGGGGGATCTTCCTCGAGCCGAAGCAGGACGGCCGCGTGCACGGCTTCGGCGACTTCCGCGGCCAGCCGGTGTGGGACGAGGTGCCGGGCGAGTTCCGCAACCTGCTGCGCCGGCTCGTCGTCACGCAGGGCGACACCGAGCCGGCGAGCGTCGAGCAGCAGCGCATGCTCGGCGCGACCGCGCCTTCGCTCTACGATCTGCGCAACCTGTTTCAGGTCAACGTCGAGGAAGGCCGCCACCTGTGGGCGATGGTCTATCTCCTGCACACGTACTTCGGCCGCGACGGCCGCGAAGAAGCCGAGGAGCTGCTCGCGCGCCGATCGGGCGATGCCGACAAGCCGCGCATCCTCGGCGCGTTCAACGAGCCGACCTCGCACTGGCTCAGCTTCTTCATGTTCACGATGTTCACCGACCGCGACGGCAAGTATCAGCTCGCCGCGCTCGCCGAGAGCGGGTTCGATCCGCTCGCGCGCACGTGTCGGTTCATGCTGACCGAGGAAGCGCACCACATGTTCGTCGGCGAGACCGGCGTGCAGCGCGTCGTGAAGCGCGCGTGCGAGCTGATGAAGCAGGATCCGAACGGCGATCCGCGCGCGCTCGGCGGCATCGACCTGCCGACGATCCAGAAGTATCTGAACCTGTGGTACTCGCTGTCGCTCGACCTGTTCGGCGGCGAGGTGTCGTCGAACGCGGCCGACGCGTTCGCGGCCGGGCTCAAGGGCCGCTACAAGGAAGACCGTTACGACGAGCACGCCCTGATCGGCTCGGTGTTCGCGATGGACGTCCTGCGCGACGGCAAGGTCGTGCACGAGGACGTGCCGATGCGCAACGCGCTCAACGAGGTGCTGCGCACCGAGTACATCAAGGACTGCCAGCGCGGCGTCGATCGCTGGAACAAGACGATCCGCGACGAGGGCATCGCGTTCGAGCTCGTGCTGCCGTCGAACAAGTTCCACCGCCAGATCGGCATGTGGGCCGGCCACTGCTTCTCGCCCGCCGGCGAGCTGCTCGACCGCGCGACCTGGGACGCGAAGAAGGGCGCATGGCTGCCGAACGAAGCCGACGAGACGTACATCAAGAGCCTGATGAAGCCAGTGTACGAGCCCGGCAAGATGGCGAGCTGGATCGCGCCGCCCGCGAAGGGGATCAACAACCTGCCGGGCGAGTTCCAGTACGTGCGGCTGCAATAGACGCAACCGACCGGCTCGTGCGTTGTCAAACGGATGATGAGGCGTTTCGCGCTGATCGCCGTGTTGAGTGCGTGCGGTAGCTCGGCGCCGCCGCCGGCCGCAAAGCCGCAGCCGCAGCAGCCGCAGCACGAGCCGGCGAAGGTCGAGCCCGCGAAGCAGCCCGACACGCTGCCGTACGAGCTCACGGCCAAGGCGTTCTGCGAGCTCTACGAGAAGTCCTCGCAGTGCAGCTGGTACGCGAAGATCGGCATGGATCACGAGCGCTGCTTGCAGACGTTCGGCAGCGACGATCCAGACGCGAAAGCGGCGCTGAAGCAGTTCGGGCCGTGCCTCTTGAAGTTCACGACGTGCGATGACATCGCGCAGTGCTTCGCGTCGACCGGCCCCGGCACCGACGACCTGCGCGCGTGCGACGAGAACAAGCCCGAGCACGCGGTCGGCATCCCGGCCGACGAGTGGAATCATCGCAAAGGTGCCGGCGTGACGAAGTACTCCGAGGTCGACACGACGAAGGCGTCGCCGGTCGAAGTCTGCGGCGTGGCCGAGGCCGAGAACCAGTGGCTCGCGAACATGACCTGCAACGACGGCTCGCATCCGCTCGAGAGCAAGTACGCCGCCGAATCCGTGCGCGTCGGCAACGTCGGCGCCGGCGGCCGCTGCGGCTCGATCATCGACCTATATCGCGTGAAGTGCCCCGAGAGGTCGTACGACATCTACATCGACGGCTACGTCTGCCCGCGGCAGTGATCGTCACTGTGTCGCGATGATCATCATCCAGTCGAAGTGCGCCGTCGCGCTCCGCGTGTAGATCCCGATCTGCGGCGTAGGCGACGTGTACGAATCGGTCGCGTCGAGCGCCATCGTGTCGATCGTCGAGACGCAGTGGTAGCTCTGGCCGGTACGCGTCGACACGAGCGACGCCGCGGTACCGTCGGCGACCGCAACCGAGTCGGAGGTCAGGACGTTGTTGGTCGCATCGTCGACGATCGCGTAAACCGGGGCACTGCTGTCGTCGAGCGCGACCACGCACGCCGCGCCGCCGCTCGTCGCCTGATCCCACTGGTGAACCACGCCGCCGCCGCGGCCGGAGCTCCCGATCAGGTTGTCGAGCGTCATGTGCGTCGCGATCGTCTCGGCGCTGCCGGTCGGTGGAGCGAACGTCACCGTGGCAAACGTGTTCAGCGCGCCGGTCACGACCGCGATGCCGTTCGCGATCGACCAGTTCCCGTTGACGAGCGCGCCCGATGGCAAGCCGATATCGAAGCCGTCGAACATCACGATCGAATCGCCCGGCGTCGCCGGATGCGGATCGCACATGTCGCTGACGCCGTCGCCGTCGCTGTCGATCACCGGATCGGGGTCGGGATACGGGGGACACGGATCGCACGCGTCGCCGAAGCGATCGCCGTCCTCGTTGTCCTGCGTCGGGTTCGGCACCGTCGGGCAGTTGTCCATCGAGTCCGGCACGCCGTCGCCGTCGGAGTCAAAGTCGGAGTCGGTGTCGGTGGCCGCCCCGTCCACGGTCGTGGCCGTGACCGCGTCGAACCCGATCCGCCCGCACGCCGTCAGCGCCACGAGGAGGATCGCAGTAGACTGCGTGCGATGCATCGCTTCGTCATCCTCGCACTGTTCGCGCTCGCCGCATGCTCCAAGAAGGACGATCCGGGTCCCACCTGCGACCAGGTCGTCGATCACATGCTCGACGTGACGAAGCAGACCATGCTCGGGCACGACGCCACGATGGCCAAGTCCATCCGATCGCAGGCGATCGCGCAGTGCCAGCAGCGCAACCTGTCGAAGCAGGCACGCGAGTGCATCATGGCCGCGAAGGACGCGTCGACCCTGGTCGCGTGCTACCGCAACGAGCCGGGTGCGCCACCGCCGGCGCCGGGGATGAAGCCGCTGCCGAAGCCAGGCGGCGGCTCGGGCTCGGGCACGGGCTCGGGCTCGGACTCGGGCTCGGGGAGTGGTACACCGACACCATGAACGACGCGATCGTCTCCGTCCCGCCTCCGGTCAACGAGCACGCGCTCGGCTACGCGCCCGGCAGCCCGGAGCGGGCGCGGCTGCAGGAGGCGCTCGCGCACGTCGAGCGCGAGGTCGTCGAGGTTCCGTGCGTGATCGGCGGCCAGCGCGTGCGCACCGGCAAGGTGCGCGACGTCGTGATGCCGCACCGCCACCGTCACGTCGTCGCGCGCTTCCACGCCGCCGACGCCGAGCTCGCCGATCGCGCGATCCGCGCCGCGCTCGAAGCGCGTCATCAGTGGTCGGCGATGCGCTGGGAAGCGCGCGCGGCCGTGCTGTTGCGCGCCGCCGAGCTGCTCGCCGGCCCGTGGCGCATGCGGATGAACGCCGCCACGATGCACGGCCAGTCCAAGACGTGCCATCAGGCCGAGATCGACTCGGCCTGCGAGCTGATCGATTTCTTCCGGTTCAACGCGGCGTACGCGCAGCAGCTGTACGCGATGCAGCCGCACAGCTCGCCCGGCGTATGGAACGCGAGCGAGCTGCGCCCGCTCGAGGGCTTCGTGTTCGCGATGACGCCGTTCAACTTCACGGCGATCTCCGGAAACCTGCCGACCGCGCCCGCGCTGATGGGCAACACGGTCGTGTGGAAGCCGGCCGAGACCCAGCTGCTCGCGGCGTGGTGCGTGTACGAGCTGCTCGAGGAGGCCGGCTTCCCGCCCGGCGTCATCAACTTCATCCCGGGCCTGCCGCACGCCAACACGAACATCATCCTCGACCATCCCGAGCTCGCGGGCATTCACTTCACGGGCTCGACCGACGTGTTCCGCATGATGTGGAGGCGCGTCGCCGACAACATCGATCGCTACCGCGGTTATCCGCGGCTCGTCGGCGAGACCGGCGGCAAGGACTTCATCCTCGCCCATCCGTCGGCCGATCCGCGCGCGCTCGCCACCGCGATCGTGCGCGGCGGGTTCGAGTATCAGGGTCAGAAGTGCTCGGCCGCGTCGCGCGTGTACGTCGCGCACAGCGTGTGGGCGAAGATGAAGGACGAGCTGGTCGCGACGACCGAGTCGCTCAAGCAGGGCAACGTCGCCGAGTTCTCCAACTTCATGGGCGCGGTCATCAAGAAGGGCGCGTTCGACAAGCACGCGGCCGCGATCGCCGAGGCGAAGGGCGCGCCCGGCATGAAGGTGCTCGCCGGCGGCCAGTGCGACGACCGCGAGGGCTACTTCGTGCGGCCGACGTTGATCCAGACCGAGGATCCGGGCGTCCGCCACATGCGCGACGAGTTCTTCGGCCCGATCGTGACCATCCACGTCTATCCCGATGCGGCCTGGAGCGACACGCTGCAGCTGGTCGATCGCACGTCGCCGTACGCGCTCACCGGCGCGATCTTCGCGCGCGACCGCGCCGCGATCGTCGACGCGATGGACGCGTTGCGCCACGCCGCCGGCAACTTCTACATCAACGACAAGCCGACCGGCGCGGTCGTCGGCCAGCAGCCGTTCGGCGGCGCGCGCGCGTCGGGCACCGACGACAAGGCCGGGTCGCCGCTGAATCTCTTGCGCTTCGTCGCCGCGCGCACGATCAAGGAGACGTTCGTGCCGCCGACCGACTACCGCTATCCCTTCCTCGGCGAGTAGCGATGCGCTGGCTCGTGCTGCTCGCGCTGCTCGGAGTGGCCGCCGGCTGCAAGGCCCGGCCGAATTGCCCTGAGATCGCGAAGCAGATCGCGGTCGCGATCGGTCAATCCAAGGTGGTCGAGATCGTGAACCGCCGATGCTCCGACGATCACTGGGACCGCGAAGCCGTCGAGTGCTTGCTCGCGGTGCACGGCGCGGCGGAGCTGAGCACGTGCGAGGGCGCGCACATGGAACCGTCGCAGGCGCAGCGGCTGCGCGACGATCTCGCGAAGCTCGCAACCACGCCGACGGTCCTCGACGTGACGATCTCCGCCGACGATCACATCAGCGCGGACGGCCAGACGCGCACCGAAGCGCAGGTGGCCGAGATGGTCTCCGCGCTGCCGCCGCACTCGCAGCTCGTGCTGCACGTCGCCGGCAAGACCAATCGCCCGACCGTGATCCATCTGATCGATCGAGCCCAGCAAGCCGGCGCGACGAGCTCGATCACTGCAGAGCCGTAACAACGGCTGTCGCACCGTCGAGAAAATGCACGTCGCACCGGGTGTCGCGGCGTGTCGCATCTTTCCTGCGACCTGCACGCACCTTAGCGTGGCGGCATGTCACGCAAGACCCTTGGGGCCGCGCTCGCGCTCGCGATCGCGGCGGCTGCCGTCTGGTTCTTCTTCCTGCGCTCGCACGGCGACGCGAGCGCGCCGGCGCCGGCCCCGATCGCGAAAGCGCCGCCTGCGCCGCCGAGCGCACCGGCCAAGACGAGCTCCGATCAGCGGTCGCCGCGCGGCCGTGCACCGGCGTGGACGCTCGACCTCGATCCGGAAGGCCCGCTGCGGCTCGAAGGCCAGGTCGTCGATCGCGACGGTCACGGCCTCGGCGGGGCCGAGGTCTGGCTCGCGAGCGTGCCACCGCGCTCGGTGAAGACGCAGGACGACGGCTCGTTCGCGTTCGACCAGCTCGTCGGCCGCACGTACGAGCTCACCGCGAGCGCGGGCGCGCTCGTCGGCGGCCCGGTGTCGTACAAGCTCACGCAGGCGAGCGACCCCGTCGTGATCGCGCTGCGCGAAGCCGCGACGATCGAGGTCACCGTCTCCGACGAGCGCACGCAGCCGATCGCGAATGCGGAGGTGACCTCGCCCGGCCTCGGCGCGCGCACCGCGACGACCGACGATCACGGCAAGGCCACGCTCGCCGTGCGGCCGGGCTGGATCGACGTCGAAGCGAACGCGGCGGGATTTCCGAGCGGGCACGCGTTCACGTCGGTCGGCTCGGCCGGCGGCAAGGGCACGGTCGCGATCACGCTGCGCCGCGGCGCCGCGGTGTCGGGCCGCGTCGTCGACGAGCAAGGCCATCCGCTCGCGAAGGTGAAGGTCGCGGCGGGCGAACGCGGCGAGCGCCGGCGCGGTCCGGGCGAGCGCGCGAGCCCCGACGAGCAGACCACCGACGACCAGGGCAAGTTCGCGTTCCCCGCGCTCGCGCCCGGCCGGCACACGCTCGCCGCCTCCGACGGCGAGCACGCGCCGACCAACTCCAATCCGATCACCGTCGCGGCCGATCGCCCGGTCACCGGCGTCGAGCTCGTGATGAAGGCGGGCGCCGCGATCTCCGGCCAGGTCGTCGATTCCGAGAACAAGCCGGTCGCGTACGCGACGGTGCGCGTCGCCGGCAAGGGCGGCGAGATGTGGCGGATCGCGGCGCGTCAGGCGACGACCGACCAGCGCGGCCAGTTCGAGCTCCGCGGGCTCGCGCGCGCGAAGCTGCAGGTGCGCGCCGAGGCCGAGACCACGGCGAGCACGCTCGTCGATGTCGACACCACGGCGATCGCGGCGAAGAAGGACCTGCGGCTCGTGCTCGACGTCGCCGGCGCGATCGCCGGCACCGTCGTCGACGATCAAGGCCAGCCGGTCGCCGAGGTGCAGGTCAACGCGTTCCCCGACATCCTCGGCGGCGCATCGACCGACGGGCTCGCGCTCGCCGGCATGTCGTCGGCGACGACCGACGGCGGCGGCCGCTTCGCGATCCACGGCCTGCCCGACGGCAGCTACCGGCTGTGGGCCGACCGCCACGCCGGCGACGGCTGGGGCAAGCAAAGCACGCCCGCGAAGGTCGGCGACACCTCGGTGCGCATCGTGCTGCCCGCGACCGGCTCGCTCGTCGGCAAGCTCGTGCTCGAGACCGGCGCGGTCCCGAAGCTCGCGTACGTCGAGCTCGGCAGCCAGGCCGCGACGCCCGCGGTCGCCGGCGCGTTCGAGATCAAGGATCTCGCGGCCGGGCCGTACGACATGCACGTGTGGGGGCCCGAGTTCACCGAGCTGGTCAAGCGCGACGTCAAGATCGAGCCCGGCAAGGCGACCGATCTCGGCACGCTCACGGTCGTACGCGGGCGCCGGCTCGTCGGCCGCGTCGTCGATGCGAGCGGGACACCCGCCGCCGGCGTGCACGTCAAGCTCGGCCAGATGCTGTTCTCGTCGGCATCCGGCGACGACGACTCGTCGAGTGACGACTTCTCGGGTCTGCGCAGCGGCGACACCGATCAGACCGGCACGTTCGTGATCACCGGCGTGCCCCCGAAAGGCACGGTGGTGATGGCCGACGATCCGGTGCGCGGGCAATCGCTCGCACAGAACGTGCCGGGCGGCACCGACGATCCGCCTGCCGTGACGCTCGCGCTGCGCGGCTTCGGCTCGATCGCCGGCCGCGTCACCCAGAAGGGCGCACCGCTCGCGAACGTCGCGGTGTCGGAGACCAGCAAGGGCGGCGGCCCGCAGGCCGGCTTCGTCGAGACCGGCGCCGACGGCACGTTCACGATGCCGAAGGTGCCCGAGGGCACGATCATCGTCGCCGCGACGCAGATGCAGATGATGGCGATGAAGTCGACGAGCCAGACCGTGCAGGTCGTCGCCGGCCAGACGACGCAGGTCGCGATCGACATGCCGGTCGGCACGATCTCGCTCGTCGTCCAGGTCCAGGCGACGCCGGGCAATCAGGTCAACGCCGCGCAGGTGTTCCTGCTCGCCGGCAACGTCACCGTCTCGACCGGCAAGCAGCTGGTCGACGGCCTGTTCCAGGGCGCGATGCAGGGCATGAAGCTGTGGTTCGGCAACGCGAGCACGCCGCCCGAGTTCGATGATCTCGTGCCGGGCAGCTTCAGCGTGTGCACGATCCCGCTCACCGGCGACCTGTCGGATCCGACGTTCCTGCAGCGCGTCCAGGAGAACATCCAGACGCTCGCGGTCTACTGCAAGCCGGTGACGGTCAACGCGTCGCCCGCCTCGCAGACGTTCGTCGACGCCGTGCCGTCGATGACGCCGCTGCCGGGCACGGGAAGCGGCGCCGGCGGCTAAACCGCCTCAGCCTCGCTCCCTCGTCTCGTGCGACGATGGTCTCGTGAGGCTCCTCGCCGCCGCGATCGTGCTGACCACGGCATGCGGGCGCGTCGACTTCGCGGCATCCCAGCGCGACGACGCCGCCTCGCCGCCGTCGTCGCCCGATGCGTGCAGCGGCGTCGACGTCGTGACCGGCCGCATCGGCTGGTGGAAGCTCGACGAGGGCAGCGGAACGACCGTCGGCGACACCGCGTCGGGCAACGCGGGCACCCTGCTCGGCGGCGTGACGTGGACGACGGGTCGGCTCGGCGATCCCGCGCTCGAATTCGATGGCGTCGACGGTCGCGTCGATGTCGCCGGCGGGATCGCGTACGCGACGCAGAACGCGCCGTTCTCGTTCAGCGCGTGGTTCGACCTCACCGACTACTCGACCACGACACCCGACATCATGCAGATCCACAGCGACACCGCGTCGCCATTTCACGTGCTGATGTCCAGCATGAGCGGATACCTCGGCCTCTCGACCGGATCGGGCGACGGCTCGTGGGCGACGATCAAGACCGGCGTGATGCCGACGACCGGAACGTGGCACCACGTCGTGATGACCTACAACGGCGCGGGCGCCGCCACGATGTCGAACTTCAGCCTGTTCCTCGACGACGTCGCGCAGCCGCTGCTCGTCGCGGACGGCTACGCGACCCAGGCCCAGCAGAGCCGCATCGGCGCGGCCGAGGATCCGCGCAACAACTGGATCGGCGCGATCTCGGACGTGCGCATCTACAACCGCGAGCTGTCGACCATCGAGGTCGGCACGCTGTACGCGTTGCAGTGTGACTGATCCGGGTGCCCGCTCAGATCGGCTGGAAGTAGCCCGGCATCCAGATCCACTCCCCGCCGTTCCAGTCCCAGTGGCCGCGCACCCACACGAAGCCGGGACGGAAGCCGAAGTTCTCGACGATCAGCTCGGGCCGGCGATGGAAATCGTAGTAGCGCTCGCGGATCACCGGGCGCGGCATGTAGATCGCGCCGCGCACGACCGGCCGCACCGGCTCGCGCACGACCACGCGGTCGCGCACGATCGGCCGCGCGGGCTCGCGCACGACCACGCGCTCGCGAACTGCAGGCTCGCGCACCGTCACGTGCTCGCGGACCACCGGGCCATGCCCGACCTCGTGCGGGCGGTCGGCGTTTGCAGCGCCGGCCGAGACGAGGAGCGCGAATGAAGACCCCATGATGATGTTTCGCAGCATGCAACGGGAAAGAGCATCGGCCGTGCCGGACCGGATTCCTGGCGTTTGCGCGGGCGGGGCGTGAACGCCCAGCCACAGCTGCCCCGGAGAATTTGAGACACTGGGCCATGCGCTGGGTGCTGCTCCTCGCGCTTGCTGCGTGCGCCGACCACATCAGCGCCGTCGGGCGCCCATGCGGGCCGAACGAGGGCTGCGGCTCGGACGCGATCTGCGACATGACCGATCCCGACGGGCCGCACTGCCTGAGCAACGACGGCGACCTCGACGGCGACGGCATCCCGAACGGCGAGGACTACTGCGAGCACGCGCCCGGCGGGCGCTACGACGAGGATCGAGACGGCATCGGCGACGAGTGCGATCCGTGCCCGATCGCGCCGCCGCCGGCCGTGCCCGATGCCGACGGTGATGCGGTCGACAGCCCGTGCGATCCCGATTCGCTCACGCCCGGCGATCGCATCCTCCTGTTCGACGGCTTCGACGGCGACACGCTCGATCCGAGGTGGAAGGCGACGACCGCGGCGGCGTGGTCGATCAGCGGCGGCGGCGAGGTCGACGTCGATCTCACGGCGGTCGCCAGCGAGGACTATCTGACGTCGAGCGTCGGCGAGGCGAACAACTTCGCGGTGCTCGCGTCCTACAGCGTCGAGCAGATGACGACGTCGACCACGACGCACATCGCCGCGATCCACTCGATCGATCCGCGCCCGGCCGGCGTCGCGCAGTTCGAGTGCTCGCTCGTGCATTCGGATCAAGGCTCGGGCGGCGACGCGGTCGTGCTGACGACGAACCAGAACGCGGCCTCGATGAATTCAGCGAGCGGCTTCGATCCGACGAAGCTGTACGAGCTCGCCGCGTACAGCACGCAAGGCTACGTCGGCTGCACCGCGATCGGCGACGGCGCCGGCCTCGGCGTGGTGCAGGCGCCGATCACACCCGATGCGCTCGCGAGCGTCTCGCTCGGGGCGAGTGGCGTGGTCGCGCACTTTCAGTGGGTGCTGGTCGTCGGCCGCGACTGAGCGAATTTTCGAAGCATATGCAGCCGCCAGAACACGAGGCCGAGCGCGACGACTCCGAACAGGTTCAGCGCGGCGTCGGTTCCGAGCATGCCGCGCACGCCGAACGGGCGGTGCATGTTGCCGTCGATCAGCTGCGTGTACGCGATCGCGGCGTTGCCCGACGCCAGGAACAGCGAGAACTGCGTCGACGCCGCCTTGCCCGCGGTCCCGATCGTCTCGAGCACGGTGGCGGTGAACGCGGCGTAGCAGAACCCGGCGACGAGCTGATACAGCATGCCGCCCCACGCGAACGTCGTGCTCGTCAGCGGAGACACCGCCATCGCGACCGCGACCAGCGCGGTCATGACGCCGGAAGCGAGGTACATGCCGCGCCGGTTGTGGCGCATGCACAGCCAGCCGCACACGCCCGCGCCGACCGCGCTGAGCAGCGCGGTCGCAGGCCCGTTGATGAAACCGTTCAGCCCGTCGGAGGCCTGGAAGTCCTTCGCGATCGGCCCGCTGAACGCGTTGATGAGCGCTGCGGTGCCGACCGGCGACAAGCACAGCAGGATGCCGGTGACTCCGCTGCGCGACTTCACCACGACGCCGACGTCGTGAAAGACCGTCCCGAACACGTCGCGGATCCGTGCGATGTTGTCGCGCGGTGGTTCGTCGACGGCGAGGATCGCGAGCGCCGGCAGGAACGTGAGCGCACCGAGCGCGACCCCGATCCATTCCGGCGCGACGTCGGCACCGGTCAGCCAGATCGCCAGTGCCAGCCCGAGTGCATTTCCCGTCGAGTTGCCGATGTTGTACCAGGCACCGGCCTGCCCGCGCTGACTGTCGGGCAGCGTGACCGCCATCAGGCCACCGTTGCACGCGCTGACCAGGCCACTCACGAGCTGGGCAGCGAGCGCGAAGCCGAGGAACGCGCCGGTGTGCTCGGGCAGCGGCATCATCATCGCCGCGACCACGCACGCCGCCGAGATCGCGCTGACGATCAGGAGCCAGTGCTTGCGCTTGGGACCGACGTCGACGATCGGCGCGTAGACGAACTGCACCATCGGCGGGATGAACAGCAGCGCCTGGTACCAGCTCACGACATCGACGTCGATGCCGGCGCTGCTCGTCTTGTACTGCATCACCGGCCCGCCCAACGACCCGACCACGCCGTACGGAATGCACGACAGGCAGAACAACCACGGCGGCGGATGCGAGCGCTTCAGTTCGGCTGATATTGCAACAGTTGCAGAATGGGATGTATCGCGTGCTCCTCGACTTTCGGTCCGAGCGAGTACGTCTCCTCGTAGTGCTGGCCCGCCGCCTCGTTGATGTACGGGTTGTCCGGGTCGAGCACGTAGTTGTACGCGGGCACGATGTAACCGATGTAGTCCTCGGCGAGGCCGGCGACGACCGGGTACTTCACGCCCGGCTTCGCGAGCACGAGGTCGCGCATGTACGGCGGCTGCGGCGCCATCGAGAAGTCGGGCTGGTTCGGCTGGGTCGGGTTATCGATGAGGTTGAAGCCGAAGCTCCACGAGCCGTCGTAGCCGCCGACCCACAGCTCGGGGTGCAGCTCGCCCGGCACCGTCACGATGCCGAGCGGGCCGATCTGCAGATACGTCGAGCGCAGCGGGATCCACGGCTCGTTGCCGACGTCGATCGGCTGGCTCGGGTCGTAACCGACCAGCTTGTGCGGGCCGAGGATGTTGACGAGGAACGCGACGTGAAACAGCGTGTTGTCCATCTCGGCCGCGAACGTCGCGCTCACCATCGACAGCGGCAGGTCGGTCACGGTCTCGCCTTCGGACGCGAGCACGTTGAGCGCCTGCGCCGCGACGTTCGTGCCGATCGCCTGATCCTTCGCGGACGAGTCGTTCTGGATCGGCGTGCCATCGGGGCCGGGCGGCGCGACGCCGTGATCGCCGAGCGAGCCGATCTGGCCGCCGAGCGCGCCTTGCACGAACACGGTCACGCCGCCGAGCCCGGCCAGGTTCGTCTTCGCGTACACGCTGTCGGTCGTGAGCACGCCCTGCTCGATGTGGTCGCGCAGCCAGTGCGGATAATGCGCGGTGATGCTCGCCGGCACGCTGTCGTCGAAGTGCGCGACCTCGGGGTGATCGCCCCAGTTGACGAGCGTGCCGATCGTCGTCGCCGCATCGCCGACCGGGACGAACCGCGCGATCGTGAGCGTCGGGTCGTAGATGTTCGGATCGCGGATGTCGCGGTTCCACTCCGGCGCGGTCGTCGACGTGTCGACGAGCTGCGTCTTCGCGATGATCATGTTCGCCGGCTGCGCGGTCGTGACCGCGTCGGTGATCGCGCCGACCGCGGCGTCGTACATCGCCTGGATCACGAACGGCTCGCGGCCGCTGACCGCGACCGACGGGCCCCACAGCCCGACCGTATCGGGCGCGTCGTGGGCATGGGTCGCGCCGATGATGACGTGATCGATGTTGAGGCCGGCGAGCCGCGGATCGTTGCGGATGTTGTCCATGTCGCCGGCGAGCAGGCCGATGCAGTCGATGTAGACGATGACGAACGTCATGTCGCCCTCGACGAACGCCATCGCGCGCGCCTCGACGTCGCTGGTCACGCCTTCCGCCGCGCGCGAGCCGCCGAACAGCCAGACGCCATCGAACGTGTTGTTCGGCGGCGGCACGCACGAGCAGCTCGCGCCCGAGCCCGTGCACGTGCCGAACGGCTCGTCGCTCTGCCACTGCCGATCCATGTTCTCGTCGCAGTAGGTCTCGAAGTTTTGCGGCGTGTACGTGCGCTTGCCGGCACCGACCTTGAGCACGCCGTCGCCGGAGCTCGCGCAACCCGGTCCGCCCGGGCACACGATGTCGGGCGTCGTGAAGCCCTCGAGCTGCGCGTCGGGCATCGCGTCGGGCGGACCGTGGTGGCCGCCGCCGCACGCGGCGAGCAGGACCCCCGCGGCCAGGATCAGTCGCTGGCTCATCCGCAGGTACGTATCGCAGCGTGACAGGCGTGTAAACGAGCTATTTCGCCCCCACGCCGACGCCGATGGGGCAGCTCACGCCGGTGCCGCCGAGGCCGCAGTAGCCGCTCGGGTTCTTGCCCAGATACTGCTGGTGATAGTCCTCGGCGTAGTAGAACTCGGGCGCTTCGTGGATCTCGGTCGTGATCTGGCCGTGACCGGCCGCACGCAGGCGCTCGCCGTACATCTGCTTCGATGCCTCGGCAGCGGCGGCCTGCCCCGGCCCGTACGTGTAGATGGCAGAGCGATACTGCGTGCCCGCGTCATTGCCCTGGCGCATGCCCTGGGTCGGATCGTGCGCCTCCCAGAACACCGCGAGCAGCTGGTCGTAGCTGACCTGTTTCGGATCGAACACGACGAGCACGACCTCGGTGTGACCGGTCATGCCCGAGCAAACCTCTTCGTAGGTCGGGTTCGGCGTGACGCCGCCGGCGTAACCGACCGCGGTCGTCCACACGCCCGGCGTCTGCCAGAACTTGCGCTCGGCGCCCCAGAAGCAGCCGAGCCCGAACACCGCGCGCTGGAAGCCCTCGGGAAACGGCGGAGTGATGCGGTGACCGTTGACGAAGTGCGCGTCGCCGACCGGCATCTTCGCGGCGCGCCCCGGCAGCGCCTCCGCCGGTGTCGGCAGGCGCAGCTTCTTGGTGGAGAAGAACATGGGGGAAGTATACGGCGCGGCTCGCGTTCGGTTACCGTGAGTCATGGCGAGCGTGGCCCTGCTCGGCATCTGCGGCAGCATGCGCAAGACCTCGACGAATCGCGCGCTCCTGCGCGCGGTCGGCGAGACGCTACCCGCCGGCGCGACGCTCGCGATCCACGACAGCCTCGATCTGCCGATCTTCAACAGCGATCTCGCCGATCCACCGTCGGTCGTCGCGCTCAAGGACGCGATCGCGGGCGCGGACGGCGTCGTGTTCGCGGTGCCCGAATACAACTACAGCATTCCGGGCGGGCTCAAGAACGCGCTCGACTGGGTGTCGCGGCCGCCCGCGAGCTCGCCCCTGCGTGGCAAGCCGGTCGGGCTCGTCGGGGCCGCGACCGGCATGAGCGGGACGATCCGTGCTCAGACCCACATGCGGCAGATGCTCGTCTACAGCGACACGCCGTGTCTCAACCAGCCGGAAGTGTTGATTCCGCGCGCACACGAGCGGTTCGATGCGGAAGGCCGCCTCGTCGACGCCACGACCCGCGAGCTGCTCGTCCGTTTCGGTCTCGCGATGGTCGCTTTCGTCGAACGCCACCGGCGCTAGGGGGTATAATGTCGAGATGCGTGCGGCGTGGGTCGCGCTGGTCGCGGCGAGCTGTTACTCGCCGCACCTGCAACCGGGTGCTCCGTGCGATCCGGCGAACCCCTCTTGCCCGATGGGAGAGACGTGCATCGCGTTCGGCGGCGGTTACGCGTGCGAGCCGCCCGGCACGTCGCCGCAGAACGATTCGGGCCCGCTGCCTCCGACCGATGCCCCGATGATGATGATCGATGGCCATCCCGACGGCCACGTCACCGCCACCGACATGGACGGCGACGGAGTTCCAGATTCGAGCGACAATTGCCCGACCGTCTACAACCCGGACCAGGCGAACGAGGACGGCGACAGGTTCGGCGACGCTTGCGATCCGTGCCCGCCGTTCCCCGACATGGTTCCGCCGACCGACAGCGATAACGACGGCGTCTCCGACGCCTGCGATCCGCGGCCGAGCACGCCGGGCGACAAGATCTTCCTGTTTGAAGGGTTCCATCACGGCGTACCCACCACTTGGATCAAGACCGGTACGTGGGCCGCCGGCAGCAACGACGACGTCACGTGCGACGACACGGTGACCGCCGCCGGCGCCACGTTGACCACGCCCGGCCCGACCGACGCCGAAGAGACCGTGTCCACGGAGCTCGTGCTCCTCGCGGCAGGCACGGGAGGTTCGCGCGCCGGCGTCGTCGACGATTATGACCACACCGTGCCGGCCGGCCTCTCGTGCCAACTCAACCTCACCGACAAGGTGAACCTCTTCGACATCGAGCCGGGCACCCAGGTCGGAAACGTCGCGTTCACGTACGCGGTCGGCGACAGGTTCGAGCTCGGCGTGAGCCGCGACGCGATGGCGTTCACGTGCGCCGCGCGCGACACCACGTCGAGCACATCGTCGACGCTGATCTCCGGCAACTCGGCGACCGATAGCACGACGCCCGAGGTCGGCATCCGCATCCACACGACCGCGGTCGCGGTGAAGTGGGTGATGGTCGTGTCGCACTGAGCCGAGCGACGGCTACTTGAACGAATCCTGATAGCCCGCGTCCTCGATCGCGCGCGCGGCGGGCGTCGAGTGCAGCGGCAGGAACGCGTCGCACATCACGGCGAGCTCGTCGGTTCGAGTCGTGCCGATCGAGCGCTCGTACGATTCCGGGTGCGGGCCGTGCGGGATGCCCATCGGGTGGTGCGAGATCGAGCCGGGCCCGACGCCGCGGCGCGACGTGAAGTTGCCGTCGCAGTAGAAGATGATCTCGTCGCAGTGCGTGGAGCTGTGCGGGTACGGGCACGGGATCGCTTCGGGGTGGAAGTCGACCGGCCGCGGCACGAAGCTGCAGATCAGCGCGCCTCTCGCGGCGAACGTGCCGTGCCACGTCGGCGGCAAGTGCACGGACGAAACGCGCGGCTGGAACGCGAGGATCGGAAACGCCCACGGATACACCGTGCCGTCCCAGCCGACGACGTCGAGCGGCGAGTCCTGGAGACGGAACCCGTGCCAGCGGCCTTCGCGGCGCACGACGAGCTCGCGGATGTTCTCGTCGAACGGCGCGCGCAGCTGCGGGCGCTTGAAGTCGCGCTCGCTGTACGGCGCGTCCATGCGCAGCTGGCCGACGTCGTTGCGCCACTGCTTCGGCACGTGCAGGCCGCCGGTCAGCTCGAACCAGCACCAGTGCTGCGGATCGCCGCTGGGCAGGAAGCGATGGAGCAAGCCGCGCGGGACGAAGACGTAGTCGCCCTGCGCGAACTGGACGTCGCCGAGCAGCGAGCGCAGCGTGCCGCCGCCGCGATGGACGTAGACGAGCTGGTCGCCGTCGCCGTCGACGACGTAGACCGGATCGTGCGCGGTCGGAAACGCGACGCCGCACGTGAGGTCGGCGTTGTAGAGCAGCGGCACGCGCGCGTCGATCTGAGGGCCGCCGCGGCCTTGCAGCTCGCTGGACTTGTAGTGGCGCTTCGCGAGCGCGCGCTCGGGCGCTTCCGCCGGCCCGACCCAGCCGTGCGCGGCGGGCGCGAGCTCCTGCGTGTGCGGCCGGCGCAGGTGATAGAGGATCGTGTACGGGCCGTCGAAGCCGTCGCGGGTGAAGCACTCCTCGTAGCGCAGCGCGCCGTCGTCGCCGCGCAGCTGGATGTGGTGCTTGCGCGGGACGTCGCCGACTTGCATGCGATCGATCACGGGATGACGCCTCGCTCGCGCTGGTCGCGCTCGATGCTCTCGAACAGCGCGCGGAAGTTGCCGGCGCCGAAGCCGCGATCGCCCTTGCGCTGGATGATCTCGTAGAAGAACGGGCCGGCTTTCGGGTCGCCGTACAGGCCCGAGGCCTCCTTCAGGAAGATCTGGAGCATGTAGGCGTGGTGGTGATCGCCGTCGACGAGGATCTCGAGCTCGCGCAGGATCTTCTGGTCCTCGTCGATCTTGTCGATCCCGCTCTTCGCGATGCGCTCGGGCAGCATGTCGTAGTACGTGCCCGGCGTCGGCATGAACGTGACGCCATTGCCGCGCAGCGCGCGCACGCCCGACACGATGTCGCCGATCGTCAGCGCGACGTGCTGCACGCCGTCCCCGCGCAGCTCCTCGTTGAAGATGTTGATCTGCGAGCTCTTGAAGAACGGCCGCGCCGGCTCGTTGTTCGCGAACTTCGTTCCGCTCTCGGGGTCCCACATCACGATCGACTTCAGGCCCGAGCCGGTCTTGCGGGCCGGGTCGACGTCGCTGGTGTGGAACGCGACCTCCCACATCTGCTCGAAACCGAGCACGTGCTCGAGCCAGAGCAGCATCGGCTTCATCGTCTGGAAGTTCGACGTGACGTGGTCGATCTCCTGGAAGCCGAACTTGTTGGTCGCCTGCTGGCCGCCGGCGATCGCGACCGGCACCGCACCCGGATACAGCGCGCGAAACCCACGGCGCTCGCGAAAGCGGAACGTGCAGTCGCCGAACGGCGTCGTGATCGCGAACTGGCGCAGCGTGCCGCCGTCGTCGCGAAACGTCTCGATGTCGCTGATCGGCGTGCCGCCGCGCTGCTCGAGCAGGCGGAACGTGCGGTCTACGTCGGCGACCTCGAATACGAGCGTGCCGACGCCATCGGGGTGCTTCGACAAGAAGCGCGCGGCGCGGCCGCCCTCGCCCACCGGGCTCGAGCACACGATGCGGATGTTGCCGGCTTCGAAGCACACCGACTTCTGGCGGCCGTCGCGCTCGAGCTCGGGCGAGCTGCGCCACGTCAACGCGAAGTCGAGCTTGTCGCGGTAGAAGCGGTGCGAGCGCTCGAGGTCGTGGACGTAGTAGTGGATGCCTTCGAGGCGCTTGATGCCGAGAGATTCGGGTTTGCTCATAACTTCCCCGCGTCGGGTTGGCGATCGGGCGCGGCATCCGCGAACGCGGGCTGCGCGAGACAGCGGGCTTCGATCGCGACGAGCAGCTCGTAGCGCGTGATGTCGACGCCGAACCGGCGCGCGCTCGCGAGCTGCGGGATCAGGCAGCAATCGGCGATCGTCGGCGCGTCGCCGACGCAGTACGCGCCCGCGGTCTCGTGCGCGGCGCGTTCGAACGCGGCGAGCCCGTCGGCGATGAAGCTCTTGGGCCAGGCGCCGGCATCGCCGCCGAACGCCGTGACCTGCTTCGTCGTCGACAGGTTCTGCAGCGGCTGGATCCCGCTGTTCACGATCTCGGCGAGCCCGCGGCACTTCGCGCGCAGGTACGGGTCCCGCGGCAGGATCGGCGGGCTCGGCCAGCGCTCCTCGAGGTACTCGAGGATCGGCAGCGACTGCGTGATCGCCGACACGCGGCCGTCGTCCTCCGTGATCTCGAGCGTCGGCACCTGCGCCATCGGATTCTTCGCGCGGTATGCGTCGGCGAACTGATCCGCCTTGACGATATTCACCGCGACGTACTCGTACGCGAGCCCTTTGAGGGCGAGCCCGATGCGCACGCGGTGGCTGGCCGACGATCGCCAGTAGTTGTGCAAGACGAGCTTCGTCATCGCTGCGCTCCCACGACGCGCTGGTCGATCTTGCCGAACGGGCTGGTGCCCTTGACGTCGAACGCCTCGATCTCGACGCGATCGCCGACCTCCATGAACGGCGTCTGCGGCTTGCCGGTCTCGATCGTCTCGATCATGCGCGCTTCCGCGAGGCAGGAGATGCCGCGCTTGCGGTCCTCGTTCGACACCGTGCCGCTGCCGAGGATCGTGCCGGCCGTGAACCGGCGCGTCTTCGCGATGTGCTGGATCAGATCGAAGAACGAGAAGTGCATCTCCGGCCCGGCGTCGCAGTCGCCGACGACCTTGTCGTTGTACGTCGTGCGCACGCGGACGTGCAGGCGGCCGCCGCGCCACGCGTCGCTCGCCGCGAGCTCGTCGGGCGTGACCGCGAACGGCGAGAACGCGGTCGCCGGCTTGCTCTGGAAGAACCCGAAGCTCTTCGCGAGCTCGTCGGGCACGAGCGCGCGCAGCGTGACGTCGTTCGCGAGCACGACCAAGCGCACGCAACGGGCCGCGCTCGCCGCGGTCGTGCCGACCGGCGTGTCGCCGAGGATCGCCGCGACCTCCGACTCGAAATCGAGGCCCCACGCCGGATCGACCAGCTCGATCGGATCGCGCGGGCCGAGCAGGTCGCCCGATCCACCTTGATAGATGAGCGGGTCGGTCTCGAGCGTCTTCGGGGGCTCGGCGCCGCGCGCCTTGCGCACGAGCCGCACGTGGTTCAAGTACGCCGAGCCGTCGATCCATTCGTACGCGCGCGGCAGCGGCGCGCCGAGCCGATGCGGATCGATCGGCACGCCTTCGAGCGCACCGCGATCGAGCTCGTCGGCGAGCGCGCGCAGCTTCGGCTCGGCCGCCTCCCAGTCGTCGAGCGCGCGCTGCAGCGTCGGCCACGCCTCGGGCGACGGCGCACCGGCCTCGCCGTCGCGGCGCGCGACGATCAGCCGCCCGTCGCGGGAGCCGTCGCGGAGGGTCGCGAGCTTCATGGTGCTCGCATACCACGCGGCGGGCTACTCGCGGTACGTGATGATCGTCGTCGTGACCGAGACGCGGGCGAGTCGACCGTCGCGAACGCGGTAATAGTCAGTGGCGTCATCGGCCTCGCACCCCATCGGCACCGGGTGGTGGCGCTGGACCACGAGCCGATCGTCCCGAACGTCGAGATCCGCGGCGCAAGGATTGCCGTCCTCGTACAGCGGAAATCGCCCGATCTCGGTGTGGTCCAGCCGCTCGACGATCACGATCCAGCCGGAATCGGTCAATGCCTCGACCGCGAGCTCGGGCGTGCCGTCGCCGTCGAGGTCGATCTGGTAGTAGCGGGGTGGATCCGGAATCTGCACCGAGACCTCGGGCGCCGGGTCGGCCGCGACGCCGATCGGCTCGGTCGCAGCGGGCGGCAGCGCCGGCGTGGCTCGGCGTGCGGCGACGAGCTGCGCACCGAGCGCGACTCCGGCGACGGCGATCGAGATCCCGACTCCTGCCTTGACCGCGAGCTGCATGTCTAATGATGGGCCGGACGCGGCCGCTACGCACGCGCTACTTCACGTGCTCGTGCAGCCACACCACCATCGGCGCGGTCGCGTTGCCGTGGTCGACCAGCCAGTCCGCGAGCTTGGCCTGGTGCAGCATGCCGCGCGGGATCGCCGGGAACCCGGCCGTGAGCCCTCGCATCTTGAGGAGCTCCGCACGCGGGTGATCCGGAGCGTAGCCCTTGGGTACTTTCTTGTAGTCGTCGTGGCCGCCGACCACGTAGCCGCGCTTGCGCAGCTTCGCGATGATGCCAGCGATCGCCTGGCCGGTCTTGTCGGCGGCGACGAGCTTGCGCCACTTCTGGAGCTGCTTGTCGTCGAAGAAATACGTGCCGTTTCCGACCCACTCCTCGTCGATCCCGAAGTGCGCGTACAGCGCGGAGCATCCGCCCTCGACCGGCTTTTTGGCCGTGAGCGGGATCAGCCCCGCGACGTGCGTCTTGTAGGGCGACTTGTCCTTCGAGAACCGGGTGTCGCGGTAGATGCGAAACAGCTTCGGCGGGGCGAGCTTCGCCGGCGCGTACGCCTTCCCCAGCCGAGCCGCGACCTCGCCGAGCAACGCGGTCAGCGGCTCGACCCATTGCTGCTGGTAGCGCGGCTTGTTCGCCTCGAACCACTCGCGGTTCATCTCGGAGGCGAGCTCGTGAAAGAACTGCGGCGCGGTGCGATCGAACCCGGCGAACTTCGTCATGCCGGGAATCTACTGCGACTACTGCTGCGCGTTGAAGACGACGCGGCCGGGCGGGTTGTTGTTCGAGTACGAGATCGTCGTCGAGCCGTTCATCGGCGCCGCCCACACGACGTTGTCGACGCCGAACGCGTTGGCGCGGATCGCGTCGTAGCCACCGGTCGCGGCGACCAGGCCCTGCGAGATCGAGATCTGGTCCTCTTCGGTCGGGTTCATCGTCGCGTCGGGCAGCATCGGCACGGGCATCGCCGCACCGGTGTGCGGCGCGATGATCACGCGCCAGTACTCGGTGATGGTCGACGGCTGCTGCGGCGTGATGTCCAGCATCGCGATCACCGCGTCGGCGCTGCCCGGGCCGGTCTCGGTCCAGCTCAGGCCGAGCTGCGACCACTGCGGGTTGCTGGTGTACGGGATCACGCCCTGGCCGACGTCGATCACGGCGGGCGACGCCGCGTACGACGAGTGGGTCGCGAACATCTGCTGGCCCATGTTGTCGGTGTTGATCGAGGTGACGACGACGCGATCGACACCGGTCACGTTCGGGAGGTCGACCTGCTGCGGGCCGTTGCCGTCGAGCCCCTTCTGATCGGATGCGAACAGCGTGAACAGGCCGACCACCAGATCGACCTCGGCGTTGACCTGGGTGTTGGCCGGGATGTCGGTCGCCGAGATCGACGACTGGAGATCCTGGGCGAGCGTCTGCGCCGACAGGTTCACGTTCGACGCGTACGGGGCCTGCGCGTAGAACGACGAGTTGTTGTTGTCGGTCACGAAGAACGGGACCATCGTGGGGCAGTTCGTCACCGTGATCGCGACGTTCGGCTGGCTGCCCTGTCCCGAGCCGCACGGCGTGGTCACCGTGACCGTGCCCTGCGCGCTGGTCGGCACGTCGACCACGATCGCGCTCGGCGTCGCGTCGACCGCGGTCGAGTTGCCGAGCGCGAGCACGTCGCCGGCCTTCGCGCCGACGAACGTGTAGACCTCGGGCGGGCGCGGGTTGGTGGGGTTGACCGGATACGTGCGATAGACCGAGACGTTGCCGGTCGGCATCGCGAACGTGACCATGCCGCTCGCGTCGGTCATCGTGTCCATCTGCACGACGTCATCGCCGTCCGCGAACACGACGCGCACGCCGGCCTGCGGCACGTTGCCGTCGTTCACGCTGACGCGGATGTCGGTGGGCGGTGGACTGCCCGAGCCGCCACCACCGCCACCGCCGCCGCTGTCTATCTCTCCGGTGCACGCGCCAGCGACGAGCAGAGCGGCCAAGCCGAATTGGGTGCGCATACGCGTAACTTGTTCACGATCGGTGCCAGCAAGGAATGCGGACTTGCGGCGACGAAGTCGGATCTTCGGGGGCGGCCGCCCACAACTCCGACGGATCTGCGGAGTGCTCACACCCGGCGCGCATATCGCACCCGCCGAAGAGAATGACCGCCAAGGCGCCTGAAGACGCCAAAGCGCCAGCAGAACTGGATCGAGCCGATCCACTCTGCTGGCGTCTCTTCGTCGCTGGCGTCTTGGCGGTTAGTTCTTCACGCGCGACGGCGGCGTGTTGCCGGCGTACGAGAGCGTCGCGAACCCGTCGACCGGCACCGCCGAGACGATGTCGTCGTAGTCGAACACGTTCGCGCGAATCGCGTCGTAGCCGCCGGTCGCGCTCAGGATGCCGAGCTGGGTCGTCACCTGGTCGGTGGCCGCCGGGTTGTCCGTCGCGTCGGGCAGCGTCGGCAGCGCGAGCGTCGAGGCCGCGTGCGGCGCGACCACGACGCGCCAGTATTCGGCGCCGCCGCTCGGCTTGACGTCGAGCGCGGCGACGACCGCGTCGACCGTCAACGAGTTGGTGATCGTGCCCGGCGTCTCGGTCCACGACAGGCCGGTCGCGCCGAACGTCGGCGCGCTGACGTACGGGATCACGTTCATGCCGATGTCGGTGATCGCCGGCGACGGCTCGTACATGACCGACCACCCGATCATCTGCTGGCCCATGGTCTGGGTGTTGACCGAGTTGACCGTCACGCGATTGACGATGCCCTCGATCGCGGGCGCGTTCGTCTGCTGCTCGGTCTGGCTGATGGTCTTCGAGTTGGTGCGGAACGCTTCGAACGTGCCGTCGATGAACCGCTCGGTGGCGTTGACCGTGGTGTTGGCGGGTACGTCGCTGGCCGCGATCGTCGTCGACAGCTGCTGCGCGAGCACGCCGTCGGAGACGTCGATGTTGGCGGAGTACGGCGCCTGCGCGAAGAACGAGTTGTTGTTGCCGTCGGTGACGTAGAGGTCGACCATCGACGGGCAGCTCGTGACCGACACCGCGATGTTCGGTTGCTGGCCCTGTCCCGTGCCGCACGGCGTCTTGACCGTGACCGTGCCCTGCGCGTTGGTCGGAACCTTGACGACGATCGCGGTCGGCGTCGTCGTGCCGGTCACCGCCGCGTTGCCGAGCGCGAGCGCGTCGCCCGCCTTCGCACCGACGAACGTGTAGATCTCCGGCGCGCGCGTCGGCGTGCCGGTGTACGTGCGATAGACCGAGACGTTCGCGGCATCGACCGCGAACGTCGCCAGACCGGTCGCGTCGGTCATGGTGTCCTCGAGCGTCGCGCCGGTGTCGTCTTGATACAGCACGCGGACGCCGGCCTGCGGCGTGGTGCCGTCGACCACGCTGACCTGGATGTTGCCGGGCATGGGCCCCGAGCCGGATCCGCCTCCGCCACCACCGCCGCCGCCACCACCGCCGCCACCACCGCCGTTCGACAAGGTGCCCGTGCACGCCGAGGCGAGCAACAACGCCAGGATAGTCCGCATGCATGGCGGCGTTACACGATCGGTGCCAGCGCGCACGCCTGCAGTTGTGCACAGATCGGCGCAATTCGATCAGTTAGCTCACCCACCCCCGGAGGGCTCACACCCGGATCCGATGTGGGATACGGCTACCCGAAACGGCGCTGGAACCGGGCGCCGAGCGCTTCGAGCGCTCGCGGCGCGACCCGCGCGAGCGACGCGATCAGGCGCGCGTCGGTGCCGACCGTCCGGACCGCGGGGTTGGTCCGCGCCGCGTCGAGGATCGCGGCGGCGACCTTCTCGGGCCGCGCGCCGCGCTCGCGGAACACCTTCGCCGCGCGCTGCTTGCGGTCGCCGGGATCGCCGGCGATGCGACCGTCCTCGATGATCGACGTCGCGATCATGCCCGGGCAGATCGCGGTGACGCCGACCCCGTGCGGCGCGAGCTCCTGGCGCAGCGACAGCGACAGCCCGCGCACCGCGAACTTGCTCGCGACGTACGCGCTCGAGCTCGGCGCGGCGTAGATGCCGAAGATGCTCGACACGTTGACGATGTGCCCGGCGCGCCGCGCGATCATCTTCGGCGCGAAGAAGTGGCAGCCGTGCACGACGCCGCGCAGGTTCAC
>Ga0335083_10000357_pt1 | contig 70864 bp, 68 predicted proteins | sample Lox_Sample_42_FD_206716 | JGI IMG/M metagenome (GOLD analysis project Ga0335083, IMG submission 206716) | Soil microbial communities from Loxahatchee National Wildlife Refuge, Florida, United States - Lox_Sample_4.2 | ecosystem: Environmental > Terrestrial > Soil > Wetlands | place: USA...
TGATCCGCTTGAAGTCGTCCACGTCGACGAAGCAGAGCGTCAGCGGAAGCTGCCGCTCGTGCGCCGACGCGAGCTCCCGCTCCAGCCGCTCGTGGAAGTGGCGGTGATTGCCGAGGCCCGTGAGCGGGTCCGTGAGCGCGAGCCGCATCGCCCGGAGCGCCCGCACGATCGCGCGCTGGTAGAGCTGGATCGCGAGCAGCGGCCCGACCAGGGCGACCGAGAGGAACGGAGAGCGCTGCCAGAGCACGACCAGCATCAGCGCGGCCGAGGCCATCAGCGAGAAGGGCACGATCGTCCAGCGGATGTTGGTGCGGGCCAGCGCGAAGAAGGAGCGGTGCGAGCTGACCGCGACGACGGCGGTGATCAGGATCAGATTGACCCCGTACTGGGCCGAGGCCGCGGCGCCCACCCTCGCGAGCACGCCGCTCGCTCCTGTCTCCCCGTCGAGCGGGGCCGAGAGCGCGCCGGCCGCGGTCGCCGCAAGCGCGAGCACCGAGACGTTGTAGGCGATCCGGATGCGAGGCCGGTGCTCCAGCAGCTGCGTGACCGCGGGTGCGAGTACCACGACGAGCACGCCGGCGGCCCACCCGAAGAGGACGATCGAGGCGACGCCGAAGACGAAGGAGAGCGAGACGCCGCCGGTGTCCGCTCCTTCGATCGGGACCGGGAAGCGGTCAGCGAGCGTCGAGGCGGCGAGGAGGGCGGCAAGCCCCACCATCGTCGTCGTCTTGTGCGGCGTGACCGCGAACGAGATCGCGGCCGCGATCGTGACCCCGAAGCCCGCCACGCACACGGGCACGACGACCGCGAGGAGGCGCGGCGGGGGAGCGGCGGCCTTCGTCACTCCTCCCTACCAGTAGAGATTTCGCAGCGTGTCTCCGAGGTCGCCGGGATCGAGCTCGGCGCCGACAACGGCGATCACGATCAGTGCGATGACGGCTATGACGACCAGCAGCCGAGGACGCCATTGAAGCATCGTCCACCTCCCCACAACGCGAAACATGACGCCGACGATTGTCCAATCCCCGCAAACGCGCGGCTATCCCCCGGAAGGGTGACTTGGCGCTTGCTAGACGCTAGGCCAGGCCGGCTTCGGCGAGCGGGCGGCGGCCCCAGGCGAACGTCTGCTTGTACCAGCCGGTCAGCGGCACCACGGCGACACCCTGCCCAGAGGAGTGGATCAGCCAGCCGTTCCCGAGATAGATACCCGTGTGGCCGATCGAGCCCGGCTTCGAGCGCGGGCCGCTGGGGCCGAAGAAGAGGAGGTCGCCCGGGGCCAGCTTGGCGAACGGGATCCGCTTCGCGCGAGGAACCTCACCGCTCATCGCGTAGGTCGTCCGCCCCTTGATCGTCGCGTTCAGCGCCGCGCCCCCCGTGTACTTCTGCAGCTTGTAGACGCGCCAGACGAAGCCCGAGCAGTCGAAGCCGCCGCGAGCCTGGACGCCGAACGGGGCCTCCGCTTTCTCACTCGTACCGCCCCAGACGTAGGGGAAGCCGATGAACTTCACGGCGGTGTCGAGCACGCGCGTCTGCCAGGCGGTCAGCGCCGGGAGCACGAACGTCGCGGCCGCATCCTCGACGTACTGCTGCTCCCAGCCTCCGAAGGCGAGGATCTTCGCCACCGAGTAGGCGGTCTCCGCGCGCGTCGCAGGGTCGCTCGGCCGGAGCTCGAGGTCGTCGGACTTGGCCGGGTGGTTGATGCGCAGCCCGAGCAAGCGCGCGACGGTCTCGTTGCCGAACCGCGCGGGGACGCTGAGGCCGGCGGCACGGGCTCCCGCCAGGAACATGTTCGCCGCGTCGGAGAGCTCGATCGTCCTGACGAGGCCCGCGTCCAGCTGGGCCATGGTCACGGGGGCGTAGGGGTTCGCCACCGCCTTGGCCGGCTGCTTGGTCAGACCCGAGACGAGCGTGGAGAGCTCGCCCTGGGTCAGCGTGTCGTTCGGGCGGAACGCCGCAACGCTCTTCGCCATCAACCCGTGCGCCACGACGACGCGGATCTGCGCCTGTGCCCACGACTTCGCGGGAGCGGTGCTCTTCGTGCGGTAGCCGGTGCTGCCCGGGTCGCCGCCGATGTTCGCGGCGAGGGCGGAGGGGGCGGCGAGCACGGCGCAGCAGGCGGCGAGGGCGACGAGGCGGCTCATCCCGGTTCGTATCGTCGTCGCGCGCGGAGGCCTTTAGTCCCCTACTCTCAGGGCCGTGGAGGCCCAGATCAACCCGGATCCGACCCCCGAGGAGCGCGCCGCGATCCTCGCGGCCCTCGACCGTCTGCTCGCGGGTGATTCGCAGCCGGCGGCCTACCGAAGCGCCTGGCGCGAGGCCGGGATCCGCGAGAACGTGGACGACGCCGAGGCCGGCGAGTAGCCCGCTAGCGCGCGACCGCTCGGCGGCGCAGCAGCCCTGGCGCCATCCGTGCGTAGTCGAGGCCGGACGCCCAGGTCAGAACGAGCGCGACGAGGAGCGCCCACCACGCGACGCTGTCGTCCCAGACCCCGGCCGCGGCGAAGCCGCCGATCGCCGCCGCGATCGCCTGCGACCAGGTCTTGAGCTTTCCGAGGTCGCGCGCCTCCATGACCACGCCGCGCTCGAGCGCGGCGAGCCGCAGGCCCGAGACCAGGAACTCCCGCGCGACGATCAGCGCGACCATCCACCCGGGGAAGACGCCTTCGCCGACCAGCACGATCAGCACTGACATCACGAGGATCTTGTCCGCCACCGGGTCGAGCAGCGACCCGAACGGCGAGGGGCGGCCGCGGCTGCGGGCGACCCGCCCGTCGAAGAAGTCCGTCGTCATCGCGACGATGAAGACGACGGTCGCCCACCAGTCGTGATTGGGGAAGTCCCAGACGTAGAGCAGGATCACGACGGGGACGGCGGCGATGCGGATGAGGGTCAGCTGGTCGGCCAGGCCCATGCGCAGCAGAATACGGGCCGTGGCACCGTTCTCGAAAATCCTGGTTGCAAACCGTGGTGAGATCGCGGTTCGGATCTTCCGCACGCTGCGCGAGCTCGGGATCGGCACCGTCGCGGTCTACTCCGAGGCCGACCGTGGCTCGCTCCACGTCGCGGCGGCCGACGAGGCATACCTGATCGGGCCTGGGCCGGCGGCCGAGAGCTACCTCGATCCCGAGCGGATCCTCGAGGCCGCCGGCCGCGCGGGTGCCGAGGCGATCCACCCCGGCTACGGGTTCCTGGCCGAGAACGCATCCTTCGCCCGAACGGTCTCGCGTGCGGGGCTCGTGTGGGTCGGCCCGCCCGGGGACGCGATCGAGGTCATGGGCTCGAAGACCGCTGCCCGCGAGCAGATGCAGGCCGCCGGGGTTCCGGTCGTCCCGGGGACGACGACGCCCGTGACCTCGCCGGAGGAGGTCGTGCGGCTGGGCGACGAGCTCGGCTGGCCTCTCGCGATCAAGGCCGCAGCCGGGGGTGGAGGCAAGGGCTTCAAGGTGGTCGAGGGGCCCGACGAGGCCGAGCGCGCGCTCGACTCCGCCCGGCGCGAGGGCGAGGCGTACTTCTCAGACCCGTCCGTCTACGTCGAGCGCTACCTCGACGATCCTCGCCACGTCGAGATCCAGGTGCTCGCCGACACGCACGGCAACGTGATCCACCTCGGCGAGCGCGACTGCACGATCCAGCGGCGGCACCAGAAGCTCGTCGAGGAGACGCCTTCGCCAGCTGTCGACGACTCCTTGCGAGAGCGAATCGGGGCGATCGCCGTGGAGGCGGCGAGGGCGGTGCGCTACCGGAGCGCGGGCACCGTCGAGGGCCTGCTCACGCGCGACGGCGAGTACTTCTTCCTCGAGATGAACACGCGCATCCAGGTCGAGCACACGGTCACCGAGATGGCGACCGGCCTGGACCTCGTCCGGGAGCAGGTCCTGATCGCGGCCGGAGAGCCGCTGTCGCTGGGCCAGGAGGACGTCCGGCTCACGGGCCACGCGATGGAGTGCCGGATCAACGCGGAGGATCCTTCGAGCAGGTTCCTGCCGAGCCCGGGGCGAATCACGAGCTACCGCGAGCCTGCCGGGCCGGGCGTGAGGGTCGACTCCGGGGTCGCCGCCGGCTCGGAGGTGCCAGGGCTCTACGACCCGCTGATCGCGAAGCTGATCGTGCACGGGGTCGATCGCGAGCACGCGCGCAGGCGGATGCTCCGCGCGCTCGGCGAGTTCGAGATCGGCGGGATCACGACGCTGGTCGGCTTCCACCGCGCGCTGCTCGAGCGCCCGTGCTTTGTCGCCGGCGAGACGTGCCTCGGGGTCGTCGAGTCGCCGGAGCTCGCCGAGGAGGCGGCAGGGCTGGCTGCGGCGACGAAGGCGCCTGTGGCCGCGGACGGCAGGCTCAGGGAGCGCGTCTCCACGGTCGAGCTGGACGGCCGCCGCTTCGAGGTCAAGGCGCTCGTCCCCGAGCCGCCGCACGTCGAGCTCGCGCGGCGTCGCCGCGAACGGGCCGCTGAGCACGCCTCGAGCGCCGCCAAGGACGCCGTCGTCACGCCGATGCAGGGCACGGTCCTCACGGTCGAGGTCGCCGACGGTGACGAGGTGGGAGCCGGTCAGGTGATCTGCGTGGTCGCCGCGATGAAGATGGAGAACGAGATCACCGCCCCCCGAGCCGGGAAGGTGACGGAGCTCTCGGTCGCTCCAGGCGAGGCTGTGACGACCGGCCAGGTCATCTGCGTCGTCGCGCAGGACGGCGCCTAGCCCGCCCTGCTACAGCTGGCGCTGGTAGACGCGGAACGTCCACGTCGCGAAGGCGGCCGTCGCGACGGTCAGCCCGGCGAGCAGGAGCAGGTGGACGCCGACCGAGCTCCAGTCGGTCGCCGGGAGCACGACGCCGCGCGAGGCGACCACGCCCCAGTTGACCGGGTTGAACTTCCCGAGCTCCTGCATCCACGAGGGCATCTGCCTGAACGCGATCAGCGTCGAGGAGAGGAAGAAGAGCGGCAGCCCGATGAAGTTCGCGATCGCGATCATCGTCGCCTCCTTCCGCGTCAGCAGCGCGAGCCCCTGGGAGATCCCGGCGAACGCGCTGTTCATCAGCATCGCCGCGAGCAGCACGACCACCCAGCCGGCCACGCCTGCGTGGACGCGCACGCCGAGCGCCAGCGAGACCACCAGGATGATGATCCCCTGGATCAGCGCGGTCAGCGCCGAACGGACGATCTGCGAGACGACGAGCGAGACCCGGCTCACGGGTGTAGCGAGGAAGCGCGGGATCACGTCGCGGTCGAGGTCGCTGACCATCGCCATCCCGCTCCAGGTCGCGCCGAAGAACGCGTTCATGATCACGATCGCCGGTGCGAGGAACTCGATGTACGAGGTCGTGCCGAAGCCGCCGCCCGGCAGGTTCGTGACCCGCTTGAACAGCTGTCCGTAGAGCAGCAGCCAGATCATCGGCTGGACGAGCAGCAGGACGATCCAGATCGGCTCGCGCATGAGGTTGCGCGCCTGACGCCCGACCATGAACCACGTGTGGACGATCGCCTTCACTCGGCCTCCTCGAGCCCGCCCGCCTCGTCCTCTGCGCGGAAGTCGCGGCCGGTGTAGTGCAGGTAGACGTCGTCCAGAGACGGCCGGTGCATGGTCACCGCCTCGACGGCGATCCCGTTCGCCTCGAGCGCAGCGAGGATCGGCGGCACGGCGCGGGCCCCGTCCTGGACGCGGCTGCGCAGGAGCTTCCCGTCCATGGTGACCTCGGCCACCTCCTCGAGCGGGCGAAGGACGGCTGCGGCGTCGTCGACGGCGCCGTTCACGAGCTCGACCACGACGGCCTCGCCCTGCAGGTTGCCCTTCAGCTCCTCTGCCGTGCCCTCGACCACGACGCGCCCGCGGCTCACGATCGCGAGCCGGTCGGTGAGGACGTCCGCCTCCTCCAGGTAATGCGTGGTGAGCAGGATCGTCAGCAGCTCCTCGCGCGCCAGCACCGCCAGCTCGTCCCACATCGCGGCGCGGGCCTCCGGGTCGAGCCCGGTCGTCGGCTCGTCGAGGAAGAGCACCTGCGGGCCATGGACGAGCCCGAGCCCGACGTCCAGCCGTCGTTTCATCCCGCCGGAGTAGCCGCGCACGACCCGGTCGGCGGCGTCCGCAATGCCGAGCTGCTCGAGCAGGTGCTGGACGCGGTCACGCAGCCTGCGGCCAGACATCCCCTGCACCCGGCCCTGGAGCATCAGGTTCTCCCGGCCGGTCGCATCCCGGTCGACGCCCGAGCTCTGCGGGACGTAACCGATCGAGCGCCGGACGGCGTTCGGCTCGCGCACCACGTCGTGGCCGGCGACCTCCGCCTTGCCGCCGTCGGGCGTGGTCAGCGTCGTCAGCACCTTGACAGTGGTCGACTTGCCCGCGCCGTTCGGTCCGAGCAGGCCGAAGACCTCTCCCGCGCGCACGCGGAACGAAACGCCGTCGAGTGCCTGCACGTCCCGGTAGCGCTTCACGAGGCGCTCCGCGACGATCGCGTCCACGGGCGCTGAGACTACCTCGCTAGACTCGCCCGCCGATGGACCTCTACGAGTACCAGGGCAAGGAGCTCTTCGCCCGGTTCGGGATCCCGGTCTCGGAGGGCAGGATCGTCACGACTCCGGCCGAGGCGCGCAAGGCGGCCGAGGAGCTCGGCGGCCAGGTCGTCGTCAAGGCGCAGGTGCTGACCGGCGGGCGCGGCAAGGCCGGCGGCATCAAGCTCGCCGATGACCCGGACGCGGCGGAGGCGAACGCGGAGCACATCCTCGGGCTCGACATCAACGGCCATGTCGTGCGCAAGCTCTGGATCGAGCGCGCGTCCGAGATCGCAAAGGAGTACTACCTCTCGGTCACGTTCGACCGCGGCGAGAAGAAGCCGCTGTTCATGCTGACGACCGAGGGCGGCGTCGAGATCGAGGAGGTCGCGGCCGAGAAGCCCGAGGCGCTCGCCCGCCTGCACGCCAGCCCGCTCGAGGGCTTCCAGCCCTACCAGGCCCGCCGCCTGATCTACGGCGCAGGGATCGACGACCCCGACGAGCAGAAGCAGATCGCGGCCTTCGTCGAGAAGCTGTACCGCTGCTTCGTCGAGACGGACGCGATGCTCTGCGAGATCAACCCGCTGATCGTGACTCCGGAAGGCGAGGTGCGCGCGCTCGACTCGAAGTTCACGGTCGACGACAACGCGCTCTACAAGCACCCGGACATCGCCGAGATGCGCGACCCGGGCGCGTACCCGCCCGAGGAGCGGGCTGCGCGCGAGAAGGGCGTCACCTACGTCAAGCTCGACGGCGACGTCGGCATTCTCGGGAACGGCGCGGGGCTCGTCATGTCCACGCTCGACGTGATCGCGCTCGTCGGCGGCCGGCCGGCCAACTTCTGCGACCTCGGCGGAGGCGGCGATGCGGAGGGCGTCGTTGAGGCGCTCGAGGTGATCACGGCCGACCCGCAGGTGCGCTCGATCCTCTTCAACATCTTCGCCGGGATCACCCGTTGCGACGAGGTCGCGCGGGGGATCCTGCAGGCGCTCTCGCGGATCACGATCGAGCACCCGATCGTCGTCCGCTTCGACGGCACGAACGCCGAGGAGGGCCGCGCGATCCTCGCGGAGGCCGCACCGGCGAACCTGCACGTGGAGCCGACGATGCTCGACGCCGCGCGCCGGGCCGTGGAGCTGGCTGGATGACCGCAGACGCCTGGTCCGAGCGCGCCGAGGCCTACCGCGAGAGCGAGGCGCACAGGCAGGGCCGCGACCTCGAGCTGTTCGCGGTGTGGGCCGCGGGTGGAACCGTGCTCGACGTCGCGAGCGGCGGAGGCCACGTCGCGCGGAGGCTCCGCGAGGCCGGCTGCGAGGTCGTGACCTGCGACCCCGCGCCGGGGATGCGCCCGGACGTGATCTGCCGCGCCGAGGACCTCCCGTTCGCCGACGGCAGCTTCGACGCCGTCGCCTGCCGTGTCGCCGCGCACCACTTCGAGGACCCGGCCGTCGCGCTGCACGAGTTTGCCCGCGTCACGAACCACCTCGTGCTCGTCGCCGACAACCTCTACCTCGGCGAGGACGGCGAGGAGGCCGACCGCCTCCGCGACCCGACGCACGTGCGCAACTACTCGGAGGACGAGTGGCGCGCGATGTTCGCCGCCGCGCGCCTCGAGGTCGAGGCGTTCGAGCGGGAGCCGAAGCGGGTCGAGCTCGAGCCCTGGCTCGAGCGCGCGGGCTGCGTGGGCAAGGAGGCGGCACGGGTGCGGGAGCTCCTCGCGGACCGGGTCGAGGACGGCCACCTGCGGCTTGACCGCGGCATCTTCGAGGCGAGGAAGGCCGGCTGATGGCGATTGTCGTCGACAGGGACACGCGCCTCGTTGTCCAGGGCCTCACCGGGCGCGAGGGCCGCTTCCACGGGCTCCGCAACCGCGACTACGGCACCCGCGTCGTCGCCGGCGTCACTCCCGGAAAGGGCGGCCAGAGCGTCGAGGGCGTTCCCGTCTTCGACACGGTCGCCGAGGCGGTCGACGAGGCCGGGGCGAACACGACGATGGTCTTCGTCCCGGCCCCCTTCGCGGCCGACGCGATCTACGAGGCCGTCGACGCGGGAATTGGAACCGTGATCTGCATTGCCGAGGGGCTCCCCGCGCACGAGATGCTCGGGATCTACAACTTCATCCGGCCGCTCGGGACCACGATGCTCGGCCCGAACTGCCCGGGGGCGCTCTCGCCCGGGAAGGCGAACGTCGGGATCATCCCGGCCGAGATCTTCCGCGAGGGCGCGGTTGGAGTCGTCTCGCGCTCGGGGACGTTGACCTACCAGATCGGCCACGAGCTGACGCAGCGCGGGCTCGGTAACTCGACGATCGTCGGCATCGGCGGCGACCCGGTGGTCGGCTCGTCGTTCATCGACATCCTGGAGCGCTTCGAGGCCGACGGCGAGACCGAGCTGATCGTGCTCGTGGGCGAGATCGGCGGCGACGAGGAGGAGAAAGCGGCCGCGTTCATCGAGGCAAACGTGACCAAGCCCGTGATCGCCTACATCGCCGGCTTCACGGCGCCCCCCGGGAAGACCATGGGACATGCGGGCGCGATCATCTCCGGCTCCTCCGGGACCGCCCAGGCGAAGAAGGAAGCGCTCGAGCAGCGTGGCGTCCAGGTCGGCACGACGCCGACGGAGGTCGCGGATCTCGCCGTCGCGGCTGCCGGCGCCCGCGCCTGAGCGCCTTTCTGCCCCCGGGTTCCGGCGTAAGATCGACCAATGGTCGGCGTCCGCGCAGTAGTTTGCGCCGCGCTCCTGATTACGCTGCTCGGTTGCGTCGCCGCCTCGGCGTCGTCTCGAAGCAGCCGACGGGCGAGTTGCCTGCCGCGCACGGGTCCGTACTTTCCGGGAGAGGACGGGAATCCCGTTTGGTCGCCTGACGGGAGCCGGGTCCTGTTCTCTCGAGACTGGTCAGGCGCCGAATGCCGTCTCGTAGTGATCTCCGCCGAGGGCGGCGGTGTCGAGGCCGTGGGCGGGTTCGCCCGGTGCGTGTGCTCCTCACCGGACGGGGACTTCGCGTGGTCGCCGGACGGGAGCGAGATCGCGTTTGCGGCCGAGCACGGAGCACGCGCAAATCCGAAACGAGCTGGCATCGCATTCGTTCGACCCGACGGCACTGTCGTGACACGGTTCGACACCGGCGCTGCGGGGAACCTCCGGTGGTCACCCGACGGAGCGCGGCTCGCTTGGGCCGGAGACAACGACGGCCACCTCCACGTCGCGTCGGCCGACGGCAAGGGCATGAGGACGATCGCCGCAGATGCCCGCTTCTACGACATGTCGCCCTCGTGGTCTCCGGACAGCCGTTCCATCGCGTTCGTGCGTTGCGGCCAAGAGTGCGACTCGATCTTTGGAGATGTCTACATCACCTCTCTCGACGGGAGTGCTCCGGTCCGGGCGACTCGCGACGGGCGGAATGCGGAGCCGAGCTTCTCACCTGATGGCCAGCGGCTAGCGTTCGTGCGCGCGTTCGGCAGGCACCAGGACCGCTTCCGGATCGTGGTGGCGGACATCGACGGAAAACACCTTCACGTCGTCGGATCCGGCTTCGGCCAGAGCCTGTCTCCGGTGTGGTCGCCGCGAGGAGACACGATCGTCTATCTGGGCGACTACCGCGACCGCGGCGTCACCACCGGGCCCGAGCTGCGGGAAGTCTCACCGGACGGCGCCGACGACCACCCGCTCGCCCGTGCGTTCGAGGCGTTGCGCCGGACGGGAAGCGAAGTCAGCGTCTCGTGGTCCCCGGGAGGCGACTGGATCGCGTTCGAGCACCTGAGCAACCGCGAGGGCGACGGCAACGGTGGCATCTACGTTGTTCGAGCAGACGGGTCGGGGCTCCGCCAGCTCACGCGTGAGCCCTGAGGCTCAGCGGACCCTGATTGCCGCGCAGGCGGGCTTGCTGTGGTTGTCGGCCGAGTCGGTCGCGACGACACAGAAGCGGTACTTGCCGGCCTTCCTCGGCGCGTGCCAGATCACCGAGTACGCGATCTGGGAAAGCGTCGCGCGAAGCCGCCGCCGGTAGATGCTCAGCTTCTTCGACTTCCGGTAGACCGTGATCCGCTCCGCGGTCTCGCCGCGGTCGTCCGAGACCCGGTAACGGAGCCGGATGAGCTGCCTGCGCCGACCGTGAGTCGCGTAGGCATGGGCGGAGGGTGACTTCGTGTCGAGCGTCAGCGGAGGCGGTGGCGGCGGAGGAGGCGGGGGCGCCTGCGGGGGCGGAACCGGCGCGGCGAGCGCCGCCCCGACGTCGATGCGCCCGTAGCCGAAATGCGGGTCCCACGTGCAGCCCGTGCAGGTCGCGTAAGGATCCGCTCCGTAGCTCACGCCTCCGACCTTGTCGGAGGTCTTGGCCAGGATCTGACGGACGGCGCTCACCGAGGCCGTCGGGTGCTCGCCGAGGAGCAGCGCGGCGAGTCCGGTCACGTACGGCGAGGCCATCGAGGTTCCGTCCTCGTACGCGTAGGTGTTGCCCGGATACGTGGAGAGAATCGAGACGCCGGGGGCTGAGACGAAGACGTTCGGCGCGCCGTAGTTGGAGAAGGACGCCGCCGCATCGCTCGGGTCCGTGGCGGAGACGCCGATCACGCCCGGGCAGGAGGCCGGGTACGTCGCGACGGACGAATGCGAGTTGCCCGCGGCCGCGACGACGACCACGTGGTACGTGTTGATCGCCGTGGAGATCGCGCTGCAGATCGTCTGCGAGTAGGTGGGTGCGCCGAGGCTGAGGTTGATCACGCGGACGCCGTGCTGCTCGGCCCAGACGATCCCGTCGGCCACGTCGGCGTCGGAGGCGATCAGCCCGTCCGTGGGGTCGTTGTGGAAGACCCGAACCGCGACGATCGGTGACGAGAAGGCGAGCCCCGCCACACCGGTGGCGTTGTTCGCCGCCGCGGCGGCGATCCCGGCGACGTGCGTCCCGTGCCCGTTGATGTCGGTGGGGTTGCCAGCGACGCAGCCGTTGACGCAGGTCGCCCCGGACGAGGTGAGGTTCGGCGCGAGGTCCGGGTGGCTTGCCTCGACCCCCGTGTCCACGATGCCCACCTTCGCGCCGGGCGCCGGCGAGAAGCTCCCGGGGAAGAGGTTCCAACCGGCCAGGGCGGAGATCGCCGACAGCGCCCATTGCGAGGCGTAGCCGGGATCGTTCGGCGCGTTGAGGGCGAACGCGCGCCGGAAGCCGTTCGGCTCGGCGTAGAGGACGTCGCGCCGCGCGCTGAACGCGGCCAACGCCTGCGCCTCGCTCTCGCCCGGGGCGACGCGGACGACCGCGACGTGGCCCGCCGTCTGGCGGACGACGTCGTCGCCCAGCGACGCTGCCTTCGCAGTGGCGTCGGCAGGGTCGGAGAACCGGACCAGGATCGTCCGCGCGGCGGACGCCTGCGGGGCGAGCACGAGGGCGGCCAGAAGGGCGAGCGTGAACCGCACAACCTGTAGTTCGGCACGGGCCGCACGCTCCTCTAGACTCGATCGCGTGACGACCATCTCTCTCGCGCGCGGGATCCCGGCGCCGGAATGCCTCCCGGTCGAGGAGCTCGCCGATTGCGCCGCGACCGCGCTCCGTCTCGACGGCAGCACCATCCTGTCGTATGGAAGCACGCTCGGCTACACGCCCTTGCGCGAGTGGATCGCCGAGCGTCACGGAGTCGAGGCAGAGCGCGTCTTCGTCACCAACGGCTCGCTGCAGGCGTTCCACCTCGTGCTCTCCTCGCTCGGCGAGGGGCGCGTGATCGTGGAGCGGCCGACCTACGACCGGCCGCGCAAGGTCCTGGCCGCGGAAGGCCGGGAGATCGCCGAAGTCACGCTCGACGAGGACGGGCTCGACGTCGACGAGCTGGAGCAGGTGTGCGAGAGCGGGCTGACGTCGGCTTTCCTCTACACGATCCCGACCTTCCAGAACCCGGCGGGCGTCACGCTCTCGGCGGCGCGGCGCGAGCAGCTCGCGCGCCTGATCCGCGAGCGGTCCCTGCGCGTCCTGGAGGACGACCCCTACGGTCTCGTGCGGTTCGAGGGCGAGCCGTTGCCGACCCTGTTCGAGCTCGAGGGCGGCGAGCACGTCATGTACGGCTCGTCGTTCTCGAAGACGGTCGCGCCCGGCCTCCGGGTGGGCTACATGATCGTTCCCGCCGGGCTTGCCGCGGACCTCGAGCCGCTGGTCGCCTCGACGTACATCACGCCCGCGCTCGTGGCCCAGGCGACGCTGTACGAGTTCCTGCGGCGCGGGCTGTTCGAGGCGAACGTGGAGCGCGTGTGCGGGCTCCTCCGGGCCCGGCGAGACGCGATGCTCGAGGCCCTCGAACAGGAACTCGGCGGGCGGGCGACCTGGAGCCGGCCCGAGGGCGGCTACTTCCTCTGGCTCGAGCTTCCCGAGGAGATCGACACGACCGGCCTGCTCTCGGCCGCGGGCGAGGCGGGCGTGACGTTCGTCCCGGGCCCGGACTTCGGCGGCGCCCCGAACACCGCGCGCCTCGCGTTCAGCTTCGTCTCGCCGGACGAGATCGCGGAAGGCGTCCGCCGGCTCGCGCAGCTAATGCCGGCGTCGCCTGCGGCGGTAGAGCTGGGATAGGAGCACTCCGCCGACCAGCCCGATCGCGAGGCAGATCAGGATCACCCACGTCAGCGAGATCTCCGTCGTGCCGAACACGAAGTCGACGTCGACCTGGTTGTTGTTCTGCAGCACGAAGGCGATCACGTAGGCGATCACCGCCAGCAACAGCGCGAGCTTCACCCAGAGGAACGACTCGCGAACCGGCCGCCTCGCGGCTTCCTCCCGCTGAGGCTGGCCCTCGTGCGGCTGCTGCTGAGCCGCGTGCTCCTCCTCTTCGCGACCGTCGGCCTGCTCCGGCATGGCCGAAGCCTAGACGGTCGAGATTCGACGTCTTAGGCCGCGGCCTGGGAGTGGCCGGTGAGCGGCCGCGGGATCAGTCGGGGCTGGCGAGGCGGGACGAGCGAGCCGCGGCTGTGGAGCCTGAACGTCGGGCACGGCTCCTGGAGCGAAAGCGCACAGAGCCCGGCTCGGCGGAAGTAGCAGTCCTCACAGGTTGGTTTGATGTTTTTGCTGATCTTCGTCCCCGCTCCCCTTCAGCGCCCCTTTGGACAAGGGGGGACTATAGGCGTCCCGCGATCAGTTGCAAGACTTGCCTGTGGAGAAAACAATGCAATTTCCGGCGGTTTCAGGGAGGCCGAAAACTGCCTGAATTTCACGCTTTCGGGCCTAAGGTTGCCAACGCGCGCAACGCCTGTGGAAGGTTTTCCACAGGGATGATGCGGAGCCCGTCCGCGTAGCGCCTCGCCTCCTGCGCGTTCTCCCCGGCAGGCACAAGGAAGACGTCCACACCCGCCTTGCGCGCTCCGAGCGTCTTTTGCTTCACGCCCCCGATCGGGAGCACCCGGCCGTTGAGCGCGAGCTCGCCGGTCGCCGCGACCCTGCGCCCGCGGGCGACGTTCCGGCCGAGCTCCTGGAGGATGTCGAGGGCGAACGCGAGCCCCGCCGACGGGCCGCCGATGTCTCCGGTGTCGATCCGGACCGGGAACGGCAGCTTGACCTGGAGGTCGTCCAGAGCAGAGACGCCGATGATCGCGCGCTTGGCGTCGGTGGGGTCGGCTGCCGTCTTCAGCGTGGCCACGTGAGCCTTCCCGTCCCGCCGGAAACGGATCGTGACCTCGTCGCCGGGGTGCTTGTCCGCGAGGAGTCCGCGCAGCTCGAGGATCGTCTTCACCGGGTGGCCGTTCACCGAGACGATCACGTCGCCCGGCTGAAGGACCCTCGCGGCCGGCGCATGGAGCTCGACCGCCAGGATCGTCACTCCTCCGCTCCGCGCGCTCACCTTGTAGCCGAGAAGCTTGAGGGCGACATAGGGCGCGATCTTCTGCGAGTCGGACATTTCCTGCTGCCCGAGACGCCGGTCGAGCGCGGAGCTGATGTCGGGGGCTTGAACGAGCGACGCTCCGTCAGGTCGTGCCCAGGGCAGGATTCGCTCGATCAGCCGGGCTGGGCGGTACGGAACATCCACGAAGTAGATCGAGCCCTTGCTCCGGGACGGACGCTCTCCCTTGAGCGAGACGAGCGGCGCGACCGGGTGGGCGGGATCGACGAACTCGATCTGGTAGCCGTGGGCCGGGGCGATCCAGAGGATCAGGAGGACGGTTACGAGGATGATCAGCCCGAGCCCGGCGATCCGGGTGGGCGTGAACCATCTCAGCCGGGAGGTCGGGTTCGGGGTAGGCGGCTCGGCGTTCGTCAAAGTAGCCCTCGCGTCAGCCCGCCGTCGACCGGGATCACGGTGCCGGTCACGTAGCTGGCGGCGTCCGACGCGAGGAAACACACGACCTGCGCCACCTCGCGCGGGGTGCCGAAGCGTCGCAGGGGGATGCGCTCGAGGGCCTCTGGCGGGGGATCGCCGTCGTAGACCTCAGAGAGCCGCTCGGTGTCGATCTGGCCGGGCGCGATCGAGTTGACGGTGATCTTCTTCGGGCCGACCTCGCGCGCGAGCGTCTTCGCCCAGCCGATCACGCCCGGTCGCACGGTGTTCGAGAGCGCGAGGTTGTCGATCGGCTCGCGGACCGAGCTCGAAGTGATGTTGATCACCCGCCCGCGGCCGCTGCTCTCGAGCCGGGGGAGGCAGAGCTCGGTCAGGCGGATCGCCGAGAGCAGGAGCAGCTCGACGGCCTGCTCCACCTGCTCGTCGACGAGGCCGCCCGCGGTAGTGCGTGGCGGGCCGCCGCCGTTGTTGACGAGGATGTCGACCCCGCCGAAGGCCTCGATCGTCCGGTCGACGAGTCGGGACAGATCGGCGGGATTCGTGAGGTCGCCGCGCACTGCGAGGGCGCCTAGCCGCTCGGCCTCCCGCTCGAGCAGCTCACGGCGACGCGCGAACATCGCCACGTTGGCCCCTTCCGCGACCAGGGCCTCCGCGATCGCGAGCCCCATGCCAGAGGACGCGCCGCAGACGATCGCCGTGCAGCCTTCTAGCCTGAGCTCCATGTTCTTCTCGGCGCCCGTTGTAAGTTCACGCGCGCGTCCCCACCCGGGTGGGGAGGAGAGTCCACCCGCCACCCGCTGAGAGCGTATCGCCGACGTTGTCGCAGGTCTGTGCCGGGTCTGTGCCGGATGGGTGCCGATTCGCCCACAGCGGGCCTAGGTGCCGCCGCCGAGCACGCTGACCACCTCTCGCACGGCCGCTGCCGAGGCTTCGAACGCAGAGCGCTCGTCGTTGCTCAGGTCGAGCTCGACGATCTGCTCGATCCCGCCTGCGCCGAGCTTGACCGGTACGCCCATGTAGAGGCCGTCGACTCCGTACTCGCCTTCGAGGTAGGCCGTGCACGGGAGCACGCGGTGCTCGTCGAGCATGACCGCGTCGACCATCTGTGCGGCGGCCGCGCCCGGTGCGTACCAGGCCGAGGTGCCGAGCAGCTCGACGATCTCTCCGCCGCCCTTCGCGGTGCGCTCGACCATCGCGGCGATCCGGTCCTCCGGCACGAGCTTGCGCAGCGGGATCCCGCCGACGGTCGTCGCCGACACGACCGGCACCATCTGGTCGCCGTGGCCGCCGAGCACCATCGCCGTCACGTCCTTGACGGACGAACCGGTTTCCCAGGCGATGAACGTCGAGAAGCGCGACGTGTCGAGGATTCCGGCCATTCCGAAGACACGCTCCTTTGGCCACCCGGAGACGTCCTTGGCCACGTGGCACATGGCGTCCAGCGGGTTCGAGACGACGATCAGCACCGCGTCCGGCGACTGGGCCGCAACCTGCCCGGCGACCGAGCCGACGATCTTCTCGTTCGTCGTGACGAGGTCGTCGCGGCTCATCCCCGGCTTCCGCGGCACGCCGGCCGTGACCACGACCACGTCCGAGCCGGCCGTGTCCTCGTAGCCGTTGGATCCGACCACGTTCGGCTCGTACCCGAGAACGGCGCCCATCTGGTTCATGTCGAGCGCCTTGCCCTGCGGCAGGTTCTCGACGATGTCGACGACTACGACGTCGGCATAGTCGCGCGTCGCGAGCACCTGCGCGCACGTCGCTCCCACGTTCCCCGCGCCGACGACGGTCACCTTGCGGCGGCTCATACACGCGCCCCCATCGCGTCGATGATCGCGTCCGCGACCTCGCTCGTTCCGACCGCCGTCGGGTCGTCGCGGGTCGGCTTCATGTCGTAGGTGACGCTTCTGCCCTCGCCGATCACCCCGGCGATGGCCTCCTCGAGCCGGTCGGCGGCCTGGCGCTCGTCGAGGTGTCGGAGCATCAGCATTCCGGAGAGCATCATCGCCATCGGGTTGACCCGGTTCTGGCCCGCGTACTTGGGCGCCGAGCCATGGGTGGGCTCGAACACAGCGGCGTGCGTGCCGAAGTTGGCGCCGGGCGCGAGACCGAGCCCGCCGATCAGCCCCGCGGCGAGATCGGAGACGATGTCGCCGTAGAGGTTCGGGAGCAGGAGAACGTCGTACTCCTCCGGCCGCTGCACGAGCTGCATGCAGAGGTTGTCGACGATGCGGTCCTCGAACTCCAGGTCGAGGTTCTCCTCGGCGACCTCGCGGGCGACCCGGAGAAAGAGGCCGTCCGAGAACTTCATGATGTTGGCCTTGTGGACGGCGGTCACCTTGCGTCGGCCGTTGCGGCGCGCGTGGTCGAACGCGAACTCGGCGATCCGGCGGGTGCCGTCGATGGAGAGCGGCTTGACCGAGATCCCCGAACCGGGCGGAACCAGCCCGCCTCTCGCCTCGATCCAGTTGGCCAGTTCGATCGCCTCCGGCGAGCCTTCCTCGTACTCGATCCCCGCGTAGAGGTCCTCGGTCGCCTCGCGGATGATGATCAGGTCGACGTTCTCGTAGCGCGAGCGAACCCCGGGGTAGCTCTTGCACGGGCGAACCTGCCCGTAGAGGTCGAGCGCCTTGCGCAGGGTGACGTTGACCGAGCGAAAGCCGCCGCCGACCGGGGTGGTGATCGGTCCCTTCAGGGCGATCCCGGTGCGCACGATCGAGTCGAGCACGTGGTCGGGCAGTGGATTTCCCCCGAACCGGTCCATCACGTCGGCGCCGGCGTCCTGGACGTCCCACTCGAAGTCGACGCCGGTGGCCTCGAGGACGCGGCGCGTGGCCTCGGTGAGCTCGGGCCCGGTGCCGTCGCCGGGGATCAGCGTTACCTCGTGAGCCACGGCGCCTGACTCTAGCGGAGGTCTATACATTTCCCGCCGTGAACGATTTCAAGCCTGGGCTCGAGGGGGTCGTGGCCGTCCAGACGGAGATCGCCGAGCCGGACCGTGAGGGAGGCTCGCTCCGCTACCGGGGCATCGACATCGAAGAGCTGGTCGGGAAGGTTCCCTACGAGAAGGTCTGGGGTCTGCTCGTCGACGACGACATCAACTCGGCCATGCCGGACCCCGAGCCGTACGAGCCGGCGGCCCTCACCGGGAACGCGCCGTCCGACCTGCAGGCGGAGACCGCGCGGCTCTCGGGCAGGTGGAAGCTCGGCAAGCTGAACGAGATCTCGGACGAACAGGCGCGCGAGGACCTCGGCCGCCTCTCCGCGCAGATGATGTCCATCGTCGCCCGCTCCGCGCGGGTCGCCGACGGTCACCATGACCCGGTGCCGGACGACGTGGTTGCCCAGGGCCAGACCGCCGCCGAGAAGTTCCTGCTCCGCTGGCGCGGCGAGGCCGACCCACGCCACGCGACGGCGATCGACACCTACTGGATCTGCACCGCCGAGCACGGCCTCAACGCATCGACGTTCACCGCCCGGATCGTCGCCTCGACCGGCGCCGACTGCGGCGCGTCCCTGTCGTCGGCCGTCGGTGCGCTCTCGGGCCCGTTGCACGGCGGCGCCCCGGCGTACGTGATGCCGATGCTTCGCGAGGTCGCGGAGGCCGGAGACGCGGAGAAGTACGTCAACGACCTGCTCGACGGCGGCGGCCGGATCATGGGTTTCGGCCATCGCATCTACCGCGCCGAGGACCCTCGCTCGCGGATCCTCAAGCGGACGGCCAGGGAGCTCGACTCGCCGCACGTCGAGGTGGCCGAACAGCTGGAGCGCGTCGCGCTCGAGGCGCTGCAGAAGCGCCACCCGGAGCGGGTGCTCGCGACGAACGTCGAGTACTACTCGGCGATCGTGCTCGACATCGCCGAGATCCCGCCCGCGCTCGCGCCGGCAATGTTCGCGTGCTCGCGCGTGGCGGGCTGGTCCGCTCACATCCTCGAGCAGAAGCGCACAGGGCGGCTGTTCAGGCCATCCGCCGAGTACGTCGGCCCCGCGGAACGATCGCTCGCCTCGGTGTGACCCTCGCGGAGGCAGCCGCCCTCGCGGACGAGCTGGCGAAGCAGGGCAAGGAGCGGGAGCTCGCCGATCTCCGGCGCGACTGGGACGAGGAGCTCGAGCTGGCCGCGCGATCGGACGACTACCGGGAGCGGGCGGTCGCGTACCGCGCGATCGGGCAGCTCCGCTTCCGCCAGAAGACCGAGCTCCTGCGGCGTGGGCTCGAGGACGAGAGCCCGGCGTGTCGCGGCTCCGCTCTGCTCTCGCTCGAGCTTCTCTCGCGCGACGCCCCTCGTGAGGTCAACGCGACGCGGCCGCTGCTGCACGCGCTTGCGAACGCGGACGACAACGCGGCGGTTCGGCGTCTCGCGATCCTGTGCCTGCGAAACGGCTCGCCCCAGCGCGACACGATCGTCCTCCTCCAGGGCATCGCCGAGGAGGAGGATCGGGACCGCGACCTGCGCGAGACCGCCTCGAAGGTCGCGACGACGCTTCAGAAGCGCGCGAACGTCCGCTGAGCGGAACGCCTAGCGACGTTTCGCGTGCGGGTGGCTGCGGAAGTAGACGTCGCGGCGCCGTCGGTCGCTGACGTGGGTGTAGAGCTCGGTCGTCCCCAGGTCGGCGTGGCCGAGCATCTCCTGGACGCTGCGCAGGTCGGCGCCGCCCTCGAGCAGGTGGGTGGCGAACGAGTGACGGAGGAGGTGCGGGTGGACGCGCTCGGGCTCGAGGCCCGCTCGCTCGGCAAGCTTCCGAAGGATCAGGAAGGCGCCCGCGCGCGTGAGTGGCCCGCCTTGTGCGTTGAGAAAGAGCTCGCCTCGGTGCCGGCGGTCGAGGTAGGGGCGGCCGTGCGCGAGGTATCGACGGAGCGCATCCGTAGCGTGGCGGCCGACGGGCACGACCCGCTCCTTGTTGCCCTTGCCCACGCAGCGCACCAGGCGCTGCTCGAGGTCGACGTCGGTCTTGCCGAGCCCGACGGCCTCGCTCACCCGTAGCCCGGCGCCGTAGAGTAGCTCGACGAGCGCCCGGTCACGCAGCGAGCGGGGCGTCGTCCCGGGCGCGGCCTCGATCAGGCGCTGGGCCTCCGCGGGAGAGAGCGTGCGCGGCAGGCGGCGTCTGCGGCGCGGGAGCTCGAGCGCCGCGGCGGGGCTGTCGGTGCGGACGCCGAGCAGGATCAGGTGCCGGAAGAAGGAGCGCACGGCTGCGACGCGCCGCGCGATCGTCGCGGGGGCGAGGCCCGCCGCGCGCAGCTCCGCGAGCCAGCGCTCGAGGTCGTCGGCGGTCGCGCTCGAAGGCGGGCCGCCGAGCCAGTCGCCGAGCGCGCGCAGGTCACGGCGGTAGGCGTCCACGGTCTTCTGGGCCCGCTGGGAGGCGAGCAGCGCGAGAAAGCCCTCGACCTCGGGATCGGGAGCAGCCTGAGCCGGCCGTGGCTTGGCCATCGGACCTTCTTCGTTCGCCCCCAACCTCTGGAGGCCTGCCGATCTCCGACCTGGGACCGTGACTTAGTAACAGTCTGTTACTAGGTCGGGTTCGGCGGCCGCGTTGAGGGCCGGCGTCAGGAGCGCGGATGTGCCCGGTCGTACACGCGCCGCAGGCGCTTCGCGTCGACGTGGCTGTACATCTGGGTTGTCGACAGCGAGCTGTGGCCGAGCAGCTCCTGGATCGTGCGGAGGTCGGCTCCGCCTTCGAGGAGGTGGGTCGCAAAGGCGTGCCGCAGACGGTGCGGGTGAGGGAGAAGCCGTCGCAGCGTGCTCGTGTCGAGGCGGCGGCCGCGCGCGGACAGGAAGAGCGCGTTCTCGGCGCCGCGGGCGAGCTTCGGCCGTGCGCTCGCGAGATAGAGCCCGAGCCGGTGCGACGCCTCCTCGCCAAGGGGGACGACACGCTCCTTTTCGCCCTTCCCTTTCACGTGAACCAGCTCCTGCTCGAAGTCCACGTCGGCGAGGTCGAGGTCGACGGCCTCCTGCGAGCGCAGGCCGGCCGAGTAGACCAGCTCGACGAGCGCGCGGTTGCGAATCGCGAGGGGCGTCGTACCCCCGAGCGCGTCCAGCTCGCCGTCGACCTCTGCGGGGCGCGGCGCGTCGGGAAGCCGCCGCGGGCGGCGCGGGGCGAACGAGGCGTCGGGAACGCGGTCGGCGCCGAGCGCGTGCCGCAGGAAGGCTCGAACCGCCGCGAGCTTGCGGCCGATCGTCGACGGCGCGAGCTTGCGCGGCCGGGCGCGGCCGAGCTCGGCCGCGTAGTCGGCGAGGGCTCGCACGTCGACGTCGTCGAGCCGCGTCCCGCGCCGGTCGAGCCAGCGGGCGAACTCCTCGACGTCCACCCGGTAGGCACGCCGAGTCGAGTCGGAGAGCGCAGGGCTCGCGAGGAAGCGTTCGATCTCGTCGGTCACGGCGACGGATTCGCCGCCGCCGAGCGTTATCCCCTGGCTACCTCAGGAGACGGCTGCGACGATCTCGTCGCTGAGGCTCGAGAAGCCGCGCAGGAACTCGGCGCGCTCGGCCTTGAAGCGCTCGACCAGCGCGCGGTACTCGTCGCCGCGGCCCTGCTCCTCGTAGAGGCGCCGCGGCTGCAGGACGCCGTCGTCGTCGATCCCCGGAACGGACGAGGCGACGAGATAGCCGAAGTCCGGGTCGCGCTCCCACTCGATCGTGTCCTCCGCGATCCCCTTGACGATCGCGGACGAGTGTTTGATCCGCACCTTGTGCGACCGCTCGTCGCCCTCGGGGCCTCCCACACGCCCGGTGTTCATGACGTAGACCTCGAGCGGGTGCTCGGCGAGCAGCTCGAGGAACCGGTTGCCCTGGAGGTCGTGCGGCATCGGGAAGAACGGGTTCGTGCCGGGCACGCGCAGGAACTTGCCGGCCTCGTCGGCGCCGCCCGCGCTCGTGCCGGTCGTCTCGCCGAGCATGAAGAAGGCCGCCGCCTGGGGCCCTTCGAGCTTCGCAACGGCGGGGACGATGTTCTCGTTCTTGTTCAGGACGAGGAGGAAGTGCGCCTCCTCGATCTCGTCGGCCGACGCGGCCTCGATCACCGAGAACGGGAAGGTCGCGCGGCCGTTCGAGGTGTAGTTCGTGTCGTAGAAGTCCGCTTCGTCGCCGTGCTGCGAGACGTTCTCGAGGTACGAGTCCGGCTGCGTGACCGCTCCGTAGATGGTGGGCTCGTCCTCGGGGTTGAGCCCGAACGTCTTCGCGAAGCAGCCGTTCTCGGTGGCGTAGACGCGGCCGTTTGGCATCCAGGCGACGAAGTCGTCCTGCACCGGCAGCGAGCCGTTCTGACGCGTGAACGTGGTCGTCGTCTTGCCCGTGCCCGAGAGCCCGACGATCAGGCCGATCCGCTTCCCGCGCTCGGTCGGGATGATCTTGCACCCCGCGTGCAGCGGGATCCCGCCGCGGTCGTAGACGAGCTTGTTCCACATCCGCAGGCCGCCCTTCTTCGACTCGCCGAAGTAGTCCGAGTTGAAGACGCGCGTCACGCCCTGCTCCAGGTCGACGGCGATCAGTCGGCCGTCCGGGAAACCCTCGGCCTTCAGGTTCGGCGTATAGATGACGGTCAGCTCGGGCTCGATCTCCTCGCCGCCCGGGGAGAAGTAGAGCTGCTGCTGCATGCCCGCGATGTTCGCGTTCGCGGCCTCGATGTAGAGGCGGGCGGGCGTGCGGAACTCCGGGTCGTTCCCGATGTAGCCGTCGATCACGACCATCTCCTGCTCCGCGATGTACTCGTCCTGAAGCCGGGCCCAGCGCTCGCCTTCCTCGCGTGGAATCGCCTGGTTCTGGCCGTCGGGCTCGTCGGTGACGATGAAGGTCGAGCCTTTCGAGCGGCTGACGACCTCGGTCTGGACGTTCAGGCTCCCGTAGCGCGTCCACTGCGCGTTCGACATGCGCGCCGCGAGCTCCTTGAGCTCCTGTGGTGTCGGGTTGACGGTGACGGCCGCCGCGTCGGGCAGCCGGAACAGCATCTTGGCCATCTGAGAGGAGCATACCCAGGAGCGCGCAGCGGTACTGCCGCTCTGCACAATGAACAGCCGTGAGGGGCGCGAACCGTGACCGGCTCTGGCTCGTCCTGTTGTTGGGAGCTGTCGCCGTCGCGCTCTTCCCGTGGACGGCCTATCTGAGCACGACGCTGCCCGAGCGGCACCTGGCCGAGCACTGGGACGTGGCCTGGGTCGGTTTCGACCTCTTCCTGGCGGCGGCGCTGTGCCTGACGACGCTCGCCCTCCTCCTCCGCTCGCCGCTCCTGCCGCTGCTCGCCGCGGTCGCCGGGACGGCGCTCCTCTGCGACGCCTGGTTCGACGTGGTGACCTCCCACCCCGGGAGCGAGCGCGCCTGGGCACTCGGCGAGGCGCTCGTGGTCGAGCTGCCGCTGGCGGCGCTCTGCTTCTGGATCTCGCTTCGGCGAGCTAGGGGAGGCGCGGCTTCGGCAGCTGACCTTCGATCCACATCGCGGCCAGCGCAACGCGCGGCAGAGCGGGGAGGCTCTCGTGCATCAGGTAGCGAGGCTCCCAGCGCGGGAAGAACTTCGCGTTGAAGCGGTAGAGGCGCTCGATCTGGAAGACGGCGTCCGCGGCGAGGAGCACCCGCCCGGTCAGCCGCTCGACACGGTTGCGCGGGGCGTGGATGAACCTGGCGAAGGCGGCGAAGTTGAGGGAGACCTCCTCGACACCCTCGTCGCGCAGGAGCTCCAGACCGCGGGCGACGAGGAACTCCGTGAGCCCGTTGGGCGTGTCCCGATCGCGGCGCATCAGCGAGAGCGACGCGGCCGGCCGCCCGTAGCTCGGCGCGAAATGGAGGAAGCCCCGGGTCTGCCCGTCGGCGTCGCGGCCGACGACCACGACGCTGTCGCCGTGATCCTCCTTCCGGAGCTCGTCGAGCGACATCGCGAAGCCGCGCTCCTGCTTTCCTTGCCGCCAGCCGTGGCTCACCGCCGCCAGCTCCGCGAGCTCGCGGTCCGACAGCTCGGAGAGCCTCTGCAGGTGCGCGGTGTATCCGTGCTTCGCGAGCCGCGAGACCGACTGCCTGACCTTGCGGATCGCGCGACCCTCGAGCGAGAAGCTCGCGGTCTCGACGATCGCTTCGTCTCCGATGTAGATCGATCGGAGGCCGAGGTCCTCCCAGAGCGGCACCATGCGCTCGCCGACGCCGAGCGCTGCCACACGCAGGCCCCGCGCGGAGGCGAACGCGCTCAGCGTGCGCAGCAGGTCCGGGAGCGCCTCGGCGGGGCCGACCGGGTCGCCCGACACGAGCAGCACTCCGGCCTCGACCCGGTAGCCGAGGAAGGCGCGCCGGGCGTGGCCGAACAGGTAGTGCTGGTCGTGCCGGAGCTTGAAGTAGGCGAGTGTGTCCGAGCCGTGGCTGCGCACGAGCGCGCCGGCGGCGCGGCGGCCCTCGGCATCCGGGAGCGAGCGCGGCGCGGCGAGTGGGCGGAAGAGGAGATAGGCGCACCAGGCAAGCGCCACGAGGCCGCTGAGGCCGATCGCCTCGTCGAGGTGCGCCAGCTCGTCCCGGAAGTGCATCGGGCCCTGCTGCCAGAGGAAGGCGTCGCCGGTCTCGCGCGCGACCGTGACCAGGCCGACGTCGCCGTGGCCGGCGAGCCACACCGCGAGGCCGCAGAGGAGCGCGACCGTGCCGGCGAGCAGCGGAACCCGGCGGAGCTCGACGCGGAGGGTGTCTGGGTCGTGGCGGACGTAGAACGAGCCCCGGCCGAGCCAGAGAACCGTCACCGCTGCGGCGCTGCCCGAAGCAGCCTCGACATCGAGGCCCTTCAGCAGGTCGAGCGCGGTGAGGCCGGCGAGGAGGGCGAGCCCGAGGCGCAGCGCCGACTGGCGGCGGCGCCAGAGGTAGGGGGACGAGACAAGGAGCAGGAGCGAGATCGGAACGGCCGCCGCGTGCGAGAGCTTCAGTCCTTCGAGCGGCTCCACGCCGAGCAGCAGGTGGTTGCGCCAGGCGATGTTCGGCCGGACCGCCGCCGCGAGGTTGACGAGGCCCGCGAGAGCTGCAGTGAGCGCGACCAGCTTCGGGAGGGGGTCGGCGCGGTACATCGTGCGCAGGGGGGCCGGCTCCATGTGAAGGCCGAGGCGCCAGGTCGCGGTGTCGCGCTTGGATGGAACGAGGTCGCGCCAGTCCTTGGCGATCAGCAGGACGCCTGCTGTCCCGACGGCGAGCGTCCCGAAGCTGCGACCTGCGTGATCGAGCAGCGCCGCCGCTCCGAGCGCGACGAGAACGGCCACGCCCAGGTGCCACTCGTGCACCCGGGCCCGGAACACGTAGACGCGCGGCCCCAACGGATGACGCTCAATTCGAAGCAAAGACCCTCCTCGCACGATAACGAGCGGTGCGGCCGTCCGCCCGGATTAGGGTTCAGGGGGATGGAAGCGAGCACCACCACCGCACCACGCGGCTTCGGCGCCACTGGAAGACGCGACGCCTGGTGGCGCGCTCCGCTCCTGACCGCCGTCGGGCTGACCGCGTTCGGCGTCTACTCCCTCGTCGCCGTCTGGCAGGGCTCCGACTACCTCTACACGGACGGCGGCGCACGGTACCTGTCGCCGTTCTACTCGCCCGACCTCCATGCGTTCGGCCTCGACCTTCCCTTCTCGTTCGCCCCCCTCGTGGTCTGGGTGCCTCTGGGCTACCGCCTGACCTGTTACTACTACCGCAAGGCCTACTACCGGGCCTTCTTCCTCGCTCCACCGGCCTGTGCAGTCGCCGGTCCGCGGCGGCGCCGCTACCGCGGCGAGGGCTCCTATCCCTTTCTTCTCCAGAACCTTCACCGCTACTTCCTCTACCTGGCGGTGATCGTGCTCGGCTTCCTCTGGTACGACGCCGTCCGCGCCTTCTTCTTCAAGGGCTCGGACGGATCGCTGCACGCGGGAGTCGGCGTCGGCTCCCTCGTTCTCCTCGTGAACGTCGTCCTCCTCTCCTTCTTCACCCTCGGGTGTAACTCGCTGCGCCATCTCGCCGGCGGGCGACTCGACTGCTTCTCGTGCTCGGCGGCGGCACGCACCAGCCACCGTCTCTGGAAGGGCGTCTCCGTCCTCAACCGGCGACACACGGAATGGGCGTGGCTGAGCCTCGCGAGCGTCGCGCTCGCCGATCTCTACGTCCGGCTCGCGGCGATGGGCGTCTTCAGCGATCCGAGGGTCTTCTGAGTGGGAGCCGAGACGAGCCACGAGACACACGAGTACGACGTGATCGTGATCGGGGCCGGCGGCGCAGGGCTGCGGTCGGCCATCGAGGCATCCACGTACGGTGCGCGGACGGCCCTCGTCTGCAAGTCGCTCCTCGGCAAGGCCCACACGGTCATGGCCGAGGGCGGCGTAGCGGCTGCTCTCGGCAACGTCGACGGCGACGACAACTGGCAGGTCCACTTCCAGGACACGCTCTTCGGCGGGAAGTACCTCAACAACTGGCGCATGGCCGAGCTCCATGCCAGGGAGGCCCCTGAGCGCGTCCGCGAGCTCGAGCGGTGGGGCGGCGTCTTCGACCGGACACCCGACGGCCGCATGGCGCAGCGCGCGTTCGGCGGCCACACCTTCCGGCGACTGGTTCACATCGGCGACCGCACCGGGCGCGAGCTGATCCGCACGCTGCAGGACAAGGCGGTTCACGAAGGGGTCGACGTCTACATGGAGTGCACGATGACGACCCTCCTGAAGGATGGCGACCGGGTCTGCGGCGCCTTCGGCTACTGGCGCCAGACCGGGGAGTTCGTCGTCTTTGAGGCCCGGGCGGTGGTGCTCGCGACCGGCGGGCTCGGCAGGTGCTACCGGATCACGTCGAACTCCTGGGAGTCCACGGGAGACGGGCACGCGCTCGCGTACGACGCCGGCGCCGAGCTGGTCGACATGGAGTTCGTGCAGTTCCATCCGACCGGGATGGTCTGGCCACCCGGAGTCGTGGGCCTGCTGGTGACCGAGGCCGTCCGCGGCGAGGGCGGCATCCTCCGAAACGTCGAGGGCGAACGCTTCATGGAGCGGTACGACTCGAAGCGCATGGAGCTCTCCACCCGGGACGTCGTCGCGCGGGCCATCTACACCGAGGTGAAGGAGGGGCGTGGCACGGAGCGGGGCGGCGTTCTCCTCGACGTCTCGCACCTGAAGGCGGACGAGGTGAAGAAGAAGCTGCCGAGCATGTACGACCAGTTTCTCGAGCTCGCGGGAGTCGACATCACCAGGGAGCCGATGGAGGTCGGCCCGACCTGCCACTACGCCATGGGAGGCATCAGGATCGACGCCGAGACCGGGGCGAGCTCCGTGCCGGGGCTCTTCGCGACCGGCGAATGCTCCGGCGGCATGAACGGCGCCAACCGGCTCGGGGGCAACTCGCTCTCCGATCTGCTCGTCTTCGGCAAGCGGACCGGCGAGGGAGCGGCCACGTATGCGCGCGGCGCGGGTGCGCCTCAGGTGTCGGAGGCGCAGGTCGACGCCTCAATCGACGACCTGAACGCGTATCTCGCCGACACCGGCGGGGAGGATCCCTACCAGCTCGAGGCCGAGCTCCAGGAGACGATGCAGGGTCTCGTCGGGATCTTCAGGGACGAGGCGGGGCTCGTCGAGGCGATCTCGAAGCTGGAGGAGCTCGAACGCCGCGCTGGGAACGCTCGGGCGGTCGGCGGCCGGGCCTTCAACCCGGCCTGGAACCTGTGCCGCGATCTCAGGAGCCTCGTCACGTGCTCGCAGGCCATCGCTCGTGCGGGGCTGCTACGCCGGGAGAGCCGCGGTGCGCACAGCCGCCTCGACTTTCCGGCCTTCGACGACTACTGGGGTGGGCACAACGTCGTCGTCCGCAAGGAAGGAGACGGCATGCACGTCGAGGCCGTGCCGGCGACGACGGTCGCCGACCTAGAGCCGCTCGTCGACGAGCGGAAGGCAAAGGAGCGAGCCTGAGCACGCGGGCGTTCCAGGTGTGGCGCGGCGATTCCGGGGGCGGCGGCTTCGTCGGCTACGAGATCGAGAGCCAGGTCGGCATGGTCGTCCTCGATGCGATGCGCGAGATCCAGCGCTCGCAGGCGAAGGACCTGGCCGTCCGCTGGAACTGCAAGGCCGCCAAGTGCGGCTGCTGCGCGGCCGAGGTCAACGGGCGGCCGCGCCTGATGTGCAAAACGCGGCTCGACGATTTTCAGCCGGGCGAAGAGATCCGCGTCGAGCCGATGCGGGCTTTCCCGATCGTCCGCGATCTCGTCACGGACGTCTCCTGGAACTACGAGGTCGACAAGCGGATCCCGCCCTTCACCCCGAAGCAGGACGCCGTCTGGCGGATCGGCCAGGAGGACGTCGACCGGATGGGCGAGTTCCGGAAGTGCATCGAGTGCTTTCTCTGTCAGGACGTCTGTCATGTCCTCCGCGAGCACCAGCTCAAGAACGGGTACTTCGGGCCGCGCTTCATGATCCGGATCGCCAGCCTCGAGATGCACCCGCTCGACGCCCTCGACCGCACCGAGCTGACAGGCGGCGAGGCAGGCATCGGACTCTGCAACATCACCAAGTGCTGCTCCGAGGTCTGCCCCGAGGGGATCGGAATCACCGACAACGCGATCATCCCGCTGAAGGAGCGTGTGGCCGATCGTCGTTACGACCCTCTGGCCGCGCTGATGCGCAGGCTGGGCCGCGCGCGCTGGAGGCAAGGGTCGGCTCGGTAGTGCCGCCGGAGCGGCCGGGCTTGCGATAGCTTCAAGCGGGATGGAGGCGGAGCACGACGTTCTTGTCGTCGGCGCCGGCTTGGCCGGAATGCGCGCCGCGATCGAGGCCCATGACGCGGGCGCGGACGTCGCGATGATCTCCAAGCTTCACCCGACCCGCTCGCACTCGGCGGCTGCGGAGGGCGGGATCAACGCGGCCCTCGGAAACGCCGAGGAGGACAGTCCCGAGGATCACGCCTTCGACACGGTCAAGGGCTCCGACTACCTCGGCGACCAGGACGCGATCCAGATCCTGTGCGAGGAGGCGCCGGAAGACGTCTACCAACTCGAGCAGTGGGGCGCGGTCTTCAGTCGCGCGGAGGACGGCAGGATCGCCCAACGCCCGTTCGGCGCTGCCGGCCACCCGCGAACCGCCTACGCGGCCGACATCACGGGGCACGTGCTGGTCCAGGTGCTGTACGAGCAAGTTCTGAAGCGTGACCTGAAGATCTACGAGGAGTTCTTCGTCTGGAAGCTGGTCGAGCACGAGGACCGCTGCCAGGGCGTGATCGCGTGGAACCTGCTCGACGGGGGTCTCGTCTCGATCGGCGCGAAGACGGTCATCCTCGCAACCGGGGGCGCCGGCCGGCTGTACACGGGGACGACCAATGCGTACGCCTGCACCGGGGACGGCATGGCGATGGCGCTCGAGGTCGGCGTCGGGCTCGAGGACATGGAGATGATGCAGTTCCACCCGACGACGCTCGCTCCCACCGGGGTGCTGATCACCGAGGGCTGCCGCGGAGAGGGCGCCTACCTCCTGAACTCCGAGGGGGACCGCTTTCTCGAGCGCTATGCCCCGCACGCGATGGAGCTCGCGTCTCGTGACGTCATCTCCCGCGCCGAGCAGACCGAGATCGACGAGGGCCGTGGGATCGACGGCAACGTGCTGCTCGACCTGCGCCACCTCGGTGCAGAGAAGATCCTGGAGCGCCTGCACGGGACGCGCGAGCTTTCGATGGTGTTCCTCGGGGTCGACCCGGTCTTCGAGCCGATTCCCGTGCGCCCAGGCGCCCACTACCACATGGGTGGCATCGACACCGACGTGTGGGGCCGGACGGCGCTCGAAGGGCTCTACGCGGCGGGGGAGTGCGCGTGCGTCTCGGTTCACGGCGCGAACCGGCTCGGAGGCAACGCGCTGATGGAGACCATCACCTTCGGCAAGCGCGCGGGCGCGCACGCGGCCGACTGGGCGCTCTCGCACACGACGATCGAGGTGCCGGTCTCGGCCGAGGCCGACGCGGATCGCGAGCTGCGGGAGCTGCTCGGCCGGGCCGAAGGCGAGCGGCCGTGGTCGATCCGCAACGAGTTGGCCGAGACCATGCACGACAACTTCGGCGTCTTCCGGCGCGAGGCGGAGATGCTCGAGCAGGGCGAGATCGTCGCCTCCCTGCGCGAGCGCTACAACCACGTGGTCGTCGAGGACAAGGGCAACGTGTTCAACAACGACCTCACCCAGACGCTGGAGCTCGGCTTCCTGCTCGAGCTCGCCGACTGCATGGTCGTCGCCGGGATCGAGCGCAAGGAGAGCCGCGGCGCCCACGCGCGTCCGCACGACCACCCGGAGCGCGACGACGAAAACTTCCTCCGCCACACGATCGTCACGTGGCGGGACGGGGCGCCGAAGCTCAACTGGAAGCCGGTGACCGTGACGAGGTGGCAGCCGATGGAGCGGTCGTACTGATGCGCTGGCCGGGTGGGGCCGTGGTGATGCTCGCCCCGGCGGTGGTGCTGGCCGGCTGCGGGGGCGGAGGCGGAGGAGGGAAGTCCCTCTCGCCCGGACAGATCGAGTCGGCCGCGCAGAAGACCTCGAGCGTCGGGAGCCTGAAGGCGAACTTCACGATCTCGGGCGCGGGCCTGCGCAGCAGCGGCAGCGGCGTCTTCAACAACGGCCAGGACACCTCCGGCCGCCTGACGATGACCGTCGACTCGAACGGCCGCCGGTTCACCGTCGACACGGTCAGCGCCGGCAACGTCCTCTACATGCGCTCGACGGCGCTCTCGCAGCTCGGCCTGCCCAAGGGGAAGCAGTGGCTCAAGCTCGACCTCGGCCAGCTCGCCCGTCAGCGCGGCATCGACCTCGGCGGCCTGCAGAGCACGAGCCCGAACCCGGCGAGCGCGCTCGCCTACCTGCTCGGCTCGGGAAAGGTCCAGAAGCTCGGGAACGACGCCGTCCAGGGCGTCGACACCACGCACTACAAGGTGACGGTCGACCTCGGCCGGGCGGCGACGGAGGCGAGCGGGAGCGTGCGGCAATCACTCCGCAGCGCCCTGAAGGCGAGCGGCTCGGCGCGACAGCCGGTCGAGGTGTGGGTCGACGACAACGGGTACGTCCGCAAGGTCGCGTACAAGGCAGGGACATCCGGCGCGCCCGCGTCGACGATCACGATGGAGCTCCACGATTTCGGCCCGCACGTCACGATCACACCGCCGCCGAGCAGTTCGGTGGTGGATTTCATGAATGCGCTCCAAGGAGGCTGATGGACGTCGCTCTGAAGATCTGGCGCTTCGACCCGGAGACGGGCGAGCGTGCGCTGCGCGAGTACGAGGTGGACGCGCCCGAGTGGGCCTGCCTGCTCGACGTGCTCGACCTGATCAAGGACAAGCACGACGGCACGCTCGCGTACCGCAAGAGCTGCCGCATGATGATCTGCGGCTCGTGCGGGATGCGGATGGACGGCCGGGCGGTGCTCGCCTGCAAGGAGCGGATGAAGCCGATCGCCGACGCCGGTCATGTGCCCGTGATCTCCGCCATGGGGAACCTGCCCGTGCTCAAGGACCTCGTCGTCGACATGGCGCCCTTCTGGAACAAGATCCGCGCCGTCAAGCCCTGGCTCGACCCTGGCTACGAGGAGGCCGCCGAGAAGGAGCGGATCGTCTCGCAGCAGCAGATGAACGCCATCCACAAGGAGTCGCTCTGCATCCTCTGCGGCTGCTGCGTCTCGGAGTGCAACTCGATGGAGTCCGACCCGGACTTCCTCGGGCCGGCCGCGCTGGCGAAGGGGTTCCGGTTCGTCGGTGACGTGCGCGACAAGGCCGACGTCGAGCGGCTGAACGCGCTGAACGGCAAGCACGGGATCTGGGACTGCACGCGTTGCTACTTCTGCAACGAGCGCTGCCCGAAGGGCGTCGACCCGCGTGATGCGATCGCCAAGCTCGGCGCCGAGTCGGTCAAGCAGGGGATCGATCACGACATGGGCGCGAAGCACGCGAAGTGGTTCGTCCGCTCTGCGGAGTCGACCGGCTGGCTCCGCGAGACGGAGCTCGTTCCGAAGACACAGGGGATCGTCGAGGCGATCAAGCAGACCGGGTTCGCGCTCAAGCTCGCCCGCCGCGGCAAGGTTCCGTCTCCGTTCCCGCCGCATGTCGCCAAGGACGTGAAGGAGGCGCGCCAGCTTCGCGAGCTGGTCAAGGAGCAGGGACGCGAGGGAGCGCTCGGGATCGTCCAGGGCGAGCACGGGCTCGGGCGGATCGAGTTCGAGCAGGAGGTCGCGGAGCGCGAGGAGGCGACGTGAGACGGGTCGCCTACTACACGGGGTGCCTCGCGGCGCTGTCGGCGAAGGAGCTGAACAGCTCGACGAAGGCGCTCGCGCCGAAGGTGGGGCTCGAGCTCGTGGAGCTCGAGTCGGTCACCTGCTGCGGCGCCGGCGACATCCACGAGGCGGAGCCCGACTACTACCTCCACCTGAACGCGCGCATCCTCGCGTACGCCGAGGAGACCGGCTGCGACACGCTGCTCACGATCTGCAACGTCTGCACGCTCAACCTGCGGCAGGCGGACTGGCAGCTGAAGAACGACCCCGACCTCCTCGCGCGCGTGAACGTGAACCTCGAGACTGTCGGCGCGCCGCCATACTCGGGCGCGGTCGAGGTCAAGCACCTCCTCTGGCTGATCGCCGAGGGCGACGGGTACGAGCGCTTGAAGGAGGTCGCGCACAAGGGCCTCAAGGGCCTGCGTGTGGCGCCGTTCTACGGCTGCCAGATCCTGCGGCCCTCGAAGATCCTCGGCTTCGAGGACCCGGACAAGCCGTGGTCGCTCGAGGCGATCATCGAGGCCTGCGGCGGCGAGCCGATCGACTACCCGGCGAAGATCAAGTGCTGCGGCTTCCCCATCATCCAGGCACGGGAGGAGGTCGCGCTCGGCGAGCTGATCCAGCCGATCGAGCAGGCGATGGAGGCGGGCGCCGACGCGATGGTCACGCCATGCCCGCTCTGCCACCTCTCGCTCGACGCCTGGCAGTTGAAGCTGCGGCAGTCCACGGGCAGGGACTTCGCGATGCCGATCCTGCACCTCTCGCAGCTGATCGGCGTGGCCGCGGGTCTGGAGGAGTCGGAGCTGAAGTTCAAGCGCCACGTCGTCTCCGTCGGGCCCGTGGTCGAGAAGCTCGAGGCCTAGCTTGCGGTTTTTGAAGGCCGGGGCGGCCGCTGCGGCGGCCGGGCTCGCGTGGGGCCATTTCGAGGCGGGGTGGGTGCAGCTCGACACGCTCGCCTGCCCGCTGCCGGGGCTTCCGCCGGAGCTCGACGGCCTGCGGATCGCGCACCTCTCGGACTTCCACCTGGGGTTCCCGTCGCGCGGACAGGTGGCGGTCGAGCGCGCGGTTGACTGGGTCGAGGAGCGGCGACCCGACCTCACGCTGATCAGCGGCGACCTGCTCTCCAGGCGCAGCGGCGAGCCTCGCCTGCGCGAGCTGCTGGCCCGCCTGCCTCGCTGCTTCGCGGTGCTCGGGAACCACGACTTCGCGATCACGCGAGACCCTTTCTCGCACCCGGCCGACCTCGTCGACCTCCGGCCGGCGACGCTGCTCACCGACGACGCTCGCACGATCGACCTGCACGGAAAGCGTGTGCAGATCGTCGGCGTCGACCCGCGCTCCTATCGCCGTAAGGTTGCCCGGCCCGAGCGGCTCGTCGATCTCGATGCCGACCTGCGAATTCTGCTCTGCCACTTCCCGGACGTGATCGACCGCATTCCCGCCGGCGCGTTCCACCTCGTTCTGGCCGGGCACCTGCACGGTGGGCAGATCTGCGTGCCCTGGCCGGGCGGGCGGCTGCGCCTGGCGCACATCCGCTGGACGTACATCCGCGGTCTCTACCGGCGGCCGACCGGGACGCTGCACCTCTCCGCCGGGCTCGGCACGACGTTCGTCCCGTTCCGCTTCCTCGCCAGGCCCGAGGCAACGGAGCTCATCCTAGAATCGCCCTGATGGAGGGCACAGCGAGCGTCGCCTCCGATGTGCTTGCCAGCTATGCGGCTGACGCGGCGCTGGAGGTCGAGGGTGTTCGCGGCCTGGTCGCGAAGCGGATGCCGAGGCACGGCGCCGTGCGGATCGAGGAGGCGGACGGCCGCGCGAGAGTCGAGCTGCACCTCGAGCTGGAGTGGGGCGCGTCGGCCGAGGCGGTGGGCCGTGAGGTGCAGGCGCGTGTGGCCGACTACCTGGAACGAATGGCAGGCGCGCGGCCGGAGACAGTCACCGTGGTCATCGACGCAATCGGTCCGCCGTGAAGACGCGAGTGGCGGGTCTCACGGGAGCGACGCTCCCTCAGGTCGCCCCGGTGTGCCACGAGTGCGTCTGGTGGCAGTCGCGCAACGCCGGCCGGAGCGTCGACAAGGCGCGCTGGATCGAGAAGGCGGAGACCGAGTTCGGCGCCTGGGGCACCGTCTACTACGACGACGACGGGCGCGTGCTCGGCTCGATGCAGTACGGGCCGGCCGGTCTCTACCCGCGCGCGGCCGAGCTCCCGGCCGGACCGCCCTCGGACGACGCCGTGCTCGTCACCTGTGCCTACCTGATCGACCGCACGAGCCCGTGGGTGCTCCAGTCGCTCTTCCTCGCCGCGATCGGCGAGGCGAAGGACAGGGGCGCGGCCGCGCTCGAGGCGTTCGCCTACCGCTACCGCGAGGGCGAGTCCGACTACGAGCGCTTCCTCGTCCACCGCACGGTCTTCCCGCACGACTTCCTGGCCGACTTCGGCTTCCAGACTGTGCGCGCATCCGGCCCGGTCGAGCTGACAAGGCTCGAGCTCGGCGGTCTCCTGCCCGTGGAGGAGACCAGGCGGGCGAGGCTGTGGCGAAGGCTGAAGGACGCGTTCCTGCCCGAGCCGGTTCCGGCTCCCAGGCCCTAGCCTCTAGTACGCGTTCGACCAGGCCGCTCGGAGGGCCGAGGGCGTCGTGACGACGAGGCGCACCGGGTGGCCGGTCGCGAGCTTGAGCCGCGGGAGGACGGTGTCGTCGGTCGGGTCGATGACGGCCACCGAGAGCTCGCCGTCCGGGTGGAGGCGAAGCGGGATCGCGCGCAGCCTCTGCGCGTCCTCGCGGGGCAGCAGGAAGACCGCCCGCGGGTCGAACGACGTGATGCCGATGTCCACGAACTCGACGTTCGCCTGATCGCCGAGCACGCGGGCGATGTCGTTTTCGAAGCAGATGCGGAGGCGAACCAGCGCCTCGCCGAGCAGCTCGCCTTCCTCGCGCTCGGCCAGCGCCCGGTCGAGCTCCTCGTGGGTCACGAGGCCCTTGCGGAGCAGGAGCGCGCCGAGCCGCGAGCGTGGCTCGTCCTCGAAGAAGGTGTGGTCGAGTCGTGCGGGCCGCATCCCAGAACGGGTTATCGGGATTTCGCGGCCCCCACTTGAGAACATGCCACATGCGACCGGCCGAAAGGAGAAGCTCGTGATCGACCATGTCACAGCGAATGTCGACGACCTCGAGGAGGCGAAAGGCTTCTACGAGAAGGCGCTCGCGCCGCTTGGGTACTCCGTCCAGATGGAGTTCGAGGGCATCGCCGCCGGGTTCGGCACCGGCGAGGGCGTGCCCGACTTCTGGATCGGCTCGAGCGAGGAGCGCGGCGCGACGCACATCGCCTTCAGCGCGCCCGACCACGCGACCGTGGACGCCTTCTACGAGGCCGCGGTCGCGGCGGGCGGCAAGGACAACGGAGCGCCGGGGTTGCGGCCGCACTACCACGAGAACTACTACGCGGCCTTCGTCCACGACGCTGCAGGCAACAACATCGAGGCGGTGTGCCACCTGCCCCAATGAGGGCGCGTCGCTGAGCTAGGCGGCGACCGGGCGGCTGGAGAGGACGAGCTCCGCGATCTGGATGCCGTTCAGGGCGGCGCCCTTGCGGAGGTTGTCGCACGCCACGAAGAGCGAGAGGCCGTTCTCGGCGGCGGGGTCGCGGCGGATGCGGCCGACCAGCGCCTCGTCGCCGCCCGCCGCCTGGCCGGGCGTCGGGAACTCTTCGACCCGCACCGACGGCGCCGCGGCCAGGAGCTCGCGTGCGTGCTCGGGTGAGAGCGGCGCCTCGGTCTCGAGCCACACCGACTCCGCGTGCCCGACCGGGACAGGGACGCGCACGCAGGTCGCGCTGAGTGGCAGGCTCGGCAGCTCGAGGATCTTCCGCGTCTCCTCGCGGAGCTTCGACTCCTCCTCGAACTCCTCGCCGTCGTAGTCCCAGTCCATCGAGAGGTCGTGCTCCGCCTGCGGCTCGTCGAGCAGTCGCTGCAGGCGCTGGGCGCCTGCGCCTGAGGCCGACTGGTAGGTCGCCACGCGGACGGCTCGCAGGCCAGCTGCGTCCTGCAGCGGCTTCAGCACGAGCGTGAGCGGGATCGTGCAGCAGTTCGGGTTGGCGAGGATGCTCGCGTGCCCGCGCGCGCGCTCGCCGTTCACCTCCGGGACGACGAGCGGGACCCCGTCCTCGAGCCGGAACGCGGCGGACTTGTCGACGCAGACAGCGCCGCCGCGGACCGCGTGGGGCACGAGCTCCCGGCTCGCGGTCGAGCCGACCGAGAAGAAGCAGACGTCGAAGCCCGCGAGCGACTCGGGGGTCGCCTCGTCGACACGCAGGCCGCGAACGTCGCTCCCGGCCGAGCGGGCCGAGGCGAAGAGGTGCAGGTCGTCCAAGCCGCGCTCGAGGAGCAGGTCGACGGTCACGCGCCCGACCGCGCCCGTCGCGCCGACGACCGCGACCCTAGCCATCGCTTGCGATGCCCAGCCTCAGGATGTGCGGCTCTGCCGCGCATCCGTCGGAAATGACCGGTCGACACTCAGGCCGATGACGATCCACGCTCTTAGGCATGCGCGCGCTCCGCCTCTGGGGCGTCGAGCTCGAAGGCCCGGTGCAGGACGACGACCGCCGTCTCGACCTCTTCGCTGCGCACGTGGCAGGCGATCTTGATCGGCGACGTGGTCACGACCTCCGGCTCGATGCCCGCGCTCGCGAGCGTCTCGAACGCCTTCGCGGCAACTCCCGGGTGGCTCTTCATGCCCGCCCCGATCACGCTCACCTTGCCGAGGTCGTCGCGCGAGCTCCAGTGCGCGCCGAGATCGTCGAGCACGCTGGTCGCCGCGTTGTAATCGTCCGCGGGGGCGGAGAAGACGATCTCCGGCCCTGTGCGGACGATCGTGTCCACGTTCACGCCCGCCTCGGCCAGCGCCGCGAACAGGCGGGCCGGCGTGGTGCCTTCGACGCGGTACAGCGTCTCTTCGAGCGTGTGCGTGACTCCGGAGATCAGCGCCTTCTCGAGCATCCGTTCGTCCTCCTCGCGAATCCAGGTGCCGTCCGCGGCCGAGAACGTGGAGCGGACGTGCAGCTTGACGGAGTGGTTGCGCGCGACCTCGACCGAGCGTACCTGCAGGACCTTCGCGCCGGAGGCCGCGAGCTCGAGCATCTCCTCGTAGCTGACCGCGTGCAGCTTGCGCGCCTCGGGCACGAGCCGTGGGTCGGCGGTGAAGACGCCCTCGACGTCGGTGTAGATCTCGCACACCTCGGCGCCGAGCGCCGCCGCGAGCGCGACGGCGGTCGTGTCCGAGCCGCCGCGGCCGAGGGTCGTGATGTCGAAATCGGTGGAAACGCCCTGGAAGCCGGCGACGAGCACGATCCGGTCCTGGTCGAGCGCCTCGTGGATCCGGCGGGCGCGGACGTCGACGATCTTCGCGCGGCCGTGCACCGTGTCGGTCACGATCCCCGCCTGCGAGCCGGTGAGCGAGATCGCCTCTGCGCCCAGGTCGTAGATCGCCATCGCGGCCAGCGCGCACGAGATCCGCTCGCCGACCGAGATCAGCATGTCGAGCTCGCGTGGCTTCGGCTGGGGCGAGACCTCGTGTGCCAGGCGGACGAGGTCGTCGGTGGAGTCGCCCATCGCGGAGAGCACGGCGACGACGCGGTGCCCCTCACCGCGGGCGGCGACGAGCCGGCGCGCTACGTCCTTGATCTTGGCCGGGTCGGCGACGGACGTGCCGCCGAACTTCATCACGAGCGTCCCGAGTCGCGGCTCCGCGCCCTCGACGGCGGGAAGGGCCTCGAATTGGGTGGTCGTCACGGCAGGAAGTGTAGGGAAGGGGCTCGCGGCTCTACATTTCGCGCCGGCCGGAGAGCGCCCTGCCGAGCGTGACCTCGTCCGCGTACTCGAGGTCGGCGCCGACCGGGAGGCCGCTCGCCAGGCGCGTCACGCGGACGCGGCCGCGAAGGCGGTCGGCCAGGTAGGCGGCGGTCGCCTCGCCGGTCATGTTCGGGTTCGTCGCGAGCACGACCTCCTCGACGCCGTTCCGCTCGACGCGGCCGAGCAACTCGTCGATTCGCAGGTGCTCGGGCTCGACCCCGTCGAGCGGCGAGAGCGCGCCGCCGAGCACGTGGTAGAGGCCCCGGTACTCGTGTGTGCGCTCGAGCGAGATCAGGTCGGCCGGCTGCTCGACCACGCAGACCGTCGTGTGGTCGCGACGCGCGTCGCGGCAGATCTCGCAGGTTTCCTCCTCGGTCAGGTTCCCGCACTCGCGGCAGAAGCGGACGCGCTCCTTGACCTCGGCGATCGCCGCCGCGAGCGCGAGCGCCTCGTCCTTCGGCACGCGGAGGATGTGGAACGCGAGCCGCTGCGCCGTTCGCTGGCCCACGCTCGGGAGCCGCGTCAGCTGCGCGACGAGGTTGTCGACGGACGGGCTGAACATGGCTGGATTGTGCCTGCGCGGCCCGTCGTCAAAGGCATCGCTTGCGATGCCGACACCAGGGCGTACGGGCTCGGCCCGCGCGGCCGTCTGAAATGACCGGTCGATGCGAGGGCACCAGGCCCGAACGCGTCTCTGGGCTCAGGCCTCGGGGTACTGCTCGAGCAGCTGCGCGGCGAGGTCCTCGTCGACATGCTCGCGGGCGATGCCGAGGCAGCGGACGTCGGTGAGCGCGCTGACGCGGCCTCCGCGCGTCCCGCCGATCGCGAGCGCGCGCTCACCGATCACCTCTCCGGGCCCGCGCTCGAGCTGCGCGCCGGGGGCGTGGACGGCGACGCGGCCCTCCAGGATCAGGTAGAGCCCGGCAGCCGGCGTGTCGTACTCGATCAGGACGTGCCCGGCCGGGAACTCTGCTTCGGTGGCGACGTCTGCGAGCCGGGTCAGCGTCTCGTCCGAAACCCCGTCGAAGGCGGGAGCGGCGCGCAGCTGGTCGTAGGTCTCGCTCATCTCAGAGACCCGGGAGGCCGAGGCCGTGGAGCCCGCCGAGCGCCGGGCCGAGCTTGGCCTCGACGAGGCTCTGCGAGGAACGGAGCGCCTCGTTCACCGCCGCGACGACCATGTCGGCGAGCAGCTCGGGGTCGTCCGGGTCGATCGCCTTCGGGTCGATCTTGATCTCGCGGATCTCGCCGGCGCCCGTTGCGGTCACGATGACCATGCCGCCTCCGGCCGTTGCCTGGACGATCTCGTCCTTGAGCTCCTCCTGAGCCCGCTCCATCTGCGCCTGCATCTGCTGGAGCTGCTCGAGCATCTTGTTCATGTCCATCCCACTCATTGCTCCGGCTCCTCCACCTCGTGCGCGTCGAACGTTCCCTTGACCAGCTCGATGAAATCCTCTTCGGTCTGCGGCTGCTCCGGCTCCGACTCGGCCTCGCCGCCGTTCTCTCCGACCTCGAACGCGAGGTCGAGATGACGGCCGGTCACCTCGTAGAGGGCCTCGGCGAGCAGCGTCGCGTTCTTCGGCTCCTCGGCCAGCTGTCGGTGGAACGAGGCCTCTCGCGGAAACTCGACCGTGAGCGTGTCGCCGGCAAGCCCCTTCGGGTGCGCCTCGCGCAGGACCGATGCGGTCGGGATCGACTTCTCCTCGACCGCGGGCAGGATCGTCCGCTGCCAGGCCTCCTGCAGCTGCTCGAGCTCGAGCGAGGGCGGCCCAACCGGCTCGATCGCCTCCTCCGCCGGGCCAGGACCAGTCTCTTCCGGCCGCGGCCGAGGGACTGTCCCCGGGTCATGGCCGGAATGGACACCGCGCTCCAGCTGTTCCAGCCGGTAGGCGGTCGACTCGCGCGACAGGTCGGCGGCCGGGCGCGTCACCTTCACGAACGCGAGCTCGAGCGGGAGCCTCGGGTCGCCGCCCTGGCGCAGGTCCTCGACCGCCACGGCGAGCAGGTCGCAGAGCCGGAGCACGGTCGCCTCGCCGAGCTGGTTCGCCTGCTCCTTCAGCCGGTCGCGCGTCTCGTCGGTCACCGGCAGGGACTCAGGCACCTCGCCGAGGTGCTGAACGAGCATCAGGTGGCGCAGGTGCTCGAGCAGGTCGGTGACGAGCCGCCCGAGATCCTGCCCCTGCTCCGAGAGCTCCTCGATGAACGTCAGCGCGCCGGCCGTGTCTCGGTCGACGACCAGGTCGCAGAGCCGGAACAGCGCCTCCTCCTCGACCGCGCCGAGCAGCTGCATGACCGCCGGGACCGTGACCTGCTTCTCGGTCGCCGCGCCGAGCTGGTCGAGCGTCGAGACCGCGTCGCGGTAGGAGCCGCGCGCCGAGCGCGCGATCAGCGACAGCGCCGCGTCAGGCGCCTCGATCCCCTCGCCGTCGGCCACCCGCCGTAGCAGCTGCACGAGCTCCGGCAGACGAGGGCGCGAGAACGCGAACGTTTGGCAGCGCGAGCGGACGGTCGGCAGCATCTTCGAGAGATCGGTCGTGCAGAAGACGAAGACGAGGTGGGGCGGGGGCTCCTCGATCAGCTTCAGGAGCGCGTTGAAGGCGGCGTCCGTGAGCTGGTGCGCCTCGTCGAGGATGTAGACCTTGTAGCGGCCCTCGACCGGCTGCAGCACGACGCGCTCCCGGATCTCGCGGATGTCGTCGATCCCGCGCTGCGAGGCCGCGTCCATCTCGACGACGTCGAGCGAGGTGCCCTCGGCGATCGCGCGGCACGCGTGGCAGGTCTTGTCCGGGCTCGGCGTCGGCCCCTGCTCGCAGTTCAGCGCCTTGGCGAGGATCCGCGCCAGCGACGTCTTACCGGTCCCGCGCGGCCCCGAGAACAGGTACGCCTGGCGGATCTGCTCGTGGGAGATCGCGTTCTGAAGCGTCCGCACGACCGCCTCCTGGCCCACCACCTCGGAGAAGTCCTGGGGGCGGTACTTGCGGTACAGGGCGGCCATGCCGCGAGCTTATCGAAGCGGGATTGAGAGACCCGGGCCGGGCGCACCGCACGCCTGGGAGGGATTGCTTAGCGCTGCTTCCTTCCGGATCTGACGCGGTTCACAAGCTCCCACCGCACGGGGCCCGGCCCGAGGCCGGCGATGGTAGCACCGTGACTTGTGCGTTTAGACTCTAGGGCGGTGGCTGTTGCTGATGTGATGGCGTTCCGGGTCGTGACCGTCTCGCCGGACGACACCGTTCAGGTCGCGATCGCGCGGATGATCGAGGAGACCGTGGGCTCGGTCGCCGTCTGTGAGGGGGAGCGACTCGTCGGGATCTTCACGGAGCGCGACGTGCTCAGGCTGGTCAGCGAGGGCCCCGGCTTCGCAGAGGTCCAGGTCGGCGACGTGATGACCCGCCAGCTCGTGACGCTCGCTCCCGACGACGACATCCTCGACGCGGCCCGCCTGATGGGCGAGCGCAAGATCCGCCACCTACCGGTGCTCGAGGGTGAGAACCTGCTCGGGATGGTCGGCATACGCGAGGTCGTCCGCGCGCTCGTCGAGCGCCTCTGGCGCACGCACGACGAGGAGGCGCGCGCCCGCGCCCGCGAGCTCCTCGACGGCGCGCCGGTCTCCTCGAACGGCTAGTCGACTGATATCGCTTGACTGATTAGGCGCGACGTACCAAGATCTCGCGCAACGGCCCCGATTGCACTTTCCATCCGGGGAAAACGGGCTGGCAGAGGGGAGAAGAGAAGTTGGTGCGAACGACGGTGACTCGGCATCGCCGAGCGCGTTATCTCGTCGCGGCCACTTTCCTTGTCGGGCTTCTGAGCTTCGTCGTGATCGGCGTCGCCTCCGGGTCCGGCAAAGCGTTGACCGTTAGCCACCTGAGGCTGACGCCGACCTCGACCTACACGGTCGGGAGGTCGGCGAGCGGCTGGCTTGCGAAGACGGACCAGTCGCTGGTGCGTCAGACCAGCTCACGATCGGTCAGCGTGATGATCAAGTACGCAGTCGTCCCCACGGCGACCTACGCCGGCGGGGTCAGGCACCTGAAGGCGACGAGCCCTCGGGTGACGCACAGGTCGATCAGGAACAACACCAAGGCCGTCAAGGCCTACCAGACGTACGCCAGAGGCAGGATCCAGTCGATCGACTCGAAGGTCCGGCAGGCCGTTCCGTCGATCAAGATCGGGCAGAGCTTCACGATGGCCTACGGCGGCGTCGCGGCGCGTCTGCCTGCGAACAGGGTGAAGGCGCTTCTCGCGACTCCCGGCGTGGTCGCAGTGCAGAAGGACACGCTGAACCAACCGCTCGACGACAACACGTCGTTCATCGGGGCGACCAACGTGTGGCCGTCCCTCGGGGGCGCCAGCCACGCCGGCAACAACGTCGTCGTGGGCGTGCTCGACACGGGCGTCTGGCCCGAGCATCCGATGCTTTCTCCCGCGGGAATGCCCGTCCCGGCGGGCGGCCTCAAGGGCTGCCAGTTCGGCGACGGGAGCGACACGGCCCATCTGGGCCCGACGTTCGCGTGCAACAACAAGCTGATCGGGGCCTACGCGTTCACGCAGACCTACATGGCCACGATCGGCTCGGACGGACAGGAGTTCTGCAACAACTCGACCGGCGTGTGCTCGCCGCGTGACCCCGAGGGCCACGGGACGCACACGATGACCACGGCCGCAGGGGACTGCGTTTCCTCGGCCGTCCTCTACGGCGTCGAGCGCGGTCCGGTATGCGGAATCGCGCCGGGCGCGCACGTGGAGGAGTTCCGCGTCTGCTTGGCGCAGGGCTGCTTCAGCTCCGACTCGGTGGCGGCCGTCCAGCAGGCGATCGCGGACGGCGTCAACGTCATCAACTTCTCGATCTCGGGCGGTGCGGACCCGTACACCGACCCGGTAGAGCTCGCGTTCCTGGATGCCACGAACGCGGGGATCTCGGTCAACGCCGCTGCCGGCAACGCCGGCCCCGGCGCGGGCACCTCGGATCACGGTGGGCCGTGGACGACGACGGTGGGCGCTTCGACAGGCCCGCGCACGTTCGGCTCGACCCTGCACCTGACTGCCGACGGCGGCGCGACGTTCGACATGCCGAACGGCGTGACGCTGACGAACGGGATCAGCACGCCGACCCCCGTCGTCCTCGCGCAGAACCTGCCCGGGGAGGATGCTCTCTGCCAGTCGCAGCTGGCACCGGGCACGGCGACCGGCAAGGTCGTCATGTGCGAGCGCGGCGTCAACGCCCGCGTGGACAAGGGCTTCAACGTCCTGCAGGGCGGTGCGGCCGGGATGATCCTCTACAACCCGATCAACGAGGACCAGGAGTCGGACAACCACTGGTTGCCGGCGATCCACGTGAACGGGCCCGACACGGACCTTCTGAACTTCGTCAACAGCCACACGAACGTGATGGCGACGTGGGCTCAGGGCTCCGCGCAGCCGGGCCTTGCCGACGAGATGGCAGCGTTCTCGTCCCGTGGGCCGGTCGGTGACTGGATCAAGCCGGACATCGTGGCACCTGGTGTCCAGGTGCTCGCCGGCATGACCCCGCAGCCGGACGAGACGACTCCGACCAACGGGCCGCCAGGCAACCTCTACCAGGCGATCGCGGGAACCTCGATGGCAAGCCCGCACGGGGCGGGCGCCTCCGCGCTCGTCAAGGCGGCTCATCCGTCGTGGACTCCCGAGGAGATCAAGTCGGCCCTGATGACCTCGGCGGTTCCTTCCGTGGTCAAGGAGGACGGCGTCACTCCGGCCAACCCGTTCGACATGGGCGCAGGCCGCGTCCAGGTCGACCGCGCGGTCAACCCGACCGTCGTCTTCAACGAGACCTACGCGGACTTCGTCGCTGCGGGCACCGACACGCTGCACCGGATCGACCTGAACCTCGCGAGCATCGACGCCACGACGATGAGCGGGTCGATCTCGACACAGCGGACGGCGATCAACGTCTCAGGGAAGAGCCAAAAGCTGCAGGTCCAGATCAGCGAGCCTGCCGGCGTGACGATCACCGTCGGGAACAACAACCACGACCTGAGCATCCCCAAGAACGGGTCGCTCACGTTCCCGATCACGATCAGCGCGCCGACGATTGCGAACGGGCAGTACTTCGCCCGGATCAACCTGGTCCCGGCCAACGGCTCGAACACGGTCACGATGCCCGTCGCGTTCGTCAAGAAGCAGGGGAACGTGACCCTGTCGAGCACGTGCTCGCCGAGCTCCTTCACGGCGAAGACCGGCAGCTCGCACTGCATGACGAGCGTCCAGAACCTCGGTTCGGTCGCTGCGCTCACGTCGCTGAACGTCGCGCAGGGCGAGAAGGGCGGCGCTCTCACCTACAAGAACGTCGGCCTGCCAGGAACGGTCATCGGCTCGGGCAACGGCGTCCAGTGGAGCGGAACGCTCTCGCCGGCGCTCGCACCCCCGGTGCTGTCCATCACGCCCGGCGGTCAGCCGTACGGATACATCCCGCTCTCGTCGTTCGGGATCACGCCGATCGCCGGCACCGGTGACGAGACGATCTCGAACTTCGGGGTGCCGACCTTCTACTACGGCGGCGAGCCGTACACGTCGGTCGGCATGGTCTCGGACGGCTACGTCGTCGTCGGCGGCGGCAACTCGAACGACGTCAACTTCATCCCGCAGACGTTCCCGGACCCCGCGCGACCGAACAACGTCGTCGCGCCGTTCTGGACCGATCTCAACCCGTCGTTCGGGGGCAACATGTACATCGGCCTCCTCGGCGACGGCACCGACAACTGGATCGTCTGCGACTGGGAGGCGGTCCGGAACTACGACACGTCTGACACGCACACGTTCGAGGTCTGGATCCGGCTCCCCGGCGGCACGGGAGGCAGTGGCGCCGGAAGCGAGCAGACCACGATCGCGTACGGCCCGAACGGGGCCGGCGATCCGGACAACCCCCCGGGCTCCAAGTACTGGGGCGCGGAGAACCGCGACGGGTCGAGCGGCATCTCGCTCGACTCGTACCCGGGCAACGGCACGTCGGTGCAGGTCAACATGGGCTCACCGACGCCCGGCGGCTCGGTGACCATCCCGTACGACATCACGTCGAAGAAGGTGGGCTCGTACACCTCCGTCGCGACGATGTCGTCCAATCAGACACCGGGACTGACGCAGGTGGTCAGCCCGATCACCGTCACGCCGTAGCGCAAGGCGACGGCTCGTGGCACCGAGGGGCCGCCTCCGGGCGGCCCCTCACCCACGGGATAGACCTCTCCATATGCAATTCGGTCTCTCGAGCCGGATCCGCAGAGCGAAGCCGAAACATCGAATCCGATACCGGGTCTTGACTGAGCGGGCAAGGCGTACAAAGATCCCGCCTGACGGCCCCCATGGTGGGCATCCATACGGGGAAAACGTGCTGGGAATGGGAAGAGGGGAGTTGGAGAACTTGTTGCGAGACATGCTGGCCCGGCGACGCCGGGTGGTGTACCTCGTTGCAGCAACGCTCTCGGCCGGTCTCTTGAGCTTCGTCGGAAGCGGCGTCGCCTCGGGGTCCGGCCACGAGCTGAGTGTTGCGGCGGGCACCAATCTCACGGCGACGTCGACCTACGCGGTCGGGAAGTCCGCCAGCGGCTACGTCGCGAAGACCGACAAGTCGCTGCTCGGCAGAACCGACTCGAAGATGATCAACGTCGTCATCAAGTACGCGTTCACGCCGACGGCGAGCTACGCGGGGACGATCCACGGCCTGAAGGCCACGAGTCCCCGCGTGACGCACAAGTCGCTGCGGAAGAACAAGAAGGCGGTGAAGGCCTACCAGGCCTACGCCGCGAAGCGGATCAAGAAGATCGACAAGGCGCTTCGGAAGGCCGTGCCGCAGATCAGGCTCGGGCAGAGCTTCCGAATGGCCTATGGCGGCGTCGCCGCACGCGTGCCGGCGAACAAGGTCGCGGCGCTGCTCGGCGCCCGCGGCGTGGTCGCCGTGCAGAAGGACACGCTCAACCACCCACTCGACGACAACACGTCGTTCATCGGCGCGACCAGCGTCTGGCCCTCGCTCGGCGGCTCGGCGAACGCGGGTTCGAACGTCGTCTTCGGCGACATCGACACGGGCGTCTGGCCGGAGCATCCGATGCTCTCGCCTGCGGGAATCTCCGCACCGGCCGGCGGCCTCAAGGGCTGCCAGTTCGGAGACGGCACCGACACGGCCCACCTGGGCCCGACGTTCGCCTGCAACAACAAGCTGATCGGGGCGTACGCGAAGACCGCGACCTACATGGCCGCGATCGGCTCGGACGGGCAGGAGTTCTGCAACGACACGACCGACGTGTGCTCGCCGCGTGACTCCGAGGGTCACGGCACGCATACGACGACGACCGCGGCCGGCGACTGCGTCTCCTCTGCCGTCCTCTACGGCGTCGAGCGCGGTCCGGTCTGCGGGATCGCCCCCGGTGCGCACGTGATCGAGTATCGCGTGTGCCTCGTTCAGGGCTGCTTCGGCTCGGACTCCGTCTCGGCTGTCGCGCAGGCGATCGCCGACGGCGTCAACGTGATCAACTTCTCGATCTCGGGCGGCGGCTCGCCGTACACCGACCCGGTCGAGCTTGCGTTCCTGGATGCCACGAATGCCGGCATCTCGGTCAACGCCTCCGCCGGCAACGCCGGCCCGGGGGCCGGCACCTCCGACCACGGCGGGCCGTGGACGACGACCGTGGGCGCCTCGACGGGCCCGCGCGAGTTCCGCTCCACGCTGCATCTGACTGCTGACGGCGGCGCCACGCTGGACGTTCCGGGCGTGACGCTGACCAACGGCATCTCGAGCCCGACACCCGTCGTCATGGCGGCAACCCTTCCGGGCGAGGACGCGCTCTGCCAGTCCACCCTCGCGCCGGGCCTGGCTACGGGCAAGGTCGTGGTCTGCTCACGCGGGAACAACGGCCGCATCGACAAGGGCCGCAGAGTCCTCGCGGGCGGAGCGGTAGGGATGATCCTGTTCAACCAGTCGGCTGCGGTCACTGACCTGGAGTCGGACAACCACTACCTGCCGGCGATCCAGACACAGTTCAACTCGAACTCGATCGCCAATTTCGTCACCAGCCACACGAACGTGATGGCGACGTGGGCGCAGGGCACCGCACAGCCGGGACAGGCCGACGTGATGGCCTCGTTCTCGTCGCGCGGCCCGACCAGCGACTGGATCAAGCCGGACGTGACGGCTCCGGGCGTGCAGGTGCTCGCCGGGACGACGCCGCAGCCTGACCAGACGACGGCCGACAACGGCCCGCCAGGCAATCTGTACATGGCGATCGCCGGCACGTCGATGTCGAGCCCGCACGCGGCAGGCGTCTCGATCCTCGTCAAGGCCGCGCATCCGAGCTGGACGCCGGAGGAGATCAAGTCGGCGCTGATGACGTCGTCCGTGCAGTCCGTCGTCAAGGAGGACGGCGTCACTCCGGCCGGCGTGTTCGACATGGGTGCCGGGTCGATCCGCGCCGACCGCGCGGTGAATCCGACGCTCCTCTTCAACGAGACGTACGCGGACTTCGTCGCCGCTGGAACGGACACCCTGCACCGCATCGACCTGAACATCCCGAGCATCGACGCCACGACGATGAGCGGCTCGATCTCGACCCAGCGGACGGCGATCAACGTCTCCGGCAAGACCCAGAACATGGCGGTCTCGATCACGGAGCCGGCGGGTGTGGACATCACCGTCGGCAACAAGAACCACGACCTGCACATCGGCAAGAACGACAGCCTCACGTTCCCGATCACGATCAGCGCCCCGGACGTGGCGAACGGCCAGTATCAGGGCCGGATCAACCTCACGCCGAGCGCGGGCGGGAACACGGTGACGATTCCGGTCGCCTTCGTGAAGCAGCAGGGCAGCGTGACGATGAGCAATTCGTGCTCACCCACGAGCTTCGTGGCCAAGAGCGGCGTGTCCCACTGCACCGCAACGGTGGCGAACCTGGGACAGTCGTCGAGCACCGCGTCGCTCAACGTCTCGCCGCGCGAGTCCGGCAAGCCGCTGCAGTACAGCAACGTGGGCCTGCCGGGTTCGGTCATCGGCTCCGGTGACGGCGTCCAGTGGAACGGCACGCTCTCGCCGGCGATCCCGCCGCAGGTCACCGCGATCAACAACATCACCGGCGGAGGCCCGGCGGGCGGCTACCTGCCGCTCTCGAGCTTCGGCGGAAACCTGGTCATCCCGGGCGGCGACGACGCGCTCACAAACGTCAACGTGCCGGCGTTCAACTACGGCGGCGAGACGTACAGCAGGATCGGCGTCGTCACGAACGGCTACGTCGTGATCGGAGGAGGGACGGCTTCGGATGTGAACTTCTTCCCGCAGACGTTCCCGAACCCGGCCCGGCCGAACAACGTGATCGCTCCGTTCTGGACCGATCTCAACACCACGGGCGGCTCGGGTACGAACAACGTGATCCTCGTGAACGTGCTGAGCGACGGCGTGAACAGCTGGATCGTCGTCGACTTCGAGGCCGTGAAGAACTTCAGCAACTCGACCACGCACACCGGTGAGATCTGGATCCAGGTGGGCGGCACCGAGCAGCTGACGATCTCGTACGGCACGGCCAACGCAGGCGCCGGCGATCCGGGCTCCGCGATCAACTGGGGCGCGGAGAACCGCGACGGCACCAGCGGGAAGAACATCAGCTCGGCACCGGCCAACAACACGGAGTATCGGCCGGTACTCAGCGGGCCGACCGCGGGTGGGTCGGTGACCATCCCGTTCGACATCACGAGCAAGAAGACCGGCACGTGGCACTCGGACGCGACGATGACGTCCAGCACCACGCCCGGCAGCACGATCGCTCCACAGACGCTCACGGTCACTCCGTAAGCGCGAAGCAAGCGTTCGACTCACGAGGGGCCGCCTCCGGGCGGCCCCTCGGAGTTCCGGGGGTGGCATGCTCGCCCCCGCGCCTCTACGATTTGGCCGAGGACGAGGGAAGGGAGTCGCACGATCATGAGCAGGGGAGCAGTGGCACGAGGCGTGCTGGCCGTGGCCGGGTCGCTCGCGCTCGGCGCGGCGGGCTACGCGCTCGCCGGCACCCTCTCGGTGTCGCTCGGTGCCAAAGGCCCGAATCCGGCCACGGCCACGGTCAACTGGGGCGACACGGTCGAGTTCCGCAATGCCGACGCCGTTCCGCACGGGATCACGTCGCGGTACCCGGACCTCCGGGTCGAGACGATCCCGCCCGGCTCGACCTATACGACGACGTTCACGAGTCGCACGAGCACGTACGGGTACCGCCAGACCGGCCCCAAGCGGTACACCGGCCAGATCGTCGTGAGGTTCTCCGGGCACGTCTCGTTGAGCGCGCGCCCGACGGCGGTGGCCCGCAGCCGCGCGCTCGTCCTCAAGGGCGTCGCGAGCCTGCACGGCACGCCGGTCCTGCTCGAGCTCCGCGCGGGCGGCGGTGCCGTCTGGACGAAGCTCAAGGTCGTGACCAGCGGCCAGAACGGCCGGTTCTCGACGACGGTGCGGCTCACGCGCGGCGGGAGGCTCCGCGCTTCGATCGAGGCCGGGCGAATCCGGTCCGCGCTCGTGACCGTGGACGTGAAGCCGACCATCTCCGTCGCCGCGGGCGGCGGACGGGTTCGCGCCAGGCTGGTGCCCGCTGCCGCCGCCTCGAAGCTGACGCTGGAGTGCCGGCTGCGGGGCCGGTGGAAGCACGTAGCGGCGAGACTGCCCGGCGCATCCGGGGCCGTGTCGTTCCCGTGGCGCGGCAGCTCTGGCCGGACCCTCGTTCGCGTGAGCGTTCTCGGACGGGACGTCGCCGCCGGGTTCGCGCCGCAGAGCAGCCGGACGCTCGCTCTCGGCGGAAGCTGCTAGCCGATCAGGCTCCGCCCGCGCATCGACGGCAGCGGCTCGATTCCGAGCAGCTCGAGCACCGTGGGCGCCACGTCGAGGAGGTGCATCCCGTCGGCGGGACCGGGCTCGATTCCGGGCCCGGCGATGATCAGGAGGCCGTCCTGCGCGTGGTTGGCTCCATCCGGGCCGGTGTCGTTCTCGAAGGTGTGCAGGCCGTTGCCGCCGCCAACGGTGCCCACTGCCCGCCAGGCGAGATCGCCGAAGAAGACGAGCAGGTCCGGCGCGATGCCGTTGACCTCCTCGTAGAGCTCCTCGGGCCGGTAGACCCTGGTGCCGAGCGGCGCCCCGTCCGGCCCAGGAATCGCTTCCAGGCGCACGGCGAGCTCGTCCCGGACGCGCTCGACCTCGCCCGGAGGGACTATCCCCTGCGGCTCGCGGCCGCTCACGTTCAGGAAGACGCGGCCGTAGTAGCCGCCCTCGCCCCAGGCCGTCGTCTCCGCCCAGTCGACCCCGGCCTCCTGTAGCGAGCTGACCCCGTCCGGCTCCTGCAGCATCCGCAGCAGGCCCTCGCGGCGCAGCCACTCGTTCAGGCGGATCCCGCCCTCCATCGCGCGTGCGCCGTGGTCCGAGACGACGAGGACGACGGTGTCCTCGTCGGCGCGCTCCAGCAGGCGCGCCATCAGACAGTCGAGATGGCGGTGGTAGTCGAAGATCGCGTTCTCGTAGGGGCTCCCGGGCTCGTGTAGCGGGTGCGCGGGGTCCATGTCCTTCCAGAACGCGTGATGCATGCGGTCGAGGCCGATCTCCACCATCGCGAACAGCTCCCAGGGCTTCGTGTCGAGGAGGTGCTCCGCGAGGTGGAAGCGCTTGTCGGTCATCTCGTAGACCTGGAGGAGCAGGTCGTCCCTGTCGTCGGTGCGGAAGTTCTCGCAGTCGAACCGGTACTCGCCGACGACCTGCTCGACCTCGCGGGCGAGCTGCGGCGGGTGCGTGTATCGGCTCTCGAGCGAGGGAGTCAGGAAGCAGCTCACGAGGACGCCGTTGAGCGGGCGCGGCGGGTAGGTGCCCGGGACGGCCAGCACGATCGACGGCTTGCCGTACCTGGTCGCGAGATCCCAGAGGCGCGGGGCCTTCACCGCCGAGCCGTCGGCGATGCCCAGGCCGTCGTACGAGTGGTCGGTCCGGTTGCGGAAGCCGTAGATACCGAGGTCACCGGGCGAGCGGCTCGACATCATGCAGGACCAGGCCGGCACCGTGATCGGCGGCACCACCGACCGCAGGCGCCCGTACCGGCCGCGCTCCATCAGGCCGGCGAGCGTGGGGAGGTCCTGGCGCCAGCGCTCGAGCACGAGCGAAGGCTCGGCGCAGTCCAGCCCGATCAGTATGACCTTCACCCCCACCTCCACCTGAGTGTAGTCCCGTTCGGAGCGATCAATCCCGCTCGCCTACACTGATATTCATGTCTATCCCGGCTCTCACGGTGATCGGGCTGGACGCGGCCACCTTCGACGTGATCGATCCGCTGGTCGAGGCCGGCGAGCTCCCGACCCTGGCGCGGCTCCTCGACGGCGGCGCGCGCGGGTCGCTTCGCTCGACGACGCACCCGCTGACGCCGCTGGCCTGGACGACCATGACCACGGGGGTCAACGCCGGCCGCCACGGGATCTGGGACTTCACCGAGCGCGACGAGACCGGCTACGGCCTCCGGATCGTCAACGGGAGCCACAGCCGCGCTCCGGCTGTGTGGTCGCGACTGTCCGCCGCCGGCCGCCGGGTCGGGATCGTGAACGTCCCGTTCACGTGGCCCGCTCCCGACGTCGACGGCTTCGTCCTCGCCGGCATGGACGCCGCCGCCCGCGAGGACGGGATGACCTCGCCCCGCGACCTGATCGGCGAGCTCCAGAGCCGGTTCGGCCGGCTGCTCCTCGACCACACGTTCCCGCTCGACCGCCGTGGGAGGCTCGACGTCGAGCTCGTACGGGAGTCGTGCGCGCAGAAGGCCGCGATCGTGGACTGGCTCGTCTCGCGCTACTCGCCGGAGCTGCTCTTCGTCGTCTTCATGGCGGCCGACCACGTCCACCACCTCGCCTGGCCCGACTGGGAGGAGCGGGGTCCCGAGAGCAGGGTCGCGGAGGTCTACCGGATCCTCGACTCCACCGTCGGGAAGCTCCTGGGACGGCTCGGCGACGACGCGAACGTCCTCGTCGTCTCGGATCACGGCGGCGGCGCGCTTCGGGGGGTCGTGAACCTCAACGCCTGGTTGGCCGAGCAGGGCTATCTCGAGTACGCCTCGGCCCCCGGCTACGCGAACGGGAACGCCGCCCGGCTTCCGGCCCGGCGCCTGTACGAGCTGTGGCGCAGGCTTCCGAGAGAGCTGCGCTACTCCCTCAAGCAACGGCTCCCCGGCCTGCGCGAGCGGGCGTACGGCCTCGGGGCGCCAAGCGTGATCGACTGGCAACGCACGCAGGCGTTCGCCTACGGGAGCTTCGGCAGCGTCGTCCTCAATGTCGCGGGCCGGGAGCAGTTCGGCGTCGTCCCGCCCGGAGAGCCGTACGAGCGGCTGAGGGAGGAGCTGCGGGAGCGCCTGCTGGATCTGCGCTGGACCGACGGGCAGCGGATCGTCGCCGCCGTGCACCGGCGGGAGGACCTCTTCGTCGGGCCCGAGCTCGACCGGATTCCCGACCTGATCGTCGAGCTCCGCGACTACGCCTGGCTCGGCAAGGGCAACCTCGTGCGCCGCACGCCGACACTCGAGGACACCATCTCGATCCGCGCGCACCCGGACCAGCTGTACGTCGGCAGCCACCGGCCGGACGGGGTCTTCGTCCTGTCCGGCCCGGCCGCGCGGGCTGGCGCGGAGCTGCATGGCGGGGTGGCGGACGTCGCGCCGACGATCCTCTACCTGCTCGGCGAGCCGATTCCGGCCGAGCTCGAAGGGCGCCTGCTCGCGGAGGCGCTCGAGCCGTCCCTGCTGGACTCGCGGCCGCCGGAGTTCGTCGATCAGGAGATCGCCGGAGCCGCCCTTGCCGGGGCACCGACGGCGCTCGCGAGCCCGCCCGAGGTCGAGGAGCGCCTGCGCGACCTCGGCTACGTCGAGTAGCCGACGAGCTCTTCGAGGTAGGCGCGGAGATCAGCGGCGAGCAGGCTCTCGCCGCCCGGCGTTCTCTCGAGCGGCGGCACCGGCCCGGCGAGCGCCGCGGCCAGATCCGCGGGATCCTCCACGAGCGTGAGGAGCCCGGTCTCGGCGAGCCTGCGGGCGAATGGCACCTGGTGGTCGTCGACCGCCTCGCCGTAGCGGTGCAGCCGCGGCACCACGACCGGCCGCTTCCCCTCGGCCACGGTCGTCATCACCGAGCCGACGCCTGCGTGCGAGACGACGACGCGCGCCCGGCGGACGTGCTCGCGGAGCTCCGGGTACTCGAGGTAGTCGAACCAGACTGCACCGGCCGGGTGAAACGTCGAGACGCCGGCCTGCACGACGAGCTCCTCGTCGTCGACCGCTTCGAGGCCTCGGAGGAGCCGGTCGAACGGATACGCCTGGGTGCCGAGGGTGACGAAGATCACGTCTGCTCGAAGACGTTCCCGCGGAAGCGCGCCCGGGGCAGGGCGCGCTGCAGCTCGGGCCACTGAACGTACGTGCGCGAGACGATCGGCGCGGTCATCCGGTAGCTCAGCGACGGCCTGTCGATCCGGGTGAGCGTCTCGACGTAGACGATCCGGGCGCCGAAGATCCGGCCGACCCAGGCGAACGGCACGGCCACCCCGGCCCCGGTCGTGACGACGACGCGCGGCCTCGTGCGGCCGACGACGCGGAAGGCGAGGACGACGTTGCGGAGCAGGTTCGGCAGGTTCCGGTTCGTGGGCGAATGCGCCCAGACGACCTCCTCGTCGGCGAGCAGCGTGCGCGTGTCGCCCGCGTCGAAGCTGACCCAGAGGCGGCTGAAGCCTTCCCAGGCCTTGCGGAGCGCCAGGAGCTGCAGGAGGTGCCCGCCGGTCGAGCAGACGAGCAGCAGCTGCGGCCGCGCGGTCGATCTGCGTGTCATGCCGGCTAGTAGGCGCCGCTCTTCTGCAGGACACGCGGAATCGTCCGCGCCAGCAGCTTCACGTCACCCCAGAGGGACCAGTTCGTGACGTACAGGTAGTCGAGCGTGATCATCTCCCGGAAGGGGATGTCGCTCCGGCCGAGGACCTGCCAGAGGCCTGTCACCCCTGGGGTCAGCCGGAGTCGCTGGCGTCCGGTGCCGACCACGTTCTCGTCCTCGGCCAGGATCAGCGGGCGCGGCCCGACGAGGCTCATCTCTCCGCGCAGCACGTTCCACAGCTGCGGCAGCTCGTCGATCGACCAGCGGCGGAGGAAGCGGCCGAACGGCGTGATGCGCGGGTCCTCGGGGATCTTGAACATCCGTGGGCCCGGCTCGGTGTGCTTGTTCAGGTGCTCGAGCGCCTCCTTGCGCTCCTCCGCGTCTGCGTACATGGTGCGGAACTTCAGGATCCGGAAGCGACGGTCCTCCGCTCCCACCCGGTCCTGGCGAAACAGGACAGGGCCGGGTGACTCGAGCTTGATCCGCAGCGCGACGAAGGCGAACAGCGGGGCGAGCAGGACGAGCAGCGCCGCCGAGACGAAGAGGTCGAGGCAGCGCTTGAGCAACCACGACGAGCGCGGGAGGCGAGGTGCTCGCAGGCCGACCAGCGGAAGGCCCTCGACGTCGTGCACCTGCATGCGCGAGCCGATCACCTCGTACAGCCGCGGGACGATGTCCACCTGTACTCCGAGCTCCATGCAGCGGTGGAAGAGGTCGATCTGCTCGTTCACGGGCAGGCGGGAGAAGGCGAAGATCACGCGCTCCACCCGGAACCCGCGGAGGACGGCCTCGATGCGCGAGGTGCCCCCGAGCTGGGGAGGGCCGCCGTCGAGGCTGCGCAGCGGATCGTGCAGCGGATCGTCGTCGAGGAACCCGATCACCTCGAGGCCGTACTCCGGCCGGCGGCTCAGCTTGCGCGCGATCTCGGAGCCGACCTGGCCGGCGCCGACGATCAGCGTCCGCTCGCGCGGGACGAAGCGGTGGCGGACGACCGACCTCGCCGTCGCACGGGCGGCCAGCAACAGCGGGATCGCCGCGAGCCAGAACACGATCGCGAGCCCGAGTCCGGCGCTGCTGATCCCCGCAACCTCCAGGACGAGCACGCCGATCCAGGTCGTGAGCGTGACGAGCAGGATCACGCCGGGGACGTCGTCGGCCGTCGACCGCACCGCCTGGATCTCGTCGTTCGCGTAGAGGCCGTAGCCCTGAGCGAGGAGGACCCACACGCAGAACGCGCCGAGGCCGAGAGCCCAGGGAACGGGGTCCTCGAGCGCCACCTGGGCCCCGGCAAGGTCGACGACGACGACCGCGCACAGCAGCGCCACCAGGTCTGCGAGGAGCAATCCTCGCCGGAGCAGCCAGCCGCGCCGCCTGAGCCTGTGGCTCCGGAGCGGGAGCGGAGCCTCCACCGGGGCCGCCGCCTGCTCGACCACGTCCTCGCCCACGATCTGCTGCGAGCCGGTCAGCCAGGCAGCCGCCACTGCCCCGACCAGCGCAGAACAGACCACGTCGACCGCGCCGCACCCCCGAGCTCCCCTCATATATACCGCTCTTCATCTCGCATTGAGAGCCGAAAGTCAAGGGATTTCCGCCGCTTCCCCGGAGCCTCTAGGAAATTCGGGTATATAGGCCTATAGTCCGGGTCGAATACCCTTTGCGGGCCGGGTGGGGCACGCTTTGTCAGTGATGGAGGGTCGCGAAACGAGGAACGAGGTGGGGGCGCTGTGAATTCGAACGTCCGTGCTCTGGCGAGATTCTGGTGGCTCGTGGTCATCGGGCTGATCGCCGGCGCGGCTGCGGCAACGGCCGTCTACCGCGCGGAGACGAACAAGCGGTACGCCGCGACGACGCAGCTGCTCGTGAACAGCCCGAACGCGCCGTACCTCCGGACGGGGCAGACGCAGGTGACGCCGCACGCGACGACGGTTCGCCGGGGCCGCAAGAGCATCATCTCGTCGGGATCCGACACCAGCGTCGTAGCTCCGGACACCCAGACGGTCGTCAACGCGGCGAACCTCTATCCGTTCCTGATCCAGTCGGTCCAGATCGCCGCCTACCGGGACTCGATGTTCGGGTCGACCCCGGGGACGGTGACGGCGGTCGCCCACAACGCCTCGACGAACACCTACGGCGTCTACCACCCCTCGCCGCTGCCGATCATCGACGTCACGGCACACTCGAAGCTGGCCTCCGACGCGAGCACGCTCGCCCAGCAGACGGTCGAGGCGTTCTCCAAGTGGATCGTCGCCGAGCAGCGCTCGAAAGGGATTCCCGCCTCGCAGCGGATCGACATCCAGGCGCTCACCGCCCCGACCGTGACAACGCTCGGGGGCCCGAAGCTCGGGCTTCCGCTCTTCGTCGGCTTCCTCGTGCTGCTCGGGTTCTGCGGCCTCGCGATCGTCCTGGGACGCGTGCGCCAACCCTCCGCGGAGGCTACGAAGGCCGGCGCGGTGCGGGCGACCGTCACCTCGGTCTCGCCCAAGCTGGACTCATAGCGTGAGCGCGTCAGCGGTCGGGCTGGAACGGCCGTCGCTGGAGTCGAGAGCCGACTCGAGAGTCGAGAGCTGGCTGTCCTGGGCCAGCGCGATCTCGCTGCTCGTCCTGGTCGTCTGGCTCGTGCCGATCAAGACCTACCGCCTGCCGGTGAGCCTGCCGTTCTCGCTGGAGCTCTACCGGCTCCTGATCATCGTGTTCATCGGCGCCTGGATCGTCGGGATCGTGAGTGGAACGCGCGGCGTGTCGGCGGCAGGCCTGGGTAAGCCGGTGATCCTGCTGGCCGGGGTCGCCGTCGCGTCCGTGCTCGCGAACGCGCGATCGCTCTCGCACTCGGGGCTCGAGACCCAGGCGATCAAGTCGCTCACGTACTTCCTCAGCTTCCTCGTCGCCTACCTGCTCGTCTGCTCGACGCTCGACAGCGTCTCCGCGGCCGAGCTGGTGGTGCGGGCACTCGTTCTCGGCGGTGCTCTCGTCGCGATCGCGGCGATCTACGAGTCGCGGACGCACTACGACGTATTCAACCACCTTCACAAGTGGTTCCCGTTCTTCGAGCCGACGCACGCCGTGAAGGAAACGGCGCGGCGAGGCGGTCGGCTGCGTGTCCGGGCCTCGGCCCAGCACCCGATCGCGCTGGGCGCCGCGCTGACGATGACGCTCCCGCTGGCCGTCTACCTCGCCTCGCGGGCTCGGGCGGAGGCCGGGAAGCTCCTCTGGGCAGCGGTGGGCGGCCTCCTGGCCGTCGGCGCGCTCGTGACGATCTCGAGGACGGTCGTGCTGATGGGGCTCGCGATGCTCGTCGTCGCGCTGCTCGTCCGGCCGCGCGCCGTGCGCCGTTACTGGCCCGCGCTGCTCGTGCTCCTCGTTGCGGTCCACTTCGCCTCTCCGCACACGCTCGGAAGCCTGTACCGCTCGTTCGACCCGAAGGGCGGGCTCGTCCAGTCGCAGACACGGCGGCCGAGCGCCGTGGGCTCCGGCCGGGTTGCCGACATCGCCCCCGGCCTGCGTAGCTGGAAGCAGGCGCCGTTCTTCGGGCACGGCCTCGGCACCGGCAAGACGCGCGACTCGACCACGCCCGGAGCGATCGTCGATCCGAAGACCGGCGCGCCGATCATCTTCGACGACCAGTACCTCAACTCGCTGGTCTCGATCGGCTTCCTCGGTCTGGTCGGCATGCTCTGGTTCGTCTGGGGCGGCGTTGGCCGGCTCGTCGGGGGCGCGAGGCTGATCCGGGGCGCCGCGGGCGACCTCGTCGGCGCCTGCGCGGTGGCCTGCGCGGGCTTCGGCGCCGGGATGCTCACCTTCGACGCCTTCGCGTTCGTGCAGTGCACGCTGATCTTCTTCCTGATCGCCGCCATCGGCTTGCGCGCCCGCTCGCTCGCCCTGTGAGCGAGCCCCGGGCGATGCGAACCGAGCTCGCGCCCGACGCGCGGACGATGGCGCGCGGCGCGGCTGTGAACGTCGTCGGCGCTCTCACGACCACGGCGCTCTCGTTCGCGCTGAGCCTGCTGATCACGCATGAGATCCGCGCGAGCCCGTTCGGCCTCTACTCGCTCGCGCTCGTCATGGTCCTGCTGGCCCAGGTGCTCGCCACTCTCGGCGTCGACGTCGGTGCGGTCCGGTTCGTCGCACTCAGCGCGTCGCGTGGGGACGAGGAGGGTGCGCGCGGAGCTCTGCAGGGGGCGTTCGCGGTCGTCGCCTCGTTCAGCTGGGCGCTCGCGCTGCTCATGTACCGCTCGGCACCCTGGCTGACGGAGTCGTTCTTCCAGAAGCCGGGGGCGGCGCACCTCGTGCGCCTGATCGCGCTCTCGCTCCCCGCGCTCGCGCTCACGCGGGTCGCGATCGGGGCGCTGCAGGGCCTCGGCATGATGCGCTACGCGGCCCTGCTCAGCCCGGTGAGGGTCGCCCTGAACATCGCGGTCGCCGCGCCGGTCCTGCTCCTCGGCTACGGCGCCGACGGCCTTGCGCTCGCGTTCGTGACCACGTCCTGGGCCACGCTCTTCGTCTCGGCGACGCTCCTGACGCGCGCGCTTCCTGGTGCCTTCCGTCCGACCTTGCGTCACTGGCGCCTCGGCGCGCTCATGACGTTCTCGGTGCCACAGACGCTGACGACGCTCCTGCTTCAGACGATCCTCTGGACGGACACGGTGCTCGTCGGCCGTCTGCGCCCGGCGGCCGAGGTCGCGGTGTACTGGATCGTGCAGCGGCTGCTCTCGCCGGCCCAGACGGTCTCGACCGCAACCGGGCAGATGTTCGCGCCCAGGATCGCCACGGAGCACGCACGCGGGGACGTCGCGACGCTCGGCATGATGTTGAAGCGCGTGACCTACTGGAACGTCTCGATGGCGATTCCCGTGTTCGGGCTGCTCCTGCTGGTGCCCGGCCCGCTCCTGGCTCTCTTCGGCGCGACCTACACGGCCGGCGCGACGGCTCTCGCGATCCTGGCCGCGGGGCAGATCTTCAACGCCGCGACCGGGCCGCTCGGCCAGATGATCAACATGTCCGGCCGCCCGTACGTCACGCTCGCCAACAACTGCGCGGTCGCCGCGCTCAACATCGTCGGCTGCCTGGTCCTGATCCCGCGCTACGGCATCACCGGCGCCGCGTGCTCGACGACGGGCGCGATCACGCTCGTGAACCTGATCAAGCTCGCGCAGGTGCGAATGCTCTTCGGGATCAACCCGTTCCGGCCGGAGACGCTCCGCGCGCTCGGCGCGGGCGCCGTCGCGGTGCTCGTCGCCCTGCCACTCGTCGTGCTCATCGCCTGGCCGAGCGCTCTCGTGGAGGTGCTGGCCGCGGCCCTCGTGCTCGTTCCCGTCTACGGCGTCCTCTACTGGTTGACGGCCGCCGGCGACGAGGAGAAGGAGCTGCTGCGCCTCCGCGGCCGCCTGCTCGTCGCCCCGGCGACCGAGCCTCCTCCCGTGTCCCCCGTCGGGTCGTGATCGTTCTCCTCCTCCTCGCCCTCGCACTGGTCCCCCACGGCGCGCACGCGGGAGGGAACCAGGTCGTGCAGGTCGACAAGACGTGGACCTGCACCTCCAAGGTCGACCTCGACCTGGTCAAGGTGACGATGACCCGTGCGGTGATCGGCAATCGCAAGCTCGAGGACGCCGTCCACCTCCGCAACGGGTGCACCGGCCGGATCGGGCGGCTCGAGATCGTCCAGTGGGCGGCCGACGGCGTCAAGATCGCTCAGGGCGCACACGACCTCACCGTCGGCGGAGGGAGCATCCGCTGCCTCGGGAAGGCACCGACGCTCCACCAGGACGGGATCCAGGCTCTGGGCGGCGCGCGCATCACGTTCCACGACCTCACGATCGACTGCGGTCGCCAGCAAGACCGGCTCATCGACTCGAACTTCTTCGTGAACGAGGCCGGCAAGTCGACTCAGCCGCCGACGGACATCGTCTGCGACGGCTGCTGGCTCGGGGGCTGGGCGGCGCACACGGTGAATCTGCAAACGTCCGTGCGCTCGGGCGTGACCGACTCGACGCTCTGCGTCGCGCGCTTCCCGAAGCTCACCTTCCAGGTCGGATCCGGCGCAGTCGACCCGGTCCGGACCCGCAACCGGATCCTCCAGTGCGGCAACGGCCAGCTCACGCTCGACCGCGGCCGTCGAACCGTCGTCTTCGGGCGGCCGCTTGTCCTGACCGGGCTCTTCCTCGGGCAGGCGCCCGGCTCGCCGGTCTCGGCCGAGGAGCGCCCGCAGGGCTCTTCGCGGTTCGTCCCGCTTCCGGGCACGGCCCACAGCTCGACGAACGGGCACTTCACCCTCGTTCTGCGGCCGCGCGTGGGCGGCACGGTGCGGCTCCGCTCCGGCTCGACCGTGGGCCCCGTCGCCACCGTGCACGTCAGGCCGCGGGTGCTGCTCACGCGCTCACACGGCCGGCTCGTCGCGAAGGTCGTGGCGGGGCGGTCCTACGCCGGCCGAACGACGATGCTGCAGGCTCTGCACAAGGGGCGCTGGGGCACGGTGCGCAAGGTCGTCCTCGGGCGCGGCTCGAAGGCCGTCTTCAGCCCTGGGATCGCCGGCGTGCGGGTTCGGCTGGCGGTGCCCGCCACCCGCGGCTACCTGGCCGCGACGAGCGGAGCCATTCGGCTGTGATGGACGGCCCGGTCTTCGTCGTCGGCTCCTCGCGCTCGGGCACGAACCTCACCCGCGCGCTGCTCAACCGGCACAGCGAGCTCTGGGTCTCGGGCGAGACGCACTACTTCGACGATCTTCGCCCGCGTCTACCCGGCTGCGGCAAGGAGCGGCTCGAAGGCCCGGCCCGGGACCGCTGCGAGGAGTACTTCCTCGCGCTCTCGCACCGCGCGTTCGGGCAGGCCGGAGATCCCGCCGGGAGCCGCGTCGACGCCGGGGAGCTGCGCTCCGCCGCGACGGAGCTTGGAGGGACGGGCGACGCGTACTTTGAGGCGCTCTGCGTGATCCGGGCCGGGCTTCATGGCCGTCCGCACTGGGGTGAGAAGACGCCCAGGCACGTGTACCGGATCGACGCCGTGCTGGGCGCGTTCCCGAACGCGAAGGTCGTGTGTCTCGTCCGCGACCCGCGCGCGGTCGTGGCCTCGTACCGCGACTGGCACCGTGCGGCCGAGCGTCGCGGGGTGGTGGAGTCCGAGCAGCTCAGCGCCGACCGGGAGCGGACGCGTCGCTCCTTCAACGTCGTGCTGATGAGCCTGCTCTGGCGTGCCGTCGTGCGCGCCTCCTACACGGCGCTGGAGACGCACGGCGTCGAGCGCGTCCGCATCCAGCGCTTCGAGCGCCTCGCGCAGCAGCCCGAGGCGGAGGTGCGTGACCTGTGCGCGTGGCTCGGCCTTCCCTTCGAGCCGGCGCTGCTCGAGATCCCGGTCGTCAACAGCTCGTATGCGACCCAGGGCGAGGGCATCTCGACGGAGCCGCTCGACCGCTGGCGTGAACGCCTCCCCGACGCCGACGTGGGCGTCGTTCAGGCCTGTTGCGGGAGTCTGATGGACGAGCTCGGCTACGAGAGGGTGGACGCACCCGTCGGCCGGGCGAGGCTTGCCTGGGCGTTCGGGACGGCACCGTTCGCGGCAGCACGTGCGGGGGTCGCGAACCGCGCGAGGCTCGGCCGCGCGAGCCAGTACCTGCGCCGGCGTGCCGGGTCGGCGTTCTCACGCGGCCCGCTCGGGGCCGAGTAGCTACCTGCGCCCTTCGGCGTAGACGGTCTCGCTCTCGCGCTGCGGGCTGTCGGGGGGCGGGTCGAGATCGGAGTCCCCGAACGACCGGCGCCTCACGTCGCGGAAGCCGGCCTCGGACAGGACGCGCTCGAGCGTCTCCGCGTCCCAGACCGACCGGTGGCCGTGGTCGAGCGCCACCTCGGCCACCGCGAGAAGGCGGGTGGGCCGGCCCGGCCGCTCTCGCTCGATGAACGCCTGGTCGCCCACGTAGCTCTCGAGGTAGCGCCCGAAGTCCGGGACGCCGACGCGGACGATTCCGTCTGCCGCCAGCACACGCCGAGACTCGGCCAGCATGTCGAGCACCTGCGCGAGCGGGAAGTGCTCGAGCACGTGCTCGAGGAAGACGGCCTCGGCGGCGCCGTCGGCGAACGGCAGGGGCCGGGTCAGGTCCCACAGGAGGTCGGGGCTCATCCCGAGCACGTCGACGTTCACCCAGCCCGGCAGCCGGTGCGCTCCCGAGCCGAGGTGCAGGCGGAGAGGATCGGCCTCGGCCAGGCGCCGCGCTTTGCGCCGCTCGAGCGGGGCGAGTACGACGGTGCCCTTGACCTTCGCCGATTGGCGGAGCTCGAAGCTCGAGACGCGGCGCAGCATCCGGGTCGCTTTGCCTCGCTCGAGGCCTCGCGTCCGGGCCGCCTCGCGCTCCTCCAGGTAGCGGCGGATGTCGCCCACGCTGACAAGCTACCGTCCCCGCGTGGACGATCTCGCGGTCATCGTCGTCTCCACCGACCAGGAGCGCTGGCTGCCGCGCTGCCTGCCGACGGTGCTCGCCGCATCCGATGGCCTCGGTCTCGACCTCGTCGTCGTGGACAACGGGACGTCGCAGGCGACGCAGGAGCTCGTCGAGCGCGAGTTCCCGCAGGCGCGGGCGATCGTGTGCGAGAACCACGGCTTCGCGCACGCGAACAACGTGGCCCTCGCGACCTGCGACGCGCGCTGGGTGCTGTTCCTCAACCCGGACACCGAGCTGCTGGAGGGAACGCTGACCGGCCTCGTCGGGGAGCTCGACGGCCGGCCCCGGATCGGCGTGGCGGGAGCGCGCCAGGTCGATGCCGACGGCGCCGTGACGCCGACGATGCGCCGCTTCCCCTCGGTGTCCCGTGCGTTCGGGGACGCGTTCGGGCTGGAGCGGTTCCCCCGCAGGCCCGGGTGGCTCGGCGAGCGCGAGCTCCGGCTCGAGCTCTACGAGCGCGAGTTCGAGAGCGACTGGACGATCGGCTCGTTCATGCTCCTCCGCCGCGAGGCGCTCGACGCGGTCCGGGGGTTCGACGAGCGCTTCTTCCTCTACTCGGAGGAGGTCGACCTCTGCCTCCGCGTCCGGTGCGCGGGCTGGACGGTGGTGCACATGCCGTCAGTGACGGTCCTCCACCACGGCAGCTCCGGCCGCACGCTCGACCCGCGGCTCGCGAGCCAGAGCGCCTGGTCGCAGCTCCTCTACGCAGAGAAGAACATGTCCGCCCCCTCGAGGGTGGCGTTCCGGGCCGCCCTGTTGACGCGTTACGGAATCCGATCGCTGCACGGCGACCCGAGGCGGCGCGAGGCGGCACGGGCGGCCACCGCGCTGCTCGCCGGGCGACGGCGGCCGCCGTTCGAGCAGGCGGCGGGCGCATGAGGTCGAGGATCAGGCGGCTCCTCCGCGGGATCCGCGTCGAGCCGCGGAGGTCCGAGCCGGAGCCGGTTGGCGAGGCCGAGTGGGAGCGGTTGGCGCTGCGGTTCGCCGACGACGGACCGGGGGTTGTCGGCGCGACCGGCGGCTCGGGCACGCGCGTCGTCGCACGCGTGCTGCGGCGCGCCGGGATGTTCCTCGGCGACGACCTCAACCGCTCCGAGGACGCGCTCGACTTCGCTGCCTTCTCGGACCGCTGGATCAACCGCTACGCAGCCGGCGAGAGCCCGCCCGAGATGAGCCGCGAGCTCCGTGGCCTGGTCGCGCGCCAGCACGCGGACGCGGACGGACGGCGGTGGGGCTGGAAGGAGCCGCGCAGCGTCTACCTGCTCGAGCTCCTCGACCGGCAGCTGCCCGGCCTGCGCTTCCTGCACGTCGTACGCGACGGCCGCGACATGGCCTACTCCGAGAATCAGGTTCAGCTCCGCAAGCACGGCGACGCGGTGCTCGGGCATGCGCGGGAAGGCGAGACGGACGCGCTCCGCTCGATCGCGCTCTGGAGCGAGGTGAACCTCCGGGCTGCCGACTACGGCGAGCGCGCGCTCGGGGACCGCTATCTCCGCGTGCGCTTCGAGGATCTGTGCGCCGACCCGTCTGGAACGGTTGCCGGGATCCTGGGCTTCTTCCGGCTTTCGGTCGACGTCGAGGGCATCGCGGCCGAGGAGGTGCACCCGCCCGAGACGCTCGGCCGCTGGCGGAACGCGACGCCTGAGACGACACGTGCGCTCGAAGAGCGGGCCGGGGACGCGCTGCGCCGCTTCGGCTACCAGTCGTCGTCCGAGTAGAAGAGGGGCCACACGTCCCGAGTTCGCTCGCGGAGGAGCGCGATCTCGTCGGGCTCGAAGATCGTGCGCCAGCTCTCCGCCGCGCGAGCGGTGTCGAGGTCGACCGCGTGCGGAGCGCTCGCGTCGGCCGCGACGGGGTTGTCCGAGCTGCTCGCCTCCTCGATCCGCCCCCGGGCGGAGGGAGTGAGCTCGAGCCCGAGGCGCGAGTACAGCCGCTCGAAGGTGCCGCCCGGATCGGCGCACGCGTCCTCGTGCCGGAGAAAGACCCAGTCCGCGTGGCGCTCGCGGTACCCGGCGACGGTGCCGTAGAGGATCCGCCAGAGCAATGCGGCCTCCTCGAGCGCATCACCGGGGGCCCTGGCGAACGAGACGATCTCGCGCTCGTACGGACGCAGGAGCTCGGGAACCTCCCCGTCCACGAGGAAGGATCCGAAGTCGTGCCTGAAGCCGAGCCGGGTGACGCTCCCGGCAAACCCGGCCGGGTGGCGGATCAGGACGACGACTTCCATCCCGAAGCGCTCCGCCAGCCACTCTGCCGAGAGGAGCGCGATCGGATCCTTCACGAGCGGCCGGGCCCGGGCCCACCGCGACCTGGCGCTCCGCCCGGAGTCGCGGAGAGCCCGGAGGGCGTCGCGCGGCCCGCGTAGGGTGTGCAGCTCGGCGCCCCAGTCGTACTGGAAGGCGAGGGTCTCCGTGAGCCCTGGGAGATAGCGCTCCTCGTTCCGCTCGGTCACGACCGTGAAGTAGCGCTCGAACGGGGCCGGGCTGAGGCCCGCAGGCGTCCGGGGGCTGAACGGCTCGTGGATGTACCCGACTCCGGGCGCGAGCGCGAGCATCTTCCCGACCCAGGTCGTGCCCGAGCGGTGGGCGCCAGTGACGAGGATCGGGCCGCCGTCGGTCACTCGAACAGCGGTTGGGCGCCGCCTTGCAGCGCCGGCCTGCGCGCCGCCTGCCGGACCGCGCTTGCGCCGAGCGTCCATTCCGCGACCGCCATGCGGGGCAGGAGTACGAGGAATCGGCGCCGCAGCTCCGGGTTGTCGGCGACCCTGCGGTAGACCACCGGCAGGCGGAGAAGGAGGAAGTACTGCAGCGGCACGTGCCGGCTGAGCCGTCGGGCGCTCCCGGTCTCGAGCGACGATGCGCGGGCGAGCCCGTACGCGAGCCGCCGCTGCTGCCTGCGCAGGTCGGTGTAGGTGCGGCGCTCGTGCTCGTGGGCCGCCGTGAACCGCGGGTCGAAGACCAGACGCGCGCCGGCCTCGCGCGCGGCGGCGCAGAAGAGCGCGTCCTCGGCGCCGTAGCTCTCGTCCCAGCGCAGAGGCAGATCTCGCGGGACGATCATGCAGAAGGAGGAGACGAACGACGCGTCCCTCGGGAGCCCCCGAGGCAGGTACGGCGTCTCGACCTGCAGGTGCGCGACCCAGCCCCAGGGGGTGTCCGAGTGAAACGTCCGCCCACAGCCGACGATGGCCCCCGGGAACTCGCGCGCCGCCCGCACGATCCCTTCGCCCCAGCCCGAGTCGGGCACCGCGTCGGCGTCGAGGAAGACGACGAGCTCGCTGCTCGCCGCCTCCCAGCCGACGTTCCGGGCACCGCCCGCAAAGCCTCGCCGGTCCGGGGCGATCACGCGGGCGCCGTGCCGCTCGGCCACGCGGCTGGTCTCGTCAGTAGAGCCGTCGTCGACGACGAGCACCTCGGCCGGGCGGGGCTCCTGGGCAGCCAGGGCCTCGAGCACACGCGGCAGGGTCCGCGCGGCATCGCGCGCCGGGATCACGACGCTGTACGACGGGCCGTCCACGACCCTGACGATAACGCGGCTAGCAGGCCCCGACCGAGTCGCGGGCAATGACGGGATCGACCGCGTCCGGCCCGACGTCCAGCGTCAGCCTCGGGAACTTCCCCGCACAGAGCGTCGAGTGCTCGACGCCGGAGCGGACCGAGCGCTGGATGCTGACGGTGTGGGCGGCCGATCCGCCGAGGCGGCATCGGACGCAGACCACGTCGGTCGGCGGCGCCCGCGACCGGCCCGACTCCTTGATGAACAGATTCGAGTTGATCAGCCGTTCGCCCGCGCGGCCGCAGTCGATGCGCAGCCGCTCGAGCGTGATCCTGGCGCCGCCCATCACCTGCACGCCGTCCTGGTGGACGGCCGGCAGCTTCCCCAGGCAGCGGATGCTGCCGCCCCGGACGGTCAGGTCGTGGACGCCGTCGGCGATCTTGACCCCGTCGGCCACCCAGGTCCTGACGACGAGCCTGCCGATCCGGCCGGTGCAGCCGCGCTCGAGGTGGACCGCGTCGCCGCCGCGGCGGCTCGGATGAGCCCGAGTCATCGTGACCGTGACCGAGGCGAGGCCGACGGGCCCGGCACAGACCCAGGTCTCGTCGGTCAGCGAGACCGCTTGGAGCCCGGGCCGCCGGTGTTCTGGCGGATCGCGCTTCAGCAGGGCCGCGAAGCCCGGGAGGAGGTGGCTCTCAGTCGACTGACCGGGCCCCGGCGGTCGCGCCGCGCCTGAGGCGGCGAGCCCCCCGGTTAAGGCAAGCGCGAGCGCGAGCAGCACGAGTGCCGAGCGGCCGGTCACAGGCTCGTGCATCGGCCCGCCCCGGGGCCCGGGCATCCCTCGACTCAGGGAGGCAGCGCCGGGAGCAAGCCGTGTCGGCGGTGCGAGTGCTGGCGCAACCTGTGCGTGAACCCGGCCGTTAGGAGAGCGTCCTCGCCGCGTCGATCGCACAAGCTGGGATGGGGGATCGGCGCTGCGGCACCGATCTCCCACCCGTGCGGAGGTGACCCCGCGAGGTGCTCAGACCTCGAAGACCGCGACCTCGTACCGCCCGACCTTCGGCGCGTCCGTCGCGCCCATCTCGTTCGCAGCCTGCGCCCGCAAGGTGTTCGCGCTGTCCTCGCTCGCCTGCATGGCCTGCTCGTCTTCCCAGAGGGTGATCGCCAGCGCATCGCCGCTCTCGCGGTCGAGCAGGAGGATCGCGCCCCTTCCGTTGTCGCGTACGTATGGGACGACGTTGGCGCGGAAGTTGTCGATGCCGGCGTCAGCGTTGGCGGGCGATCCGGCCAGAGATGTCACTCGTGCATGCATCGTGAGCCCTCCTGGTTCGATGGTCGAGAGCGACTATCTCAGCCCCGGGGTATGGCGGTCGGCCTCCGCCGGGCCAGGGCCGAGCCAAGGCGCACAGAGAAACCCGCCGTTTCCAGCGGGTTTCTCAGTGGGCGTGCCTGGGATTGAACCAGGGACCTCCCGCGTGTGAAGCGGGCGCTCTCCCGCTGAGCTACACGCCCGACCGTCTGAGGATACCGCCGCGCCCGACCGATCAGTGCACCTGATCCCACAGCACCCAGGCCGTGGGCGTGCGCGCGACGTAGAACCAGAGGTTGCCACGCAGATCGGGCGAGGCTCGCTCGGCAGGCAGGAAGATCTGCACCAGGGCGCTGCGCGTGAAGGCCGCTCCTCGGCATGACCGCCGCGTCGGCAGGATGTCGCCCTTCCGGTGCGTGTGCCGGAGCCCGATGACGCGCGCGCCACGGATCCGGAGGCTGGGCTGCCACTGCTTCGCGACGGCCGGCAAGGCCAGGAGCGCGGCGCGCTTCGCCCCGACGAGTCCGCTTCGACCCAGACGGAGGGCGTGCGAGGGGCACCTTCCCCACGCGTCTTGTGTGGCGGGCGCGCGCACGGGGGCCGAGCCGAGGTGGGCCACGACGGGATAACCCGCCGCCGGAGAGAGCGCGGCGGTCGCCAGTGCTGCGGCCACGCCTGCCTTCATCAGTGCCGGTATAGCGCCTTTTGGCGCGACTTGCCGGCCCAGGCGGCCAGAGTCTAGGCGGGGAGCAGCGGCGCGACCTCCGCGCCGAAGCGGCGGATCCGCTCGTCGAGGCCGTCGGCGTCGTAGTCGAGGTTCAGGACGAAGCCGTTGCAACCCGCCTCGACGTACTCGGCGAGCCGCTCGACGATCCACTCCGCTGGGCCCGCGATCGCGTGACGACCGCGCTCGTCCATGCCTGCCGCGGGCTCGTCCGCGAAGGTGGCGTTGATGCGGAGGACGACGCGGCCGTTGTGCCGCCGCTCGCGGAACTCGGCCGCCATCTCCCGCAGCTCTTCCGGCGGGAGGGCTACTGGATGCCACACGCCCGTCTTCGCGGCGCGGCGGAGCGTCGCCTTCGAGACGCCCGCGACCCAGAGCTCCGGGCCGCCCGGCCGCACGAGCGCCGGCGCCAGCCAGCCGTCGACGGAGAGGAGCGTGCCCTCGTAGCGGACGCGACCCGGCATCTGCTCGAAGACCGAGGCGGCCAGGTCGAGCCACTCGTCCAGGAGCCTGCCGCGCTGCTCGAACGGCGCTTGGAGCGTCTCGAACTCGCCCTCCATCCAGCCGGCGGCGACCGCGGTCACGATCCGTCCGCCCGAGAGCAGGTCGAGCGTCGTCAGCTCCTTGAGCACCACGAGCGGCTGCCGCGCCGGGACGATCAGCGCCGAGACGCCGAGCTCGAGCCGCTCCGTACGGGCCGCGAGGAACGCGAGCGAGACGAGCGGCTCCGCGATCGACCCGTAGATCGGCGCGTGCTCCTCGGGGACGATCAGGTGGTCGGTCGCCCAGGCGGAGTCGAAGCCCGCCTCCTCCGCGGCCACGGCCGCGGACGCGAGCCGCTCGGCCTGGAGGCGGTCGCCGTAGTTCGGGAGGATCAGGCCGAGGTGAAGGGCCACGGCGAGACGCTAGCGGTGGGGCCGCACACGGGCACGGCCCCACCGTGGAGCGGTCTTACTTGCGCGCGTAGTAGATGAACTGCAGGAACAGCCCGGGTGTGAACGGGGACGGGTCGCGCATGTCCGTCCACGTGGCGTTGGCATGCCCGTCGCTCCCGTAGTCGAGACCGATGTAGTCGCCGTGGAAGACGGCGCAGAACTCGCACCCTTCGACGCCGGCCTGGAAGAACTCCGACTCCGTCGGGTTCGACGGCTCGGTGCTCATGATGGTCTTCGAGAACGCGCCCGGCTGGCCCTCGGCCAGCGCGGTGTCGTAGGTCGGCCCGTTGAACTTGCCGCGGTCGTGGTAGAGGACGCCGACCTTGCCGTTCACCGGGTTCACGTCGACCCACGGGAACCACTGGTCGCCCTTGCCCTTGTCCACCTGCGACGGATACGTCCAGCTGTTGCCGCCGTCGGACGAGCGGACGATGAAGACGTCCGAGTTGGTGACCGGGTTGTTGCTGTCGTGGACACCGTTCCGGTTGTCCGAGAAGACGAGGTAGAGCTTCCCGTTCTCCTTCGGGCTGGCGACGATGTTGCCCGCGCCCCAGACGCGCACCTGGTAGCCGGTCAGCGTCTGCCGGCCGTCGACGTTGATCGGGTAGTCACGCGCTCCGTCCTCCATGCCTGCGACGAAGCTCGGCTTCGACCAGTGGTCGCCGCCGTCCTTGGACTTGACGACGAGGTACTGGTCGTCGAACTCCTCCGGCGACTCCCACAGCGACTCGTTCTGGCTGTTCATGAACGCGACGTAGACGGTCCCGTCGGGACTCGTCGTGATGACCGACGCCTGGGACTCGTCGCACTGGCCCTTCTTGCCCTCAGTCTGGAAGGTGCAGAGATCGCGGTTCGAGCCCGAGATCTCCTGCGGCTTCGTCCAGTGCTTGCCGCCGTCGTCGCTGTGGCTCTCCATGATCGGCGACTCCACGAACTCGCCGAAGTTCGACAGGAACGCCGTCCAGGTGACGTACGTCCGGCCGAAGTACGGCGAGCGTGGGTTGTTGTCGGTCGCGATCCAGTCCTTGTCGTTGAAGACCTGGACCGCGTCGAGGTCGCAACCCTGGCCGAATCCGACGACCTTGGGGTTGTCCCAGGTGAGGCCACCGTCCTTCGAGGGCGAGACCACGACGTCCCCGTCACAGGCTTCGCCGTCTTCGGCGAACGTGTAATTGAGCGACGAGTGGAGCGCGACGTGGTGCTTGACGTCGATCGTGGTCACCGGGTCGCTGCCGGTTCTCGTGTCGTCCTCGGTGGACATGTTCCCGGTCGACCAGCTCTTGCCCGCGTCGAACGACGTGTAGTACTGGTCGCAGCACGACCCGTAGTCGTTCGAGCTCGAAATCATGTGCTTCGGGTTCGACGGGTCGACCACGATGTTCGGCTCGTTGTTCGGAAACGGGTCGTCGCAGTCGAGGTTGGTGTTGAAGCCTCCGGAGAGGGCGGTGCACTCGAAGACCCAGTTGTGGACCGCGTTCGGCGGGATCGTCCGCACGAAGGGTTGCTTCTCGGCGCCTTCGCCGCCCGGAGGGTCGGCCCGCACGCTCGTGGCGAGGAACAGGCCGATCGCCGCTGTCACGAGAAGCAGCAGCGGAAGTCGAATTTTGCTCATCTCTCCCCCTTGGTTGCCTGCCTGCAGAACGTACTAGATGAGGCTCAGCTGGGCTTGAGGTCCCGCACGAGCGGCTCCTCGCGGCGCCTCGAAGGAAGCACGTCCTCGACGAGCGCGGCCACTTCTTCGAGGCGGTCCAAAATGTCCCGCTTCCGCTGCTCGAGGGTTCGCACCTCGGCCCGCAGCTGCTCCTGACGGCCGCGGAGGTCGCTCTCGGCGTCACGCACCATCTTCTCGGTCCTCTCCCGGATCGCGGTCGACTTGATCTCGGCGTCCTCGACCACGTCGCGCGCCTCGTCCTCCGCCTGCTGGCGGTGCTGCTTCGCATATGCCTCGACGGCCTGGCGCATGTCGCGCGCGTACTCCTCGGCCTCGGCCCGGGTGGCACGGGCGTCCTTCGTCAGCTCCTCCGTCAGGCGCTCGGCTTCCTGGGCGGCCAGCCGCTCCAGCTCCGATGCCTCGGTACGTGCTTCGTGGCGGATCTGCTCGGCCGTCTGCTCGGCGGCCTCGAGGATCCCGGCGACGCGCTCGCCGAGAGCGGCGTACTCGGACGGCTCGGTGGTTACCTGCTCGCTGCGTCGGCTCTCGTCCACGCGAAGGGAGGGAACCTAGTGGATCGGGACGGGCCCGGCAAGGACCTTGCGGCCCCTGGCAGCCTGCCGACCGGTTCACACCGGCCGGCTCAGAGTGAATCTCGGGAGAAGCTCAGCTCGCCGAAGCGATGCGCTGGCCCAAGCCCGCAACCGGGAAG